>Ga0209310_1002919_pt1 | contig 10542 bp, 11 predicted proteins | sample AD_UKC030_MetaG_FD_184415 | JGI IMG/M metagenome (GOLD analysis project Ga0209310, IMG submission 184415) | Active sludge microbial communities of municipal wastewater-treating anaerobic digesters from USA - AD_UKC030_MetaG (SPAdes) (version 2) | ecosystem: Engineered > Bioreactor > Anaerobic >... | reverse complement strand
TTGTTTGATGGCGGCCAGCGTGGCTTCGCGCTTGAAGCCTTCGTCATGCAGTTCGTCGCAGGGGGCGCAGTGGGTGGTTTCGAACAGCACGGCAAGCGGCTTGCCGCCGGGCTTGCGGCGCAAATCGAGGGGCTGGCCGGCAGCGGCCTTGAGAAAGAAGGGTTCGTCGGTCAATGCCGCCCGCGCGCCGGTGGCCGGCACCGCCTGCATGTGCTCGGCGAAGCCGGTCTTGCCCTCCAGTCGTTGCGCCGAATAGTCGAGCGCGGCGGAAAAGCGATGCGGCGGGTAGTAGCCGTTGATCCGCGCGATGGTCGCGCCCTTCTCGTCAAGCAGCAGGATGGTGGGCGTGAACTGAACCTTGAGATGCTTGGCGAGATCCTTTTCCTTGCGCGTCACGCCGTCGAACCAGACGGTTTCGCGGTCGCCCCAGATATTGAGGCCGATGGCGACGAATTTCGCCTTGGTCTTGTCGACGATCGCCTTCTGCGTGAAATTGGTTTCCAGCAAGGTCTTGCAGTAAGGGCAGCCATCCTGGCCGAAATACAGCAGCAGGCGCTTGCCGCCCTTTTTGGCGCTGGCGGCGTCTTCCGGGAAATTGAGGAAAGTCTCGGCAAAAAATGGCGGCAGATCGACCGCATCCGGGTTTCCGGCCTGAGCAAAGGCCGGGGCAGGCAGGAGGGCGGCAAACGACAACATGGCAACAGCAAGTGCGGTGAACAGGCGATTCATTATCCTTGGGTCTCCTGCGTTTTTGTCTTGGTGGCGTATGTCAACCGGGGCGGCTTCACGGTCGAATCATACACAGCTCCGGCGAAATCTTGTTCGCCAAGCGATTTCCTGCGGCGCGAAGACGGAAACGACGAGCGGCAAATGCCGTTGGCGGATGTGTTTTTTTGGCATTCCGGTTGTTACAATGTTCGAATTGCCTTCCTTCAGCGTCGGTCAGACATCCTCGGGATGCTCGGCCATTTCTTTTGTTTTTACACTCGAGATCAAGATGCAACCTACGGTCAAACCCAAGAATCCCAATTTTTCCTCCGGCCCGTGCAGCAAGCGTCCGGGCTACAACGTCGCGACCCTGCAGCTCGACACGCTGGGCCGTTCGCATCGCTCGGCGTTGGGCAAGAAGGCGCTCGGCCTGGCGTGTTCAGAGACGGCGCGTATTCTGGGTCTGCCCGAGGGCTACCGGGTTGCGGTCGTGCCGGCCTCGGACACGGGCGCGGTGGAGATGGCGCTGTGGTCGCTGCTCGGGCCGCGCGGCGTCGATGTGCTGGCCTGGGAGTCCTTCGGTTCGGGCTGGGTTGCCGACATCGTCAAGCAACTCAAGCTGCCCAACGTGAACAAGATCGAAGCGGGCTATGGCGAGATCGCCGATCTTGCGCGCGTTGATTTCAACAACGACGTGGTCTTCACCTGGAACGGCACCACCTCGGGCGTCAAGGTTCCCAACGGCGACTGGATCGCCGCGGACCGCGCCGGCCTGACCATTTGCGACGCGACCTCCGCCGTGTTCGCCATGGCGCTGCCTTGGGACAAGCTCGATGTGGTGACCTACTCGTGGCAGAAGGTGCTGGGCGGGGAGGGTGCTCATGGCATGCTGATTCTGAGCCCGCGCGCCGTGGCGCGGCTGGAGAGCTATTCGCCGCCGTGGCCGATGCCGAAGATTTTCCGCATGACTTCCGGGGGGAAACTCACCGAGGGACTGTTCAAGGGCGAAACGATCAATACACCGTCGATGCTGTGCGTGGCCGACTACCTGGATGCGCTGGCCTGGGTCGACAGCATCGGCGGCGTGCCGGCCACCATGGCGCGCAGCGAAGCCAATCTGCAGGTCATCGCCGACTTTGTCGCCGCCAACGACTGGATTTCCTTTCTCGCCAAGGATCCGGCCACCCGCTCCAACACCAGCGTCTGCCTGACCCTCGACGTCAGCGCCGAGCAGGTCAAGCAGCTGGTGAAGCTGCTCGAGACGCATGGTGCGGCTTACGACATCGGCGCCTACAAGGATGCGCCGGCCGGCATTCGCATCTGGTGCGGGGCGACCGTGCAGACCGAGGATCTGCAGGCCCTGCTGCCGTGGTTGAGCTGGGCTTACAACGAAGTCAGGAAGGCCTGAGCCGAGACAAATCCGTCCGCGGTGCCGCATACATAAAAAGGGGGAGAGACAGTTCATGTTCAAAGTACGTACTTACAACAAGATTTCAGTCAAGGGACTGGAGCGTTTTTCACGCCAGAACTACGAAGTGGGCAGCGATATCGGCCACCCGGATGCCTTCCTGCTGCGCAGCCAGAAGCTGCAGGGCGTGGAAATTCCCGAAACACTGCTGGCGGTGGCCCGGGCCGGTGCCGGTGTAAACAACGTTCCCGTCGCCGAGTACAGCAAGCATGGCATCGTCGTGTTCAATACGCCGGGCGCCAACGCCAACGCGGTCAAGGAACTGGTGATGGCCGGCATGTTGCTCGCCACGCGCGGCATTTTGCCTGGCCTCGCCTACGTTCAGTCGCTCACCAGCATGACCGACGCGGCTGAAATGGCGCAATTGCTGGAAAAGGAAAAATCACGCTTCGCCGGCGGCGAGATCAAGGGCAAGACGTTGGGCATCGTCGGCCTGGGGGCGATTGGCTCGATGGTGGCCGACATGGCGCTGGCCATGGGCATGAAAGTGGTCGGATTCGACCCGGCCTTGTCAATCGACGCCGCCTGGCGTTTGTCCAACGCGGTGACCCGCATGGAGAACTTGTCCACCCTGATGGCCCGCTCCGATTATGTCTCGCTGCACGTGCCGGCGCTGGATGCGACGCGCCACATGATCAACGAGGATGCGCTGGCCTCGATCAAGAAAGGCGCCGTCCTGCTGAATTTTGCCCGCGAAACCATTGTGGACCCGGCGGCTGTGCTGTGCAGCCTGGACCAGGACAAGCTCGGCGCCTATGTGTGCGATTTCCCGGAGCCGGCGATGCTCGGGCGGGCGGATGTGATCGCCATGCCGCACATTGGCGCCAGCACCGAGGAGTCCGAGGAGAACTGCGCGGTGATGGCGGCCAACCAGATCATGGATTACCTGGAAAACGGCAACATCGTCAATTCGGTCAATTTCCCGGCCGTGAGTATGCCGCGCTCCCCGGGTACGTCGCGCATCACTTTCGCCAACGACAACGTCTCCGGCGTTCTCGGCCATGTGCTGTCGGTCCTCGCCGAGCACAAGGTCAATGTCATCGACATGATGAACAAGAGCCGCGCCGAACTGGCCTTCAACATCATCGATGTCGAGCGCAGTCCGAGTCCCGAGGCGATCGCAGCCATCGAGGCGACGCCGCACGTCATTCGTGTGCGGGTTCTTGGCGCCTGACAAGGCAGATGAAATTCCTGGGGTGCCGGGAATTGTCGCCCGGCGCCACCTGGAGGCGAAGGTGATGACCGGGACGACGCGAACATTCGGCTGCTTCGCCAGGAAGTGGCGAAAGGAAACTAAACCTCGTTGAGCGGCAGCTTGACGCGGGCGATGGTGCCGCCGCCGGGGCGCGCATCGAGCGTGACTGACCAGCCGTTGGTCTGCGCGATCTGGCGGACGATGGCCAGCCCCAGACCGCTGCCGCCCGTCCGGCTGCTGCGCGAAGGATCAAGACGCCGAAACGGCTGGAAGACGGCCTCGCGTTCGCTTTCCGGAATGCCTGGTCCGCGGTCGAGGACACGAATCTCGACGCTATCGGAATAGACGTCGTATTCGATGTCGATCGGCTGGCCGTCGCCGTAGCGGGCGGCGTTTTCCACCAGATTGGACAGGATGCGCCTGAGCGCCAGCGGCTTGACTCGCAACTGGCAATCCGGGCCCCGTCGGCCGCGGATCTCCACGCCGGCGGCGTGCTCATGCACGATTCCCTGAAGCAGATCGCAAAGGTTGAGTTCGAGCGAATCCTGCTCGGCGAAATCGCGTCCGACCTCGAGGCATCGTGCAATCAGCAGATTCATGTTTTCAACGTCGCGCATGATGCGTTCAAGCAGTTCAGCGTCGGGTTTCTCCGTAGCCATGCCCAGCGCCAGCCTGATGCGCGCCAGAGGCGAGCGGAGGTCGTGGGAAATCCCCGCAATCAGGGTCGTGCGGTTCGCCAGCAAGGTTTCGACTTCCTCGCCCATGCGGTTGAATGCGCGCGCAAGGGTGGCCAGCTCGGTCGGTCCGGTTTCAGGCAGCGGCACCGGGCGCTGGCCCTTGCCGATTCGCTGCGTCGCGGCGGCCAGGCGCGCCAGGGGGCGGATCAGCCAGTGCGCAAGTTGGGCTGAGGTCACCAGGGTTACCGCCGCGCCGACGAGCAATATGATCAGCAGCGCGGCCGAAGGCTGTACCGCCACCCTGTTGCCGGGAAACCCTACCTGCACCTGGGTCCGGCTACCTGCCGCATCCATGACCGGCAACATCGCCCAGAACCAGGTCGTATCGTCTGGACCCTCGGCTTTTTCGAGGTGAACCGGCTGTCCCGCCCGCGACGACAGGGACCCTTCCAGAAAGTTGAAATAGGGTAAATAGTGCGTGAACGCTTCGGTAGGTAAAGGAACGGCGCGCACGGTCAGGCGATGTTGCTGCGCCAGACGCGCTTCCAGTGCGTTGCGTTCGGTTGCCGGACTTGCCTGCCAGGTCTGGGCGCTGGTCAGCATCAGTGCTGCGAAATCGTCCGTGGCATGGCGTCCAAGCGGCACCAGGGCGAAATAGAAAATGACCGTAAGCGTGAATATCTGAAAGGCGATCGAAACCAGGGCGATGACTAACGCGGTGCGGCCGAACAGGCTGCCTGGCAACAGTGACCAGCCGAAGGCGCTCACGCCGCCTGGGCGCCGCGCGGCGCGAATAGATAACCTTCACCCCAAATGGTCCGCAGGTAGACTGGATGCGCCGGATCAGCTTCGATCTTGCGGCGCAAGCGCGTCACACGCACATCGACCATGCGATCGAACGCTGTGCGCTCGTAACCTTTCAACAATTCGACCAGCGCATCACGACTCAGGACACGGTCCGGGTGATCCAGCAAAATCCTCAGCAGCGCAAACTCTGCGCCGGAGAGGGTTATTTCCTCGCCATTGCGGCTGAGGCGATGGGCATCAAGGTCGGCAACAAACGGGCCAAAGCGCCGGATCCGCCCGGCCTTCGGCGCGGGTTGGCGGCGCCGCAGCACGGCCGCGATGCGCGCCAGCAATTCACGGTGGCTGAAGGGCTTGGGCAGGTAATCGTCGGCGCCCACTTCGAGGCCGACGATGCGGTCGACTTCTTCACCACGGGCCGACAGCATGATGATGGCCGGAACGTGACCGGACTGGGCAGCATTGAAGCCACGCGCCAACGACAAACCATCCTCGCCGGGCAACATCACATCGAGCAGGATCAGGTCCACCGGATGCGTTTGTAAATGGGCTTTCATCGCCGTCCCATCACCGACGCCCGTCGCCGCGTAGCCATTGTCTCCCAGATAACGTACCAGCAGTTCGCGCAAGCCTTCGTCGTCATCGACTACCAGCACGTTGCTGCGTTCAGCCGCCATCGCATTTCCCCCGTTCCATTCATCGCGCCGCATTCGTGTTGTAACAACCTGTAACAAAGTGGCCCTGCCCGCAACAGCCCGGAAATCCCCACTCTCTAAGCTGACCGCTCGGAAACATAACACAGGAGGAAATTTAACCATGAAGAACAAAAAAATGATGCTGCTCGGTATCGCGATGAGTTGTCTGGCCGTTGGCGCGCAGGCGCAAGGAAATCCGGAAGACATGAAGCGCGGCATGGAACTGATGCAGAAGCAAATGGCCTTGATGACGCCGGAGCTGGTACAAAAAGCCAATGCCCTGTCGCCCGAGATCAAGAAATTCCTCATGCATGTTGCCCTGCGCCATGAGCGCCGCAGCGACACCCTGACGCTGGTGCAGGTGATGCAGGAAATCATGGCCGAGCACAACATGATCGGTGTCGCGATCGCCACCGATAACGGGCCGATGGCGGCCGATGCTGCGCGCCGCCTGGCCCTGCATCGCCTGCCCAAGGGCGGCATGCTGCCTTATCTGCCGATTGAAAAGGTGACGACGGAGAGCTTGTCGGTATTGCCGGGCATGGAAGCCGCCGTTGAGGGCAATGCCCAGAAAATTGCCGAGGCTGCCGAAAAGGGCGACATGGTAGCCGCCGCTCAGCACTTCGGCGACATGACTGCCGGCTGCGTCGCGTGCCACACGCATTTTCGCGGCCAGCCCGGCGCTTCCGCCTATCAGCCGCGCCTGAAGAAATAACACCCGCTAGTTCACCGGAGGATGAATACCATGATCGACAATAACAAGATGAAAACCGGCCTTGCCGCCATCGCGCTGGCGGCAAGTGTTCCTCATGCGGCCGCCACCAACGGCGACCATATGCTCGGCCTGTCAGCCATCCAGAACGGCATGGCCGGCGCGGTCGTCGCGGCGCCGCAGGAAGCCACCACGGTGCTGGTCAACCCGGCCGGCATGGCGGAACTGAACATCAAGGACGTACGCTTCGACCTCGGCGTCGGCTTTCTCAATCCGGTGCGCGAGGTCAACGGCTTCGACAGCGATTCCAACCTGTACATGATGCCGTCGGGCGCGGTTGCCTTCCGTGTCGACGATCAGCTGACCTTGGGCATGGGCCTCGGCGGCGTCTCCGGCTCGGGTGTCGATTTCCCCGACACCATGGCTGCGCCGGGCTATCAATCCCTCGTTACCACCAAGCAGTTCTTCAAGGTCGCGCCTGGCTTCGCCTATCGGGTGACCGACAGCGTATCGATCGGCGCCACGGTCAACCTCAACTACCAGAGCCTCGCCCTGTCGGGTTTTTCGCCGACTGGTCGCTTTGATCTGCCGCAGAACCAGGTGTTTGGCTGGGGCGTGACAGCCGGCCTGATCTGGAAGCTGAATCCGCAACTGCAATTCGGTGCAGCCTGGTCGAGCAAGCAGAACATGAGCGAGTTCGAGTGGAATACCCCCGCCGGCAAGATCACGATGGACATGGATGCACCGCAGACCTTTACCGTTGGTCTCGCCTGGAAGCCAATGCCCGGTCTGCTGATCGAAGGCGACATCAAGCGCATCTGGTACAGCGACGTGCTCGATAAGCTTTCATTCGGCCGCCCTGCCGGCTATGCAGGCGCCGTGCCGGCGGCAATACCGTTCGGCTGGAGCGACCAGATGGTCTATGCCGTGGGTATCCAGCAGGATATCGGCGAAAAGACGCAGGTGCGCGCCGGCTTCAACTATGGCGAGTCGCCCATCGGGCCTGAGGATGTCAACGCCAACCTCGGTTCGCTGGCGGTGGTGGAGAAGCATCTCTCGCTCGGGGTTTCACGCAAGTTCAGCGAGAAGGTTACCGGCTCGCTCTCCTACGTGCATGCCTTCAACAACAGCGTGAAATCCAATGTCGCACCGTTCAACACCATCGAACTCAAGCAGAACCAGCTGAATATGCAGATCAGCTATCAATTTTAAGGAGAACCTTACATGACAGTCGATCGTATCGTGCATCTCGTCGCCGGCCTGATGGTGCTGCTGGGCGTCGCCCTGGCCCATTATGTCAATTCGAACTGGCTGCTGTTGCCGGCATTCGTCGGCCTCAACCTCGCGCAAAGCGGCCTCACCAACTTCTGCCCGCTGGCCTTCATGCTCAAGAAAGCCGGCGTTCAGGAAGGCAACTGCTGCTCCTGACGCATCCAAGAGATTCCGGTTGGCTACTCTGACAAAACACAACACAAGGAACACATGGGATGATCAAGCATCTTGCTCTTGCCGCCACGGCGCTTTCCCTGATGGTTGTATCCGCGCATGCCGAGCAGATCGGTGCTCGCGCCAAGGGCGGCTATCCGGAATCTTTGTTTATCGAGACGGTTCCACGCGCTGAAGCGCAAGCGACAGCTGCCAAACTGGCAAAGGCCGTGATTGCGGCGCGAACCATCATCTTCGCCTACAGTAAGAAGTTCGTCGATCCTGCACTGGGCGACAAGGGCTTCAGCGGCGAATTCTTCGAACAACAGTGGCGGACGGCCTTCGAGGGCGAACTGATCGACGCCACCCCCACGCAGAAGCGTATCTTCGAAAAGTTGTTCTGGGCGGGACGCCAGGTCATCGAAAACAATCAGGATCGTCTCAACCTGAAAGGCGTTGCCTGGAAGAACTTCCTGCCGGCCAAATGGGAACGCGAGATGGGGCAGGTGTTCACAGCGCGGACCGGCATCATCATCAAGCAGCCGGGGCGCGCCTACCGAAGCCCGGTCAATGTTCCGGACGATACCGAGCGGGCCGCGCTGGAGCATTACGTCCGCGCCGGCCAGAGCGAGAGCGCGCCGCTGACGAGCTATGCGTCGTGGGGCAAGCAGAACGTCTACCGGCACATGGAACCGATTCGCCTCATTGCCCCCTGCCTTTCCTGTCACGGCAAGCCCAAGGGCGAACTGGACATGGTCGGCTTCGAAAAGGATGGCCTCGAAGTCGGCGACGTGATTGGCCTGATGAGCGTCTCGATCGCTGTGACCGACTGAATTTAAAGTCGGCGCCTGGCGATAGAGACGGATCACTTGCGGGTCGTCGGCATGTTCGAGCAGCAGCCGGCGTACCCGATTCTGCCACAGCGTATGGAACACCCTTTTCCTGACGCAGGCCGGGGCTTCGCTGAATCAGCGTTTGGCACGATAATCGCGACATGGACGAGCGCCGCAAAAATCTGCGCATTCGAGCGCGCATTCAGTGCAACTTGATGATTTCGGCAACTGGCAAGCGCTATTCCGGAAACACCAAAAACATATCGCTGGGGGGCGCCGAATTCGAGGCCGCCGAGTCGATGACTCGTGCGGGTCAGGCGGTGGCCGTGGGTACGCCGGCCATACTCACTTTCATGTTGCGGCGGGGAAGTGCTTTTCAGGAACTCAAGATGCAATGCCGGGTACGGTTTGTCTCGGCCAACATCGCCGGCCTTGAATACACCGCGTCCATGCCAACCCTGGAGGAACGGATTGCCCTGGAGAAAATGCTCGAAACCCGTTCCAGTCGACTGGATTGAGCGTTTGGGGGCGCTCCCTGGCTAGTGCCGCTGGCCTCGATCTGACGTTCCGGGCCGGCCAGCCTGGTCAGGCGACATTCGTCAGTTTGGCAGGAGTATTCTCGCGCTCCAGACGAAGCAATTCCGACGACAGCCCTACCTGCTGCCCTGCGGTAATCATCCGCAGCCCCGCGTGCCATTCATACTTTACATCGCTGGCTTGTACGCCGGCGCAGAAGAGTGCGTAAGCCATCTTGTTCAAATCGGCGTGCTTGATGCGCCGGCCATCACCCAAGGTGGCGACGAATACGTTCCTGATGAGCGATATGCTTGCTTGGTTTGCCATGACAATCTCCTATGGACGTAGCCTAAGGCCTTGTCCATCGAGTTGTCCGTGGCGAATTTCACGCTTGTCGGGAAATATCAGCCGGCTGGGCTGACGAAGCGGTTGTTGCGACTACCCCTTGGGGGTGACTCCGGGCTTCCTGCCGGGCGCCGGCCGTGGGATATAGCCGGCAATCCTGCACTGAAACCCCTCCACGGGCTTGCCATTGGCGTAACTGGTGACGCTGCATCTGGAGATGTCGCCCTGGGCCGACAAGGCCGACAGGGATAGCCTGACCTCTTCAAGCGAGATGCCGGTTGCTGCCGCAATCTCCAGATCGAGCAGTTGGCCGTGTTTTTTCAGGTATTCAAAAACCTCGGAAGTGCGCATGTGGAATCCCTTTCTGTAGGCTGTGGCGCTGGTTTCTCGAAAGCAAAAGCCACCCCGGGGGATGACCTGCCGCTGTTTTTACTGGTGGGCCCGCAGGGACTTGAACCCTGGACCAAAGGATTATGAGTCCTCTGCTCTGACCAACTGAGCTACAGGCCCGAACTCTTCAGGTGCCGCTGGTGTCCAGGAAGCTGCGCAGCTTGTCCGAGCGGCTGGGGTGACGCAGCTTGCGCAGGGCCTTGGCTTCGATCTGGCGGATGCGCTCGCGGGTGACGTCGAACTGCTTGCCGACTTCTTCCAGCGTATGGTCGGTGTTCATCTCGATGCCGAAACGCATGCGCAGGACCTTGGCTTCCCGCGTCGTGAGCGTATCGAGGATATCCTTCGTCACGCCGCGCAGGCTGGAATACATGGCCGCATCGGCTGGCGCCAGGGTGGCCTGGTCCTCGATGAAGTCGCCGAGGTGGGAGTCGTCGTCGTCGCCGATCGGCGTTTCCATGGAGATCGGCTCCTTGGAAATCTTCATGATCTTGCGGATCTTGTCTTCCGGCATGTCCATCTTCTTGGCCAGCGTCGCCGGATCGGGCTCGGCGCCTGTTTCCTGCAGGATCTGGCGGGAGATCCGGTTCATCTTGTTGATCGTTTCGATCATGTGCACCGGGATGCGGATGGTGCGCGCCTGGTCGGCGATCGAGCGGGTGATCGCCTGGCGGATCCACCACGTGGCGTAGGTCGAGAACTTGTAGCCGCGGCGATATTCGAACTTGTCCACCGCCTTCATCAGGCCGATGTTGCCTTCCTGGATCCGGTCGA
>Ga0209310_1002918_pt1 | contig 10542 bp, 12 predicted proteins | sample AD_UKC030_MetaG_FD_184415 | JGI IMG/M metagenome (GOLD analysis project Ga0209310, IMG submission 184415) | Active sludge microbial communities of municipal wastewater-treating anaerobic digesters from USA - AD_UKC030_MetaG (SPAdes) (version 2) | ecosystem: Engineered > Bioreactor > Anaerobic >... | reverse complement strand
GACAGCCAGAGCGATGAGTTTCTTTTGCATCAGAAAATCTCCTTAGTGGTTAGTTTTTAATCTGCTCTTGCGAGTCGATTAAGCTTTACCTCTCGGATTGAGAAGTTGAAGCGATTTTTGCAAAGAGCGGGCATGCCGGCAATTGAAGATTGCTAAGTGGCGATGCATTGGCGCGATGTTGTTGCTTTGGCGCAACATTGTTGTTGGTCTTTTTCCCTGTCCTGGGCCAATGATTAGCTGGAGGGCATGAATCCGGACTGGCGCCAGGCTTCGAAAACGGTCACGGCGACCGCATTGGACAGGTTAAGGCTGCGTTGTCCGGCCTGCATTGGCAAACGCAGACGTTGTGCGGGAGGAAATTCGCCCAGAATCGCTGCGGGCAGACCGCTGGTTTCGCGGCCAAAAACGAAGACATCATCGTTGCCGAGTACTTGTTCAAAAGGAGAGTGCTGGCCTGAGGTGGTCATCGCCCACCGGCGACGATTGCCCAGCACCGCCTTGCAGGCGTGCCAGTCGACGTGGCGGAAGACGCGGGCGTATTCGTGATAGTCGAGCCCGGCGCGGCGCAGGGTCTTGTCGTTGATATCGAAACCAAGCGGTTCGACGAGATGGAGTTCGGCACCGGTGTTGGCGCATAGACGGATGACATTGCCGGTATTGGGGGGGATTTCCGGCTGAAAGAGGACGACAGCGATCATGGGCCACTATTTTAGATGGAGAGCGTCGGCAACGGGGGCGACAAACCTAACGGCGCTGGGCGCGTGCGGCTACGGCCAGCGTGATTTGCGCCGCACCATGCAGTTGAAGGACACGGGCGCATTCGCGTAGCGTCGAGCCGGTGGTCATGACGTCGTCTACTAGAAGAATGCGCTTGCCGGAGAGGTCGGCTGTGCTCTCGAAGGCGCCGCGCACGTTCCTCGCTCGTTCCTTGAGTGGCAGGGCGGCTTGTGGAGGTGTGGCGCGCTTTCGGGCCAGGCAGTCGACATCCATTGGGATGCCGAGCTGGTTGTGGATTGCCCGGGCGATTTCCGCCGATTGGTTGAAGCCGCGGTCTCGCAGGCGTGAGGGGTGCAGCGGCAACGGTAGCAGTAGATCGTGTTCGTCCGCGACGATCTGCTCACTCAGGGAATTCCCGAACCATTTGGCCAAAGGCAGCCGGTGAATGTATTTGAGTGCCTGTATCAGGCGGTCGACGGGAAATTCGTAGCGAAACGGAGCTATCGTTCGCGTGAACGCGGGCAAAGACTTGAGGCAGGTGCCGCAGCGCTCGCCGAGGGGCGTTTCGATAGCGCATTGTGGACAGACGGTAGCGGCCTGTCGCGGCAGGTCGGCGGTGCAGGTCGGACAAAGCAGGCTGCTTGCGCTATCCGCGGCGCACAGCAAGCAGCTGCCGGGCAGAGCCTTGCTGGCGAGGGCGCGAAGGGAATCGCGCAAGGCTTGGGGTAAAATTGACACCACTATCGGCGTGCTCGATAATTCATAATTACCAGTGCGCTTCGTTTCTGGTTTTTTCGTTTGTTTTCAAGCAAGGCCTCCCATGCAAGCTAGCTCTCTCGCCGCTGTTGCTTCTGTTTGTCAGTCTGCCCCGGCCCGCCGGTGGACGGTCGAAGAAGTACTCGCGCTTTATGAATTGCCACTGATGGATCTGATTTGGCGCGCGCAAGGTGTACACCGCGAACATTTCGATCCAAACGCCATTCAACGCTCGACGCTGCTTTCGGTCAAGACGGGTGGATGTTCCGAAGATTGCAGCTACTGCTCGCAGTCGGCACGCTACGACACGGATCTCGAACGCGAGCGCCTGATGCCGCTCGATGAAGTAGTTGCGGCGGCCAAGGCGGCCAAGGCCAAGGGTGCCTCCCGATTCTGCATGGGGGCGGCATGGAAGGGGCCGAAGGACAATGATCTCGACCGCGTGCTGGAAATGGTGCGAGAGGTGAAGTCGCTGGGCATGCAGACCTGCGTGACGCTGGGCATGCTCAAGGACGGGCAGGCGGAAAAGCTGAAGGATGCCGGCCTGGATTATTACAACCACAACCTGGATACCGACAAGGAGTTTTACGGTCAGGTCATCAAGACGCACACGCACGATGACCGTCTCGATACGCTGGAGCAGGTGCGCGATGCTGGAATCAATGTCTGTTCGGGTGGCATCATCGGCATGGGCGAGTCGCGCAAGAACCGCGCGGGGCTGATCGTGCAACTGGCCAACCTGCCGCAACCCCCGGAATCGGTGCCGATCAACAATCTGGTGCCGATTCCCGGCACGCCGCTGGCCGATAACCCGCGTCTCGACCCCTTCGAATTCGTTCGTACTATCGCCGCCGCCCGCATCACGATGCCGACTTCCTGGGTGCGCCTGTCCGCAGGTCGCCAGGAAATGAGCGACGAGCTGCAGGCGCTGTGCTTCCTGGCCGGTGCCAACTCGATGTTCTACGGCGATCACCTGCTGACTACTGGAAATCCGGATGTCGATCGCGATGACGCCCTGTTCGCGCGCCTTGGCGTCAAGGCGGTGTGAACGGCGGTTTTGTCGACCCGCGACAAGTCGGCAGGCGTTTCTCCCGGGTTGCGTCAAATTACGATCAGACGGATTTTTTCGCCCGTGAAGTCGATCGCCGCATGCAGGAGCGCCTTGATTACGTCAAGGTGACGCCAGCGCGTATTCTCGACCTGGGTTGCAGCCGGGGCGGTAGTTTTTCCGGTTTGGCGACGCGCTTTCCGCAAGCGGAATTGCTTGGGCTGGATATTGCGCCGGCCATGCTGCAGGGTGAACGAACGCCACGTCCCGGGTGGCAACGCTGGCTGGGCTTGGGGCGTCAGAACGAGGCCCAGCGGCTGGCTGGTGATGCCGCGAAATTGCCCCTTAAATCGCAGTCGACCGCAATCGTCTGGTCCAATCTGCTGCTGCACTGGCTGGACGATCCGCTACCTGCACTGACCGAGGCGCATCGCGTGCTTGAAGTTGGCGGCCTGCTGATGTTCTCGACTCTGGGTCCCGATTCCCTGAAGGAGTTGCGCTCGGCGTTTTCGGATGGTTATGCGCATACCCAGCGTTTCATCGACATGCACGACCTCGGCGACATGCTGGTCGGTTGCGGCTTTGCCGATCCGGTCATGGACATGGAAGTGCTGACCCTGACCTACGACAGTTTCGATGGCATGCTCGAAGAACTGCGTTCGGCCGGTTCCGGCTGCGCAATGAAGGCGCGTCGCCATGGTTTGACTGGGCGCGGGGCTTGGGAAAAGGCCCGCAAGGCCTATGAAAGCCTGCGCTCCGATGGCCGGTTGCCTGCGACTTTCGAGATCGTCTATGGCCACGCCTGGAAGGTGCCGGCCAAGCAGGCGGCGGACGGGCGTGCGATCATCCGTTTCGACACCCCGCGCCGCAAATAGCCACTAATCCGGCTTCTGCTTGAAAAACTTGAGTGGCTTGGCGTTCTGAAACTGCGGAACCGGAATCGCCTTGCGTTTTCTCTCGCGTACCCGCCAGCCGAGGAGAAAGGCCAGGGCGACCGAATAGGCCAGCGGCCACAACAGCGCTGTGGCCTTGACCAGCCAGAAGTAATGCACGCAGGCGAGAATGCTGATCAGGTAGATGTTGCGATGCAGTTCCTGCCACTTGCGCCCGCCAAGTTTGCGGATCGCCCACTGGTTGGAGGTAGCAGCCAGCGGAATCAGTAGCAGGAAGGCAGCGAAGCCGACGGTGACGAAGGGGCGTTTGAAAACGTCCCTGGCGATGTCGGCGACCGCAAAGGAATGGTCGAAACCGATGAAGGAAAGAAAGTGCAGCGTCGCATAGAAAAAAGTGAACAGCCCGAGCATCCGCCTCAAGCGTAATAGCCAGTGCCACTGCGTGTAGGCGCGCAGCGGGGAAACGCACAGCGTCAGCAACAGCAGGTTTAACGTCCAGGTACCCGTCCAGCGTTGTACGAATTCGACGGGGTTGGGCCCGAAATCGTTCGTCCAGGCCGCCCAGAGCAAGCGTGCCAAGGGTAGTAGCGCCAAGAAGAAAAGTGCCGCCTTGAGTCGGCCAATCGGGGGAGAGGCTTGTGGCATGTTCATCATTCAGAAATTCTTGCGTAAATCCATGCCCGCGTACAGCCCGGCAACATGTTCGGCATAGCCATTGAACGGCAGCGTCTTGCGCTTGAAGAACTCGCCGAGGCGGCGTTCATGACTTTGGCTCCAGCGCTTGTGGTCGACATCCGGGTTGACGTTGGAATAGAAGCCATACTCGTCGGGCGTGGTCTTGGTCCATACGGTCGGCGGCTGTTTTTCGACAAAGCGCAGTTTGACGATCGACTTGGCGCCCTTGAAGCCGTATTTCCAGGGGATGACGACGCGTAGTGGAGCGCCATTCTGTTTCGGCATGTGTTCTCCGTACATGCCGAGGGCGAGTAGCGCCAGCGGATGAGTTGCCTCGTCGAGGCGCAGTGCCTCGATATAGGGCCAGTCCAGAAACGGTAGGCGGACGTAAGGCATCTGCTCGGGGTCGGCGAGACTCCAGAATTCGACGAATTTGGCATTGCCGGTAACGTCGCAGCGTTTGATCAATTCGTTGAGTGGTATGCCGACCCAGGGAATGACAGCGCTCCAGCCTTCGACGCAGCGCATCCGATAGACGCGTTCCTCCAGTGGTGCCCATTTGAGGATGTCTTCGATGGCGAAAGTCCGAGGCGCCTTGACCTCGCCCTCGATGCTGACCGCCCAGGGCCGGGTACGCAGGCGGTGGGCGTTGCGCGCCGGGCTGCTCTTGTCGGGGCCGAATTCGTAGAAATTGCCGTATTCGGTGACCGAAGCATAGGGCGTGATTTTTTCGTCGTTCGTCGAAAACTGACCCTGAACGATGTTCTCGAAACGCAGGCGCTCATTGGATGAGGCACGGCTGTTCCCGATCGTTCCCAGGCCGATGGCGCCCAAGCCAGCTGCCATGGAGCGCAGGAAGTCGCGACGGGTTGCATAAATCCGTGGCGAGGTGATTTCGGATGGCTGAATGTCGGGTCGGTGCTGGATCAACATGGCTTACCTTACGCTGTTCATTTACAGAGTAGTCGTCGGAGACCGGTGGAAACTTACAGTCATGTGATCGGCGCATTAGAAGTGATGTGAGTCGGGGTGGCAACTTTGAGACAGCGGACTAGCGTCACGGTTCGGTGTGCTGTCGACGGAGTTGTTTGCGAATGCCCGGGAATGGCGTGAAAAAGCCCATGCCCGCGTCGCGCGGGCATGGGCCGATCAAGTTTGACGAGAAGCTGTGGCAATCAGCCGGAGATGTAGTGCTCGAGTTGCTTGATCAGAAATTCCTGATTGCTGATTGTTTCCTTGACCAGATCGCCGATGGAGATGATGCCGACCACGGTACCATCTTCTTCGAGTACGGGCAGATGGCGGAAGTGCTTGTCGGTCATCAGGGCCATGCATTCGTCGAGTGTGGTGCCTGGGGTGACGTAGGCGACCTTGTCGCTCATGATTTCACTGACGAGCGTTTCCTTCGAACTCTTGCCATGCAGAATGACTTTACGTGCGTAGTCGCGTTCGGAAAAAATGCCAACCAGTTGTTCGCCATTCAGTACCATGAGCGCGCCGACGTTGTGCTGAGCCATCAGCGTAAGGGCATGAAAAACCGAATCATTGGGTGAAACCACGACCAGCGGCCGTTGTTTGCCGGCCAGCATCTGCTTGAGCGTCTTCATATTTGGTCTCCTCGGCGAGGTTGAGCGTTGTTGTCAGAGCAGTCTATCTGCCTGTAGCCCGGATGCCAAGGGCGGAAAAAAGAAAAGGCAGCCGAAGCTGCCTTTTTCTGCCTTGCTTGGGACTAACGCAGGCCGGCAACGTATTCGGCCACAGCCTTGATCTCGACGTCGGACATCTTGGCGGCAACGACGCGCATCATCTTTTCCGGATCGTTGGCACGTTCGCCGCTACGGAAGGTTTTCAGCTGCGCCTCGGTGTATTCGGCGTGTTGACCAGCCAGTGCCGGGTACAGTGCCGGCATGCCGGCGCCAGCGGGGCCATGGCAACCGGCGCAGGCCGGGATGCCTTTGCGGAAGTCGCCCTGGCGCCAGAGTTGCTGGCCCAGCTTGATTTGCGACTCGTCCTTGGCGACAGCCGGCTTCAGCTTCTGGCTGGAGAACCAGGCAGCGAGATTGCGCATGTCTTCATCGGAGAGAGAGGCGACCATGCCACCCATGATGGCGTTGTTGCGCGCGGCGGGCTTGCCGTCGACCGCCTTGAAGTTCTTCAACTGCTTGTAAAGGTAGTCGGCACCCTGGCCCGCAAGGTTGGGGTTGGCCGGGGTCGAGCTATTGCCGTCGGCGCCGTGACAGGCCACGCAGACGGTTTCGGCGATAGCTTTGCCCTTGGCAGGGTCTGCCTTGGCATGGGCTTCTTCAGCCGCGTGAGACATGAAAGTGGTGGCAAGAAGGATTGCCATTGCCGCTGTACGGATCATTTTCGAACTCCTAGTGCGCGTTTTTGGGCGCTTTGGCCGGAACGGAAGTTACAAACCTGCTATTCTATATTAGTTCTCCGCCGCCTAGGCGGCTCTTGAGAGTTTTTTATGCCTTTGTTCCAACAGGCGGTCTTCCTTACGACCGTCGCCCATCTTCGCGATCTGCCGCAGGATGCCGTCCGCGAAGTTGCCTTTGCCGGTCGCTCCAATGCCGGCAAGTCCTCCGCAATCAATACGCTGGCCGGGCGCGTTCGCTTGGCGTATGTCAGCAAGACGCCAGGTCGCACCCAGCATCTGAATTATTTCACGCTATCCGATGGCAAGTACTTCGTCGACCTGCCCGGATATGGGTACGCCAAGGCGCCGGAGGCAATCCGCTCGCAGTGGGAGGGGCTGATCGGCCCCTACCTCAGCAAGCGCGAACAACTGGCCGGGCTGGTTGTCATCATGGATATTCGCCGACCGTTGACCGATCTCGATTTGCGTCTGATCGACTGGTTCCACCCCACGGGTCGTCCCATCCACGTGCTGCTGTCCAAGGCAGACAAGTTGAGCAGGCAGGAACAGACGAAGGCGTTGCGATCAGTCAAGGCAGAGCTGGCGACTTGGGGTGATGCCGAGTTGTATTCTGTGCAACTCTTCTCCAGCCTGAAAAAGACGGGAGTCGAGGAAGCGGAAACGGTATTGGCCGGATGGCTGGGGATCGAGAAAAAAATGCCGGAAAACAAAAGACCCCCGGATAAGGGGGGTCCGGGGGTCAAAATGCCTTAACGTGGTCAAGGCACCCGCTCAGGGAGGTGAAGCGGGAGACAGCGCGTGCCATCTGCTGACTCTGACGTGGGTCAATGCGAAAAGTTCCACACCGAACAAAAATCTGCAATCTGAATGATTTGAGGTCAAGACCATGAGTGCTACCGGGCATTTTCCTGGAACCCGCATGCGCCGGATGCGGCGTGATGATTTTTCCCGTCGGCTGATGCGCGAGTCGGTGCTTACGGTCGACGACTTCATTTACCCCGTTTTTGTACTCGAAGGCGAAGACCGCATCGAGAAAGTGGCATCGATGCCGGGCGTCGAGCGGCAGTCGCTCGATGTGCTGCTGAAGACCGCCGAGCGTGCAGTGAATCTGGGAATTCCGGCGCTGGCGCTGTTTCCAGTGGTCGATAGTTCACTGAAATCGCTGGGTGCCGAGGAGGCGTTCAACAGCCATGGTCTGGTGCCACGTGTCGTGCGGGCGCTGAAACGTGAGTTTCCCGAGCTGGGTGTGATTACCGACGTGGCGCTCGACCCCTACACCAGTCACGGGCAGGATGGCCTGATCGACGAGGTGGGCTATGTGCTGAACGACGAAACGCTGGAAGTGCTGGCCAAACAGGCCTTGTGCCATGCCGAGGCCGGCGCTGACGTGGTGGCGCCGTCGGACATGATGGATGGCCGCATCGGCCGCATTCGCGCCGAGTTGAACGCGGCCGGTCAAATCTACACACGGATCCTGGCTTATTCCGCCAAATATGCTTCCGCCTTCTACGGCCCGTTCCGCGATGCGGTCGGCTCGGCCGGCAATCTCGGCAAGGGCAACAAATATACCTACCAGATGGACCCGGCCAATACCGACGAGGCACTGAAGGAAGTAGCGCTTGACCTCGAAGAGGGGGCGGACATGGTCATGGTCAAGCCGGGCATGCCGTATCTGGACATCGTGCGGCGGGTCAAGGACCAGTTCAAGGTGCCGACCTATGCCTATCAGGTCAGCGGCGAGTATGCGATGCTGAAGGCGGCCGCGCAGAATGGCTGGCTGAACGAGGAGGCTTGCGTGCTGGAAAGCCTGCTGGCCTTCAAGCGCGCCGGTGCTGACGGCATCCTGACCTATTTTGCGCTGGATGCAGCCGAGTATCTGAAGCGCTGAAGTCGGGCTTGTCCGGCGAAAAGGGCGGCCCTGGGCCGCCCTTTTGTATTTCAGGCGTTGGCCGGTACCCCGGACTGTGACAGGCAGGCGAAGTAAAGCATCGGCCATTGTTGCGGCCACTGTGCCAGCGGCTCGCGGACGAATCCGCTACGCGCATACTGCTCCCAGCGACCGACTGCATAGCAGCGCAGCAGGTTGGCCAGGGCGCCGAAGTCGGCGTCGGACTTAAGGTTTTCCTGCGTTGCGGCGATGCGCAGGGCTTGTTTGATGGCGGCCTCGATCTTGTCGAGCAGCAGGTTGATGCGCACTTGCAGTCGCTCGTTTTCATTGACCAGCGCGTCGCCGATCAGTACGCGGGTCATGCCGCGATTCTTCTGGGCGAAACGCAACAGCAGGCCAATAATCAGTTCGACCTGCTTCAAGCCCGTGGCTTCTTCGGAGGTGATCTGGTTGATGACGCCGAACAGACTTTGTTCGATGAATTCGATCAACCCTTCGAACATTTGGGCCTTGCTGGCGAAATGACGGTAAAGCGCTGCCTCGGAGCAGTCGAGCCGAGCGGCCAGGGCGGCGGTGGTGATCTTTTCCCCTTTCGGGGTTTCCAGCATTTGGGCCAGTGTTTGCAGGATTTGCAGGCGGCGCTCGCCGGGCTTGATGGCCATGTTTTTCTCCCCCTAGATTTTGAGCTTTGAATTTTGCCGAAAAATTATAGTCGACCGCAGCGCCCCGGTAGTTCGCTTACCGAGCGGATCTTTACATCCACGCTGGGAGATCGACGGTAGCTAGTGCTTACCCACACAGTCTTCATGCCCAGTTTTTTGGCGGCAACCAGATTGGCGAGACTGTCTTCCACCATGATGCAGCGACGTGGGTCCAGCCTTTCAGCGTCGAGCAAGGCACGAAAGCCGGCGAGCATCGGTTTAGGCTGGTAACGCAGGTTTTCGACCGAGTAAACCGCATCGAAACAGGCGCCGAGACCGGTGATGTCGAGAATGGCCTCGGCGTAGTGACGAGGCGCGTTGGAAAAAATGAGCTTGCGGCCGGGAAGACGGCGCAGGGCATGGATGACCGGGCGCTCGAAAACCACCATACGCCGGAGATCGGGAAACTGGTGGGTGGCTTGCAGGAAGTGATCGGGGTCGGTGCCGTGATGCCGCACCAGGCCGAGCAGCGTGGCACCGTAGCGCATCCAGTAATCCTGCCGAATGCGGCTGGCTTCCTGTTTGTCTACATCAAGATGCCGCTCGATGTACTGGCGCATCGAGCGGTTGATATGGGGAAATATATGTGGGGTCGCGTTATGGAGGGTGTTGTCGAGGTCAAACAACCAGACGCGCCCGGGCTTCATCGGTTAGTGCGACTTGATCATTGTGCCGACGCCGTGATCGGTCAGGATTTCCAGCAGCAGCGCATGCTCGACGCGGCCATCAATGATGTGCACGCCCTTGACGCCATTGCGCGCGGCATCGAGCGCCGAACCGATCTTCGGCAACATGCCGCCGGACAGCGTGCCATCCTCGACCATCTCGTCGATCTGCTTGGGCGTGATGCCGGTAATCAACTCGCCCTTCTGGTCGAGCACGCCCGGGGTGTTGGTGAGCATAACCAGCTTCTCGGCCTTGAGCACCTCGGCGATCTTGCCGGCGACGACGTCGGCGTTGATGTTGTAGGTTTCGCCATCCTTGCCGACGCCGATCGGGGCGATCACCGGGATGAAGGCGCCCTTGTCGAGGTGGTCGATCAGCGAGGGGTCGATCTGGGTGATTTGTCCGACCTGGCCGACGTCGATCAGGTCGCCGGGGTTGTCCTTGTCTTCCAGCATCAGCTTCTTGGCGCGGATGCAGTTGCCGTCCTTGCCGGTCAGGCCGACGGCCTTGCCGCCATGCTGGTTGATCAGGTTGACGATGTCCTTGTTAACCTGGCCGCCGAGCACCATTTCGACAACTTCCATGGTTTCGGCATCAGTGACGCGCATGCCCTGGATGAATTCGCCTTTCTTGCCGACCCGGGCCAGCAGATTTTCGATCTGCGGGCCGCCGCCATGTACGACGACGATATTGAAGCCGATCAACTCGAGAAGCACGACGTCGCTGGCGAAGCAGCGTTTCAGATGCTCGTCGGTCATGGCGTTGCCGCCGTATTTGACGACGATGGTCTTGCCGTGAAAGCGCTTGATGTAGGG
>Ga0209310_1002916_pt1 | contig 10546 bp, 10 predicted proteins | sample AD_UKC030_MetaG_FD_184415 | JGI IMG/M metagenome (GOLD analysis project Ga0209310, IMG submission 184415) | Active sludge microbial communities of municipal wastewater-treating anaerobic digesters from USA - AD_UKC030_MetaG (SPAdes) (version 2) | ecosystem: Engineered > Bioreactor > Anaerobic >... | reverse complement strand
TTTCAGCGCGGCGAAGGCGCTGTCACGAACATCCTCGACCTTGCCCATGCCGCTGACCTTGCGGTACTTGGGCGCGCCGGCAGCGCCGCTTTCGGCCCACTTGCCGTAATAACCGACCAATGCCTCGGTCTGCTGGTGGTAAACTTCCAGCCGTTTCAGCACGGTTTCTTCGCGGTCGTCGTCGCGCTGGATCAGCGGTTCGCCGGTCATGTCATCCTTGCCCTCGACCTTGGGCGGATTGAATTTGATGTGATAGGTGCGGCCCGAAGCGACGTGTACGCGGCGACCGCTCATGCGACCGACGATTTCACTGTCCGGCACATCGATTTCGAGCACGAAATCGATCGCCACACCGGCTTCCTTCATGGCGTCCGCCTGCGGAATCGTGCGCGGGAAACCGTCGAACATGTAACCGCTCTGGCAGTCGGCTTCCTTCAGGCGGTCCTTGACCAGACCGATGATGATGTCGTCACGGACGAGGCCGCCGGCATCCATGATCTTCTTGGCTTCGACACCGAGCGGCGTGCCGGCCTTGACTGCGGCGCGCAGCATGTCGCCGGTGGAAATCTGGGGAATGCCGTATTTCTTGGAAATAAAAGCGGCCTGCGTACCTTTGCCGGCACCAGGTGCCCCCAACAGAATCAACTTCATGAACAGTCTCCCTTGTATGTAAAGCAAAAATTCTTGTTTTTGTTCTTGTTCTTATTGACGACTTCAGCCCGCCAGCATGGGCGGTGAGTCCGCAAAGGCGAAAAATTACTCGCTATTTGCAACCCGGTCAAACAGTTTGCGCATTCGCGCAGCATCCTCCGGCGTATCGACCCCCGGCGCCGGCGCTGCATCGATCAGCGTCACGCTGATCCGGTAACCATGCCACAGCGCGCGCAACTGCTCGAGCGCCTCGAATTGTTCGGTGGGCGCTGCGGTCAACCCCGCATAAGCCCTCAAAAAGCTCGCCCGGTAGGCATAAAGCCCGACATGACGGTACGCGGAAAAGCCCGCCGGCAATGTCTCGCCGCCCAGCTCCTGCGCGAAGTGGTCGCGCGCATAGGGGATCGGTGCCCGGGAAAAATAGGCGGCGTCACCATCGGCACGGCAAACGACCTTGACCACGTTCGGATTGAAGAAATCGGCCGCCTCGACGATCGGGTGCGCCACCGTGGCGATGTCGGCACCGCTTGCCGCGAGTTGTCTTGCCGTCCGGAGGATGACCTCGGGTTCGATCAGCGGCTCGTCACCCTGAACATTGACGACGATCGTTTCGCCATGCCAGCCGAGCCGCTCGACCACCTCGGCCAGCCGGTCGGTGCCGGTCGAATGGTCGCTGCGCGTCATCAGCGCAGCGATTTCATTGGCCTCCGCGGCATCCCGGACCGCGAGATGGTCGGTCGCCACCCAGACCTCTTCCGCGCCGGAGCGGCGGGCGCGTTCGGCGACCCGCACGACCATCGGCTTGCCGCCAAGATCGAGCAAAGGCTTGCCCGGCAGCCGCGTCGACGCGTAGCGCGCCGGAATGACGACCTTGAAGGCGAGAGCGGACATTACTTCTCGTCAGCTGCCAGTTGGCGCGCCTCGTCCTCGAGCATGACGGGAATGTCGTCGCGGATCGGGTAAGCCAGCTTGCACGGCTTGCAGACGAGTTCCTGCTCGGCCTTGCGGTATTCGAGGTTGCCCTTGCAAATCGGGCAGACGAGGATATCAAGCAGCCTGGCGTCCACGGAGTTTCTCCAGAATAAGATCAATAAGTGCCGGCGAGAGCTCGGCATCGACGGGCAAAACCCAAGTTTCGCCGACGGTCAGTCCGGCACATTTTACTGCATCCTTCTCGGTCATCAGCAGCACGCCGTCACGGGCGAATGCGAGATCGTCAGGCGTGTAGGCGTGATGATCGGGAAACGGGTGGCGGCTGAAACGCAAGCCGAGTTCCTCGAGGGTCCGGAAAAAGCGCTCCGGGTCGCCGATACCGGCCAGCGCATGCAACCTGCGCCCGGTCAGGTCGGCTGCACCGGATTGCCGTTGCGGATCGTCGAGATCGTAAAAGCGCCCGGCCTGCAGCCGCATGTCGAACCTCGCCAAGTCCGGTGGCAGACGCCCATCCGGCTTGCCGTTGCAGACGACCGCATCGACTTCCCGCAGGCGTTCCAGCGATTCGCGCAGCGGCCCGGCCGGCAGGCGCCAGCCGTTCCCGGCACCGCGGCCATCGAAGACCGCCAGTTCGACGTCACGGGCCAGCCGGTAGTGCTGCAAGCCGTCATCGCAGAGAATGAGGTTAACGTCGGGGTGCGCCGCCAGCAACGAGCGCCCGGCCGCCACCCGGTCGCGCCCGACCCAGACCGGCACCCCGCTGCGCCGGCCGAGAAGGAGCGGCTCGTCGCCGACTTCGGCCGGCAACGAGGATGGTGTCACCGGGCGCGGCACGGCGTTGTCGCCGCCGTAGCCGCGGCTGACGATACCCGGACGCCAGCCGCGCTCGCGGAACTGCCTGGCCAGCCACAGCGTGAGCGGCGTCTTGCCCGCGCCGCCGACCGTGATGTTGCCGACGACGATCACCGGCACCGGCAAGCGTTCGGCTTGCGCCTTTTGCCGATCACGCCCCGCGACGATGGAATACAGGCCGGCCAGCGGCGCCAGAAGCCACAACGCCGGCGTTAGCCGGCGTTGCTCGAACCACTGACGCTGCAACCAGCGGGAAAACATCAGTGTGGCGCTTGGGTCGCGAACGAGATATGCGGATAACCGGCCGCCTGCGCCCCCTGCATCACGTCGATGACGCTCTGGTGCGTCGCCTTGGCGTCGGCGTTGATGACGATGATCGGATCCTCGCGGGTGCCGGCCGCACGGCGCAGCGCATCGGAGATGCTCTTGACGTCGGTTGCGGTCAACGGCGATTTATTGATCAAAATCTGGCCGCTGGCCGTCACGGCAACGTCGATCTCGTTCGGCTGCTCGGCCTGCTTGCTGGCATCCGCCGTCGGCAGGTTGATCTCGAGGCCGGAAAATTTCGAATACGTCGTCGTCAGCATCAGGAAGATGATGATGACCAGCAGCACGTCGATCATCGGGATCAGGTTGATTTCCGGCTCTTCCTGGCTGCGCCCGCGCTGAAAATTCATGGAGCCTCCCCGAGCAGAAAGCAGGGGCCCCGGTGGGTGAAGCACATCGGGGATGCGCACGTCCGCGAGTGGGAGGCCGAAGCCATATTCGCGGTCGGTCGCATTCCATTCCTCGCGATGCTCGTCATGGAACCTTGCTCCCTGCTCATGGCTTACTTCCGGTCGCCGTGCATGTACTCGACCAGGCGAACCGCCTGCTGCTCCATCTCGACGACGAAGCTATCGACCAGGGCACGGAAATGGCGCCAGAAAATCAGGCTGGGAATCGCGATGAAGATGCCGAAACCTGTGTTGTACAGCGCAACCGAGATGCCATGTGCGAGTTGCTGCGGATTGCCGGTTCCCGGCGCCTGCGAACCGAAAATCTCGATCATGCCGACCACGGTACCAAACAGGCCCATCAGCGGACTGATCGAGGCAATCGTGCCAAGCGTGGTCAGGTAGCGGTTCAATTCGTGGGAAACCGCCGAACCTGCCTCCTCGATGGATTCCTTCATGACCTCGCGGGTCGTGCCGACGTTGCGCAAACCGGCCGCCAGCACCCGACCCAGCGGCGAGTGTCGTTCAAGCTCCTCGAGCATGCGGTCGTTGTTGGCGCCGCGCTTGAACTCGCCGACTGCCCGTTGCAGCAGACCGGACGGCACGACCTTGACCCGCCGCAAGGCAACCAGACGCTCGATGATCAGCGCCACCGAAATGACGGAGGCCAGCAACAAAGGCCAGATCGGCCAGCCCGCAGCCTGAATGATTGAAAACACGGCGAACCCTCACTTGTTCAATAGCCTGCCATTCTGCCTTTCCCCCCGTTCGCGGGCAAGTCCCGCAAATATGACCCGAAAATGGCTTATCCCCAAAAACTGTGGATAAGTCTGTGAATGAGCTGTCGCCAAGTGCCTCGGACCCGCGCCGGCAATGGCTTCCGCCTGCGTTGCCAAAAAACGAGGCATATTATTAATCCGTCTAAAAATCAACAGGTTAGTTACAGCGTGGCGATCCGGCACCGGCCTTCCGTCAGCGGCGCGGGTTACAATCCCCGGCATGCCAGAACACGATTCGTCCGCACCCGCCAACCCGGTCATCAGCGTCTCCGGCCTCAATCGCCTGGTGCGCGACTGCCTCGAATCGGCATTCCCGCTGACCTGGGTCGGCGGCGAAATCTCCAACCTGACTTACGCGGCGTCGGGGCATGTCTATTTTTCGCTAAAGGATGCCGGCGCCCAGGTGCGCTGCGTCATGTGGCGAAATCGCGCCCAACTGCTGGGCTGGCGTCTGGAGAACGGCCACCGCATCGAAGCGCGGGTGCTGGTGTCCTTTTACGAGCCGCGCGGCGAGTTCCAGCTCAACGTCGAGACGGTACGCCGCGCCGGTCAGGGCGATCTCTTCGAGCGCTTCGTCCGCCTCAAGGCGCAACTGGAAGCCGAGGGACTGTTCGCCGCCGGAATCAAGCGCCCGTTGCCCGAACACCCGCGCGCGCTGGCCATCGTCACCAGCCTGCAGGCCGCGGCGCTGCGCGACGTGCTGAGTACGCTGCGGCGCCGGGCGCCGCATATCCGGATCGATCTTTACCCGACGCCGGTGCAGGGCGAAGGCGCCGCCGACAAGATCGCCGCCGCCTTGCAACTGGCCGCCACCGGCGACTGCGATGCCATCATCCTGTGCCGGGGCGGCGGCAACATCGAGGACCTCTGGTCGTTCAACGAGGAAGTCGTGGCGCGCGCCATACGCGCCAGCCGCCTTCCCATAGTTGCCGGCATCGGTCATGAAACCGACTTCACCATTGCCGACTTCGCGGCCGACCTGCGCGCGCCGACCCCGACCGCCGCCGCCGAGATTCTCAGTCCGGACCGCGACGCCCTGCTGGTCCGGCTGCAACAGCTCCAGCGCCGGATCGGCCGCCAGTTCGAACGCGACCTGGCGGAACGCGGCCAGCAACTGGATTCGCTGGCCGCCCGCCTGACCCACCCGGCCGAACGTTTGCGTCAGCGCCGCGATACCATCCAGCAGTCGGCGGCGCGACTCGGCCGGGCACTCGGCAGCCGGCTGGTCGCCGCGCGGCACGATCTTGAAACCCTGGCCCGGCGCCTGAACAGCGCGCGCCCGCTGCCGGAAAGGGCGCGCGACAACCTGAAGCACATGGGTTACCGGCTTGAAAACTCGGCCCTTCAGAAAATTTCGCGCTGCGAAGCGAAACTAAATGCACTCTCCGCAAGTCTGACTCAGCTTGACCCGCATGCCGTCCTCAATCGTGGCTATGCGCTGGCGGTCGGCCCGGACGGTCGGCCGGTACGGGACGCCGCCAGCCTGCAGCCGGGCGATGCGATCGGACTGACCTTTGCCAAGGGTTCGGCGACCGCTACCATCGATCAGGTTGTCGCGCCACCGAAAGCCCAATAGAATTTTCGTTTCAACCCTTTCATTTACAACGGAGAAATAGATGGAACATCAACTGCCCCAACTGCCCTACGCCAAGGACGCACTCGCCCCGCACATGTCGGCCGAGACCTTCGACTACCACTACGCCAAGCACCATCAGGCCTATGTCACCAACCTGAACAACCTGATCAAAGGCACCGAGTACGAAAACCTGGATCTCGAAGCCATCATCAAGAAGGCACCGGCCGGCGGCATCTACAACAATTCCGCCCAGGTCTGGAACCACACCTTCTTCTGGAACTGCATGAAGCCAAACGGCGGCGGCGCCCCGGGCGGCGCCCTGGCCGCGGCCATCAACGCCAAGTGGGGTTCGCTGGATGCCTTCAAGACCGCCTTCCAGACCTCCGCCGTCGGCAACTTCGGTTCCGGCTGGACCTGGCTGGTCAAGAAGGCCGACGGTTCGGTCGACATCGTCAACATGGGTGCCGCCGGCACCCCGCTGACGACCGGCGACAAGGCACTGCTCTGCGTCGACGTGTGGGAACACGCCTACTACATCGACTACCGCAACATGCGTCCGAAGTTCGTCGAGACCTTCCTGAACAACCTGGTCAACTGGTCGTTCGCCGAAGCCAATTTCGCCTGACTTCAAGTCGCTGTTGTGCAGTAATCAAACGGGCGCCGCAAGGCGCCCGTTCTTATCGTGCCGCCGGAGCGGACGCATCGTCCGGGAAGGAACCTACCTGACTTCCAGCAGGCTTTCGTCCCAGTCCGGGTGTTTTTCCAGCCCGAGCAGGTTGGCCACGGTCGCGGCGATATTGGACAACCCGGCAGTATCGGTCTGCCTGAGGCCCAGCTTGCCGCCGCTGGAGTTGTCATAGAGGATCAGCGGCACCGGATTCAGCGTGTGCGCCGTCTTGGCCTTGAACGAGCCGTCCGGATTCCTGGCCGGCTCCCTGGTTTTCTTGTCCAGTTCATACATCTCGTCGGCGTTGCCGTGGTCGGCGGTGATCAACGCCACGCCGCCCAGTGCGTCGATCACCGGCAGGATGCGCGCCAGCGAGAGGTCGACCGCTTCGATGGCCAGCGTCGCCGCCTGGAAATTGCCGGTATGGCCGACCATGTCGCCGTTGGCGAAGTTGCAGCGCAGCGTCCTGTAGCGTCCGCTTTTCAAGGCTTCGATCATCGCGTCGGCGATTTCCGCCGCCTTCATCCACGGCCGCTGCTCGAAGGGCACGACATCGCTCGGCACTTCCTGCCAGGTTTCGCCGGCGAACTTTCCGGAACGGTTGCCGTTCCAGAAATAAGTGACATGGCCGAACTTCTGGGTTTCGGAACAGGCGAACTGCGCGATGCCGGACTTACTGAACCATTCGCCGGTAGTATTGGCAATGGCCGGCGGCGCGACGAGGAAGCGCCTCGGCAACTTTAGGTCGCCATCATATTGCAGCATGCCTGCATAGGTGACTTTTGGCGCACGAACGCGATCGAACCTGGCAAAATCCGCATCCTCGAAGGCGCGCGTGATCTCGATGGCGCGGTCGCCGCGGAAATTGAAGAAAACGACCGAATCGCCGTCCTCGATGGCGCCGACCGGCTGGCCGTTGTCGCCGATCACGAACGGCGGCAGGTCCTGGTCGATGGTTCCCGGATTCTGCTCACGCAGCCCGTTGACCGCGGCAGTCGCATTGGCGAACTGTTGGCCTTCGCCGAGCACGTGCGTGTGCCAGCCCTTTTCGACCATGGCCCAGTTGGCGTCGTAGCGGTCCATCGTGATGTTCTGGCGACCGCCGCCCGAGGCGATGCGGGCGTCGAAGCCATCCGCACTGAGCTCGGCGAGGAAAGCCTCGAAGGGCACCACATAGTCGAGGGCGCTGGTTTCCGGTACATCGCGTCCATCCAGCAGGGCATGGATGCGCACGGCCTTGACCCCCTCGCCCTTGGCCCGGACTACCATCGCCTTGAGGTGGTCGATGTGGCTGTGGACGTTGCCATCCGAGAACAGGCCGATGAAGTGGATCACGCCGCGCCCGGTTTTTGCACCGGCGATGATCTGTTGCCAGGCCTCGCCCTGCCAGATTGAGCCATCGGCAATTGCATTGGCGACCAGCGCCGCGCCCTGGCTGTATACCTGGCCGGCGCCGATGGCATTGTGGCCGACCTCGGAGTTGCCCATGTCGTCGTCGGACGGCATGCCGACTGCCGTGCCGTGGGCACGCAGGCGAATGTTCGGACAGGTGGCGAACAGGCGGTCGAGCGTCGGCTTGCGGGCGGCGGCGATGGCGCTGCCGGTATCATTTTTGGGCAGGCCGTAGCCATCCATGACGATGATGACGACCGGCCCGGGAATTCCGGGGAAAGAAGCGAGTTTCTCTAGCATTTTGGCGATTCCGGGGGAATGGGAGTGGCGCACCGGGCGGCGCGGCGCCAAGTATCCGCGCCCGGGTAGAGCCAGTCAATCCACGCCGGGCGGCGCCGGCTATAATTGCCGCTTTGCAACATTACGGAAAGCGCAACATGGAAGCCGAACACCTCAACAGCATCTCCTACAAGCTCGACGATCTGGCGCAGCGCGCCGCCGAGCTGCGGAGGTATCTTTGACTACGATCACAAGCGCGAACGTCTGACCCTCCTCAACCAGGAGATGGAAGATCCCAGGATCTGGGACGATCCGAAACGCGCCCAGGAACTGGGCCGCGAGAAGAAATCGCTGGAAGACATCGTGCTCGTGCTCGAGGCGGTGGACAACGGCATCAACGACGGCCGCGAGCTGTTCGCCATGGGCAAGGACGACAACGACGAGGACACCCTGCTTTCGGTGGAAGCCGACAACGCCGGCCTGGAAGCAAAGCTGGCCGCCCTCGAATTCCGCCGCATGTTCAACAATCCGTCCGACCCGATGCCCTGCTTCCTCGAAATCCAGGCCGGCGCCGGGGGCACCGAAGCCCAGGACTGGGCGTCGATGCTGCTGCGCATGTACCTGAAATTCGGTGAAAAGAAGGGGTTCACCGTGGAAGTCATGGAGGAATCCGAAGGCGACGTCGCCGGCATCAAGGGCGCCACCGTCAAGTTCTCCGGCGACTACGCCTACGGCACGCTGCGCACCGAAACCGGTATTCACCGCCTGGTGCGCAAGTCACCGTTCGATTCCAACGCCCGCCGCCATACCAGCTTCACGTCGGTCTTCGTCTATCCGGAAGTCGACGATTCGATCGAGATCGCCATCAACCCGGCCGACGTGCGCACCGACACCTACCGCGCCTCCGGCGCCGGCGGCCAGCACATCAACAAGACCGACTCGGCCGTGCGCCTGACCCACGTGCCGACCGGCATCGTCGTCCAATGCCAGAACGACCGTTCGCAGCACCGCAACCGCGACGAAGCCTGGCAGATGCTGCGCGCCCGCCTCTACGAGCACGAGCTGCGCAAGCAGCAAGCCGAGCAGCAGAAATTGGAAGACACCAAGAGCGACATCGGCTGGGGCCACCAGATCCGCTCCTACGTGCTCGACCAGTCGCGCATCAAGGACCTGCGCACCAACCACGAAACCGGCAACACCCAGGCCGTGCTCGACGGTGACCTCGATCCGTTTATCGAGGCCAGCCTGAAGCAAGGCGTCTGACGACAATGAAAAATGCCGGGAACTAAATCTTCCCGGCTTTTTCAATGCAGATTCCGCAGTCAAGAAACGAAAAATGAACAAGAAAATCGCTGCACTGCTCGCCGCCTTGGCCACAACCGGGCTGACCGCCTGCGGTGACAAGCCGCCTCCGGCCGCCGCCGCGCAGTCCAAACCGGCCCTGACCGTCACCGTCACCACGCCGCAACTGCGCGACTGGCCGCAGACGCTGGCGGCCAGCGGCAATGTCGCCGCCTGGCAGGAAGCGGTCATCGGTCCCGAGATCAGCAACTACCGGATCACCGAGGTACGGGCCAATGTCGGCGACAAGGTCAAACAGGGCGACGTGCTGGCGCGGATCGCCAGCGACGCGGTCGATAGCGAACTCGCCGAAATCCGCGCCACGGTGGTCGAAGCCGAGGCGACGCTGGCCGAGGCGCGGGCCAACAACGAGCGCGCCCGGCAACTGCGGGCAAAGGGTTTTTACAGCGCACAGCAGGGCATTCAGACGCAGACCGCCGCCGAAACCGCGCTGGCCCGCCTGAACGCAGCCAAGGCGCGCCTGAAATCGGCCGAACTGCGGCGCTCCAAGGCAAGTGTCGTGGCGCCCGACGACGGCATCATTTCCGCGCGCAATGCGACGGTCGGCTCGCTGACGCAATCCGGTGAGGAACTGTTCCGCCTGATCCGCGGCGGCCGCCTGGAATGGCGCGCCGAGGTCACCGCCGCCGAACTGGCCCGCCTCCAGACCGGGCAGCCGGTCAGGCTGGAAAGCCCGAACGGCATCGCCGTCGCCGGCACGGTGCGCGCCGTCGCCCCGACCGTCGACCCGCAGACGCGCAACGGCATCGTCTACGTCGACCTGCCGCCGGAAGCCGGCAAGGTGCTGAGCGCCGGCATGTTCACGCGCGGCGAGTTCCAGCTCGGCCAGCGCCCGGCGCTGACCCTGCCGCAATCGGCGGTACTGCTGCGCGAGGGTTTCGCCTACGTCTTCCGCATCGAACCCGGGCCGGACAACACGGCCAAGGTCGTCCAGACCAAGGTCGGCACCGGCCGCCGCGACGGCGAACAGCACCTCGAGGTGACGGAGCTGGATGCCAGGACGCAGGTGGTAGCCAGCGGCGTCGGTTTCCTCGCCGACGGCGACACCGTACGCATCGTCGCAGCCAAAGTGCAGCCATGAACGTTTCCGCCTGGTCGATCCGGAATCCGATTCCGGCGGTGCTGATGTTCGTCATGCTCACCCTGCTCGGCCTGGTGGCCTTCAAGGTGATGAAGATCCAGCAGTTTCCCGACATCGACCTGCCGATGGTGACGGTCACCGCCAGCCTGCCCGGCGCGGCGCCGGCGCAGATGGAAACCGAGGTGGCGCGCAAGATCGAGAACTCGGTCGCCACCTTGCAGGGCATCAAGCACATCTACACCAAGGTGCAGGACGGCA
>Ga0209310_1002912_pt1 | contig 10560 bp, 11 predicted proteins | sample AD_UKC030_MetaG_FD_184415 | JGI IMG/M metagenome (GOLD analysis project Ga0209310, IMG submission 184415) | Active sludge microbial communities of municipal wastewater-treating anaerobic digesters from USA - AD_UKC030_MetaG (SPAdes) (version 2) | ecosystem: Engineered > Bioreactor > Anaerobic >... | reverse complement strand
CAGATTCTGCTGGTGGACGACAGTGAGATCTGCCTGGTGGTCGGCGACCTGCTGCTCTCATCGTTCGGCGTGCAGGTGGTCCGGGCGTCGGGAGGGACCGCCGCGCTGGATGCCTGCGCGCGGCAGACGTTCGATCTGATTCTGATGGACATTCAAATGCCCGACCTGGACGGGGTCGAAACGACCCGGCGTCTCCGGCAACTGGCCAACACCAACGCGACGGCGCCCATCATCGCGCTCACCCTGGATGCCCGTTTTGCCGATCCCGCTACCTGGCGGGCGGCGGGCATGGACGGCTATTTGGCCAAGCCGCCGAGCGAGGCGACGATCCGATCGTTACTGGCCCAGTGGGGACTGCTGAACGCGCATTAGCCGGATCGCCGGCCGGGTGTCGAGCGGGGTCGGTGGGTACGAGCCCGGCCCCGGCTCCTCAGCGAGGATTTCGGGCGCTCCGGGGAGAGCCGCTTCGCGGGTCGCTGGCGGCGCGGTGCGGGTGCGGTTCAGGGCGCCCGCACTCCGGCCGCCGCGCACAGCGTGCCGGCATAGACCGGGCACGGTTCGGGGCCGTCGTACAGCACCGCCGGCAGTTTCAGCGCCGAGGCGTAGCGGAGGGGGGGCTGGCCCGGTGCGCCGACGCGCAGCGCCCAGACCGGCTGCGCGCCGTGCGGCAGCAGCAGGCCCAGGGCCGCCAGCCGACGGTACAGCGTCCGGCGGTTGTGCAGTTCCGGGTGCGCCGGCAGCCGGTCTTGCAGCCGTTCGGCGAAGGGTTTGGCGACCACCCAGAAGGCCCCGCCGGCGTGCCAGCCCATCCCGTGCGGGCGGTTGAACGCCGCCCCGTCCTGCACCAGCGCGCCCAGCGCCGCCCGGACCGCCGCGCGCAGTTCGGCCGCCGTCGCCGCGGCCGCCGCCGGTGCCGGGTCGGGCGTCGGGTCGGGCGCCGGGTCGGCGCCCGCAGACGCGCCGGTGGCCGGGGACCCCGCCCCCGGCGCTCTGGCCGCGCAGGCGGTCCAGAACGCGGCCGGGTCCGCCCAGTCGATCCCCCGGGCCATGGCCGCCAGCACCTGGCGCCGGCCGGCCTCGGGCAGCCGGACGCCCGCCAGCAGCGCACCCAGCCCCGCGCCCTCCAGCCGGGACCGTTCGTGCGGCGGGCGGCGCGGGCGCGGCGCGCGGTAGCGGTCCGGGCGGTCGGTCAGAGGGCAGCGCGTGGCCCGGCCGGCCCGCAGCGCGTCGGTATACGCCGCTTCCAGGGCGTCGCACAGCGCGCGGGCGAACACCAGGTAGCGCCAGGCCAGGTCGTCGGCGCCCGGCGGCGCCAGCGGCTCGGGCAGGGTCGCCAGCCGGGCGAACGCGGCGTCGAGCCAGCCGAACTCCGGCGCGGCCGGGGGGGCGCCCTCCGCCGGGCGCGGGGCCGCGGGCGCCAGCGCGCGCAGGGTGGCGAGCGCCAGTTCGACCCGCGCGGGCGGCTCACCGGCGAACCAGCGCGCGGTGCGGTCGAGGGCGGCGGCCGGTGGCGTGATGGGCGGTGCGAACTCTGGCGCGGACGCGGGAGGAGGGGAATCGCGGCGGCGGCGAAACCAGGCCAGGATCGTCGTGGGGACGGCGCGCGCGGCGTCGGACACGAACCCCGTCAGTTCGGCCCAGCGCGCCGCCGCGTCCAGCGGCTTGCCTTTCCCGGTCAACGGCGACATCCTCCTCATCGGTGGGTCCCGCGAAGAATTGGGTGTTGGGTGACCTCAATCGACCCCCGTCCGGGCTCACCGGCTAAGAGCCTGTATAAAAACTAACTCTTTGATCTATATGACCATGGAGCCGGCTTCCAGCCGGCTTTTGGCCGATTAAGCCAGACTCCAGCCGGCTACGCAGAACAGTTTCCTGAAAAATCAATGAGGAGTTTTTCGACAGCTTCTAAGGCGCCCACCACTTTTGTCCGCCCCGGCCCGGTCTGCCGGCTCCCCCCGCTCGACGGGTTACGCCCGATCACAACGCTAATCGTTATGAAGGTATCGGGCGGTGGTTAATCGGCCCTGGATAAATTCCACGTGACAAATAAACCGTCCCATTGAGCGCGGATCAAAAATTGGCCCAGCGCCTTTTTCATCAATCCGTAACCGATAGCCACGCTTGGCGACTTGACCTTGTATGTCCTCCCGACTGGAGCCAAGCGCCAGAGTCTGGCAAAAACTGCTCATTTGCCCGGGACCTACCAGCAATGGCCACATTGTATCGCCAATAAATCCCAAAAGCAGAAAACCGCCAATCCTGTTCAGTAACCGCCGAGGCTTTACCATCCCGAACCCTCCACAGCCGAGAGCATCAGTGATTTTTTGCGGCCCCGCAGAAAACCGACCGCCAACCCGATCAGATAGACGATGCTGGTCAATCCCAGCACTGTCCAGGCAATCTCCTGTCCATCCCATACGGGCGTAACCCGTCGAGTGCTGAGGCTTGAAAATCAGCAGGTTACGAGGACCAAAAAACGCGAAACTCCGGGGAGCAAAATGTTCACCTTGTTCTTTTTCAAAGAGTGAGTGGCGCACTCGACGGGTTACGCCCTTTAAAAATGGGCAGAATTGCAACCATGAATAACACGGTTCGCCACACCGCGATAACTAAAGGTGATTTTCCCGAAACTCGATCAACCGGATCTGGTGGACCCCAAACAGGATCCGGGCGTTGTTTTGGCCCAACCACTGGCTGGTCCAGGCGGCGCGGGTCTTCCAACAACGACGGACGCTGCATGAAGAACACTGAGAAGGTGCGCAACCCCGCGTCCACCCACGGGTAACGGGTGTTCTTCCCTCGGCACGGATCGGTAAACGGCGCGAAGATCTGGCGGATTTGTTTCGTAGTGTCGTCCAACGTCAGGACGGCGCGACCAAACGGTACGCGCATCAGGGCACTTCCCGTCGAGGCGGGAACAGCGCCTCGAGCGAGTCACCACCAAAATTAAGAATGACGGCCGCCCCGGCGCCCGCGCTTGACGCTCCAGATAACCGGTGCCATAGTGAAATCACTCCAATAGGTTCCTCCGCACCTATTTAAAACAGCGGGGCCAGAGTGTCCGGTCTGGATCAACGAAGGACTCAAGTTGGTTTCCGCTCCAACAGAAACAAAGCGGACGCAGGGCGCCCGGGCTACGGAAAAACCGCCGGGCTCCGGGGTCGCCGTTCCCCCAGCAACAATACGGCTCAGCGATCGCCCGCTCAGCGATCTTCATTCACGCACGGACGCACACCCGGGGTAGCGTGTGGGCCACCCGGCCAATCCGCCACACGGGCCGCTTACGAGCGTCTGACGGGACGCGACGGGGATCGGCCTTTTCCACTTCGCGGCGCCTTCATGGCTGCCGCACCGGCTTGGCGCCGGCCATGTTTTTCCCCACCGGGGATACTCCCATCCCCGGCCAAGGGCATGGTGTATCCCCATTTTTTTAGGAGATGCGCCATGCGGCTAAATTCTTTTTTTCTAATCCTCGGCCTCATTCTCGGCGGCGCGCGCGCCCATCCGGGCCGCGCCCCGGGCCGCGCGTTCGGCGTCCTGTGCGTTCTGCTGGGACGCGCCATCGCGCGGCTCTTCACGTTCCTGGGGCAAACCGCCCTGGTCCTCTGGAAAGCCGGGCCGGCGCTGAACGGCGTCATCGCGGTCATCGCGCGCAACCTCGCGATCCTGGCCGGTTTCGGGGGGTTGACCGAAGCGGCTGGCGGCGGTGAGGCCGCGCTGTTCCTGCTCCTGTTCCTGACCGCCAAGCGGCCCTGGTCGGCCCGCAGAACCGTCAAGGCCAAAGCTCAGGCCAGCCAGTAAGCGGCCTGGGCAAGCACAACGACCGTTGAGTCTTCGGGAAGAGTGGCGCCGCCCCGGCGACGCCGGATCTCCCGCACCAGGGTTTCGTCCGCCCAGAGTGGACGTCAGAACGCCGGCGGGATCCCTCGACCGGCCTCACCCCACCGGGGACCCACCGTCCCCGGCCGGGGGCAGGGTGCGTCCCTGGTTTCATCGGAGGCGCTCCATGCAGCTCAAAAACATCAAGCAGATTTGCCGGCGCTCTCACCGGGACGACTTGCGCCAGATTCGGGAGAACCTGGCCGCGGCGCTCCTGGCCGGCGCCCTGAAAGGAACCAACGCGCTGGATGCGCTCAAGGAGGTGGACCGGGAACTCGCCCGCCGCGCGCTGGCGGCCCTGTTCAAGGAGTAGGGTCGTCGAACAGCGGCGCGAGGATTTCGTCCAGCAGCGGGTGTTGTCCGCGAAAGGACGCGAGCCGCGCCATCCGCTCTTCGGAGACCTGCTCCAGAGCGGCCAGAGCGTGGGCTTTGGTATGGACCTGGCGGATGTCGATCCCGACGTGCGCCAAATCCACCGCCAGCGCCGCGCGACCGGCGGCGGTGAAGCGGAGGCGGTCGGAGGCGGTGTCGGCGAGGTACCACCGGCGCGGATCGAGGCCATGCGGTTCACTCATGTCAGGCTCCTGGAGGCTCACGTGCCCGGAGCATAGCACGCCTTTCGTTTCAACCACCCCACCGGGGACACCCCTGTCCCCGGCCCGGGGTGGGGTGCGTCCCTGGTTTTCCTCAGAGGAGACGCCCATGCCCCTTGAACGTTTCATCGGCCCGCACGGGTCGCCGGCTTTTCGGATCGTAACCGAGATTGCCCGCCACGCCGGGAGCGGGATGACCGTCGCCCGGTTCCAGTCGATTCGGTTCCCCACCGGCACCTGCCAGGTGTGGGAGTTCCAACCGGCGTTGCCGCCCCTGGACCGTCCGCCGGTCGTGGTGGCGGTGTTCCTCCGGCGGGGCCGCCCCGAAACCTGGACGCCGGTGGCGGAACCCGGGTTCGACGCCGCCGTCCGGCACTACACCGAGCGGGCCGCGACCCGCTCGCGGCCGGCGGGCGCGCCACCGGCCGCATCGGTGACGACGCCCCGGGTATTGCCGTTGCCTCCGGGTGCTCGCATCGTGGCGCCCGCCAGCGGTAAGCCGCTCACCCTCGGTGGCCAACCGGTGGCGGTCACCGCCGCAGGAGGGACGCCATGAGGCTCTCGCCCACGGCGGTCCTCCAGTACGAGGCCTGTCCCCACCAGTACTACCTCAACCACGTGCTGGGCCTGCGGCCCCGGCACAAAGCTGCCAACCTGGTGTTCGGCGGCGTGGTGCATCAGGTGATCGAGACGTGGTTGCGCGGCTGGCTGTGCGGCCCGGCGCCCGATGCCGCCGCGCTGTTTGACACGGCCTGGCCGGCGGCACGGGACGCGGGTGGCATCGATTACTCGACCACTCAGTCGCCCGAGGGCCTGACCGCCACCGGGCGGGCGCTGGCGACAGGCTTCGCCGCCGCCTGGCCGGGATTCGGCTTGCTGCCCGCCCTGGACGGCGCGGGCGAGCCGGTGCTGGAGCGCAAGCTGGAGCTCCAGATCACGCCGGGCCTGGTGTTCGTCGGCCAGCCCGATCTGGTCGTGCTGGACGGGGACGGCGCCCTGGGCTGCCTGGACCTCAAGACCCCGAGCAGCCCGACCGACCCGGCCTGGCTGGCCGGAGCCGATCAGCTCACCGGCTATCAGCTCCTGCTGGACGCCCACGCCGAGCGGCTGGCGCTGCCGCCGGTCGCCCGGCTGGGGCTGCTGGAGCTGGTCAAGCGCAAGGTGACGGCGAAGGGCAAAGGCCCCGAAGTCTGCTCGCCGATCACGGTGGCGCGGCGCCACGCCGAGGTCCTGGCCGCCTACACCCAAAAGGTGGGGTGGGTGGCCGAGGACATCGACCGGGGCCGGTTTCCAAAGCGGTCGCTGATGGCGCACAACTCGCCCTGCGGGCTGTGCGCCTTTCGGGGGTGGTGCCAGGACGGCGACCCCGACGGCGTAATCACGCCCGCCGGTGATCCGCCGGCGGCCGCGCCCTGACCCCCCGTTCGCGGTGCGGACGGGAGGAATCATCCCCCCGGGGGACCCCGCGTTCCCCGGCCGGGGCGGCGGGGCTCCCGACGTTCACTGGTTTACCGTGAGGAGAACCCGCATGAAGTACGGTCCGTGGATGTTGGCCGGCCTCCTGGGCCTGGCCGGTTGCCAGACGCTTCAGGCGCTTGATGCGCGCTGGGCGGCGGCGGTGCGCGGGGAAGAGTCCCCCGCCCCGCCGGCCCTGGCCGTGCGCCGGTCGGTCGGCCTGCGGTCGGGACCGGGGACCGAGTTCCCGCTGGTCCGGCGGTTACCGCCCGGCGAGCGGGTGGTGGTGCGGGCGACCGTGGGCCACTGGCGCGCGGTGCACGCCGGGCGGGAACACGGGTACGTCCCGGCCCGCGCGCTCGCGCCCTGAACCCCGTCGGGCGCGGGTCGAACACGGCTCGCGCCGCCCGTCGGTTCTTGATGCAACCCCACCGGGGCGTTCCCTTCCCGGTGGGGAGCGGGGGCGTCCCGGTTTTTTTAGGAGGCGCCCATGCAAAGTTGTTTGTGGTTCGAAGACGCGCCGGCGCCGGTGGCGAAACCCACCCGCCCGGCGCCCGTCGGCCAACCCCCCGTCCGAATCCAGGCCCAGGCCGAGTACGCACACTGGCGCCGGGAGCTCGAACGGTTGGCCGAGGGGTGGGAGGACCTGCACGTCGGGGTTCTCTTCCGCCATCTGCGCCTGCTGGCCAGCCCGCACACCGAGGCGGCCGAGCGGGCGGACATTCTGGCCTGGCTGGACGCGCCGCTGGTCGTCAACCGGCCGGCCGGCGCGCTGAGCTTCCAGGCCTGTCTGGCGGTGTACGACGCCCGCCTCGACCCCGCTGCGTTCCAGCAGCTCGTGCATCGCGCGCACCGCCAGGTGGTCAACCCCCGGCGCGGGCGGGCGGTGTAGCGCCGCCGCTTCAGGTTTTTAACCCCCCCGGGGGACGGTTCATCCGCCGCCCCCGCCAGGGGGGTGCGCGGCCGGCCGTCTCTCGCTGGTTCAGGATTCAGGAGACGCTGAGATGACGCCTTTCACGACCGACTTTCCTGTCCACCAGACCTTCGGCATCCCGGCCCCGGCGGCCGTGCGGGTGCCGGGGTATGAGCGCCCCGGCCCGTTGACCCCGGTCGGCCATCCCGACTACCGGTTTCGGCCGGCGTTGTTGTCCGACCTGCTGGCCTGGCACCAGGGGCTCGCCCGGGGCCAGCACCACGACGGACTGTGGCTGACCGGCCCGATGGGGGCCGGCAAGTCCAGCCTGGTGGTGGAAACCGCCGCGCGGCTGAACCTGGCGCTGGTGCAGGTGAACGCCCGGCGCCGGCTGGAGCTGGCCGATCTGGTCGGCCATCTCACCGCCATCGGCGGCGACGTGCTGTTCCAGGACGGCCCGCTGACCACGGCCGCCCGCTGCGGCGGGTGGTTGCTGGTCAACGAAGCCGATTTGGTCGATCCCGGCGAGCTGGCCGGGTTCAACACCCTGCTCGACGGCGGCCCGCTGGTCATCGCCGAAAACGGCGGTGAAGTGGTGCCGCCGGCGCCGGGGTTTGGCCTGATCTGCACCGCCAACACCGTCGGGCTGGGCGACGCCACCGGCCTGTACGCCGGCACGCAACGGCTCAACGCCGCCCTGCTGGACCGGTTCTGGGTAGTCGCGGTCGACTACCCGGAACCGGCGGAAGAAGCGGCGGTGGTCGGCCGGGCCGCGCCCGGCCTGCCCCCGGAGATCGTCGCCAAGATGATCGAGGTGGCCGGCGAGGTGCGCCGGCTGTTTGAGGGCGCGGCCGAGGCGCCGGCGGCGGTGGAGGTGACCTTCTCCACCCGGACCCTGGTGCGCTGGGCCTACCTGACCTGGCAGTTCCGGGGCGCGCCGCAGCCGCTGCACCACGCCCTGCAACGGGCGCTGACCCACCGCGCCGAGCCGGAAACGGCCGCGGCGATTCACGGGATCGTCCAGCGTCTGTTCGGGGAGGACGGGCCATGACCGGAGCGACGACCGGCCTCCGGGTGCATTTGTACCGCTACCGCCACCCGGACGGCGCCGAGAAGGACTGGGCGTATCCCGTGCGGCTCGCGCCGAACGCCTTGACGGTCTTCTACGGCCGGACCGGCGCGGCCTTGCGCCAGGCGGATACGCCGACCCTCCACTGCCGGGGGTGCAACCCGGCGACGGAGGTCCAGGCGCGCGTCCAGGAAAAACTGGCCAAGGGCTACCGTGGCCTGGGCGAGTTCTGGCTGGCGGCCGACCGCCGGCAGTTAACGCCGGCGGCGCCGGTCGGCCCGCCGGCTGCACCGGCGCTGGCGCCCCCACCGGCGGCGGAACCGCCGCCGCCGTGCTGGTACTGGCGCTGGACGCCGGGACCCGTGCCGCCGCCGCGGCTGGCGGCCGTGGAGGCCGCCTGCACGGCGGCGCTGGCGCGGCTGGCGGCCGTCGGCTGGACCTTGCCCGACCACCGGCCGGGTGACGACGGCCCGACCCTGTGGGCGCGCCTGACCGAGACGACGCGCAGCGGGGTGGTGGAACAGCGGGCCGGCAACGAGCCCCAGCTCGCCTTCTGGCTGCTGATGGCGCGGCACGGTCCCGCTGAGCTGCGGCTGGTGGACGACAACATGCAACCGGTCCGCCGGTGGCCGGCCGGCCAACTGCCGGTGGCGGCGGCGATCCTGGAGACGCTGGGGTTGCCGCCGCACAACCTGGGCCGCTTGCTCGCCGCCGGTGACGGCGGCGCGGCCTGGTTCTTCTAGGTTTCTCAACGTCCGGGGCGGACGCAGGCTGGTCCGCCCCGATGGGGAGGCCGGTCCGCATCCGCCTTCGATTTTTGGAGGCGCTGATGCAAATGCAATCGTTTGACGAACTGGCCGACCGGCTGGTGTTCGTCCACCTGGACATCACCTGCTGGAGCGGCCGCAAGAGTCTGACCCCCGAGGACCTCGGGCTGGACCGGGCGCACTGGCCCCCGGAGTCCCTGATCTCGCTGGGGGACAAGCAACTGATCGACCCGGCGGCGCTGCGCACGTTTACCTCGTTGCGCGGCGCCGCCCACCGCCACTGTCTGGCGGTGGGCACGCGGTTCCTGGGCGGCTACGCCGTACCGGCCGCCCAGGCCCAGCGACTGCTGGACCGGCTGGCCGGGTTACAGCAGCAGTACGAAGCCGCCCGCACGGCGTTTCTGGCCAGCTACGACGGCCGGCTGGCCGCTTGGGCCGACCAGCAACCGCCGCAATGGCAACCGCTGATCCGGAATGCCCGGGTGCCGGCCGCCTACGTCGGCGGCCGGTTGCGGTTCGCCGTCCAGGCGGTGCGCTTCGGCGCGCCGGATCCGGCGGTGGTGACCCACGGCGGCCTGACCGCCGCCCTGGCGGGCTTGAGCGGCCAGGTGTTCGCCGAGGTCGCCTACCTGGCCCGGGAGGCCCTGGCGCAGTCGTTCCAGGGCAAGACCGAGGTCACCCGGCGGGCGCTCGGGCCGGTGCAGACGATCCGCACCAAGCTGGCGGGCCTGGCCTTCGTGGACCGCCGGTTCCAGGCGGTGGTGGGCGCCATCGACGGTGTGCTGGCGGTCGTGCCCCGGCGGCGGCCCATCACCGGGTGGGTGCTGGAGAGCCTGCGGCAGTTCCTGGGTCTGGCCGCACAGCCGGACCGGCTGCGGGCCTTCGCGCCCACGGCCGCGCCGGCCGCCGGTCCCGCCGGGGGGTTCGACCTCATGCTCCCGCGGGCCACTCCGGCGGTTGATGAGGACGCGGGTGCGGTCGAGGCGGACGCCGAAGGTGAAGCTGAAGCCGGCGCCGAAGGTGAACTCGACGCTGAACCGGAAGCCGACGCCGAACCGTCCTCGTTTGCGGTGGACGCCAAGTCGGAACTCGCCGCGTCCACCGCGGACGCCGGCTGGTTTTTCTGAAGCTTTTTCCCCCCGGGGGTCGTACCGCCTCCCCCGGGGGGAAGCGGCGCGGCCCCCGTTCACCCTGCGGAGGTACCCATGAAGCACGATCCCCTGGTGGGGGCGCTGCCGATCATCGCCAAAGCGCTGGGCCGGCGGCTCGGCGTCAACGTGGTGATCGGCGCCCGGTCCCAGGCCGGCACCGACGGCCAGACCATTTACCTGCCGCCGCTGCCCGCCGCCAGCGCGCCGCTGGCGGTGCTGGCCAACGGCTTTATCGACCACGAGGCCGCCCACGTCCGCTATACCGACTTCACGGTGGCGAAACCGGCCGGGCTGGCCGGGCTGCTCACCAATCTGCTGGAGGACATCCGGGTCGAGCGCGCGCTCGGGGCGGCGTATCCGGGCAGCCGCCGGAACCTGGCGGCGCTGGTGGACCATCTGGAAAGCCACGAACCGGCCGTCCCGCCGCCGGACGCCCCGGTGGTCCGCCAGGTCTTGGGCGCGCTGCTGTACCTGTTGCGCGCCCGGTTGCTGGACCAGACGGCGCTGGCGGCGGGCGCGGCCGCGCTGGAAGCGCGCCTGGACGCCCTGCTGCCGGAAGGGGCGGTGGTCAAGCTGCTGGCGCTGGCCTTCGCCGTGCGTCAGGCGGCCTCGACCGCCGCCGTCATCGCCCTGGCCGAGCGCATCGTGGCGATGCTGCACGAGGAAGCGCAACCGCCGTCGCCGCCTTCAGGCGATCCGGTCGGCGCGGGGCGCTCCGCCGGGTCGGGCGATC
>Ga0209310_1002899_pt1 | contig 10603 bp, 17 predicted proteins | sample AD_UKC030_MetaG_FD_184415 | JGI IMG/M metagenome (GOLD analysis project Ga0209310, IMG submission 184415) | Active sludge microbial communities of municipal wastewater-treating anaerobic digesters from USA - AD_UKC030_MetaG (SPAdes) (version 2) | ecosystem: Engineered > Bioreactor > Anaerobic >... | reverse complement strand
AAGCCTTGTGCCTTAGCAACGCCTTCCTTTTCTGAATGATTATGGAGTCATGCTTGTCTGCGCATGACGCGCAACAGAAAAGAATTACCGAAATAACCAGTAGCTCTTTCATTTCTTTAGCGAACGCCAGGCGTTTGGCGACCTGTGGACGCGCCAGCGGACACAGGTTAGCCAGAACGCCATTGTTCGCTGCCTAATCGATTTCCTCGATGGTTACCTCGATCCTGTACTTGTCCTTCAGCCATCGCATTATTGCCTGAGATGCAGGCTCTTGGTGTCTCTTCCTCCCCCCAGGCTTACAGACGAAGACCAATTGTTGGATGTCCTTGCCGTTATCTATAGCGAGAAGTGCTTTGAAGATGTCTTTGTGGAATTCTGAAAGGGGATTCTTAAGGGTTAGCGCAATTTCGATGACGGTCTTTTCTTCAGGAATGAAGAAGTCCACTGCTGATTTTATATCACCTGATATTTGCTTTTCCGAATAGTCAGTTCCAAATTGCTTAATTGCTCGTCTTCTCAATTCATTCATGAAGACGCAACTTGCCCTGTCTCCATGTCCAGGGCCCTTGACCCTATGGAAGTCTTGCGTTTCCGAGGCGATGTCTCGGGCAATCCTTACGAGTTCACGCGCCTTATTCATTTCTTTCAGCGAACGCCAGCCATGTGCCGACCTTTTTCGCGCCCCGCGAAAAAGGTTAGGCACCATGGCCTTGCTCGCATCTGAATGTCTTTTCTTCCTTTATCCAGCCAAGCATTCCTCAGGCTGCATCACCCGGGCAATTGCCGGAAATGAAAAGTGCTGATAATTCACCATTTCAATAAGTTACGCAGGACCGATGAAAAAGGAGGTTTTCTCCGGTATTCTAAAATGAAAAGCGATTATTGACCCTATCCCCATCCTCCCCCGTTGCCTGCTCTTTCATCCTGCCCAGCTTGGCCTCGCCGCTGCCCCTGAAAAGCGAGATCATCGACTTCTTTAAATCTTCCTCATTCCATCTTTTGCGAGCGCCAGCCATGTGCCGACTTTTCCCGCCGCGGGAAAAGTTAGGCACCATGGCCATGTTGGGGTCCAAATGCCTTTTCCTTCCTCCTGAGTCCTTTCATCTTCACCATTTGCCGCCGCCGATGGGGCATTTTCGAAAGTATGTACCGATGCTTTCCTCAACTGCGCCCCAGCGGCGGCGCCTGGCCCGCAAATTCTTTCCCCAACGCCAGCCATGTGCCGACTTGTTTCGCGGCACCCGCGAAACAAGTTAGGCACCATGGCCATGTTGGGGTCCGAATGCCTTTTCCCTCTTCCTGAGTCCTTTCAGCTTCAACATTTGCCGACGCCGATGGGGCACTGCTTACAAGTCTGTACCGTCGCTTTACTCAACAGCGCCCCAGCGGCGGCGTCTGGCCCGCAAATTCTTTCCCCAACGCCAAGTGTTTGGCGACCTGTGACCGCGCCCCGCGGTCACAGGTTAGCCAGAACACCCTTGTTCGCATTCTGATGGTTTTCTCTGCCGTTTTCCAGCCAAGCATTCCTCCGCCTGCACCACCCTGGCAATTGCAGGAAATCAAAAAGCGCTGATCGATCACCAATTCAATAAGTTACGCAGGACCGATGCAAAAGGAGGTTTTCTCCGATATTCGAAGATGAAAGACGATGATTGACCCGATCCCAACCCACCCACTTTGCCTCCTCTTTCATCCTGCCCAGCTTGGCCACGTCGCCGCCCCTGAAAAGCGAGATCATCGACTTTGTTGAACCCTCACCACTCCATCCTTTGCGAACGCCAGCCATGTGCCGACTTTTCCCGCCGCGGGAAAAGTTAGGCACCATGGCCTTGTTCGCAGCTTAATGGGTTTCCCTTCATTTCTCCAGCCAAGCATTCCTCCGCCTGCACCACCCTGGCAATTGCAGGAAACAAAAAGCGCCGATATATCACCTATTCAATAAGTTACGCTGAACCGATGCAAAAGGAAGTTTTCTCCGGTATTCGAAGATGAAAGGCGATGATTGACCCGCTCCCAACCCACCCACTTTGCCTTCTCTTTCATCCTGCCCAGCTTGGCCACACTGCTGCCCCTGAAAAGCGAGATCATCGACTTTGCTGAACCTTCACCACTCCATCTTTTGCGAACGTTAGGTGTTTGGCGACCTGTGAACGCGCCCCGCGGTCACAGGTTAGCCAGAACACCCTTGTTCGCATTCTGATGGTTTTCCCTGCTGTTTTCCAGCCAAGCATTCCTCCGCCCGCACCACCCTGGCAATTGCAGGAAACAAAAAGCGCCTATCAATCACCGATTCAATAAGTTACGCAGGACCGATGCAAAAGGAGGTTTTCTCCGGTATTCGAAGATGAAAAGCGATGATTGACACGATCCCCGCCCACCAACATTGCCTCCTCTTTAATCCTGCCCAGCTTGGCCACGCTGCTGCCCCTGAAAAGCGAGATCATCGACATTGCTGAACTTTCACCAATCCATCTTTTGCGAACGCCAGCGACGAGACGACTTGTTTCCGCGCCCCGCGGAAACAAGTTAGTCTCCGTCGCCTTGCTCGCAGCTTAATGGGTTTCCCTTCTTTTATCCAGCCAAGCATTCCTCCGCCTGCATCACCCTGGCAATTGCCGGAAATGAAAAGTGCTGATAATTCACCATTTCAATAAGTTACGCAGGACCGATGAAAAAGGAGGTTTTCTCCGGTATTCTAAAATGAAAAGCGATTATTGACCCTATCCCCATCCTCCCCCGTTGCCTGCTCTTTCATCCTGCCCAGCTTGGCCTCGCCGCTGCCCCTGAAAAACTAGATCATCGACTTCTTTAAATCTTCCTCATTCCATCTTTTGCGAGCGCCAGCCATGTGCCGACTGTTTTCGCGCCCCGCGAAAACAGTTAGGCACCATGGCCTTGTTCGCAGCTTAATGGGTTTCTCTTCATTTATCCAGCCAAGCATTCCTCCGCCAGCATCACCCTGGCAATTGCCGGAAACAAAAAGCGCCAATAAATCACCAATTCAATAAGTTACGCTGGACCGATGCTAAAGGAGGTTTTCTCCGGTATTCGAAGATGAAAAGCGATGATTGACCCGATCCCCGCCCACCAACATTGCCTCCTCTTTTATCCTGCCCAGCTTGGCCACTTTGCCGCCCCTGAAAAGCGAAATCATCGACTTTATTGAACCTTCACCACTCCATCTTTTGCGAACGCCAGCCATGTGCCGACTTTTCCCGCCGCGGGAAAAGTTAGGCACCATGGCCATGTTGGGGTCCGAATGCCTTTTCCTTCCTCCTGAGTCCTTTCATCTTCACCATTTGCCGACGCCGATGGGGCATTTTCGAAAGTATGTACCGATGCTTTCCTCAACAGCGCCCCAGCGGCGGCGCTTGGCCCGCAAAATTGTTGCCCCAACGCCAGCCATGTGCCGACCTTTTTCGCGCCCCGCGAAAAAGGTTAGGCACCATGGCCTTGCTCGCATCTGAATGTCTTTTCTTCCCTTATCCAGCCAAGCATTCCTTCGCCTGCATCACCCTGGCAATTGCCGGAAATGAAAAGTGTCGATAACTCACCATTTCAATAAGTTACGCAGGACCGATGAAAAAGGAGGTTTTCTCCGGTATTCCAACATGAAAAGCGATTATTGACCCTTTCCCCATCCTCCCCCGTTGCCTGCTCTTTCATCCTGCCCAGCTTGGCCACGCCGCTGCCCCTGAAAAACCAGATCATCGACTTCTTTAAATCTTCCTCATTCCATCTTTTGCGAGCGCTAGCCATGTGCCGACTTTCAACACGCCCCGCGTTGAAAGTTAGGCACCATGGCCTTGTTCGATGAATTGTTTACATTACATATCCGACATGATAACTGACCAAGTCGATGTGCTTCTGCTCCAGAATACAATGAGGAGGGCGTCGATTTATCGTAACCTCCCATCTCCTGAAGCCTCCCCATTTCGTGAAATACGTAACGGCGACCTCAACGACATCATCAGATATCCTGACAGAGGGTGTTAAGTCAAGCTGCAGCGCCAATTCCCTTGCCTTGTTTGACAACTTTGCTCCATGTTCTTTAGTTTCCTTATCGATCGAATCAAACACTGCTTTCAACCCTCTTTGGTCACAAACAATGGTTTCATCATGGTACCAATCGTGCCAGATGTGGAAGAACTGGTCTCCCATCAGATACAAGGAGATTAGTTGAAAATAGGACTCATCACTGCCATCAGCTTGTAGGTCGTCTAGATAGAACCCATAACCCTTTGCCCAGCGATTCACATCCTCATTATGTGTTTGTGTTATGGGCATCGCGTTTGTCAGCGCTTCATACGAATCGAAGGGTTCGTTTTCCGTGTTCCTCGTATATAGAACAGGTCTTCCCCCCCAAGTCATCCTTGTGGTAGACGAAATCAAGCGTTTTGCCCAAAAACAGGGACAGATTTGGAAATACTGACAGCAGTTGAGATGCGTCGAATTGCTCCCGTGTAATTGCGGTTAAGCTGCGGGGATCTTTTGGGCGCCACTTCCCGCTTGTTCTGAGATCGAAAAGTGCCCGATGTGCATCGAGTACTTTCGTCAGGCCGTTAATAGTGTCCTGGCAATTGGATGCAGACACTTTGGCATACACGACGCTTGCAAGCGCCATGACTAGCCAAGCAATAACAAGGAATCCACAGAGCGATTTCATTTTCTATTTCATCGAACGCCAGCGACGAGACGACTTGTTTCCGCGCCCCGCGGAAACAAGTTAGTCTCCGTCGCATTGTTGGGCGATTATTATCATTCTGTGGGCAATCCTGCCTCCTGGAGAAGTTGCTGCTTATCTTGATGTTGGAGCCAGATCAGAAAACCACGATCAACCACTCTTAACCGCCCATTTGTTTGGTCATAATCAAGAATAATCGGCGTAATGCCTTTCTTTACCTGAAGTGATGCTGTTGATATAAGGGCCTGTGTCAGATTCCCTGGGTTTAAATCCTTGCCCTGCGGATGTTTTGCTTGTATCGATTTCCGCATATCTGACAGCCTTAATCCTTTCTCCAGAAGTTTTAGATCAGCAGTCAATATTGGATAAAGCAACCACTGATACATTTTAAGACTCGTTTCTTGGAAGCCATCTGCAAACTGCGTTATAAATGATGCAAAACGACCCCTCTGCTGATCGACAACCGACTTTACAATGTCGTCTACCATCTCTGGTTTTCCGATAATCTTGAGGTGTGGCTGCGTTTCGTGGACTTCCTCATGCTTACATGCCTGATAGCATGTTTCCTGCACAATATAGACGCTATCATAGCAGTTGTCTAACAGTGCAGCTTGAAAAGAGGGGGTGAATTGAATATTAAGAAGAACTCCTCCAGTTGCTATTACTTCCTGCAGTTGTTCTCTTGTCCATTTATCGGCATCGATGGATATTACACGTCCCGTCAAATCGCCGTTATATACAATCAGCCTATTCTCTTCTAGCCACACGCCTATTATTATAAAACAGTACCTTGACTTTTCATGATAAGCTTTCAATGCTACCGAAAAGTCCCGCTGTACCTCTGGTGGAAGGTAGTGGAAGTCCTCAAGCAATATGTACTTGTCAAATCTTAGCTCGCTTAGAGCCGAAATGATGTCGTTCACATCATCTATATCGAGTTCAATGGGGCCTTTGATTATTTCCTGTGTCTTCGTGGATTCTTTTTCGCCGCCAAGATTAATATTTGTTCCAAGAATCTTGCCGCCAAATTGAGCAAGAACCTTGTTCTTTCCAGATACAGATATCTTTGTTGACAATGTGACTTCGTATCCAGCATGTTTCAATATTGCCGAATTCAGGTCAGATAGAGACCACTTATTAGAACACTGCACTATGATGTAGTCATCTTGCTTAAGACAGTACTTTCTAAGACTTGTCTTCCCTTGTTTAGAGCTGCCGTAAATGACTATATGCTTATCTCTAGTTAAATTGTCGACGAAAGCATCATCAATACCTTTTCTAGGCACATAGTTTAGAGGCAGATCGCGGGTTATTCCGTAAACGTCAGATGTTTTGTGAATAACTTCGGCATTCATTTAGAACCTCCTATTGATATACATGATACGCCCAACGCCAGGTGTTTGGCGACCTGTGAACGCGCCCCGCGGTCACAGGTTAGCCAGAACACCCTTGTTCGCATTCTGATGGTTTTCTCTGCCGTTTTCCAGCCAAGCATTCCTCCGCCTGCACCACCCTGGCAATTGCAGGAAATCAAAAAGCGCTGATCGATCACCAATTCAATAAGTTACGCAGGACCGATGCAAAAGGAGGTTTTCTCCGATATTCGAAGATGAAAGACGATGATTGACCCGATCCCAACCCACCCACTTTGCCTCCTCTTTCATCCTGCCCAGCTTGGCCACGTCGCCGCCCCTGAAAAGCGAGATCAGCGACTTTGTTGAACCCTCACCACTCCATCTTTTGCGAACGCTCGGCTTCAGGCGAACCTTGCGAGCGCCCGGCGCGAGCAAGGTTAGCCTGAAAGCAATCGTTGGGGATCTTAATCGTCTTTTCCGTTTTTCCTGAGTTCTTTTAATCTGCCGCATTTGCCGCCGCAGCTGGGGCCTTAATCACAGAACCAGGCGCGTCATTTTCGCTCGACGCCCCAGCGCGGCGTCTGGCCCGTCAAATTCACTCCCCAACGCCAGCCATGTGCCGACTTGTTTCGCGGCCCCCGCGAAACATGTTAGGCACCATGGCCATGTTGGGGTCCGAATGCCTTTTCCCTCTTCCTGAGTCCTTTCATCTTCACCATTTGCCGACGCCGATGGGGCATTTTCGAAAGTATGTACCGATGCTTTCCTCAACAGCGCCCCAGCGGCGGCGCCTGGCCCGCAAATTCTTTCCCCAACGCTAGCCATGTGCCGACTTTCAACGCGCCCGCGTTGAAAGTTAGGCACAATGGCCTTGTTCGATGAATACTATGATTAGGATTCTTTTGCGATTGTTGATGTATGATTGTGCAGAGAAAATACTGCCCCCAGAGTGTCAATCATCGCTAGAAAAGAAGCAAGACAAGCAGCAATAGATGTGGTGAGAAGAACTATTTCCTTCGAGAAATAGCGAACGGTTATTATGTGAAGAAAAGGTATGTCAGCCCGTGCGAGGAAATATACACCAAGCATCACTCCAAAAGATATAATGACCGCGACACAGTCGTGCTTTAGCTCCCTAACCATTCGATCCATGGCTGAATACGCTTTATTTGCAGCCGCCTCATTTGCCTTGTTTGCTTTTGTAGCTATTGCAGTGTATGTAGCGCCGATGCTGCCCATAACGATAGCTACCGTAGCCAATACTATCCCCGCCAGCGCGCCGCCGAAAGGAAGCAATATATCGCCCAGCAGCTCACGCAGATCAATACCCGTCCACAGCGCGAGGAAATAGCTGCTAACGACTATCAGTACTGCCGCAATAAGAGTCTGTGTGCGCATTACAGATGCCTTGTGAATAGTTCATATACTGCCCGGAGCCTGCTTAATATCGTTGTGTTCGGTTTCTTCTCCGCTCCAGCTTTAAGCGCCCTTTCAGTGCTCACGTATTTTCTCTTGCGCTTACTTTTTGTTCTTGTTCTTAGCGTCCACTCTCCTCCGCCCTTATCGACATATTCTCGATATTTGTCAACGGCTTCTTTTGGAACTTTTAAAAGGCCTTTTTCGTTGCTCAGCGTGACTTCCGTTTTTGTATTATTAAACATATCACGAATAGACGCCAATGCTTCATTTGCTGACGATTCAGCCCCAAATAGATTGGGTGAGTTTAATGAGAATGTAACCGAGAAAACGCCAGGAGAGTCGTCTATAATCTTCCAGAATGTCTTGTCGTCAAGTATTGGGTCGAACTTTACAGCATAACCGTGCTGGAACATTGCACCATTCGCTATCGCCTCAAGGATAAACTTAAGCGTCGCCACGCGGTAAATGACCGAAGAATTGTATTCGATTACCAACGTTTGTGCCCCAGGGGACAGATCACACATAAACTCAAGATATGGCCAATCTTCTGTCATTACATCCTCAATATCGTCAGTCGTTATTTCGTGGATGTGATGCAATGTCTTCTTAGACAATTTACCGCATTTAAAATTACCGTCTTCTTCTGTTATGCGGATCGCATATTCCTTTGATTCAAATGGCCTGTGGATTCTGTTAACAAGAAACGCGTTTTCAAACCAAGTCAACCGTTGTCTTTCACTTGCGGGCTTCGTGAAGAGATGCTCCTCAAGAGGTACGATGAAATAGCGCATACAGATGTATTTTGCTGTCATGTATTATTTCTCCTTCATCGAACGCCAGCCATGTGCCGACTTTCAACGCGCCCCGCGTTGAAAGTTAGGCACAATGGCCTTGTTCGATCAAATCATTTTATTCATGATAAGCACGGAAATATGTCAATCCTGACGAATCATTTCGCGCTAGAAGGCCATATTGCGGCCTTTGTCGCTCATGATAAGTCCATCCCTTGCCAGATTCCTGCGGCCTCCACCAAAGTGGGCCGTATCCTCTTTTGATCCCTGGAATAGCTTTCCAGCCATTTGTAATCACCGACATGAATTCAGAGTCGTTCATTGTAAACCTATAGAAGAACGTTGAATCGGTCCATCCTACTTCGTATTTCAGGATATTCTTTGTAGACGGCATGATTCCTAATGCATTAACAAGCATTCGTCGGTCGAGATCAGTATTCACATGCTCTGGCGGAAAGCCATTTATCAGCAAGAAGATAGCAGCAATCGCTATTACACATAGAATGACAAGTGAAGACACAATTATAAGCAATTCCTTTGTCATCGTCTTCATGATCGAACGCTAGGCTTCAGGCGAACCTTGTGAGCGCCCGGCGCGAGCAAGGTTAGCCTGAAAGCAATCGTTGGGGATCTTAATCGTCTTTTCCGTTTTTCCTGAGTTCTTTTAATCTGCCGCATTTGCCGCCGCAGCTGGGGCTTTAATCACAGAACCAGGTGCGTCATTCTCCATTCAACGCCCCAGCGCGGCGTCTGGCCCGTTGAATTCTCTCCCCAACGCCAGCCATGTGCCGACTTTCAACGCGCCCCGCGTTGAAAGTTAGGCACAATGGCCTTGTTGGCCGAATTCTTTGCCGTCTGTTTTAATCCTGGGGTTCACCTTTTCCAATGCTCTTAAGCCGTCCTTTCAAAGGATTATCTCCGATGTCAGCTGTAGTATGGATGGCGATGTATGATTTTCCAAAGTAGTAATGAATGCTGCAATTCGTTTCTGGCGCCTGAATCCTGTTGCCTTGTTTTTGAGATATATCGATCGCAACAGAAGATATCGGTCGAAATGTCCTATAGTTTGTCCCCAGTATTTCAACAACATATAGAATAGGTGTGCCGTTTGTAAACAGGATACTTACTGCGTTGTATCGCTCTGAAATAGAACTGGCTTGGTTGCTCCACACATGAAGGGCGTTTGTTTGTGTCACATAGACCGCAAACGATGATGACATCATGGATATTTGAATTATCCCAGCTATCAACAGTATTCTCACGATCAATCCTCGGCCAACGCCAGCCATGTGCCGACTTGTTTCGCGGCCCCCGCGAAACATGTTAGGCACCATGGCCATGTTGGGGTCCGAATGCCTTTTCCCTCTTCCTGAGTCCTTTCATCTTCACCATTTGCCGACGCCGATGGGGCATTTTCGAAAGTATGTACCGATGCTTTCCTCAACAGCGCCCCAGCGGCGGCGCCTGGCCCGCAAATTCTTTCCCCAACGCTAGGCTTCAGGCGAACCTTTTTTCGCGCCCCGCGAAAAAAGGTTAGCCTGAAAGCCCTTGTTGTGCCAATTTTATTAATGCTTTTCTGGTCAAATAATACGGCAACAGGCTCAGCTTAAACAAGATTTTGAGCCAGTACCAGCACCAAAACAGCAGCCATTCCAAGAATAGGGGAAATACTTTTCGAATAAGGGGATAATACGATTTGTCTTCATGCTGGAAATACTTGACTTCTTTGCCGTTCCATTCGACTGACACTTCCGGCTTGTACCTCGCCGTACTAAGCCGCGGAAAATGGTCTGTGAATGGCAATGTCTGACATTCCATTAAATAGTTTATTTTGTCCTTTTGTAGCATTAACCATGCATGGCCAGAGCCATATCGGCCAGCTTTTCCTACAGTGAACCTGCACGGAATCTCTAGGCGCAGAAGCTGTCTCCATGCCCAAAGAGCAAAGTCTTCGCAGTCACCTTTGCGAGTTGTTTCGAATTCCTCTGGAGGGAGCCAGTAGTCCTTTGTATTGAATTGTTCTTGATCTGGCACGTATTTGCATGTTCGTAAAAATTGAAGGATTTCGGCTATTGATGAACATTGCATCTTAAGCGGGGTGGTAAGAAAACGAAGCATCGGGTAGGTAGGATGAAACACCTTGCGCTTCCGACGACCAATCGGCTGCGAGATTGGGCGACCATTAACATCATACGCCTCCTCGATAATTTCGGCTAGCATATGATTAATTCGTTAGGCACAACGCCAAGTGTTTGGCGACCTGTGACCGCGCCCCGCGGTCACAGGTTAGCCAGAACACCCTTGTTCGCATTCTGATGGTTTTCTCTGCCGTTTTCCAGCCAAGCATTCCTCCG
>Ga0209310_1002894_pt1 | contig 10616 bp, 9 predicted proteins | sample AD_UKC030_MetaG_FD_184415 | JGI IMG/M metagenome (GOLD analysis project Ga0209310, IMG submission 184415) | Active sludge microbial communities of municipal wastewater-treating anaerobic digesters from USA - AD_UKC030_MetaG (SPAdes) (version 2) | ecosystem: Engineered > Bioreactor > Anaerobic >... | reverse complement strand
ATATCGATCTGGCCCTGCGCCTGACCAAGGCGCCGCCCGCGGACGCGGTGGCGCGCAAGCTGGTGCACATGAAGCGCGTGATCTGCGGCACGCCGGCTTATCTGGCGGCGCACGGCGAGCCGAAAACGCCGCACGACCTCGTCCACCATCAATGTTTCACCATGCTGCCGGGCGAAGGCGGGCAGCTATGGCGAATGATCGATGGCAAGGGCGAGGAAATCCGCGTGCCGATTGTCAGCAAGTTCGATTTCAACAACATCGACTGCATACTCAACGCCGTCCTCGGCGGCCACGGCCTGGGCATGCTGCCCACCTATCTGTGCGGCCCCGATCTGGCACGCGGCAGCCTGGTCAGCGTGCTTGACGATTACGAGCCGCGCAGCAGCGTTGGCCGCTATCTGTACGCCTGCTACACGCCGAACCGGGTTCGCGTGCCGAAGGTGAGCGCTTTTCTCGCCGAGTTGGAGGCATTGTTCGACCCGCTTCCGCCGTGGGGAAAATAGGCCGGGTCAGGCACCCAATGAAAACGGGCGCATCGCTGCGCCCGTCATGTCAAAGCCGGCCCGACCGGGGCCGGGCCTTGCGTTTGGCCCTTGTGGTTAGCCTAAGGCAGTACTGATTTATTCCCGCTTCGTCATTCCGGCGCAGGCCGGAATCCAGGAAATTCAAGGCGCTGGGCACCGGCCTTCGCCGGTGCGACGAATAAATCAGCGTTTCCTTAACTGGTTAGCCCAACTCGACCGGGATGAAGATGCGCGACTCGCCACGTTCGACGAGGACGGCGATGCGCTTGCCAGCCTTGCTTACCAGTTCGCGCAACTGCTCGGTGCCGGTGATCTTTTCGCCGTTGACCGAAAGGACGATGTCGCCAGCCTTGATGCCGGCCTTGGCGGCCGCACCGGCAACGTCCTGAACGACGACGCCGCCGCCTTCGCTGCGCCGCTGCTCTTCTGGGTTCAGCGGGCGCACGACGACGCCGAGGCGGCCCTTGGCGGCTTGCGGTGCGTCATTGCTGGCGATCTTTTCGTCGGCGAAAACGCCTACCTTGACATCGATCTCGCGGCTGGCACCGGCGCGCCAGACCTGCAGCTTGGCGGATTCGCCCGCAGCCATCCCGGCAACCACGGCCGGCAGTTCGCCTGAGGAAGCGATGCTCTTGCCGTTGATGCCGAGAATCACGTCGCCTGGCTCAAGGCCCGCCTTGGCCGCCGGGCTGTCCTTTTCGACCGAGCTGACGAGAGCGCCCGCCGGTTTCTTCAAGCCGAACGAGTCGGCCAGCGACTGGTTGACTTCCTGGATCGCGACGCCGAGCCTGCCGCGCTGCACCTTGCCGCCGGTGACCAGTTGCTGCTGCACCTTCATCGCGGCGTCGATCGGGATGGCGAAGGAAAGCCCCTGATAACCGCCGCTGCGCGAGTAAATCTGCGAATTGATGCCGATCACTTCACCGGCCATGTTGAACAGCGGCCCGCCGGAATTGCCGGGGTTGACCGCGACATCGGTCTGGATGAAGGGCACGTAGCTGCCGTCCGGCAGGTTGCGCGAGTTGGCCGAGACGATGCCGGCGCTGGCGCTGCTCTCGAAGCCGAAGGGCGAGCCGATGGCCAGCACCCATTCGCCGACGCGGGTGTCGGCGGCCTTGCCTATTTTTACCGCGGGCAGATCCGTGGCCTCGATCTTGAGCACCGCGACGTCGGTGGTGCGGTCGGCACCGATGACCTTGGCCTTGAATTCGCGCCGGTCGTTCAGCTTGACAGTGACTTCGTCGGCGTCTTCAACCACGTGGGCGTTGGTGAGGATCGTGCCGTCCGCGCTCAGGATGAATCCCGAGCCCTGGCCGCGTACCGGTGCCTCGTCACGCTTCTGCGGGCCACCGTAACGACGGAAGAATTCCTGCATCGGATCGTCGGGGTCGAGTTGCGGCGAGCGCGAGTGTCCGGGGCCGGCCTTGCGCAAGCCGGACGTGCTGATATTGACCACCGAAGGCGCGTTGCGCGCGACGATGCTGCTCATGTCGGGCAACTGGGCGCCCGGCGTCGTGGATGCCGGGCCGGCCGCGATGATCTGCGCGGGCGGGGTGGGTGCCGGGCTGTTGTTGGCGTGCCCGAGCGAGTAGGCGCCACCCAGTGCTGCGGCGATGGTGGCGGCGACCACGGTCAGTTTGAGTCCATTTGCCTTCATGGCATTCCTCCTGTTCCAGTTTCAGCGCAAGCGAAATGCTTGCCGATACACGAAGAATGCCGGCGGTAGACTTAAGGGCGACTTAAGGCAGCGCAGCGCCCGCGTTTCATTTTTGCCCCTTTTTGACGGTCGACCGCAACAGGCGGTTTTCAGCGGAGAGTCACCGCTTCAACCGGGTTTCCGGAACACGACCCGCGCCCGCAGCCCGCCGCCGGGGGCGTCGTCGAGCGTCACTTGGGCGTCGTGCTGGCGGGCGATGGCCTGAACGATGGCCAGCCCGAGGCCGCTGCCGCTGGCCGCCTGGCCGGCACGGCGGTAGAAACGGTCGAAGACGCGTTCGCGCTCTTGAAGGGGGATGCCCGGGCCGTTGTCCTGGACTTCCAGCCAGATGCCTTGGTCGTCCCTGCCGCAACGGACGTCGACGCGGCCGCCGGCCGGGGTGTAGCGCACGGCGTTGGCGACGAGGTTGTCGAGCAGGGTGCGCAGGGCTTCGGCCTGGCCGGTGACGCTGACTGTGGGGGGGCATTCGGCGAGGCCGAGGTCAATGTTGCGGGTGGCGGCGAGGGTGGTGTGGTCGATCACGCTCTGGCGGCAGAGGTCGGCGAGATCGACAGCGACCGGCGCCGGCTGGTTGGCGCCCGGTTCGGCCCGGGCGAGGGTGAGCAATTGGTGGACGACGTGGGTGGCGCGTTCCAGGCCGGCGCGCAGGTCGCCGATGGCGGCCTGGCGCGTATCGGCGTCGCTGGCGCGTTCGAGCAACTGGGTCTGCAGTTGCAGTGCCGTCAACGGGGTGCGCAGTTCGTGCGCGGCATCGGCGATGAAATCGCGCTGAGTCTGCAGCGCGGTCTGCAGGCGGGCGAGCAAGTCGTTCAGCGAGCGAACCAGCGGCCAGGTTTCGGCCGGCACCCCGTGTTCGCTGATCGGGTCGAGGGCATCCGGCGTGCGCCGGGCGACCGAGCGGGCGAGTTCGGTCAGCGGGCGCAGTTCGCGGCTGACGACGATCCAGATGAGCAGGGCGACGAGCGGCAGCAGGATGATGAAGGGGGTCATGGTGTGCAGGGCGGCGCGTGCGGCGAGTCGGGCGCGTACGCTCATCGGCTGGGCGACGGCGATGGTCAGGCCGCGGTACTGCAGGGCGAAGACGCGCCAGGCGCCCTCGCTGGTGCGTTCGGTGGCGTAACCGAGGCGGGCAACCTCGGGCAGTTCGCGGTGCGGCCGCGAGTAATGGACGGTGAGGCCATTGCGATCCCAGATGCGGATGACGAACTCGAAGCTTTCTTCGCCGACCACGGCTTCGGCGCCGCCCTGGAAAGATTGGTTGCGCACCGACAGGGCGATCTGTTCCAGATGGTAATCGAAGATGGAATTGGCCTCTTCCCAGGCTGCGCGGTAGGTCGCCCAGGCACCGATGGCCATGACGACGCTCATGGCGCCGATCAGCGTGAACAGGAGTTTCTTGCGGATGGAGGTCATGTTTCGCGCGGCACCATGTAGCCGACGCCGCGCACGTTGCGGATCCAGTCGCTGCCCAGCTTGCGGCGCAAGGCGTGGATGTGGACTTCGACGGCGTTGCTGCCGATTTCCTCTTGCCAGCCATAGAGCCGGTCTTCGAGCTGGCTGCGCGAGAGCGGTACGCCGGGGGCTTCCATGAGCGCGTGCAGGATGCCGAATTCGCGTGCCGACAGGCTGATTTCGTTGCCATCGAGACGGACTTCGTGGCTGGCCGGGTCGAGCGTCAGCGGGCCGTTTTCGATGATTGGCGTCGCCCGTCCGGCGCGGCGGCGCAGCAAGGCCCGCAGGCGGGCGCTGAGTTCGTCGAGGTCGAAAGGCTTGACCAGATAATCGTCGGCGCCGGTATCGAGACCCAATACCCGGTCGGCAACCGAGTCGCGGGCGGTGATGATCAGCACCGGCACCGGGTTCTGCTGCCTGCGCCAGCGGGCCAGCAGTTCCAGCCCGCTGCGGCCGGGCAGGCCCAGGTCGAGCAGGATGGCGTCGTAGGCGGTGGTGGCGGTTGCCAGCTCGGCGGCCGTCCCGTCGCGCACCCAGTCGACGCTGTAGCCGTCCTGGCGCAATCCGCTGCGCAGACTGTTGCCGATCATGGCATCGTCTTCGACGACGAGCAGGCGCATTGCGGTTTACGCTTCCACGAGGTGAGGAGGAAGGGCAGCTGGTAAGGCCGGGAGGCGTTTCATCGAGTTTTATTTGGCCACGGAGAAGGAAGCATTCTAGCGCCGGACGCGCGGCACTTGTCATTGGCCCCGCCGTGCCTGCTAGACTTCGCAGTCGAATTCCGCCGACGAACAAGGAGCCCGCCGAAATGATCGACGCCCGCCATTACGCCGAACACGAGACACTGCGCAACGGCATGCAGGTGCTGGTGCGTGCCCTGCAGCCGGACGATGGCGAGCGCATTGCCGAGGCGTTTTCCAAGCTCGATCACGAATCCGTGTACACGCGTTTCTTCGGCCCCAAGACAGAACTGACGGAAAAGGACTACCAGACGATCCGCGAGATGGATTTCGACACCCGTGTCGCGCTGCTCGTGACCGTCATGGAAAACGGCCGCGAGATCGTCATCGCTTCCGGCAGCTACAGCCGCTTCGCGCCGGATGCGGCGGAAGTGGCCTTCCTGGTCGAGGAGGATTATCACGGTCTTGGCATTGCCGGCCGCTTGCTCCGGCATCTCGGGCGCATCGCCGTCGATTGCGGGTTGCGGCGCTTCGAGGCCGAGGTGCTGCCCTACAACTCGGCGATGCTCAAGGTGTTCGAGGCGAGTGGCTGGCCGATGAGCCGGCGTAGCGAGGATGGGGCGATCCACATCACGCTGGCACTTGGAGGCGTGGCGGCAGGCTGATGGCAGGCGAGGCGACGTACCGGGGGCGTTTCGCGCCGTCGCCGACCGGGCCGCTGCATTTCGGTTCGCTGGTGGCGGCGGTCGGCAGTTATCTCGATGCGCGGGCACACGGCGGGGAATGGCTGGTGCGCATGGAAGACGTCGATACGCCGCGCAACGTGGTGGGGGCGGCGGACGCCATCCTGGCGACGCTGGAGGCCTACGGTTTTGAATGGGATGGTCCGGTGCTTTGGCAGAGCACGCGCTTTGCGGCCTACGCCGAGGCCTTGCAAGGTTTGATCGATGGCGGGCTGGCCTACGGCTGCGCCTGTTCGCGCAAGGAAATTGCCGATTCGGGCAGCCAGCCGGCCATCGACGGCGGCCTCGCCTACCCCGGCACCTGCCGCAACGGCTTGCCCGCCGGGCGCGTGGCGCGCGCCTGGCGGCTGCGGGTGAATGATCAAGCGCTGGCTTTCACCGACCGCCTGCAAGGCACGGTGACGCAGCATCTGGAAAGTGATGTCGGCGACTTCGTGATGCGCCGCGCCGACGGGCTGTTCGCCTACCAGCTGGCGGTTGCGGTCGACGACGAATTTCAGGCCATTTCCGATGTCGTGCGCGGCGCCGACCTGCTGGCGTCGACGCCGCGTCAGATCTGGCTGCAACGCTGTATCGGCTACGCCACGCCGCGTTACGCGCATTTGCCGGTGGCGAGCAATGCGGCGGGCGAGAAGCTTTCCAAGCAGACGCTGGCGCCGGCGCTGGATTGCGCGCAGGCGGGGCCGACGCTGGTTCGCGCCCTGGCTTTTCTCGGGCAGGCGGTGCCGGCCGAGCTGGCGCATGCGCCGCTGGCCGAGGTCTGGGCCTGGGCGCATGCCCACTGGGACTTCGCCGCGATCCCCCGGCGGTCGGCTATTCCTCTGGCGACTCTGCCGTAAGGCCCGGCGTTTCCTCGTCGGCCTGCCAGTGTTTCGGGCCGTAGCCGGTGAGGCCGACGAGCAGGCGCACGACGCCGTAGGCCAGCCAGCGCAGCAGTTTCGAGTGAAAGGGCTGCTGCGACAATGCTTCCGGCAACATCTCGCGGCCGCCATCGGCGATGGCGTTGTTGATACTGCGGCGCAGTTCGTCGGCAAAGCCGGTGTCGCGCACCACGAGATTGGCTTCCTTGGCGATCAGCAGGCTGAAGGGGTCGATGTTCGACGAGCCGACGGTCGCCCAGTAGCCGTCCACCACCGCCACCTTGGCGTGCATGAAGCTCTTTTCGTATTCAAAGACGCGAATCCGGTTTTCCAGCGCCGCCGCGTAAAGCGCCTGGGCGGCGAAGCGCAGCAGCGGGTGATCGGTCTTGCCCTGCAGCAGCACAGTGATTTTGACGCCGCGCCGGGCAGCTGCCTGAAGCGCGCGACCGAAGCGGACGCCGGGCAGGAAATAGGCGTTGGCGATGAGGATTTCCCGTTGCGCCGAATCGATGGCCGCCAGATAGGCGTTGAGGATGTCGTGGCGGTGGCGGATGTTGTCGCGGATGAGAAAGGCGGCGGCCTGGTGGCCGGCCTCTTCGCAGAAGGTCGGGGCCGGTGCGGCGAAGCGGAAACGATGTTTGAAATTGACCCAGGAAACGATTTCCCACATGCGCCGCGCGGCGTGGTGCACCTGGCGCAGGGCCGGGCCTTCCAGGCGCACGGCGTAGTCGTAGCGCGGGCGCATGTCGGCCGGTGCGTTGTCGTCATCGACGATGTTGATGCCGCCGACGAAGGCGACGTGGCCATCGATGACAACCAGCTTGCGATGCAGGCGGCGCAGGCGGTGGCGGCGAATGTGGAAGCGCCCGATCTCCGGGCGGTAGATCATGGCGCGGACGCCGGCCTCGGTCAGCCGTGGCACAAAATCGCTGCTGAAATTGCGCCCGCCGAAGCCGTCGACCGTGACATTTACCTGCACGCCGCGCGCGGCGGCGCGGCACAGCGCGCTGGCGACTGCGTGGCCGACTTCGTCGTTGGCGAAGATGTAGCTCTCGAGGTAGATCTCGAGCTGGGCCGCTTCGATTTCGGCGAGCAGCGCCGGGAAATATTCGCTACCTGAATTGAGCAGGGTGACCCGGTTGCCCGGCAGAAACTCAGCGGCCATGCCGCGCCAAGTGGGCCGACAACGCGGCGTGGTCGGAAATGGCGGACCACGGGTGGCCGTGGTGTACTTCGGTGCGGTGCACCTTGAAGCCGCGCACGTAGATGCGGTCGAGGCGGAACATCGGCAGCGCGGCGGGAAAACTGCGGCAGGGCGTGCCGTTGCCGCTGAAGACTTCGGTCAGGCCGAGGCGCTGCATCAGGTGCTGGCTGGCGCGGTTGTTCCAGTCGTTGAAATCACCGGCGATGATCAGTGGCGCGTTGATGTCGGGCATGTGGTCAAGGTAATCGGCCAGCGCCGCCATCTGGCGCCGCCGCGAATAGCCGAACAGCGACAGGTGCACGCAGACGCAATGCGCCGGTTGGCCGCCGGGCAACTCGATCCGGCAGTGCAGCAGGCCGCGTTTTTCAAATTGCAGGTGAGTGACGTCCTGATTGTGCGAATGCAGGATCGGAAAGCGCGACAGGATGGCGTTGCCGTGGTGGCCGTGGTCGTAAACCATGTTGCGGCCGTAGGCGGATGACGTCCACACATCCTCGGCGAGAAACTCGTGCTGCGGCGCGTCGGGCCAGTCGTCGTGAATTTCGGCGTGGCCGAGGTGCAGGCCCTGCACTTCCTGCAAAAAGACGATGTCCGGGTTAAGGCCGCGCAGCCGCTCGCGCAGCTCGTGCACCATCATCCGCCGGTTGAATTGCGAGAAACCCTTGTGGATGTTGAAGGTCGTGATGTGCAGGGCGGGCTGCGTCATGGCCGCTCAGGAAATCGCCAGCATCCGGTCGAGCGCCAGCTTGGCCAGTTTGGCCTCGTGCGCCGGCACCGCGATGTGATTGACGACCTTGCCTGCGGCCAGGTTTTCCAGCGTCCACGCCAGATGTTGCGGGTCGATGCGCTGCATGGTCGAACACATGCAGATGGTGGTCGCCATGAACTGGACGATCTTGTTCTGCGGCAAGACCTCTTTCGCCAGCCGGTCGACCAGGTTCAGTTCGGTGCCAACCAGCCAGCGCGTCCCTTCCGGCGCTTCCTTGATGGTCTTGACGATGTGCTCGGTCGAGCCGACGTAATCGGAGGCGGCGCAGACCTCGAAATTGCATTCCGGGTGAGCGATGACCTTGCCTTCCGGGTATTTGGCGCGGAAGGCGTCGATGTGCGCTTTCTGGAACATCTGGTGCACCGAGCAGTGGCCCTTCCACAACAGGATGCGCGCTTTTTTGATCTGCGCCGGTGTCAGGCCGCCAATTTCCAGATCCGGGTCCCAGACGACCATTTCGTCCATGGCGAAGCCCATGTTGTGGCCGGTCCAGCGGCCGAGATGCTGGTCGGGGAAGAACAGCACCTTGGGGCGACGCTCGAAGGCCCACTTGGCGATGGTGCCGGCGTTCGACGAGGTGCACACGATGCCGCCATGTTCGCCGCAGAAGGCTTTGAGATCGGCTGCCGAGTTGATGTAGGTGACCGGCGTGACCTCTTCTTCGGCGTTCAGCACTTCGTTGAGTTCGCGCCAGCAGCGCTCGACCTTGGCCAGGTTGGCCATGTCGGCCATTGAGCAGCCGGCGGCGAGGTCGGGCAGGATGGCCTTCTGGTGTGGCGCGGTCATGATGTCGGCGACTTCGGCCATGAAATGCACACCGCAGAAAATCACGTATTCCGAATCGGTCTGCGACGCCAGTCGCGACAGCTTCAGCGAATCGCCTGTCAGGTCGGCGTATTGATAGACATCGGCGCGCTGGTAGTGGTGACACAGGAGCACGGCTTGCTTGCCGAGCTTGGCGCGCGCGGCGCGGATGCGCTCGTGGCAGGCTTCGTCAGACAGGCTGTTGAAGGGGGCGAAGGAAAGGGTCGCTGTTTGCATGCTGTTCTCTGAAAATTGGGCTTTTTTGGCGGTCGACCGCAACAGGCATTATCCCTGAATCCACGGCAGGCCGGCCTTGCGCCAGCCGCCGACGGTATTGCGGTGACCGTTGGCGTCCTTGTCGCCCTCGAAGCCTTCGAGGATGTTGAAGCAGGCGCTGTAGCCGGCCTCGGTGGCGAGGCGTGCCGCACCGTCGGAGCGGGCGCCGCTGCGGCAGAGGAACATCACCATCGCTTCCGGGTCAACCTGGCGCTTCAGTTCGGCGAGGAAGTTCGGATTGCGTACGCCGCCCGGATACTGGTTCCACTCGATTTCAACGGCGTCGGGAACCCGGCCAACCCAGTCCCATTCGGCACGGGTGCGCACGTCCACCAGCTTGGCGCCGGGCGCCAGTTGCAGCAGTTGAGCGGCTTCGAGCGCTGTCAGGGCGCCCGCGTAGGGCAGGCCCAGCGCTTCGCCACGCTGCCTTGCCAAGCCCAGAATTTCAGTTAACTTTCCCATAATCCGCAACTGTTAAAATCCAAAGTTGACAGTATAGGGCACACCTCATGGCTCACGGGCAACACCAACACGCGCCAGTACGGGCAACGCCTGCCGATCGCGCAGCCGAGGCGCAACGCGCCACCTGGGTCAGCGTCGTCGTCAATTTGTTGATGACCGTCGCCCAGATCGTCGTCGGCTGGCTGGCCCATTCGCAGTCGCTGATTGCACACGGCCTGCATTCGTTTTCCGATCTGCTGTCCGACTTTCTGGTCATCTACGCCAGCCGGCAGAGCGCCCACCCGGCCGATGCGGCCCACCCCTACGGGCACGCTCGGGTCGAGACGGCGGCGACGCTGATTCTCGGCGCCTCGCTGGCCTTGATCGGCGGCGGAATTCTGTGGGAGTCGGGAATGCGGCTGCAGCATGTCGAGACGCTGGCGCCTGTTGAAATGTCCGCCCTGTGGGTAGCCATCGCCACCGTGGTGGCCAAGGAAGGGCTTTATCGCTACCTGATTCGCGTCGCCGAGCGCTTGCGTTCGCAACTGATGATCGCTAACGCGCTGCATACGCGGGCCGATGCCGCGTCGGCGCTGGTCGTCGTGGTCGGCATCGGCGGCGCCCTGCTTGGCTGGGGCTTCCTCGATCTGTTGGCGGCGGCGCTGATGGGCTTCATGATCCTGCGCATGGGCGTCGTGCTGGCCTGGGGGGCGCTCAAGGAGTTGATCGATACCGGTCTCGAAGAAACGCAGGTTGAGGCGATCCGCAAGACGCTGCTGGCGACGCCCGGCGTGCTCGGGCTGCACGAACTGCGCACCCGGCGCATGGCGCATCAGGCGCTGGTCGATGCGCACGTTCAGGTCGACGCGCGGATCAGCGTTTCGGAAGGGCACCGGATCGCCGAATGGGCGCGAGCCCGCGTGCTGCGCGAGCACCCCGAGGTGCTTGACGTGCTGGTGCACATCGATCCCGACGACGATTCCGATCCCGACCTGGTGGCGGCTCATCTGCCATCCAGAGAGGCTTTGCTGGATGAGCTGGCCGCCCTGATGGTTGGCCTGCCGGTGCCCGAGCGGGTCATGCTGCATTATCTCGGCGGACGCGTCGAAATCGAAGTGTTTCTCGACCGGCAGTCACTGCCCGATA
>Ga0209310_1002869_pt1 | contig 10687 bp, 6 predicted proteins | sample AD_UKC030_MetaG_FD_184415 | JGI IMG/M metagenome (GOLD analysis project Ga0209310, IMG submission 184415) | Active sludge microbial communities of municipal wastewater-treating anaerobic digesters from USA - AD_UKC030_MetaG (SPAdes) (version 2) | ecosystem: Engineered > Bioreactor > Anaerobic >... | reverse complement strand
CACCGCCAGCCAGCCGCGCGCGGCAAAGGCCGAGCCGGGCTCGAAGCGGCCGGGCGCCGGCTCGGGCCGGCGGAACAGGCGTGCAAACCAGGCCTTGGTTCGCGTCCACAGATTGCGCAACATGCCCATGGGCGCCAGTGTGAGGCCGAGCGGGTGCGCTCGTCAGCGGGGCGGGCAAGTCCGCGTGTCGCGCACCGCCCTCGCGCGCCTAGGATGAGCGGCCTTCCTACCGCACCACTGCCCCATGATCGACTCTGCCCTGCTGCGCGCTACGCGCGCCTGCGCCCTGGCCCTCGCCCTAGTAGCCGCCACCCCCATGGCCCACGCGATCGAAGAACCCGCCTACACCGTGCTGCGTGAGTACCAAGGCTTCGAGCTGCGCGAGTACGCGCCGCGCCTAGTGGCCGAGGTGCGCGTGACCGGTCCCGCCGAGGAGGCCGGCAATCGCGGCTTCCGCCCGCTGGCCGGCTACATCTTCGGCGGCAACAAGGGCGCGCGCAGCATCGCCATGACGGCGCCGGTCACGCAAAGCGCCGCGCCCACCCAGATCGCGATGACCGCGCCAGTCACCCAGCAGCCCGCGGGCGACGCGACCGTCGTGCAGTTCACCATGCCGGCCGAATTCAGCCTGGCCACCCTGCCCGAGCCGCTCGACCCGCAGGTACGTCTGCGCGAGGAACCCGCGGCGCGCTACGCGGTGATCCGCTACTCGGGCAGCTGGAGCGAGGCCAACTACCTCGAACACCTGCGCAAGCTCGAGTCCGGCGTGAAGGACGCCGGCCTGCGCGTGCGCGGCGAGCCGGTCTACGCGCGCTACAACGCGCCCTACGTGCCGTGGTTCATGCGCCGCAACGAGATCTGGCTGCCGGTGGACTGAGGCGCGGCGCGGTTCGCTTCGACCGCGGCAAGCTCCGCACTCTGAGCGGGTCAGGCCGAGCCCGGCCGTGGCCCTGCGATCAAGCCGCCGCGCCGAGCCGCGCGTCGATGCGCGCCAGAGCGTCGGCCGCGCCCAGCGGCAGGCCCACGCCCAGCGGCCCGGCCTGCGGCTCGAGCGGGTTGATGCGCAGGTAGGGCAGGCCGCTGCGCTCGGTGAAGCGGCGCACGGTGGGGATCGCGCCACCGGCACCGAGCTCGACCACCACGCTGCGCGCGCCCAGCCCCAGCCATTCGAGCAGCCGCTGCTCTTGCGCCTGAGCGCGGCGCGGCTGCCACTCGGCGTCGCCGAACATCAGGATGTTGGGCCGCGCCAGCGCGCCGCAGTGGGGGCAGCGCGGGGGATGGTTGAGCAGGCGGCAGCGGACCGGGTCGAGCTCGGGCACGAAGCCCGCCGCGCTCCACACGTCGCCGCGGCAGTCGTCGATGCACTGCAGGTGGTGGATCGAGCCGTGCGCCTCGCACACCTGCGCGAATCCCGCCTTCTGGAACTGACCGTCCACGTTGCTGGTGAACACGCAGGAGCCCGCTAGCCGCGCCTGCGCCCAGCGCGCCAGCACCGAAAAGCCGGCGTGCGGCTGCGTCGCCCGGTAGAGCGCCAGGCGATGGCCATAGAAGCCCCAGGCGAGTTGCGGATCGCGCCGGAAATGCACCGGGTCGGCGATCTGCTCGAAGCGCAGGCCCGCCGCGCGCAGCGCGGGGTAGGCGCGCCAGAAGCCCTCGGGGCCGCGGAAGTCGGGCAGGCCCGAGTCCACCCCCATGCCGGCCCCGGCAGTGATCAGCAGCCCGTCGGCGTCGCGGATCAGCGCGGCGGCGCGGGCCAGTGCAGCATCGAGGGCATTCATGGGGCTGGCAGCGGACATCGGCATCGGCAGGAGCGCGAATGCAGCGTAGCGGGCGCCGCGCCGCCAGGGGCCGCGGCCTAGGGCGCGAGCGGCCGCGGCATCACCGGGATCGGGTAGCCGGGCGGCAGGAGCAGCTGGAACGCGGGCAGCTCCATCGCCCAGGGCGTGGTCTTGAGGTGGCCCACGTAGACCAGCGGCTGCTCCACTGGCAGCGCGGGCACGTCGCCTTCGCGCATGTGCAGGATGTCGGCCGGCGTGAGCCAGCGCGCCCGCGCCTGGGTGAGCGGCAGGCCGGCGTCGCGATACGCGTCGAGCACGAAGGCCGAGCAGAAGAAGCGGCTCTCGGGCTCGCGCACCCCCAGCTGCACCGAGGCCAGCAGACCGATGCAGGCCTCGCGCAGCGGCGTGGGCAGGGCCGGCAGCTCGCAAGCCTGGCGCTGCGCGCTGAAGGGCACGTACATCAAGGCCCCGACGAAGTCGTAGCCGCGGCCCACGCGCTCGCGCGCCTTGGCGGCGATGCGCTCGCCCAACGCGGCGTCCACCCGCGGGTGGCGGTACACCGCGATCACCGACTCCTCGGCCAGCATGGCCGGCAGGCTGCGCAGACCCACGCCGCCGCCGAGTGCCTCGGCCACCTGGGCGTCGCCCAGGTAGATCGCGGCATGGCTCACCGGCGCCAGCGTCACGATGCGGATGCCCGAGGAACGCAGGCTGGCCTCGGCCGAGAGCAGGATGTCGCCCGTGCGCAGATCGCCGGCGGTGATGGCGCGCTCGCCGCTGGCGGGCGCCAGGCTCTTTTGTTGGAACACCAACGTCTTGCCGCCGGCGGGCTGCCGCTCCGAGGGCGGCGCCTCGGCGAGCTGGGTGGCGCAGGCAGCCAGCAGCAGGGCGGCCAGTCCGAAGTAAACGAGCAAGAGCGCGCGGCGCATGGTGGGCGGCACGCCCTGGGCAGGCTCGGCTCACAACGGCGCACCAGCCCTTGGATGCTAGGCGGGCCCGAGCCGCTGGCCTTGCCCAAGGGCAAGGGCGGCCACCACGCGCGGCCGTCCCTGCCCAAACGTCGCAGCCACCCGACACCGCCGCGCGACTATTCACGCGGCGCCCTGCGCGCTGCCGTGCTTGGGTAACCTCGGCCATCACTCCCCGCTTGCGAGCCACTGTTGCGATGAGCCAGGTTCTGATCAACAAGTACCTGACCGAACTTGCCAACCTGAGGAAAGTCTCGGGCAGCCAGCGCGAGTCGGTGGTGCGCGAAGCGTTCAAGGACCTGCTCAAGAGCTGGGGCCGATCGCTCGACCTGACCTTCATCCCCGAGTACGAGCTCGAAACCAAGGCCAAGGAGCGGCGCTACGTCGACGGCGCGCTGCTGCACACGCTGCGCGTGCCCTTCGGCTATTGGGAGGCCAAGGACGAGAAGGACGATCTCGACGCCGAGATCGACTTCAAGCTGCGACGCGGCTACCCCAAGTCCAACATCGTGTTCGAGGACTCGACCAAGGCTGTGCTGATCCAGAACGGCGAGGAAGTGATGCGCTGCGGGGTCGACGAGGTGGCGGAGCTGGAGAAGCTGCTCAAGCTCTTCTTCGGCTACCAGCGCCCCGAGATCGAGGCCTTCCGCAAGGCGGTCGTGCAATTCAAGCTCGATCTGCCGGCCGTGCTCGAAGCGCTGCGCGAGATGATCGAGCGCGCCGAGCGGCAGACGCCCGCCTTTCGCCAGGCAGCCGAAGAATTCCTGAAGCACGCGCAGGAGGCGATCAATCCCAGCCTCGTCCCCGAAGACGTGCGGGAGATGCTGATCCAGCACATCCTGACCGGCGAGGTCTTTGCCGCGGTGTTCCCCGGCACCAGCTACCACGAAGACAACTCGGTTGCGCGCGAGCTGCACAAGCTCGAAGCCACCTTCTTCACCGGAAACACCAAGCACCAGACGCTCAAGGGGCTGGCGCCGTATTACGCGGCCATCGGCAAGGCGGCGCGCGACATCGCCACCCACCACGAGAAGCAGACCTTCCTCAAGTCGATCTACGAGAACTTCTACAAGGTCTACAACCCCAAAGCCGCCGACCGGCTGGGCGTGGTCTACACACCCAACGAGATCGTGCGCTTCATGATCGAGAGCGCCGACTGGCTGTGCGAGCAGCACTTCGGCAAGAGCCTGATCGACAGGGACGTTGACATCCTGGATCCGGCCACGGGCACCGGCACCTTCATCTGCGAACTGATCGAGCACTTTGCCGGCCAGCCCGACAAGCTGCGCCAAAAGTACCGCCACGAACTGCACGCCAACGAGGTGGCGATCCTGCCCTACTACGTGGCCAACCTGAACATCGAGGCCACCTACGCGGCCGCCACCGGCAACTACGAGGAGTTCCCCGGCCTGTGCTTCGTGGACACGCTGGACAACACCCACGCGCTGCGCAAGCACAAGGGCCACATCGACGACCTGTTCGGCGCGGTGAGCGACGACAACGTCAAGCGCATCCGCCAGCAGAACAGCCGCCGCATCAGCGTGATCATCGGCAACCCGCCGTACAACGCCAACCAGCTCAACGAGAACGAGAACAACAAGAACCGCGAGTACCCCGAGATCGACAAGCGCATCAAGGAGACCTACATCGCGGCCAGCACCGCGCAGAAGACCAAGCTGTACGACATGTACGCGCGCTTCTTTCGCTGGGCGGCCGACCGACTGGACGAGAACGGCATCCTGGCCTTTGTGACCAACCGCAGCTTCATCGACAGCCGCACCTTCGACGGCTTCCGCGCGATGGTGGCCAAGGAGTTCAGCGAGATCCGCGTCGTGGACCTGGGCGGCGACGTGCGCGCCAACCCCAAGCTGTCGGGCACCACGCACAACGTGTTCGGCATCCAGACCGGGGTGGCGATCAGCTTCATGGTCAAGAAGGCGAAGGCCAAGGGCTGCCGGATCTACTACGCGCGGCGACCGGAGATGGAGACGGCGGAGGAGAAGCGCTCGTTTCTGGGCACTAGCAAGCTCGCTTACGCGAGTTCCACCGAGATCACGCCAGACAACAAGAACAACTGGATCGACCTGACCGACAACGACTTTGGCACATTCATCCCCATCGGCACCAAGGATGCGAAGCAATCGAAGAAGTCGGCGCAACAGCGAGCCGTCTTCAAACTCTTCTCGCTCGGGGTCGTGACGGCGCGCGACGACTGGGTCTATGACGACGACCAAACCGCTCTTGCAACCAAGGTTCGTGCGCTTATCGAGATCTATAACTTCGACGTCGAACGTCTCCGCGTCTCCCGCAACGATGCGAATCTCGCCGAGATGCTCGACTCGTCCATCAAGTGGACTCGTGCCGTAAAGAACGATCTCCGTCGCGGGCTGAAGATGGCGTTCGACCCCGGCCGCATCGTCAAGGCCATCTACCGACCGTTCTGCAAGCAGCTTTTGTACTTCGATCAGTGCCTGAACGAAATGCAGTATCAGCAGCGCGACATCTTTGGCTGGGGGTTGTCAAACCGCGCGATCCTGATTGACGTCAGCGGGACTAGACCTTTCAGCGCCTTGAGCGTGGATACGCTTCCCGACTATCACGTAAGCGGCGACTCTGTCTGCTTTCCATGGTCGCGCCACGAGGCGGGCGTCGCAGCGGAAAACGTCACGGACTGGTCCCTCGACCAGTTCAAGAAGCACTACCAAGCCGGCCGCGGCAAGAAGGAACGCCCGATCACCAAGGAGGCGATCTTCCACTACGTGTACGGGGTGCTGCACGACCCGATCTACCGCGAGAAGTACGCGCTGAACCTCAAGCGCGAGTTCCCGCGCATCCCGTTCTACGCCGACTTCTGGCAGTGGGCCGACTGGGGCAAGGCGCTCATGGACCTGCACATCGGCTACGAGTCGGCTGCGCCCTACCCGCTCGCGCGCGCCGACGTACCCGACGAGAAGGCCCGCCGCGCCGGCCTCGCGCCCAAGGCGCTGCTGAAGGCCGACCACGCGGCCGGCACGATCCGGCTCGACTCCGAGACCACTCTGTCTGGCGTGCCGCCCGAGGCCTGGGACTACCGCCTAGGCAACCGCAGCGCGCTGGAGTGGGTGCTGGACCAGCACAAAGAGAAGACGCCCAAGGACCCGACCATCCGCGCGAAGTTCAACACCTACCGCTTCGCGGACTACAAGGAGAAGGTCATCGACCTGCTGACGCGCGTGACGACGGTGAGCGTGGAGACGATGGAGATCGTCGAGGCGATGAAGAATCAGACGCGGTGACCAACTTGAACGCTTCACCAAACACACCTTTGCCGGCTGACCTGCTGTGGGTGTTGGGGCATTCACGCGGAAAGATGATGATGATGACGGCCCAGGCCGCGACTAGCGGATCTTGATTGATGTCGGCGCTTTGGGCGTCCTCTGCGTGAGTGAACGGCAGAACTGGCGCTTCCAGCGCGTCAAGCAATTCACTCCTAAGCACTCAAGATGAAGAAGCTACATCATCACACCAAAGTCCGCCTGCTTCGCTTAGCGCGATTCCGACATGCACATCGCCAGGCGCGGCGGCAGTATCGGTATCTCCCGCCGGCGCGTAGGCACGTCCCTGCGCGGGAGCGAATAGTGGCTCCGCAGCGCATAAATCTGACTCGCGGCGAAGGAGCGCAGTTAGTTCACTTCTTGCGTGCGGTGAAGACGCAAGTTCTCAAGCGGCGCCAGCGGGTAATCATTGACTTTCGGCATGTGGAAGCAGTCCATGTGCCTGGCGCGATACTCCTGCTTTCAGAGATCGACCGGATTGTGGCGCTTTCGGACTTGCACAAGCCGATCACGGTGCGCGACCCAAGGAATCAGCGTACGCGAGAGGTGTTGAAACAGATTGGCCTTCATGAACTGACGGGAGATCGTTGCGACATCACCCCCGTGCGCGACGATGTTGTGTTTTGGCGTGCATCGAAGGGGGCGGATCAAAGTGGCGACGCTATCGGGCCAATCATTGAGCACGTGGCTCAGACCGCGAACAAGGAGCACGCGCAATCTGTTGAAGTAAGCGGGATTTGGCGAGGCGTCAGTGAAGCAGTCATCAACACTGTCGAGCACGCTTATCACCAGGAGCGCGGCGATGGCCTTCCTCACTCGACTGCGACGCGGTGGTGGATGCTCACACAAATTCGGAACGGGACGTTCACCGCAGCGGTGTGTGATCTAGGCTCTGGGTACAAGTCGACGGTAGAGAAGACCATTCCTGAGTCCTTCGTCGCAACCGTCCGGGAGAGGTTGCTCGGCGCAAGTGCTGACGCGTATGCGATTCAACTCGCGATGGAGTACGGACGATCCAGTACCAAGCAGTCGCATCGGGGGAAGGGGTCCCGCGATGCACTCTCAGTGCTTGAGGGACATCGAGATGGGGAGCTTCACATCCTTAGCAACTCTGGCTGGGTGCGATACTCACTTGCCAGCGGGGAGTCCCCTAGGGTTGAATCTGACCGTATGGACCTCGACATCTTGGGCACGATCATCTGGTGGAAACTCCCCTTGATGAACGGTGCGCAATAGGAGAGTCGTCGATGAGAACGATCAACGTCGCCAGAGACTTCTCGCGATTCCCTGCTGGCAGATATCGCCGCAACGGCCGTACGAGCGGTGAGGCCTTTCGGGAGGATCTCTTGAGCGCACCACTCAGTGCGGGGGAGACCATAGTGGTCGAGCTAGACGGCACGATCGGCTACGGCTCGTCGTTCCTAGAGGAGGCCTTCGGCGGCCTCGTACGCCAACTCGGCATTCAGCCCGACACGCTCCTCAAGCGGATAACGCTCACTTCGTCTGACCCAACTCTCATCGAGGAGATCAAGGGCTACATTCGCTCAACTGAGAAAAAGAACAAGTAGTCCATGGACCAGTGCGGAAATGGCTGGGCATACGTCGTCAATATCGTCGGGCTAGTCGTCGGCTGGCTCGTCGTCCATCGCTTCTCGAAGCAGCGCGACCTCGAGCGAGCGCGCAGGGAGTTGGCCTGTTCCGAGATCGATACGCTTTTGGAACTAGTAGATGAGATCTTCGAGGCTGCGATCACGTATCACGGCGGCAGCACTCGGGACATCCGGGCAGAGCGAAGTATCAAGATGCGTCTTCAAGATTTGGCGCAACGACTAAGCGCACTTCGAGGCACGTCGCAGGGGGCCGCTGAGATCACCGCTGCTCAGAGGAGAGTGCTTGCCCTCCGGACCGCAGCGACCGGCTCTCACTTCGAAGATGATTTTGAGGGCTCTTCTACGTCTGGGGAGGACTCAATCGCCTCTGTGACTGACGCAATGCTCGCGCTTCGACGAGACCTTGTTTGCCTCAAGCACGCTCAGTTCCCTTAGGCAACGCCGACGTAGCGGTCACATCACATACTCCGCCGGTACTGCCCCCCCACCTCGAACAGCGCCTGGGTGATCTGGCCCAGGCTGCAGCAGCGCACGGCGTCCATCAGCACCTCGAACACGTTGCCGTTGTCGATCACGGTGCGCTGCAGCCTGGCCAGCATGGCGGGCGCCTCGGCGGCGTGGCGGGCGTGGAACTCGGCCAGGCGCGCGAGCTGGCTTTCCTTCTCTTGGCCGGTGGAGCGGGCGAGCTCGATGTGGTCGGGCACCGGGTCGCCGTGCGGGTTGCGGAAGGTGTTGACGCCGATGATGGGGTACTCGCCGGTGTGCTTGAGGTGCTCGTAGTGCAGTGACTCTTCCTGGATCTTGCCGCGCTGGTAGCCCAGCTCCATCGCGCCCAGCACGCCGCCGCGCTCGCTGATCGCCTCGAACTCGCGCAGCACGGCCTCTTCCACCAGCTCGGTCAGCTCCTCGACGATGAAGCTGCCCTGGTTGGGGTTCTCGTTCTTCGCCAGGCCCCACTCGCGGTTGATGATCATCTGGATCGCCATGGCGCGGCGCACGCTCTCTTCGGTGGGCGTGGTGATCGCCTCGTCGTAGGCGTTGGTGTGCAGGCTGTTGGCGTTGTCGTAGGTGGCAGTCAGGGCCTGCAGCGTGGTGCGGATGTCGTTGAAGGCGATCTCCTGCGCGTGCAGGCTGCGGCCGCTGGTCTGGCAGTGGTACTTGAGCTTCTGGCTGCGCTCGTTGGCGCCGTACTTGTCGCGCATGGCCACGGCCCAGATGCGCCGCGCCACGCGGCCCATCACGGTGTACTCCGGGTCCATGCCGTTGCTGAAGAAGAAGCTCAGGTTCGGCGCAAAGTCGTCGATGTGCATGCCGCGCGCCAGGTAGGCCTCCACGAAGGTGAAGCCGTTGCTCAGGGTGAAGGCGAGCTGGCTGATGGGGTTCGCGCCGGCCTCGGCGATGTGATAGCCGCTGATGCTCACCGAGTAGAAGTTGCGCACGTCGTGGCGCACGAACCACTCCTGGATGTCACCCATCACCTTGAGACTGAATTCGGTGGAAAAGATGCAGGTGTTCTGGCCCTGGTCTTCCTTGAGGATGTCGGCCTGCACCGTGCCGCGCACGTTGGCGAGCACCCATGCGCGGATCTTGGCGGCCTCGTCGTCGGTGGGCTCGCGGCCGTTCTCAGCACGGAACTTGTCGAGGTTCTGGTCGATCGCGGTATTCATGAACATGGCCAGGATGCTCGGCGCCGGGCCGTTGATGGTCATGCTCACGCTGGTGTTGGGCGCGGTGAGGTCGAAGCCCGAATACAGCACCTTCAGGTCCTCGAGCGTGGCGATGCTCACCCCGCTGTTGCCCACCTTGCCGTAGATGTCGGGGCGGCGGTCGGGGTCGTTCCCGTAGAGCGTCACGCTGTCGAAGGCGGTGCTCAAGCGCTTGGCCGGCATGCCCTCGGAGAGCAGCTTGAAGCGCCGGTTGGTGCGAAAGGCGTCGCCCTCGCCCGCGAACATGCGGGTGGGGTCCTCGTTCTCGCGCTTGAAGGCAAACACGCCGGCGGTGTAGGGGAAGCTGCCCGGCACGTTCTCGAGCAGCAGCCACTTGAGCTGCTCGCCCTCGTCCTCGTAGCGCGGCAGCGCCACCTTGCGGATGCGCGTGCCCGACAGGCTCTTGTGGGTGAGCGCGGTGCGGATCTCGCGGTCGCGAATCTTCACCACGTACTCGTCGCCGCTGTACGCCTTCTGAAGATCAGGCCACATGGCGAGCAGCTTGCGCGCCTGCGGCTCGAGCTTCGCCTCGCGCGCCTGGGCCAGCGTGGCGAGGTTCGCGGCACTGGGGCTGTCGGCGTCGTGGCACTCGGCGGCCAGCAGGCGGCGCGCAGCCAGCAACTGCTGGCGCTCACGCGCGATGCGCGCCTGCTCGTGCGCGCGGCGCTTGTAGGCGCGCACGCTGTCGGCGATCTCGGCCAGGTAGCGGCTGCGCGCCGCGGGCACGATAGGCACCTGGTGCGTGCTGTGGCGCGTGTGCACGCGCGGCAGCCGGGGCTCGGCGAGCGGCAGGCCCAGCTCGCCCAGGCGCGCGCGCAGCGCCTGGTAGAGCGCGGTGACGCCGTCGTCGTTGAAGCGCGCGGCCTGGGTGCCGAACACCGGCATCTCGTCCGGGCTCTTGCTGAAGTCGCCGCGATTGCGCTGCACCTGCTTGGCCACGTCGCGCAGCGCGTCGGCCGCGCCCTTGCGGTCGAACTTGTTGATCGCCACGAAGTCGGCGAAGTCGAGCATGTCGATCTTCTCGAGCTGGCTCGCGGCGCCGTACTCGGGCGTCATCACGTACAGGCTCGCGTCCACGTGCGGCACGATGGCCGCGTCGCCCTGGCCGATGCCGCTGGTTTCGACGATCACCAGGTCGAAGCCTGCCGCCTTGCAGGCCGCAATCACGCCCGGCAGCGCAGCGCTGATCTCGCTGCCGGCCTCGCGCGTGGCAAGCGACCGCATGAAGACCTTCTGCCTGTCCTGCCACGGCCCGATCGCGTTCATGCGGATGCGGTCGCCCAGCAGTGCACCGCCGCTCTTGCGCCGGCT
>Ga0209310_1002866_pt1 | contig 10689 bp, 8 predicted proteins | sample AD_UKC030_MetaG_FD_184415 | JGI IMG/M metagenome (GOLD analysis project Ga0209310, IMG submission 184415) | Active sludge microbial communities of municipal wastewater-treating anaerobic digesters from USA - AD_UKC030_MetaG (SPAdes) (version 2) | ecosystem: Engineered > Bioreactor > Anaerobic >... | reverse complement strand
CAAACCTATTACGAATATTTTTTTGAAAATCATGGCGCGCGGAGTGCAGTTGGAAGATTTTAAGACCAAACCATGTGTTGTTAAGAAAAAAAATGAACAAACTTTTAGCATAATTTTGACTGAAGGCAAGAAGCATCAAATCCGGCGTATGTGCGCCAATCTGGGCTGGGCAGTGAGCGATTTGCAGCGCGTCAGGATTATGAACATAAAATTAGGCAATCTTGGAGTGGGCCAGCAGAAAAAGATTGAAAATGAAGAGCTGGACATATTTTTAAAAAGTCTGGGGCTCTAGCTAGATTTATTTGAATATTTAAAAGCGGGATAACAGACAAGCGTTATCCCGTTGTTTTTTGATACACTGATCCTATAAAATTATTAAGAGGGGATAAAATTTCATCCCCTCTTTTTGTTGCTAGGTATCGTGCCCTTCTTTGCTTTCTATCCTCCGACTACTTTTTTTAATTTCAAAACTCTGAAAGTAATCGGTGTGCCAGCACCCCATTTTTTGGCAATTTTTTCAGCTGCTTTTCCGTGTCCGCAGAAAATATCAACATGTTTTTCTCCCTTGACCTTGGAACCGATGTCCTCAACTGTTCCCAAAAAATTTATTTCAGGAAAATAGAGAACCGTTCCAAATGGATAAAAATCTGTGTCTGCGGCAATGGTGCCAATGTGGGGCGGTGTGCCACTTTTGGTTACTTTTCCTTCGCCATTCATACGAACAGCCTTCAAATATTTTTCTCTTGTGGTGTAGTCTTCTTCTCTGGGACCGAAGTACCCAGTTGCATATCCCCGCACTTCTTTTATGGGGATAAACAATGGTTCTGGTTTGAACGTCTTGGGCTTAGACGTCGTTTGTTGTGGTTGGGCGTACTTGGGGTAGTACGCTCTAGTCGAGTCCGGAGTCATGTAAAATACAAACATTATTAACGCAATGACCCCTGTTATAAATATTCTCGATTTCAAGCTTTTGCTCCTTTCTTCCAGCCACGATACCCTATATGTTCACAAAAAACAGCTCTCCTTGGAGCATGTTTTTTGTTGTAGTCTGCACACAAATTCAATTAGTGTGGACCTAACTTTTTATACGCAAAAGAAAAAGATTTTTTTCAAATTATTGCTGATTTTGGAGTTTTTCGTAAAGCTGGTACAATAAAAATATGGAGCCTTATTTAAAATAAGCAGGCAAAGAATTAAATCATAATTTTATGCGTATTGCAATCCACGCGGCCGATCTTGATCACGATCGTATTGATGGCACCAGAGTGTATCTTTTTAACATGCTTAAAAATTTCGGTAAAATCGATTCCCAAGATTCTTTTTTTATATATCATCAAAACGATTTTAATCCTCAGCTTGAGCCTCCAGCATTTGCAAATTATTCGATCAAAAAAACTTCTTTTCCTTCGCTTTGGACGCAAACCGCTTTTGCCTTTAAAATCTGGCGTGATAGGCCGGATGTTTTATGGATGCCGGTTCACAACCTGCCAATATTGCATAGAAAAAACCTCAAAGTTGTGGTAACAATTCATGATCTGGCTTTCAAAATATTTCCTGATTATTTCACGAAAAAAGATCTCTTGAAATTGAACAAATTGAGCGACATGGCCATTAAAAATTCTGATCATATAATCGCCGTTTCGCATTCAACCAAAAATGATATTTTAAAATTTTATCCGGAAATTTCTGCAGAAAAAATCACAGTCATCCATCACGGCTTTGATGCTGAAATTTTTCAGAAAAAATATTCTGAGGAATATTTCAATGAATTGTCTATAAGCTATAAGATAAAAGCTAAAAACTATCTACTATATGTCGGCGCCATTCAGCCGCGAAAAAACCTGGAAGTTTTAATTGCCGCGTTTGAAAAATTAAAAAAAGAAAAATCAGACCTGAAATTGGTCATCGCCGGCTCGCCGGCGTGGAAAGCTGAAAAAACTTTGCAAAAAATAGCCGTAAGTGAATTTAAAAATGATATTATTGTTACGGGAAATTTAGGATTTGAAAAAATGGCCGTATTGTATCAAAATGCGAAAATGTTTGTTTTTCCATCGCTTTATGAAGGTTTTGGAATACCTGTTTTGGAAGCCATGGCTTCGGGAACGCCTGCTATCTGCGCTAAAAACTCCAGTCTTATTGAAGCCGGAGGAGAGGCTGCGTTATATTTTAAAACTGAAGACCCTAGCGATTTAGCAAACTGCATAAATAAAATCATTGAAAACGAAGTGTTCGCAGAAGAATTGATTCAGAAAGGAAAAGAACACGCAAAAAAATTTTCCTGGGAAAAATGTGCCCAGGAAACGCTGGATTGTTTATTGAAGTAGCAGTTTTTCACTTTTCGTTTTCGAAGATTGCTTGATAAAACAAAAAAAATAAAAATAAAATTACTAAAGTTATAATAATATTTTCCCAAAAAGCAAACTTGAGCAGGGAATTACCGATAAGCAAAAAAGCCAAAAAGATCAAGCCAGGCAATAGCCTGTTTTTTTTGACTGCCTGCTTGTTGTAGGCAATGCCCAAATTTTTTCCGACAAAGATTAAAAATCCCAGAACCAGAAAAATTGCCAATGCAATCTTTAGCAGGCTGATATGAGATGAAATAATTCCCGGCAACACTCCTTCGGCTATTAGCATAGCGACAAAAGAAATAAGCAAAAGAAAAAGCGCATCATGCAGAAGCTTGTAGGCAACAGTAGGGGTATCTTTGTTTATGCGCGGTAAATTTATATTGAACATTATTGTGGCGGAGTTATATAATTATTTTTTATATTATTTTTAATTGTCGACAGAGACAGCATTAAATTTTTCCAGTTTGGCGGAGTGAAAAAGGTCGTCTTTATATCTTTTATTTTAATATCATTTGCGAATAGAACGTTGAATTCATAATCACTGCCGAAAAAATTAGCAACGGAATCCAACGGAAGATCGCAATAATATCTGCTGCTACTTAGCCAAGCTTTTTTCAACTGGCAATGAATCATATCGGCAGCGCTTTCTTGCAGATTGGCCAAGACCGGATTTTTTTTAAAATATGATTTGGCGATAGTTTGGCTTCCAATAGGAAGTTTTTGTTTTTCTTTGATAACAAAATATTTTTGCGAAGCTTGGTCAAGAAAAACCGTGCCATTGGGATGAACCTGATTAATTGTAAAATGTTTCTGCTTTTCATATAAATTTAATTCTTCCGAATCAAGCGGGATAACATCATCCCAGCTAAAACCCATCCGCACAAATGTTTCCGCGTTGCTTATCGGATAACTTTTACCTTCACTAAGAATGAAGACGGAAACGTCCGATGAGGCCAATGTTCCATCGGCAAACCCGAGCAATTTTTCAGAAACCGCGTAGCGGGAAAGAAAGTCCCTGTTTTTTGTTATGGCTTGATTTGCGTCAAATTGCGACAGAAAAGCCTGTGCGCTGATAAAAGGAAAAAGCTGCCCGCCTTTCAACTTGTAATAAGTATCTTCTACGGCAAACAATGTGTCATCAGGATAAGCAGCCTCGTCAATTATATCGCTGCCTGATTGGTTAAACTGCAGATCTTCCTGCTGAACCTGAATAAAAGAATCTCTGGGATAACCAAGACTGAGCAGGATTTCTATGCTAGAAAATTTTCTTAGGACGCCATCAGAAACCAAATAATATTTTCCATTCTCGGTTGTCAGCAATGTTCCGTCCTTGAAACCAACAGGTTCGCCGATCGGATAGAGAAAAGCCTGGTATGATTTGCGAAGATTAACAGAAGAACCTTCGATATCAGGAGAGTTGTTCTCAACCGTAAATGTTAAAGAAGCGTCAGAAAAATTGCCAAAGGCAGTTGAATAGAAAATAAATTTATCCTTGGCTGAAATCGGATTTTTTGCCGGATTTTCCGGCGCGGAAGCGACATACGGCGGATCAATTGTGTTTTTTAATGAGCTGACGTTATCAAAAGAAAAAACGAGTGAAACAGAAGAAAAAAGGACGCGATCTGCAATAAAAAGAGCAACTATAAAAAAAGCGACATACAAAAAACCTCGCGCAATATTGTAGCGCTTTTGCATTTTTTGATCCAATTTTATTTCGCTTGTCAGATCAAACATACTTTGTTATTTGGCCACTTTTAATATCTCGCCTTTTATTTCGTATTCTTTTGTGTTCGGCAGGGAAGTTGTTATTTCCGATGAATCATCTTGCAGACTGTCCAGTTTTGAGAATTTGAAAGAATAATCTTTGAAAAATGTCAGACGATTTCCGATTATGCTTTTTTGGTAATGAGACAATTGATAATCCGGGGCGATTAAATATATATTATCAAATTTTTGCAAATCTAATCCCAATAGATCGGAAGTATTGAGAAAATAGACGGAATTTTTGTGAAAAATTGAATTCATAGGACCGCTAATCATTGACCAGCCATCGCTGGTTGTTTCTCTGTCAATCAACACAAGATCATTTTTGGAAAAATTTTTACTTAAAGCTTGAACTTGTTCCAAAAGCTGCTTGTTTTCGGAAAAAAACAAGTATTTGGAAAAAGCCGGCAAATTTCCTCCAATCAGCAGGATGATAAAAAATCCGCCAAGAGCCAAGCGTATTTTTTGTGATTTTTCTTCGAATTGTTGACCAATCAGCAATCCAGCATAAAAAATTGCAGCCGGCAGAATTGAAAACATAAAACGCCTAAGCATCCACGGATGATCATTGCTAATATGCGAATCAAAAAAATAGATGAATGTCGGCAGAACAATAAAGAATGGAATAAGCTTATAAAATTCCTTTCTAAAAAGCAGGTAAGCAACGGAAACAGCTCCGACAACAAAAAATCCAAGCATTCCATAAATTCCGAATATCTTTTCAAAATAAAAAGCAGGCAGCGGCAAATCGCCCGTGAATCCCAGAAGCTGCGCCTTGGGCATGATGTCTAGTCCCGACAGCAAAGCTTTTGCCAGTTCGCGGTAAAAATTAAGATCTTTGATGGCGTTGGCAATAAAGACGGCCAAAAAAATACCAGCCGGCAGAAAAAATCTGAGCATCGGTTTTTCCTTAAGATATTGCCTAGCCTCCGCGCTGGAAAAAATTATTATGATTGAAACTACCAAGAAAGCCAAGCCCTCGATGCGAGTCAGCGCAAGCAAAAAAGCAGAGGCTAGAAAAACCGAGAAACTCAATTTTTGGAAATTTTTTAAAAAAATTATCAGGGCTAAAATGGAAAGCCACAGAAGAGCGACAGCCATGTTTTCGCTGAGAGTATATTTAGTGAACCACATGAAAGCGAAGGAAGTAATGGCAAACAGCATCGTCGGCAAAGCTGAAAAAGTTTTAAGAAACAGGCGGGTAAGCAAATAGAGTGATATAAAAAAAATCGACAGCAGAATTGCGTTAGCAACCGCAAAACCAGTGAGTCCAAAAATTGCATAAAAAAGAGCCAGCCAAACTATATAGACAAGGGGGAACTGGGTTATCAAAGATCCTTCCGCGGTATAGTGGAAACCGGGAAAATTAAGAGCGCGTCCTTTTCCGTATATATTAAAAAATTCTTGGGAGGCCGGAGTTGAAAATTCAAATGTGTGATTTTGAGCTAATTGAATAGCGGCTTCACTTATAGAACCTTGATCTCGTCCGGAAAAAACAGTCGGTGTTGAATTAAACGAAAAAACAACCGCCGTTATGATAATAAGGCTGCAAATTATTAGCATCTCCCATGATAAGGGGAAGGAAATTTCGTTCTTTAGGTTGCTATAAAAAATCCCAAGACCGAGAATTATAGCTATGACCCAAACAGCTTCCGCATAGAAAAAGCCCAGAAGTGCAAGCAAAAAACCGATTCCTGTCAGGACCAGCCAAAACAGGGACTTAAGAAAAAAAACCTGATAGTCATCACGGGAAAGATTTTTATTCATCCAGCAGTAAAATTCGAATGAGTTTCGCTCAAATCGCAATTTTATAATTTTTTAGAGATTTATCTTTTTATATCCAGCCTTAAAATAGTGTGGCCTATTTTGCTTTTTTCGAATATTACTGCTGGATTTATGTTTTTTATTATACCTTTTATTTTTGTATTTGCAAAGCGGTTTTTTGTGGTGTAAAATTAAGTAAACCGAAATAAAAACAAACACAATGGATAAAGAAATTTTAAAAAACGGCGAAGCGGGTTCTGAAAAAAAACGGCCTAATTTTTTTTATTGGTATTACAATGACGGTATCCATGAACTTTTGGAAATTTGGAAAAATCATCTTTTTTTTGTTTGGCGAAATTATTCAATTTTAGAACTTTTTAGAACTCTCTTTTCTCCCTGGCGACGCGATGTCACCAACAAAAATTGGCGCGGTTTGCATCCGCTCAAAACTTTAGAAATAATTTTTGATAACCTTTTTTCGCGTCTGATTGGCGCCCTTGTTCGCATCCTCATTATTCTTTTTGGCCTGATTGTTTTTGCTGTTGTTTTAATTCTTGGCATAGTCGCAACTTTTATCTGGATCAGCGCTCCATTGCTTGTAATAGTAATTTTTGTTTATGCTTTTAGAATTAAAGGGCTGGCAGGCCTACTTTTTGCGGGGGGACTTTTTTTACTTTGGGCAGTTATTTTAATTAGCTGCTATTTGAAAGACACAAAGAGGCAGGTAATCGACATGGGACTTGATGAAATTCCTGCGCATCCTGTTTTTGAAAGAATTTGCGGACGGCTTGGATTGGACGCCAAAAGATTTCCCAAAGAAATATTTCCAAATCATGAACTTATGGAAGATTTCCTGAAGGCGCGAGGGCTTACAATTGATGACTTTGGAAAAATTTTAGATTGGGAAATTCAAAATTGGCAAAATAAAGAAGACTCAAAAAGATTTTGGCATTGGGAAAATTTAAGAAAAAGAAAGCCGATAGGCATGCAATGGCGCTATGCTTACACGGTTAATTTGGACAACTATTGCCGAGACTTGTCTGTCGGCGATTTTTCTGAATACTCAAAAACGGAACTTATTGGACGCAGAAATGAATATGAAATCATAAAGCTCATTTTACAAAGACCCGACCAAAATTGTGTGCTGTTGGTCGGAAATGCCGGCATTGGCAAAAAAACTGTCATTCATTCATTAGCTAGAAAAATCAGAACCGGCGAAGAAAAATATTTCGAGAATTTTCGGATTCTTTCGCTTGATTTGGGAAAGGCAATTTCGGAAGCCTTGAATAGAGGACATGATATTGAGGATTTCATGCGTACGCTTTTCTTTGAGGCCAGTTATGCCGGTAATGTTATTTTAGTTATTGAACATCTGGAACAGTTTTTAGGAAAAGAATCAAATACTTTTCATCCCGACATTTCGGCGGTGATTGCTGAATTTCTGGAGGTTCCAACCTTCCAAATTATTGCCACATCTACGACGAAAGAATATCATCAATTGATCGAAAAACAGGAGCAGATCGTAAAATATTTTGAAATTGTCGAAATGCGAGAACCATCGGAAGATGAAGCGATGAGAATTGTTCTGGCGCAATTGGAAAAATACGAGCAGAAGCGCATTCTTTTCACTTTCAAGGCAATCAAAGAAATAATTGCCGGCAGTGGCAAATATAATTGGGAATTTCCTTTGCCGGAACGCGCGCTGGATCTGGCTATGGATGTTTTTATGTTTTGGGAGAAAAAATCTGATGAACAATTTATCACGGAAAAGACAGTTGGTGATTATTTGACGCTCAAAACCGGAGTTCAGCAAGGACAGATTGAAGGCTCAGAAAGAAAAAAACTTCTAAATCTGGAAGAAATGCTGCACCGGCAGATCATCGGCCAGGAAGAAGCTGTGAGCCATGTTTCTGAAGCTTTGCGAAGATCCAGGAGTGGAATCGGGAATTCCAAAAAACCGATTGGAAGCTTTTTATTCTTAGGGCCGACAGGGGTTGGCAAGACGGAAACCGCCAAAGCGCTGGCTAAGACATATTTTGGAGATGAAGCGCGCATGATTCGCTTGGATATGAGCGAATTTCAGTCGTCAAGCTCTATTGATAGACTTTTGGGCTCAAGTCATCTTAATCAGCCTGGAAGATTGGTTACGCAGATCAAGGACAATCCTTGCTCTTTGCTTCTTCTGGATGAAATTGAAAAAGCTTATCCTGAAGTACTGGACATTTTTCTACAAATTTTAGATGAAGGTTTCGTTACGGATGCGTTCGGTGAGAAAGTTAATTTTACCAACGCGATCATAATCGCGACTTCCAATGCCGGTGCTCCGCTTATTAAAAAAATGGTGGAAGAAAACGCAGAAGCTGAAGAAATCAAGCAAGCAGTCATTAACTATGCGATTGAAAATAATATTTTCCGCACGGAATTTTTAAATCGTTTTGAAGGCGTTATCTTTTTTAGGCCGCTAAACGCCCAAGAGCTCATAAGCGTGGTCCGGCTTCAGCTGCAAAAATTTGCGCGCCGGGTTGAGAAAGAAAAAAATATTGAAATCGTATTTGATGATAGTATCATAGACGATGTGATTCAAAAGGGATATGATCCGATTTTCGGAGCGCGGTCTCTCAATAGGTATATCGAAGATACGATTGAAGGAATTGTCGCGAAAAAAATAATTTCGGGAGAAGTTGCCGTTGGCGGAAAAATGATCATCGGTTTATAATCAAATGCCTCAGCGCACGGTTTACAGCCGAAAGAATTTCTGCTAATATAGTAGAGTGTGAAAAAGTAAAAAATAAAGGCAAAAAACAAGCATGAACAATGACACGCGGAATTCGAAAGGCTTTATAACTCGAAAAAAAATAATCATCTTCTTAATAATTGTCGCTCTGGGGGTAGGCGGCTTTTTTGCTTTTTCGTACGCCAAAAATAACAAAAAAAATATTGCTCTGGTTTCGCTTAGCGCTATGAGCAAAGTTTCCAAATTTTTACCAATAAACCAAGACAGCAAAAAGGAGTTGGAAGTTTTAAATTCAATAGTTTCCGAACTTACCAAAAAAGACGATATAGAAAAAAGTTTCCTAATTCTGCTCCAGAATGCCGACGAACTTCGTCCGGGCGGGGGATTCTTGGGACAATATGCAATTATAAAAATAAAGAACGGCAATGTAGTTTCAACATATGTGGAGGATGCCAATCTGCTTGATCAAAGAATTCAAGCCAAAGTAACTCCGCCGTTTCCTTTTTTCAGATTAATGCAGCTCAAAAAATGGAAATTCCGTGATAGCAATTTTTCTCCTGATTTTCCGACCAATGTCGAAAAAGCCAAATATTTTTTCCGTCTGGCCGGCAGAGACTCCAAGCAATTCGATGGCGTGATTGCGGTTAATTCCCTTGTATTTAACAATATTTTTAATTTGACCGGACCGATAACCGTTCCGGGCTATGGCGGCGAATTTAACAGTGAAAATGCTTCCCGCAAATTGGAAGAAATTGTGGAAAAAAATTATCTCCTAAATCCTGACTTGGACACGCAAAACAGGAAAGCTATCATCAAAAAACTGGCTCCGATAATGATGGATAAATTAGCAACGGTCGGCAATGTCACGAAAATTGCCGAATTTTTCCACAATGAACTCAAAAACCGGAATGTGATGATTAATCTAACAGACGGCAATTTGCAGCAACAGGTCGCCAGCGTTTTTTGGGATGGGTCTATGCCGCAGAATTGGGGCGGAGACTATCTGATGGCTGTTGATGCAAACATGGGAGCGCTCAAGACCGATCACTATATAAAACGGGAAATGACATACAACCTTGATTTTACTGGAGAGAAACCGACGGTGACTTTGAATATTAAATATAAAAACACGGCGCCCTATGGAGACTGGCGAACCAGCGACTATCATTCATATCTCAGGATCTATGTTCCTAAAGGATCAGAATTTGTTTCCAATTATATGGTCAGCCGTTTGGCGACTTCCGAAGAATTTAATAAAACCTATTTTGGCTTCAAAGTTGATGTAATTATGGGCAGAGAAGTCGATGGTACAATTGTCTATACTTTGCCTGATAGCATAAAAGCTGAAGACTATAAGCTGCTGATTCAGAAGCAATCCGGCGCGGGCGATGTGCCGGTTACGGTGCACATAAAGACGCGTGACGACGAATTTACCCAGCAGCAGACACTTAAAAGCGACTTGAAGTTTGAATACAGCCAGCAATAGGCTGTTTTCATATTGGAAATATTTTTGTGAATGGAAAGTATTTTTAATAAAGGATTAGCACGTTGGTATTGACAAAAATGGAAAAATGTGCTTATAATAGCTAGTCGATAAAAGAACATTAAAATAATAATAATATATTAGGGGGGGTGTAGAAATGGAAAAAATCAAGAAGAAAGTTTTAGCAGTGGATGACGAAAAGTATTTGACAGATCTTATTGTAAGCTTTCTGGAAAAAGATTATGAGGTTTATACGGCCAATGATGATCGTATAGTTAAGGCTCTTTTTGAAGCAAAAAAAGAGGAAATTGGTTTGATAATCATGGAGATGACAATGATAAAAATGTCAGCAATAGATATTTTTCTTCATTTCCAGAAGATCAACCCTGAATTAAAGGTAATTATTACGATTGCATCATTTAATCGGGAAGTATCGGATTTTTTTTCTTCCAAGAAGGAGTGTCTCGGATTTTTTCGTAAACCATTTAAACGGGAATATTTTTTAGAGAAAGTAAGAGAAGCATTATAAGTGCTTTCTCGTAAAAACGTTTTTAGCGGCAGACCAAGCTTCGATAAGCAGGTCTGCCTTTTTTTAT
>Ga0209310_1002853_pt1 | contig 10736 bp, 9 predicted proteins | sample AD_UKC030_MetaG_FD_184415 | JGI IMG/M metagenome (GOLD analysis project Ga0209310, IMG submission 184415) | Active sludge microbial communities of municipal wastewater-treating anaerobic digesters from USA - AD_UKC030_MetaG (SPAdes) (version 2) | ecosystem: Engineered > Bioreactor > Anaerobic >... | reverse complement strand
GCCACAACCGTTTCATTTTTATCAAAGGAGTTACTCTTAGTAAAGCGGCTAGTCGAAGAAAGTGCGATGATACGGCGCACACCATATTTTTCAATCATCGGAAAGTAATCCGGCAACACCCAGAGCGGTGCAGTGCAAATCCAGAAATCCATTCTTTCAGTTCCGCCAGTGGTGATGTTTTGATAATCATGAGAATTCGGAAGTCGCATCCACTGAAAGTTCTGATCACTGCTTTTAATCTGGCGGCGGGAAAATGCCCGGACCTGCCATCCATTTTCTTTGAGCAACGGCAAGAGACACTGGCCGACTAAACTCGTCGCCCCTAACAAACCTACACGTTTTTCACTCACGCCCAATCACAACAATACTTCCTGCTTTGCGCACAGAATGCCATATTGCCAACACTCCAAAACGTAACCATACGCCCACTGACACAATCCACATTAATACCCCCGGGTATTGATTCCGGAAAAACTTCCGATAGAACCGCATCATCCCTTTGTGTTTGTGCCATTCAACAAAAACAGGTCTTGCCTTGCTGCAGGTACCCTGATGATGTTCCACGCGGGCATCAGGAACAAAGGTGATTTTCCAGCCCTTCTGACGAAAACGCATGCACCAGTCCAGATCCTCGCAGTGCATAAAATATCCTTCGTCCAGCAGGCCGACATCAAATAAAGCTTCCCGCCTCACCAGCATACAGGAACCGGAAATAGCCTCGACTTCCACGGGACCATCCGGTAAAGGCTGCTGGTGTAGCAAAAAATCAGAAAAGAGACGTGGATATCTTTCACTAAGTTTTGATAAACCGAAAGCGCGAACGAATGAACGCCAAGGAGTCGGTATTGCTCTTCTTCCCCCTAACTGTTCTGTTCCATCCGGATTAAACAAAAGCGGTCCGGCCATGCCTGTTTCCGGTGATGACTTCATAAAAGTCAACAAGGTCTCCAGAGCATTTCCCTTCATCAAACAATCCGGATTCAGAAAAAGCAAATATTTGCAATTGTCGACAGCTTCAACACCAATATTGCAGGCCTTTGCAAAACCCAGATTCTCCATATTACGAATACATATGAGGCGCGATCTGGAAGCGGCAAGGAGCTCGATATCATTGATGCTGTTATCCTGAGAATGATTATCACAAACGATTATTCTGCCGACAACAGGAGAATTCAGCAGCAGCTTTACGGTACTTTTTAAAAGGGGACCGGCGTTATAGTTGACAATAATGACGGATACCTGAGACATTAAAAACCAATCTTCTGCTTTAAAGAATTGATCACTTTTTCAAATTCCTCCTCCATATGAGCGTATAACAAGGCTTTGAACTGATCCGGATTCAAGATTTTCATCAGATCCTTTGACTCGCAAATATCGCCCGGAAGGGAAGGACGGCATAGAATGTCGTGAATGCCGGTTACATGCTGTACGGACCGCTTTTGCCCGCCAGTCCATCATAAATTCCCCGGGACATCATTTTAAAAAATTGAATCCGGGGTGAGACCTTGCATGAAAAAAGAATAAACATCAGGCAGAGCCTGATTACATCATTCACAATCCATTGGGTAGAGACATAGGAACGCTTATAAAGCAAAAAACTGTTTCTGAAAATGTAGTACAATCGAGTTGGGCTGTGAATTGGCAAGGTTCTTTTTTTACCAACCCAAACATCCAATAAATAATCGCCCAGATTATGTTCCATAACGGCATTGCAGATACCAAACGATGAAAAACATTTAAATTTTGCCCGGAGAAACCACTCCGTGTCGACGTGATCGATAAAAAGCGATTCATCCATAAAACCGATTTCATCAATGGCCTTTAAGGAAATCAAACATCCGGATGAAATCAGGAAATCCGCAGGAACATACTCGGGACAACCTTCATCAGTACAGTATATTTTCTTAAACCTGAACAAACCGAACTGAACGAAGAAAGACGATATATTTGTATTGGGAAATTTATAACGTGGTCCAACTGCGGCGATCTTTTCTCCGGTCAGCGTCAACGCATCCTCTGCTTTTATCAGGGCTGAAATCATATCGGGAGCGGGAATGCTATCATGATCAAGCAGCATAACATGCGTGGCCTTCATTTTTATGGCTTCTTTGATGCCGGTGTTTTGCGCAAACCCCACCCCCATGTTTTTACCCAGGTTAAGAACGGAAACAGATCGTGAAGACTCTTTGCTGAAATATGATGGAATATCTATTTCGGATCCATTATCGACAATGATGATCGAATCAACCTGATTATTCAGAGCATTCATTAATCCGGTTAATACGTTAATGTCCGGTTGATACGTAACGACAATGGCTACAATATTTCGATTAATCATCCCTGAATTTTTTCCATCTGATTGTAAATTTGATTCTGCGTTAAGATAATGCTCAGGCACCTTCTGACTGCGACATTCCGAGTGCTTTCAAAATGACTTCGCGCTGGTTGAGTCCGACATATTTTGTTCGTGCATCAGCAAAGGCGGTTGAGGCCATTTCCTGGTACGAATCCATTTGGCCGATGGCCTGACGGATGACAGAGGCCCACTGATGAGCCCGGGACAAATAACCGTTGTGTCCGTGGCGGATAGCCTTCGCGTAGGTATGGGTAGGAGAAGCAATACTGATGGTGCCGGCTACGGCCGCCTCGAAATACTTGAGCTCGGATTTACAGGAAGTGAAAACATTCGACTGCAAAGGCACCAGATTGTACTCGACACTGCCCACGAGCCGCTGAAGATTGATGTAATCATGGAAGGGCTGTTGGATGACTCTTTTTCCGAAGCGTTTGAGCAACGGGTGCTGCTCAATATATCCGGTAATCACCAGTTCCAACCGCGGATCATCATCCAGCAGATTCTCCAGGGCGGGAACGATCATCTCAAAATCCAGATCATGAGAGGGCGAGCCGCTGAAGTACCCGAGATGTATTTTCCCATCGCTCGCAAATCCGGAAGCCTTTTTTTCTGCATACAGTCGCTCAGATAGTTCAAGCTGTTCCTTATTTATAAAGTTAGGCACTACGTAAACCGGCAAACCTGAAAACTCTGCGATTCTTGCGGCTAGATTACTATTAGTCGTGATGGCACCATCGCAGCCTCGAAGTGTTTCGCCTAAACGGCCAATCCAGGCAAACCAGTCATGCCATACGGCGGGATTATCTACATCTTGATCCAGTGTGTTAATGACCAGATGTGCGTAACGAACATCAAAAACTAAGTCATCTATATCGAAGAGCACACGCTTACCCCGTACATGAAACTTCATAATTAACTCATTAATATGATGATTGTACATTGACCTGCAAATGACAAGCACATCAGCCAGATCAACAATATCTTCGATCTGATGCAAATCGGCCTGGAAAAAATAGCCGGCGGAAACATCATTGTTTTTTACATCGTTCAGGACCTGCGCCATGTTATATGCCCGGTAACGAAAAGTGCTGTTATTGGCCTCTTCGTAATAATAGGCAATCCGGCGCCTGCCGCGCGCCATCATCTTGAGCCGTACAGACAGAGGTATCTTCCATGGATCAGAATACGGCACTGCCGGAAGACTGGCTGTAAACATCAGGCGCCTCCGGCAAATTGCTTCAGCGCTCCGGCAAATGATTCATGCCAGTCACTGAGAAGCGTGTTCTTCTGAAAGTTTTTTTCGCGCTCTATCGCATCAGTCGCGACATTCACCCCCTGCCGGAGCGCATCGACAAGAGCATCGGTTTCGAGATCCGCGCAAATCAGATTTGGCGAATATCCGCTTAAATCGGTCTTGTTCGCGAAACGGTTGGTGACAACCACGGCGCCGCTCGCGACCAAATCCAGAGGGGGATAACTGGGATGCGGAGAATACATTAAAATCAGACCGAGATCGACGGTACCCGCGAGGTCCGCGTATTCCGCCCAGGTCATATTTTCGTATTGCTTCGGCTTATAATCTCCGCAAAATGTTATATCCGGAATATCCCTGCCGACAAGATATATATCCCAGCTCTCCATATCCAGCACATGGCGTCTGATGGCCTGCTCGATCACTTCAATGCCCAGATAGAAGAGATTGCGAACATTATTCGGTCTGGCATAAAAGAAAAATCTGCGCTTCCCCTGCCGGTCAATCTTCCGCGGATGAAAGACCTGCGATGGAAAAGATGGTTCAAACCAAGTTCCTTTTTCAGCGATATTATCTAAACCGCTCTGCGCCAAATGTTCAAATAATATTTTAGTATTAATTAAAAAGCGGATGTCGCGGTTGCGCAGGATGGATTCACATTGCAGCCGCTCATCACCAAAAGGATAGAATATCCTTTCATCTTCCTGTAAAAGGTAAATAATATTGGCTGCCGGTACAGAAGGCAGGGTAGCCGCGGTGGTCCACCAGGATGTGGTTAGGAATATATCGTCCTGAAAAATATCAAGCTGGTAATTCTGATCATAAAAAGCCGCGAATTTAAATATGACCTCATTTTTCAATTCCATTCCATAAGTGGATAAAAGATGCTCCAGATTTTCCGGCTTTGACCGTTCGGTGCGGGTAATAATTCGTATTTGTGCGTTCAATTTTTCGGCTAGAAACGCGGCAAAGATAATAGCCGTCCCTACTCCGGCATACAGGCTGCCGTTGTTGATGCTGTCGGTGACGATGTTTACACGGCGAATGTGTGCACCGGACAGTGAATACGCGCGCAGCGGCGCAAGGGACGGAAAGCGGGCGCGTAGGATTTGAGATACATTCATATCTCCATAAAATTGCATGACATCTGACGACGGCTGATTTTGTCCGGAAAGTTTGCGCATAATAAGCTGCCCAACAGCGGCAGAACCGTAATTACGCCAATGACAGTATAATCTATAAATACGATCTATCAATTAAATAAATTCTCCTTCCAGAAAAAAGACGTTCATTTTCCTTTTCACGGACCTCTTGCTGAAGACAGGCAACCTGGCGTTCTTAGTCCTTAAGTTGGTTTTTATAATTATTTAATAAGGCACTATAGTTGCGTTCACTCCGATATGATTACCTTATCCATTGCATTGGAAATATCAATGGTAGCAAGTCTGTCTCGAAAAATTTTTCTTTGTGTGCCGATTCAAAAACACCCCTTGAATCTGCTTGCATCAGCGTCTCCAGCGAAGTCGGAATTTTTTCAACTGATCCCCAACAATGCGTAAAGGCATTGTAAATCGCCAGCTGGTGGAGCGATAAAGTTCGTCGATCGTCTTGTCTCGCTCAAACATTGCCTGGTTCAGGGTGACGATGTGGTTGTCTCTCGCTTCCAAGGCCTGTTGCAGCTCCGCATGGTGAGCAACCAGCTCCTCCTTTTGAGCCAGGAGTTCTTCTTTCGTCACGTGACTGGCGCTATAAATAAATTCTACACTCGGATTATGTCTGTATGAAATATTCGTTAACAGCTTAACATCCAATTTGTGTTGCCATATAACATAAGGAAGGCTAAGCTGATCTCGCCTTGAATAATTTTCAACCCACCACCACCAATCATTCATCACAGCTATGACGCGATCATCGTGATGTTCCCTGTACATTATATTACTTTCAAACAGCCCCTGCTTTTCAGGAAAACCGGACATTCTAATTAAATTGACTTGTTCCCTCATAACCTCCACGTTGTCTTTTCCCAACTCGACACAAGTGATGAGTTCATCATAAATGCAATTTCTGACCGGATGTGGGGCAATGGATATCAAACGGGATTCAGCTATGGCCATGTCGATGTCGGCAAACAAATCTTTATTCAAAATATTGATGTTGGCGTCAAGCCATATGCTTTTTTTATACTCGGTAAACAGGATGTGCGGATGGATTTTATGCCATCTCTGGTTGCGGACATTATCCAACTTGTCAAAAAGAAGAGGCCTGATGTCCCAGAAAGAATCGGCGGCGTTAACAATAGATAAATCATCCGTAAAACAAACGTAGTCCCAATCCTGATTGATAAATGTATGATTGATAAGATCATCATAACCTCCGGTTATGCAGGTATATATGACTCCTTTTTTATTATTATTCACATGACTTTACCTTATGCTGCTTTGTGTGCACACTGTGTTCATTACATTTACTTTCATTTCAAAAATGTCATGATGATTTTTTGCGCAAGAATAATATGTAAATACGACTTGCCAACCTTTGCGCCGAGGGTGGCAACAGATGCATATGCTCTTTAACTTTATTTCCTGCAAATCGCAAAGGCCTGGTTATTCGCCAGCTTGTTGACTGGTAGAGTGCAGCAATCTGCGCATCGTGCTCGGAAACGGCTTGATCGAGGTCTGTGCCCCGTCCAACGCCGTTCCCAGTTAAGATTTGCATTGGCTGCCGCCCCTCCGGTAATCGTCCGGCCGGCATCGGCACCAGATGCATATATTTTTTAACTTTGTCTCCTGCAAATCGTAAAGGCCTGGTCATTCGCCAGCTCGTCGAGGAATAAATGGCGGCAATCTGCACTTCACGGTCCGCCAATATTTCGAGCGGAAGGGATGGGCTTTCATGATTCATGTAAGTGCGCATTGTTTTATAGTAGATACAAGTACTGCACGGAATATCTTCCCGCGGAGGCATCAGGCCCATTAACATTTGACGCGCATAATTTATCTTTTCATTGTTGATGCATTCCAGCAACCCCTCTTCAAACACATTTCCGTAGTCCAGTTTATAATTAACGCTGCAACCCAGCAGTCTTCCGTCCGCATGGATCTGGGGGTTTCCCCAAAGCTGCCCGCAGGAAACTTTTTGCAGGTAATGCTCCCCGTGCTTTTCTAAATATTCCTGCCGGTCGGCGCAATCCAGGCCGCTTTCTCTCCGTATACGTTCCCGATTTCTTACCGGCGAAAATATTTTACCCGTATACAGATCGCCAAAGGATAATTTTACGCGAAAATCCATTTTAAGTTCAGCAGCCATATTTCTCGCCTTCGTAATTTCGTGCTCATTATGTCCAAAAGCAATAAACTGCCAGGTCATTTTAGGCAGATCCGTTTTGTAGCGCTGCTTGAATGCATTGATCGTGCGAATATGAGCAATGACTCTTTCAAAGTCGCCGCCGACACGGTATATTTTATAGGTCTCGTTGGACGCCCCATCCAAAGCAACGGTCATACCCTGTAATTGATATTTCACCAGAGCCTCTAATATGTCGCTGGTGGCGGTATTCAAATTCACGCCGCAGTTTGCCTGCAAGGCGACATTCTTTTTAAATCCGTATTTAAGAATGGCCGTTATTTCAGGATTTAAAAGGATTTCTCCCCAGTTCGACAATTCGATAGATTTGATCCATGGATTGGCATCAATTAATTTTTTGAAATCGGTAAATTTCAAGAATTTTGCTCCTAACGTCTTTAGCGTCATCCCCTGACCGGTAGGACAGGAAGGGCACTTAAGCTGACAGGCTGAAGACGCGTCAAGCATAATGAATGACGGCTTAATCATTCCATTCAGTTTGAAACCGGATAATTTCTGCCATCGTTCTGCGGAATGTCGATGAAATTCGAAGACGAGATATTTGGCTGTATAATCGGTAGGGTTGGACATTCCATGGGGTTTCCCGGCTTCATAGAAAATCACGCTGGGCGCTTTGATGATTTGGCCAAGCGTTTCTACTTCCCCTTCCAGGAGAAGAATGGCCACGTCGTAAGGATCTACATGCGGTTCATAACCGGAGCCGGAAGACAGACTCGTCGCGTGACAGTGAAGCTTTCCCAAATACTGGGTCGACTCCTCAAACATAAGTTGCATCGAAAGACTCTGATCGACACCAATCTCATCCCGTGCCGGCAGAGCATTGAAACGACAAAAATCCAGCATGGCGTTCCGAAAAGAAGAGAGTCCGCGCCATCGAAACATAAGATAATTTGCTGGTTGTTCGCTGATCGTTTCGAGACTGTGCGCGAAGTTGGCCGGGTAAAAAACAAAATCGTATTTTTGTAAACGTTCCCGATAAAAGCCAGGTTGAGCGGAGGCATGATGATCTTCCAAAATGATATCGATTTCACCCGATAAAACAATAAGAATCTCTTCGTCTGTGTGTTCATGGGGGGCGTGCGGACTGAAGCCGCAGGCCAGTGTTGAAGCATGACAGGAAAGATGGTTCAGTGTAGCCGTTGAACCCTGAAAAATAGGATAAGGCTTCCACACTTCCCCGGCATCCAGAGGCAAAGGAAGTTTGAAGGGATAGCACCCGCTTTTTATTACCGTTTGATTGATGATTCTCAATACTCCGTTTAGTTATCCGCGCCTGTCAAAAAGCGATAGGGCTGACTATTATGATCAAAGCTTTATGAACGCTTTACCATGCCAATTTTATGATTCAATTTTAAGTTATTAACCATCTACGCGGAAATCAAATTACCGCGGTCCAGTTGGATAGTCCGGTTGCAAACTTTTTCCACCAGTTCCGGTGAATGCGTCGCGATAATCAGGATGCTGGATTTCTGAACAATTTCATGTAACCGTTGCTGTGCTTTTTCCTTAAAATCGGCATCCCCGACCGTCAACCATTCATCCATGAGAATAATCTCGGGTTGCACAAGCGTCGCTATGGAAAAGGCTAAGCGCATCTGCATGCCTGTGGAATAGGTCCGTAGCGGCATGCGAATAAAATCACCCAAGCCGGCGAAATCCACAATATTACTTATCTTGGAGGACAGCCATTGCCGGTTGAAACCGAGCAGAGCTCCGCGAAGGTAAATGTTTTCTATGCCGGTTGCCTCTCCATCCATCCCGAGGCTCAGATCAATCATACTGGTAATTTTCCCCTGGACTTCGAGAAAACCTTCTATTGGCTCATAAACACCGGAAATGACGCGCAGCAACGTGCTCTTACCTGCACCGTTATGACCAAGCACGCCGAGCCGATCTCCTTCTTTCAAATCCAGACAAATATTTTGCAGAGCCCTAACGACCACACGACCCTGTTCATTGGAACCCATGCGGCCACCGGTTGCCGCCTGCATCAGCTGGTTTTTCAGCGAACGTCCGGTGGTATTATAAATCGGAAAATCAACACTTACATTATTCATACGAATGTGTGTCATAAATCAATCCTATAACCAGTAAGCTATGCGCGAACGAAACCGTCCGTAAAATAAGATAGTAATGCACCATCCTACCAAGGCCAGTACAACACAAATAAGCCAGCTGAAGCTAGATGGCAGCGTTCCCAGTAAGGGTGCACGGACAATTTCGATCAAATGGAAAAAAGGATTGGCGTCCAGCAAAAGAACGCTGGCGCGTTTCGGCAACAGATGCGGCATCCAGATGATCGGCGTCAGATAAAAGCAAACCTGTAAAAGATTGGAAACGATCTGTGGAATGTCGCGATAACGTGTACATAAAACACCAAGCAGCAGAGCCATCCAGCACAGGTTAATCATCAATAGCACAAATCCAAGAACGGAAAAAATTGCGGTAGCACGTAAAGGCAACCAGAAGACCAATAAAACCAAAGGATAGATGACGATGTTATGAACAAAAATAACCACGTTACGCCATATCACCCGCAGAATATGGGTAAACAGAGGCAAAGAAATTTGTTTGATGATGGCTTCGGCCACTGTAAAGCCGAGGCAGCCTTCGGTTAGTATCGTAGTGATCAACGTCCATAAAATCAACCCGACAGTCAGAAACGGGAGAAACTCTTTCATGGGAGTGTCAAAAAGATTACCAAATACTAAACCAAGCGCACCGATTAAAACGCCCATGCTGATGGTGATCCAAAAAGGTCCGAGTGACGATCGCCGATAGCGTTGACGAATATCCTGCATGCCGAGAATACCGGCCAGCTCATAACCCTTTAGAGCCGCAAAGATATCACGCCAGCCGGAAATAAATAATTTATACATAAGTTTAATAAGCACCAAGCTGACTAACCATTATATATCTTTAATACCATACCAGAGCTGCCCCACATACTCTCTGAGAACAAGCGTGTTATTGTAAAGCCATTGAGACTGGGGGATGTATCGTACTGCAGGAGTACCCGCCGGCGAAGCGTAAAGATAGTTTGCCGGCAAAGGAGTCACTTTGTTGAAAAACTTTCGAAATTCTGTTTCACTTCGTTTCATGTGGTAGGCCGAAGTCACCAGTCCGATCCTTATACCTTTATCAACGAACATTTTATTGAACTTCTCTGCATTTTCATATGTGTTTTCCGATTTGGCTTCGATGCGAATTCTCTCTTTGGGCACGCCAAAGGCTTCGGCCATTTGCGCCATCAACGCAGCATCGGATATTTTGCCGTCGCCTTTCCCGGAGCAGACAAGATATTTGGCTTTGTATTCTTTATACATTCGAACAGCATGAATCAGTCTGACCGTGGTGGTCTCGTCGGGAAACGTTTTGTCCAGGGCACGAATATAGTAACTGCCCCCGCTTAGTGCCACGATAACATCAAGCGTCATATTTTCTCCGACTGAACGGTTCTTGATATAGTCTTTCTCTAGTCCGTAGCTCAGGTAGTTGGATGTAGGCTCGATGCTGAATCCATAGACTAAAACAATGGTTAAAAATAAAAACAAAACACCGCCTTTTTTCTTACCTGAAGTCAGATAAATCAAAAAAGAGACAAGCAAAAAAACAAAAATAATAAAAATGGGATCAACACATGATTTCAATATATGGTAAGTTTGCTCCATGGCCTATCTGTTCCCCTAATATTTCTATTAGACAATAAGTATTTTTAAGCCTGTTTCCTGATCCTTAAATCATTATAAAATTTATTTTTTTACA
>Ga0209310_1002852_pt1 | contig 10737 bp, 14 predicted proteins | sample AD_UKC030_MetaG_FD_184415 | JGI IMG/M metagenome (GOLD analysis project Ga0209310, IMG submission 184415) | Active sludge microbial communities of municipal wastewater-treating anaerobic digesters from USA - AD_UKC030_MetaG (SPAdes) (version 2) | ecosystem: Engineered > Bioreactor > Anaerobic >... | reverse complement strand
CCCGCTCGAAGGCTTTTCCAAGACACCGGAAGAGGCCAAGGCGGTCGACGTCAAGTTCGATCAGGACAATAGTGCCATCGCGCTGGCCGAGATCATGCTGACCTTCGGCCGTGTCCAGGGGGCTGCCGAAACCCTGGCCCGCCACATCGAGGAAAGCTCGCCGAAAAATCCCCGGCCCTGGCTGATGCTGCTCGATCTTTACCGGCGGGGCGGCATGCGTGCCGAGTATGCGGCGCTTCTGCCGGCGGTGCGCCAGAAATTGAATCTCGACGTGCCTGCCTGGCAGGATCTCGAAACGGCAGTTTCCGGGCTACGCTCACTCGAAGATTTCGGTCATGTCGCCAAACGCGTGCAGACGACCTGGGGAACGCAGGCGGCCATGGATTACCTCTACGAACTGGTTCACGATACGCGTAACGGCCAGCGCCGCGGTTTTCCGCTCGAAGTGGTCGAGGAAATCGTCCTCCTCATGCTCATTCTCGAGGACGCCTACGGCTTGCAGCACGCCGTTTAAACCGGGTTGTCGAGATCAACGAATTCGCACTGCAGGCCGCAGCGTTCAGCCAGATGCGCTGCTAGCGCCGCGACCCCGTAACGCTCGCTGGCGTGATGCCCGCAGGCCAGGTAGGCGACGCCGCTCTCGCGTGCCAGATGGACGGTCTGTTCGGAGATCTCGCCCGAAATGAAGGCATCGACGCCGAGCGCGATCGCCTGCTCGAAATAGTCCTGGGCACCGCCACTGCACCAGCCAATTCGATGCACCGGGCGTTGTGGATCGCCGATCAGCAAAGGGTTTCTGGCGAGGGCGGCGGCAATCTGCGCCACCAGCCCGCCGGCCGAAGTCCGTGCGCCTGTTGTCCCCAGCCAGGCGATGTCCTGCTCACCGAAGCGCCCGTCGGGCTGCCAGCCCAGGCGGCTTGCCAGTTGCGCGTTGTTGCCCAGTTCGGGATGGGCGTCAAGCGGCAGGTGATAGGCGAGCAGGTTGATGTCGTTGGCGAGCAGCGTTTTCAAACGCTGGCGGCGAATGCCGGTGACGCGGCCATCCTCACCCTTCCAGAAATAGCCGTGATGCACCAGCACAGCATCGGCCCCGCGCGCGACGGCAACATCGAGCAACGCCTGGCTGGCGGTGACGCCGGCAACGATGTGCCGAACCTCGGCCCTTCCTTCCACTTGCAGCCCGTTTGGGCAATAATCGCGGAACTTCGAGGGCTGCAGCAGCCCATCCAGATACTCCACCAGTTGCTCTCGTTTCATCGACACGGTCTCTTATGCGCAGGTTGTGGCTGATTTTTGCACAAACGGTAACGGTTGCGGTCGCCATTCTGTTCGTCATCAACACGCTGAAGCCGGAATGGCTGCCGGCCCGGCCCGTCCCGCTTACCGTTCACGAAGCACCGGTTGCGACGCCGACACCGAGTGGCGGCGACACGCTGCCAAACAGCGGATCCTATCGCGACGCCGCACGGGCCGCGTTGCCTTCCGTGGTGCACATCTACACGACGCAGGTGGTGAAGAAACGCCGTCACCCGCTGCTCGACGACCCGATTCTCCGTCACTTCTTCGGCGATCATCCGGACCTGCCGCCATCGCGCAACTCGGGACTCGGCTCGGGCGTGCTGGTCAGCGCCAACGGTTACATCCTGACCAATTCCCACGTCGTCGAGGCTGGCAGCGACATCCAGGTCTCGCTCAACGACGGCAGCACGCACAAGGCGACGCTCATCGGCAGCGATCCGGAGTCGGATATTGCCGTACTGCAGATCAAGGCCGACAAGTTGCCGGCAATTACTTTCGGCCAGATGGACAACCTGCGCGTCGGCGATGTCGTGCTGGCCATCGGCAACCCGTTTGGCGTCGGTCAGACGGTGACCATGGGTATCGTCTCGGCGCTCGGGCGTTCGCACCTCGGGATCAATACCTTCGAGAACTTCATCCAGACCGACGCCGCCATCAATCCAGGCAACTCGGGCGGCGCGCTGGTCGATACCAACGGCCATCTGATCGGCATCAACACCGCCATCTATTCGCAAACCGGCGGCACGGTCGGCATCGGCTTCGCGATCCCGGTCTCGAGCGCCAGAAACATCATGGAGCAGATCATCCAGAACGGTACCGTGACGCGCGGCTGGGTCGGTATCGAAGCGCAGGAAATTACCCCCGAACTGGCCGAATCGTTCGGCCTGCCTGACAGCGAGGGCGCACTGATCGCCGGTGTAGTGCGCGACAGCCCGGCCGACGCAGCCGGCATCCGCCCCGGCGACGTGCTGTTGATGGTCGGAGGCAAGCCGGTCAAGGACCCGCAGGCGATGCTCGAACTGATCGCCGCGTTGAAGCCGGACGAACGCTCGCCATTCCGCCTGCGCCGCGACAAGACCCTGGTCGATACGCAGGTCAAGATCGGCAAACGACCGGCCATGCGCAGCGAAGCGGAGTAAGCGTCTTAGCGGCTGGTGCCGATCACTTTTCGGACAGTTTGCGGAACTCCTCTTCCGCGTTGTCCATTTCGGCATCCATCATTTCGGCATCCATATTTGACTCGGAAACCGGGTCGACCGCGGCGGTCTCGACCGGGCGCGAAACGAGACGTGCCGCCAGCAGGCCGAGCTCATAGAGCAGACACATCGGAATCGCCAGCGACAGTTGCGAGACGACGTCCGGCGGCGTCACCACAGCGGCAACGATGAAAGCGCCGACGACGAAATAGGAGCGCCACTCCTTGAGCTTATCCACCGAAACAACGCCGAGCTTGACCAGGACGACCAGCGCCACCGGCACTTCGAAGGCGAAGCCGAAGGCGAGGAACATCGTCATCACGAACGACAGGTAGGCCTCGATGTCCGGGGCCGGTGTGATGCTCTTGGGGGCGAAGCTGGAGATGAAGCTGAACACCTGGCCGAAAACGAAGTAGTAGCAGAAGGCCATGCCGACCAGGAAGAGCAGCGTGCTCGAAATGATCAGCGGCATGCCGAGGCGCTTCTCGTGGGCGTAGAGCCCGGGGGCGATGAAGGACCAGGCCTGATAGAGGATGAACGGCAACGCCAGCACGAAAGCGAGCATCGCCGTGACCTTGAGCGGCACCATGAACGGCGTGATGACGCCGATCGCAATCATGTTGGTGCCTTCCGGCAAGGCTGCGGTCAGCGGCGCCGCGAGAAAGTCGTAGATGGCGGCCGGCCCCGGATAGAGGGCCAGGATGCCGAGCATGACGGCGATCGCAATCACGCTGCGTAACAGGCGGTCGCGCAGCTCGACGAGGTGCGAGATGAACGACGTTTCGTCCGGCGAATCCTGCACTGGATCACTCATGCGGCAGGCTTGCCGGGTTGGTCGACGGCGGGCTGTTCGGGCAGGGCTGACCCTGCGCTGAGTTGCTTCGCCGCCTCATCCAGTTCGGCAACTGCCGCCTGAGCCGGGACTTCGACGGCAGAACGGGCGGCGTCGAATTCCTTGCGTACCGAATCCTCGAGCGAACGTGCCGATTCGGTGACCTCGGACTGCAGTTTCTTCAACTCGTCGAGCTGGATTTCGCGATTGATGTCGGACTTGACGTCATTGACGTAGCGTTGCGCGCGGCCGAGCAGATGCCCCAGCGTGCGGGCGACCTTGGGCAGCTTCTCCGGCCCGATGACGAGCAGGGCGACGACGCCGATGATCATGAGTTCGGAAAATGCGATATCGAACATGAGTGTAGACCGCTGGGCAGCCGCATGACGCGCGACCGCTCACACGGCGCGCGACTCGGGCAAGCCGATCAGGACTTGGTCTTTTCCTTCACTTCGACGTCGATGGTCTGACCGCTGACTTTCTCGGTCGGTGCATTGGCTGCCGGCTGGTCGGTCGAAGTGGCATCCTTCATGCCGTCCTTGAAGCCTTTGACCGCGCCGCCGAGATCCTGCCCGACGTTGCGCAATTTCTTGGTGCCGAAGACCAGCATCACGATAACCAATACGATCAACCAGTGCCAGATGGAAAAACTGCCCATGTTTGTCTCCTAAATGCGTTTCAGCATGGGGCCGACCGGGTCCGGTCCGCCCACGATATGTAGATGCAGGTGCGGGACTTCCTGCTGTCCGACCCGACCGGTATTGATGATAATGCGAAAACCGTCCGGGCTACCCTGTTCCGTCGCGATCGCACTGGCCTTGGCGAGCATGTTGCCGAGCACCGGCGTATCGTCGGCACCCAGCGTCGCCAGCGACGCGATGTGCTTCTTCGGAATCACCAGCACATGTACTGGACGCGCCGGGTTGATGTCGTTGAAAGCGAGAATTTCGTCGTCTTCGTAGACTTTCTGCGCCGGAATCTTGCCGGCGACGATCTTGCAGAAAATGCAGTCGCTCACTTGGCGCTCCGCGCGGCCTTCTCGTCGATGCCGGAAATACCCTCGCGGCGGCGCATTTCCTGGAGCACGTCCTCGATGCCGAGGCCGTAGAAGGCGAGCAGGACCATGACGTGGTAAATCACGTCGGTCGATTCCCAGACGATCTTGAGACGTTTGCCATCCTTGGCGGCCATGATCAGTTCGGCGCTTTCCTCGCCGATCTTCTTGAGGATCGAGTCGGGACCACCGGCGAACAATTGTGCCGAGTAGGACGTCGACGGATCGGCATTGCGCCGTGAGATGAGCGTCTCCGAGAGACGGTGCAGCATGTCTTGCGTACTCATTTTGCGTAAATTTCCTTTGGGTCTTTCAGGACCGGATCGACGGGAACCCAGCGCTCGCCGTTCAATTCGTTGAAAAAACAACTGGCACGTCCAGTGTGACAGGCAATCCCGCCCACCTGTTCAATCGTCAGCAGCAATACATCGCCGTCGCAGTCGGTGCGGATCGAGCGGATCTTCTGGAAATGCCCCGATTCCTCGCCCTTGCGCCACAGCCGCCGCCGTGAACGCGACCAGTATACCGCGTTGCCGCTACGCACGGTTTCCTGTAGCGAATCGCGATTCATCCAGGCGAACATTACGACCCGCCCGTTGTCGTCCTGGGCGATCGCCGGGATCATGCCGTCGGCGTCCCATTTGAGCGCTTCGAGCCAGGGCTGGAAATTGTCGAGATCGCTCACAGGCGTACTTCGATGCCTTGTGCCGCCATGTATTCCTTGGCCTGGCGCACCGTGTATTCGCCAAAATGGAAGATCGAGGCGGCCAGCACCGCATCGGCGCGGCCTTCGCTGACGCCGTCGGCAAGATGCTGCAGGTTGCCGACACCGCCGGAAGCGATGATCGGAATCTTGACCGCATCGGCGACGGCGCGGGTCAGCGCCAGATCGAAACCGTTCTTGGTGCCGTCGCGGTCCATGCTGGTCAGCAGGATCTCCCCGGCGCCCAGCATTTCTACCCGTTTTGCCCAGTCGACCGCATCGATTCCGGTATCGTTGCGCCCGCCGTGCGTGAATACGTTCCATTTGCCCGGCGCTGTCTGCTTGGCGTCGATGGCAACGACGATGCACTGCGAACCGACTTTGCTCGACGCATTGAAGACAAGATCGGGGTCATTCACCGCGGCGGTGTTCATCGACACCTTGTCGGCGCCGGCATTGAGCAGGCGGCGGACATCCTCGACCTTGCGCACGCCGCCACCGACGGTGAGCGGAATGAAAACCTGTGCGGCGCAGGCCTCGACGATATGCAGGATGATGTCGCGCTGGTCGGAAGAAGCCGTGATGTCGAGGAAGGTAACTTCGTCGGCACCCTGCTCGTCGTAACGACGAGCGATTTCGATCGGGTCGCCGGCGTCACGCAGGGCGACGAAGTTGGTGCCCTTGACGACGCGCCCGGCAGTGACATCGAGACAGGGAATGATGCGTTTGGCCAGCATCAGGCGCTGCCGGCGTCAGCGGCTTCCTGTGCGGCCTTGAAGTCCAGCGAACCATCGTAGATGGCGCGACCGGCAATGGTGGCGACGATTCCCTCGGCTTCGAGCGCGCAGAGCTGGCGGATATCGTCGAGCGAGGACAAGCCGCCGGAAGCGATGACCGGGATGGTCAGCGCCTGCGCCAGGCGCACGGTGGCATCGATGTTGATACCCGACAGCATGCCATCACGGCCGATGTCGGTGTAGATGATCGATTCGACGCCATAATCCTCGTACTTTTTGCCGAGGTCGACGACATCGTGCCCGGTCAGCTTCGACCAGCCATCGGTGGCGACCTTGCCGTCCTTGGCGTCAAGGCCGACGATGATGTGGCCAGGGAAGGCGGTGCAGGCGTCGTGCAGAAAGCCGGGATTCTTGACCGCTGCGGTGCCGATGATGACATAAGTCAGGCCGTCATCAAGACAGCGTTCGATGGTGTCGAGGTCGCGAATGCCGCCGCCGAGCTGCACCGGAATATCATCGCCGACTTCGCGCAGGATCGCCTTGATCGCCGGTTCGTTTTTCGGCTTGCCGGCAAAGGCGCCGTTGAGATCGACCAGATGCAGGCGGCGCGCGCCCTGATCAACCCAGTGGCGGGCCATTTCGGCCGGACTGTCGGAAAAGATGGTGGCCTGTTCCATCAGGCCCTGCTTGAGACGGACACACTGGCCGTCCTTGAGATCGATGGCGGGAATAATCAGCATGGATTTTGAATCAGCATGAACTCGGACAGCGTCGTCTTACGGACGCCACGCGACGAAATTTTTCAGAAGCTGCAGGCCGTCCTGAGCACTTTTCTCGGGGTGGAACTGAACGGCGAAGATATTATCCCGCCCCACCGCACAGGTAAAGGGGATGCCGTACTCGGTCATGCCAGTCACCACGGAAGGATCGGCCGGCTGCACGCAATAGCTATGGACGAAATAGAAGCGTGCGCCATCGGCGATGCCGTCCCACAGCGCATGCGGTTTCTGCTGCACGCGATTCCAGCCCATGTGCGGCACTTTCAGGCGCAGACCATTGCGGTCGACCATCTTTTCATCGGGAAAACGCTTGACCTCGCCGGCAAAGACGCCAAGACCGGCAATATCGCCCTCGGCGCTGTGCTCGAACAGCATCTGCAAACCGATGCAAATACCAAGGAAAGGCTTGTCGCGCGCAGCGGCGAGCACCGCCGGGCGCAAGCCGCGCGCGTCGAGTTCGCGCATGCAGTCGGGCATCGCGCCCTGACCAGGGAAAACCACGCGCTCGGCCGCCGCGACGACCGCCGGATCGGCGGTAACGACGATCTCCTTGCCGTCGGCGACATGCTCGAGCGCCTGCGACACCGAGCGCAGGTTGCCCATGCCGTAGTCGATGACGGCAACGGTTTTGCCAGCGGTTATGCCAGCACTCACAGCGTGCCCTTGGTCGACGGCATGGCGCCGGCCATGCGCGGATCCGGCGTCGTCGCCATGCGCAATGCCCGGCCGAAGGCCTTGAACACGGTCTCCGCCTGATGGTGTGCATTGACGCCGCGCAGGTTGTCGATGTGCAGGGTGATGCCGGCATGGTTGACCAGCCCCCGGAAGAATTCATTGACCAGATCGACATCGAACTGGCCGATCATCGCCCGCGTGAATGGCACATCGAATTCCAGCCCCGGCCGCCCGGAGAGGTCGATCACGACGCGCGACAAGGCCTCGTCCAGCGGCACGTAGCTGTGGCCGTAGCGGGTCAGGCCCTTCTTGTCGCCCCAGGCCTTGGCCAGCGCCTGACCGATGGTGATGCCGATATCCTCGACCGTGTGGTGGGCGTCGATATGGAGGTCGCCGACCGCCTGCACATCGAGGTCGATCAACCCGTGGCGGGCGATCTGGTCGAGCATGTGGTCAAGGAAGGGCACGCCGGTGGCGAATTTCCCCTGTCCGTTGCCATCGAGATCGAGACGCACGGTAACCTGCGTTTCCAGGGTATTACGGATGATTTCAGCTTGACGCATGACTTGGGCCGCAAAAGGCGTTGGAATGGAGGGGCATGATACCATTTCGCCCTCGTTTAGGCTTTCCGTGAAAATCCCATGAGTCGTTTCTGGAGCAGGGTCGTCGGCACCCTCACCCCCTACGTGCCGGGCGAGCAGCCCAAGCTTGCCAACCTGATCAAGCTCAACACCAACGAGAACCCCTATCCGCCCTCGCCGAGAGTACTGGCGGCGATCCAGGCTGAACTCGGCGCCAACGCCGCGCGCCTGCGCCTTTACCCGGACCCCAATGCCGACCTGCTCAAGGCCGCCGTAGCCCGGCTGCACGACGTTACGGCGCAACAGGTCTTCGTTGGCAACGGCTCGGACGAAGTGCTGGCGCACGCCTTCATGGCGTTGCTGAAACACGACCAGCCGATCCTCTTCCCGGACATCACTTACAGTTTCTATCCCGTCTATTGCGGCCTCTACGGCGTCGATTACCGCACCGTGGCGCTGACAGGCGATTTCAGCATCGACCCGGCGGATTATGCGCAGCCCAACGGCGGCATCATCTTCCCCAACCCGAACGCGCCGACCGGCCGCCTGTTGGCGCTCGATGCCATCGAAGAGATTCTCGAGGCCAACCCGGATTCGGTCGTCGTCGTCGATGAAGCCTATGTCGATTTCGGCGGAATTTCGGCCATTTCGCTGGTCGACCGCCACGACAACCTGCTGGTCGTCCACACGCTGTCCAAGTCGCGCTCGCTGGCCGGCCTGCGCGTCGGCTTCGCCGTCGGCCACCTTGCACTGATCGAGGCGCTGGAACGGGTCAAGAACAGCTTCAACTCCTACCCGCTCGACCGCCTGGCGATCGTCGGCGCCGCCGCCGCGTTGGAAGACGCCGGACATTTCGAGCGCACCCGGCAGGCGGTGATCGCCACCCGCGATGCGCTGACGACGGAACTCCAGTCGCTCGGCTTCGAAGTCCTGCCCTCCGCCGCCAACTTCATCTTCGTCCACCACGCACGGCACGATGCGGCGCAACTGGCGCTCTCCCTGCGCGAACAGCACATCATCGTCCGCCACTTCAAGCTACCACGCATTGATCAATTCCTGCGCATCACGGTAGGGACCGATGCAGAATGCAAGACCTTGATCGAAGCCCTGCGCGGGATACCGGGTTGACCACGCATCCCGTCGGGTAGGCTGCGCAGAGAACCATCCTTGGCTGTGACGGCTGCACCGCCTGCTGCAAGTTCATGAAAGTTCGGGAACTCGACAAGCCAGCCAACACTTGGTGTGCCCACTGCTCGATCGGCTCGGGCTGGCAGATTTATGACACGCGCCCCGAATCGTGCCAGGTATACGAATGCGTGTGGCTGCGCACCCAGCGCCTCGATAAACCGATTGCACCCGCCCTGCCCCCCGACCGTTCGCGCGTCGTCATCGGCACCGCCAACCAGGGCGAGGACGTCATACTCTATGTCGCGCCGGATCCGCGCGACGCCTGGAAACACCCCGAATTTCTCAAGCTGATCGGCGAATTCCGCGCCGAGAGCATCAAGGTGCTGGTCAGCTGCAACGACGAACTCCGGCAAATCTCGCCCTAAGGTCCGCCGTCCGACGAGCGGCGGAGAAAATTAGGCAAACCTCGCGGCAACAGGCTTTCGCGAATGTCACGCGCACACTGGAAACAAAAATCCTCGGGCTGGCCCGGGGACTGTCAGGGTTCGCTGACTTCGCTTACCAAGACATCGCAGCACCGATACCGTAACTCGTCGTCTTGCTGCCGGTCTCGGTCAGGCCGGTCGCCAGAGATGCCTTGATGACTGCATTCTGGGAAGCGCGATAGGAGCCGCCTAGTGCCAAGGCACCTTGACTGTCGTAGCCGCCAAGGCCAACGCCGAGCGCGAAGGTCTTGTTCTGATCGACCTGCGGAATGTTGGTCATGGCCGTTACCCCGGCGACGCCAGCGGCATACTTCTCGAACTGCTGGTTGGTGTTCACCTGAACCTGCTGGAGTTGCTGGTAGTTGACCGCATCGTAGGCGCTGGTGCCGTTGGCGACGCCGGTGACGCGCACCGGCGCGCCGGTGGCCGCGTTGCTGAAGCGGGCGCCGTTGTCGTTGAGGATCAGGCTGGTCGAATTGACACCGCCGGACATCGTCGCCTGCGTTTCATTGACCACGAAGCCGTGCGTATTGCCCAGCCCATTGGTAACGGTCATCGAAGCCGTCGGTTGCGCGACCGTGCCCGTCGTCATCTTGCCGTTGGCATCCACATTGGTGCCGGTCCCGCCAGCATTGGCGACGCGGAATCCGGAAACGGCCTGGCCGCTACCCACCGTCGAGGCGCCGGTGATGATCGGGTTGTGTGCCGGGCCACTGACCGCTGCGATGGCATTGTTGAGTTGGCCGACATTGACCGCATCGGTAGCCGCCACGCCCGCAGCCAGGTTGTTGAGCGCATTGCCGTTCATGTTGAGCGCACCGTTGATGCTTGTGGCTCCATTGATGGTCGCTGTACCGTTGATGATGGTCGCGCCGGTGATGGTGGTGGCCCCGATGATGGACGTGGTACCGCTCTGGTTCAAGGCGCCGGTGTTGGTGATGCCTGCCGTGGTGGTCGCCCCGGTCACGCCCAGCGCGCCACCGACGGTGGCCGCGCCGCTGGTGCTCAGGGTGTCTGTACCGATGTTGCCAGTGTTGGTGATATCGCCGGTATTGCTGAGACCCGCCGTAGTGGTCGCCCCAGTCACCGCCAGCGTGCCGCCCACCGTGGCGTTGTTGGTGATCGCTGCGCTGTTGAGAGTGGCTGCACCGCTGGTGCTAAGCGTGCCGGTGCCGATGTTGCCAGTGTTGGTAATATTGCCAGTGTTGCTGAGACCCGCCGTGGTGGTCGCCCCAGTCACCGCCAGCGTGCCGCCCACCGTGGCATTG
>Ga0209310_1002846_pt1 | contig 10751 bp, 8 predicted proteins | sample AD_UKC030_MetaG_FD_184415 | JGI IMG/M metagenome (GOLD analysis project Ga0209310, IMG submission 184415) | Active sludge microbial communities of municipal wastewater-treating anaerobic digesters from USA - AD_UKC030_MetaG (SPAdes) (version 2) | ecosystem: Engineered > Bioreactor > Anaerobic >... | reverse complement strand
CCTCCTCGGGCGAGCAGGCCCGGGCGGCCGAGTCCTTCGGCCTCGCGCCCCAGCGGATGCAGATCGTCGAGCAGAACGAGCAGCGCGTGGCCCTCGTCTACTCGGGCATCGTCCTCCAGTACCTCGGCCGGAGCCAGGTCATCCCCTTCGCGATCGGCGCCGAGACCCTCGAGTACGACGTGGTCAAGGCGGCCCGCGCCCTCCTCTCGGAGCGCCGGAGCCTCGCGGCCATCCTCGTCGGAGACGCCGACAAGAGCCTCGCCAACGATTACCGAAGCCTCTCCCAGGCCTTCGCGGCCGCCGGCTGGGAGACCAAGGAGCTCCAGCGGGGCGAGGAGGTCCCGCCCGAGTCCTCGGTCCTCGTCGTCCTGGGAAACGCCGACATGGACGACTACGACGCCTACCGCGTCGACTCCTTCGTGGCCTCGGGGGGCAAGGCCCTCTTCGCCGTGAAGGGCGTGGACGTCCAGGCGAGCTACGGCCTCAGCGCCGCCCCCCTCAAGGACACCGCCATCCTCCGCCTCCTCGAGTCCTACGGTATCCGGGTCCGCGAGGAGCTCGTCCTCGATCCCTCCTCCCTGACCATACCCTTCCAGACCCCGGGCCCGACGGGAGGCATGCAGCTCCGCTACGTCCGCTATCCCCACTGGGTAGTCACGAGGCCCGAGTACCGCGACGCCAAGAACCCCCTCACCGCCCGCCTCGCCGGCCTCGACCTCTTCTGGCCGAGCCCCCTCGAGATCGTGAAGCGAGAGGGGATCGAGGCGGCCGAGCTCGTCAAGTCGACGGCCAAGGCCTGGCTCCAGACCAAGGACTTCGCCGTCGGACCCGACGACGAGTTCCGCTACGCCGCCGAGGCCGGCTCCACCACGGGACAGTACCTCCTCGCCGCCTCCCTCTCGGGGAGCTTCCCCTCGGCCTTCGCCGGCAAGCCCGTCCCGAAGCGCGAGGGGGCCGCGGCCCTGCCGCCGCCCCCGGCGAGGAGCCAGCGCGGCCGCATCCTCGTCGTGGGCTCGGCCGACTTCGCCAACGACCTCATGGGCATGACCGACTCGGGCTTCAACGCCTCCTTCGTCGCGGACGCGGCCGAGTGGCTGGCCTCGGGCGACGAGCTCGTGGCCATCAAGGGTCGGGGCTCCCGCGATCCGCGGCTGAACAAGGTCCGCGAGCCCGCGCGCCGCGCCGCCCTCGCGAGCCTCGCCTACGCCCTGAACCTGGTCGTCGTGCCCGGGGCCGTGATCGCCTACGGGGCCGTCAGGGCCGGCAAGCGACGGCGGGCGGCGCGGGAGCTCGAGCGGGGAGGGCCGCCCGCCGCGGGCGCCGCCGAGGGCGCCGTGGATGACGCCGGAGAGGGGAGGAGCGAATGATGAGCTACGAGCGGAAAGTAGCCTGGCTCGGGGGCAGCCTCGCCTTCCTCCTGGCTATCTGGGCAGCGGGCCTCCTCTTCTCGCCGGAGCGCCGGGCGGCGCGGGCCGAGTCGCGGAGCCTCCTGGCGGCCAAGGCCGAGGAAGCCGCCTCCATCTCGATCGGGGGACTCGGCCTCAGCAAGGAAGCCGGCTCCTGGTTCCTCGCCGAGGGAAGCGGCAAGCTCCCCGTCCAGGAGTCGCGGGTGAGGAGCTTCCTCGAGGCAGCCGCGGCGGTGAAGCGCCTGCGGCCCCAAGCCAAGACCAAGGCCGCCTGGGAGAGCTTCGAGCTCGACGAGGCCCGGGCCGCGGCCGTCCTCGTCAAGGACGCGAAGGGCAAGGTCCTCGCCGACTTCGCCCTCGGGGGCTACGCGACCGCGGGCGGGGAGGTCTACCTCCGCTTGGCCGGATCCGAGGCCTCCTACTCGGCCCCGAGCGCGATCGCCTCCTACGTGCGGGGCGACCGCTCCTCCTGGCTCGAGCTCCGGGTCCTCCCCGGCCCCCTGCCCGAGGCCGACGTCGAGTCCCTCTCCCTGCGGGCCTCCCTCGCCCTGGACGGGCCGGGCAAGCCGGGCCTGGCCCTCGAGTACGCGCTCAAGCGCTCCGAGCAGGGCTGGAGCGGGCTGGCGGGCCAGGTCGACGCCGTCGCCGTCTCCTCCCTCCTGCGCTCCATCCTCAACCTCGAGGCCGAGGACATCCTCCTCTCCCCGCCGGCCTCGGCCTTCTCCCCCGTCGCCGCCCGAATCGAGCTCTCGCTGGGCAACGGGGGGACCAGGGTCCTCGAGGTCGGCGCCCCGGCCGGCGAGGGCCGCTTCTACCTCCGCCTGGCCGGAGGGCCCTACGTCTACGCGGTCTCCGCCTACGGCCTGCGCAACGCGCTCAAGAGGCCTGCCGACCTGCTCGTGAAGAAATAGGGAGCGCTCCCCGGATTGTTGGCGCGCAATGCGCGTTCAGTGATCCCCCGATTGTTGGCGTCTACGAGATGAACGAGAGGGAGACCTTCGCCGAGGTCTCCCTCTCGCGCTCGCCCATCCAAGGGCCGGTCCGGACGGCCGAGGCCTCCCGGGGCTCGAAGCATGGCTTCGGCTCCGCGGAGGCCTTCATGTCGCCAGCCGGGAGAGCTCTCAGCAGCCCTTCGAGCTGAGGTAGAGCCGGTACTTATCGGCGTCGGGGCGGAAGGCGATGATGTGGGTGTCGCAGTCCTCCCTGGCCTTCTGGAGGGCAGCTATCGCCTCCTGGGTGATGCGTCCGGAATCGACCAGGCGGCCGGCCCGCGAGGAGAGGCCGATGAAGACCGGCAGGGCCTCGAGGGGGTCCCGGCGGTAGTCGCGGAGGAGGAAGGTCAGCTTCTTGAAGAACTCCTCGGCCATGCGCAGGGCAGCGTCGATGTCGAGGTTCGAGAGGATGACGGTGAAGCCCTCCTCGCCGCGCTCGAAGGCGAGGTCCCGGAAGGTGAAGAAATCGACGATAGCCTTGGCCGTGGCGGCGTAGGCAGGGGATCCGCGGTCGATCCCGTCGTAGGAGAGGGCGAGGAGGCTCAGGTCCTGCTCGAAGGAGGCGGAGCGGGCGAGCTCGGCGTCAAGGCGCTCGGCTTGGTAGCTCTCCCAGCCGAGGCCCGAAGCGGGCGAGTAGAGCCCCGCATCCCCGCCCCGCTCGCGGGCGCCTTCCTCGGGCAGGGGAGGCTGGTCCTTGACCGTCGCGGGCGCCTCGTTCGCCTCGGCCTCGAAGCTTCCCATCTCCGGGACGGAGAAGTCCTCTTCGGGGGGGGCGTAGGGCGAGGGCCCAGGCTCCCCGCCCGATCCTCCCTGCGCGGGGGCTCCGGAGCTCCAGCTCGAGTCGACCCTCCCGCGCGAAGCAGCCGCCAGGGCGGCGAGGAGGGCGGCCGCGGCGGCGAGGTAGGCCGCCAAGGCCAAGAGGGCGTCGCGGAAGGCGGCGAAGACCGTCGATTGGTCCAGGGTCGAGTAGAGGGCGTCCACGGCGAGGCGGCCGGTGGGATCGCCCTTCAGGGGGGCCGAGATGAGGAGCGAGGAGCGCTCGGGATAGGTGGGGGAGGGGAAGGCTTCCCTATCCTCGGAGGCGGGGAGGTAGTCGGAGCGGTCGGGTATGCGCCAGCGCAGGCCCGAGCCGCGCTCGTAGATCGCGACGAGGAGGAGGCTCGGGCAGGCGCGGTAGTGGGCCGCGAGCCTCGCGCGCAAGGGAGCCTCGGCCAGGTCGGCCGAGCTCCTGACGCCGGAGAGCTCCGAGAGGAGTAGCTGGAAGTCGGTCGAGGCGGCCCGCTTGCCGCGTTCCTCGGCCCTGAGCACGCGGTAGGCGACGGATCCGGCCGCCAGGACCGCGGCGATCAGGCTGAGCGCGGCGAAGGCCGCGACGGTGCGTCTTTTCATAAGGACCTCGCCATCATATACTTATATCGGCGGCCGCGCCAGGTAGGCCGCGCTTTTTCATGTTCAAAAAGGGGGCGGCCATGGCGCTGCGGAAGCGGAACCTGCCTCGGGGCTGGTATCCCGAGGACGGTGCTGAGGTATCCAAGCTCCTCTCCGGCTGGGAGCTCGAGGGCGAGGTACCAGCCGGGGCGGCCGCGGCCGTCGCGCCCCACGCGGGCTGGGCCTTCTCCGGCAAGCTAGCCTACCGCGCCCTGCGCTCCCTCCGCGACGCGCAGACGGTGGCGGTGATCGGCGGCCACCTGCGCGCCTCGAGCCAGCCCCTGGTCGCCTTCGAGGAATTCTACGATAGCCCCCTAGGCCCCCTCGAGGCGGATTCGGAGCTCCGGGAAGAGCTTTCCCGGCTCCTCGGCCTCCGGAAGCCCGGCCCGCTCTCACTGCGCGGCGACGAGGTGCCCGACAATACCGTCGAGGTCCAGCTTCCCCTGGTCAAGGCGCGCTTCCCCTCGGCCCGCGTCCTTTGGCTCCGCGCTCCCAACGGGCCGGCCTCGATCCTCCTCGGCCAGGCCCTCTCCGAGGCCGCCTCCTCCCTCGGGCGGAAGCTGGCCTGCCTCGGCTCCACCGACCTCACCCACTACGGTCCCTCCTACGGCTTCGCCCCCGCGGGCGGGGGGCCCGCTGCGGAGAGATGGGTCCGGGAGGTGAACGATACAGCCTTCATCGAGGCCCTCCTCTCGATGAGCCCCGAGGAGGGGCTGCGCAGGGGCTGCGACGACCAGTCGGCCTGCTCCCCGGGCGCGGCGGCGGCCGCCTTGGCCTTCGCCCTCGCCGAGGGGGCGACGCGGGCCGAGCTCCTTGGCTACGCGACGAGCCTCGAGCTCAGGAGCGACGAGTCCTTCGTCGGCTACGCGGCCCTCGGCTTCTACTGAATCCGGCCGAAGCGATGGGCGCCTTCGTCCTCGACGTCTCGAAGCTGGGCTTCGGCGAGCGCCTCGCCGCGGCCTCGATCCAGGGCCTCGCGAACCGCCGCGGTCCCCGCGTCTACCTCCGCTACGGCTTCTACGACGATCCCGCCTCGCGGAGGACCAACGAGTCCTTCATGCCCGACGAGATCTGGGAGTCGACCTTCCGTCCCATGATGGGCGACCAGGACGAGGCCAACCTCGCGTACTACCGCGAGGCCTGCGGCATGTCCTTCGAGGAGCTGCCCGGCCTCGATGCCCTGGCCCGGCGATTCCGCTCCATCCTCCGCGGCTTCGTCGTCTACGATCCCGAGCTCCCGGAGACGATCGACGCCGCGGCCTGCCTCGCCGGCCTCGAGGATCTCGTGATCGTCCCTCCCGCCCTGGCCGCCTGGGCCTCCGGCCTCGGGCTCGAGCCGCGCCGGGATCTGCGGGGGCGCTGGAAGGATAGGCTCGAGCTCTTCGCCTGGGCGGCCGAGGGGCTCTATCCGCGCTGCGCCCCCGGCAAGCTCGCCTGCCTCGAGCCCGGCTGGGAGCGGCCTGAGTTCGTCGACTACCTCGTGCGCGAGCGGATCTTCGCCTACTCCCTGGCCCATCGCGGCCGAGGTCCCCTGGGCGCCGCGGGCAAGGCCCTGGCCCTCTTCCTCGTCGGGGGGCCGCGCCGGCTCCGCGGCCTCGCCTTCGGCCTCGGCCTGGACGGCCCGATCCGCCGCCTCGCCCGCAGGCTCATGGAGGCCTCCAGCCCCGAGTGCTCCCTCGCCGGGCGGCTGCAGCGCCGCGCCGCCCGGGACCGCGAGCTCCCTCTCGGCGCCTTCCCCACGATCTACGGCTGGCACACGAGGCGCGACGATGAGCTGGACTTCCTCCTGGCCCTCTCGGCCAACGGCCTGCGCCTCCTCCCCGCCCACCTCGCCGCGGACTACAGCTTCCACGCCGCCGTCCCCTACGAGGGCTCCCTGGCCCAGGACCACGCCGAGCCCGACAGCATCCGCGTGGAGAAAAAGATCTACCTCTCCTTCACCCTCTCCGACGGGGACCAGCTCCTCCTCATGCACTCGGGCCAGCTCGGCAACTGGCGCTCCCCCGCCCGGGGCTCGGTGCCCTTCACCTGGGAGATCCAGCCCCTCCTCGCCGAACTGGCCCCGGCCCTCCTCGCCCGCTATTTCCGCGAGAAGCGCCCCGCCGACTATCTCATAGCGGGGCCCTCGGGCGCCGGCTACCTCATACCGCCGCTCTGCCCCGAGCTTAGGCGCTACCTCGCGGCGGGGAGGGGGAGCTGCGCCCGGGCCGGAGTGCGGGCGGGAACCTCGTACATCGGGGACCCGCCGCGCCGGGTCCTCCGGGAGCTCGCGGCCGAGCCCGGTCCCTGGCTCGGCTGGCTCATGGGCTACGCCAACCTCGGCTCCTCCCCCCGCGAGGCCCCGGCCTACCGGATGGGCGGGATGGCCCTCGTCGCGAACGCCCTTCCCCTGGTGAGCCATATATGGGATGATGGGCCCGCGACGCTGGAGGCGGTCCGCCGCGCGATAGCCGACATCGAGACCCTGCCGGCCTTCCTCGGCGTCCACCTCTTCGCGTACAAGACCACCATCGCCCAGGTGAGCGCCTTCGCCGCGACCCTCGATCCCGAGCTGGTCAAAGTCGTCAGGGCCGACGAGCTCCTCCTGGCCGCGGCGAAAGGACGGGGGGAATGAGCGAGAAGGTATCGGCCAAGACCAAGCTCCTCTACGGCGTGGCCTCCTCGGGCCTGGAGATGCTCACCTCGATCGTCCAGTTCTACCTCCTGTTCTTCTACACCGAGGTGGCCCGCATCGATCCGGCGCTGGTCGGCACGGCCCTCATGGCGGGCAAGCTCAGCTGGGACGCGATCAACGACCCCCTGATCGGCCACTGGTCGGATCGGACCCGCTCGCGCTGGGGCCGCAGGCGCCCCTACATGCTCTTCGGGGCCCTGCCCCTCGCCCTCGTCACCTTCCTCCTCTTCTCGATCCCCGCGGGCCTTAGGGGCACGGCCGCCTTCCTCGTCGTCCTCTTCTCCTACCTCCTCTTCGACAGCTTCCACTCCCTGGTCCGCGTGCCCTACTGCTCGATGACCCCGGAGCTCAGCTTCGACTACGACGAGCGCACCTCCCTCACGACCGTCCGCGAGGTCTTCACGGTGATCGGCTACATCATCGGGGCGGCGGCGACCACCGCGGTCGTGGACTACTTCATGAAGAGCCGGGGCCTGGGCCTCGGGCGGGCCTACAGCGCCATGGGCGCGGTCTTCGGCCTCTTCGCCGCCGTCACGGTCCTCGTCTCGGCCTTCGGCGTGCGCGAGCGGGCGGACGCCCTCCTCAAGCCCAGCGCCTCGACGCCCCTCACGAGCATGCTCGGGGCCTTCCGGAACAAGCCCTTCATGCGCCTCATCGCCGCCGGCTTCCTGACGAGCTTCGGCTTCACCCTCCTGACCTCCCTCATGCCCTACTTCCTGAGCTACCAGATCGACATGGCCGCCCAGATGCCCATCGTCATGTTCGCGATGCTCGCGACCATCGGCATCTTCCTCTTCCCGATGAAGCTCGTCTCGGACCGGATCGGGAAGGGGAGGGCCTACGCCCTGGGCCTCCTCGTGGCCTGCGCCGCCTGCGCCGGGACCTTCCTCCTCGGCCCCGCCTCCAGGACCTGGATCTACGCCGTGGCCGTCGTCGCGGGCATGGGCTTCTCGGCCCAGTGGGTCTGCCCCTGGAGCATGCTGCCAGACGTGGTCGAGTACGACCAGGCCCGGACCGGGGAGCGCAACGAGGGGGTCTACTACGGGATGTGGGAGTTCATGGGCAAGTTCACCAACGCCCTCGGCATCGCGGTCTCGGGCTGGGCCCTCTCCCTCTTCGGCTACGTTCCCGGGGCCGCGCAGTCCGCGCGGGCCCTCCTGGGGATCAGGCTCTTCTTCGGGCCCCTCCCCTCGCTCGCCATCCTCCTCGCCCTGCCCCTCCTCTTCTTCTACCCGATCAGCAGGGCCAGCCACGCCAGGATGGTGGAGGAGCTCAGGGCCAAGGCCGGGGCCGGGGGGAGCTAGGGCCGCGGCCCGGGCCCGCCTCCGGCCGCGTTAGGCGCCAGCGAAGCGGGCATTCCCGCCACTTGCCTCCCGCCCTATTCGAAGGCATGATGGCCCCATGAGCACCAAGCATCGCGCCATGGCCCTCGCGGCCTGCCTCGCCCTCGCCCTGCCCCTCGCCGCCGAGGAGATCCGCGTCCTCGCGCCCTACCTCGGCTTCCTCAGCGATACCCGGGAGGCATCCGGCCAGGACGACCTGGAGGACTCGGGACTCCTGACCGGCCTGTACTTCCAGTGGATCGACACCGAGTCCTACCAGTGGAACGCCTTCTTGTACGGCTCCCCCGACGTGAATTACAGCCGCATCCTCGGCGGCCACCTCATCTTCGACAAGTACTTCGGTCCCGATTGGCACGGCAAGTTCGTGATCGGGGCGGGGCTCGAGGCCCTCCGCGTGGACCTGGACGCGGGAAGCGAGCTCGGCACCGACGACTTCGAGCTGGCCACGACCGTCCTCGTCCCCTACCTCAGGGCGGGCAAGTACCTCAAGGCGAGCCTGGGCCCGGCCGAGCTCTCCTTCCTCCCCTGGGTCGGGCTCGAGCCCCAGTGGGTCTGGGGCGACCTCGACGTGACCGTGACGATCCCCATGCCCCCGCCGCCCCACCAGAGCACGATCTCGGAATCCCTCGACGACGACGCGTTGTACGGCATAGCCGGGCTCAACGCCAAGGTCACTCTTTTTCACTTCCTCGACCTCGAGGCCAAGTACCAGGGGACCTTCGACGGCGCGGACTACTTCTCCACCTTCAACGGGGTCGCTTTCGCCTACCTGAGCCGGTGCTGGGGCCTGTCCTACCGCTTCAAGTACCTGGAGAGCTCGCAGGGCTCGGAGAGCTACCACCTCTTCGGCGCCGCCTACATCTTTTAGGCGGCCGCGGGCGGCCGAGGGCTTCAGGCCCGCGAGGCCGGGGCCCCCCGCTCGAGCATCGCCCGTACGGTCTCCTTGAAGCGTGCGCCCCGGTCGAACTCGTGGAGGAACATGCCGAAGGAGGTGCAGCCCGGCGAGAGCAGGACCACCGAGCCGGGCTTAGCCAGGCGGGCCGCCTCCTCCACGGCCGCTCCGAGCTCGGCGTAGGGCCCCGAGTAGGCCAGAGCGTCGGCGTCGAGGAGGGGCCGCAGCTTCTCCGTGCCCGAGCCGGCGAGGAGGACGAGGGCCGAGGCCCTCCGGTACTCGGCCCGCGCCTTCTCGAAGTCGATGTTCTTGTCGGTCCCCCCGGTGACGAGGACCACGGGCTCCTCGAAGCTGCGGAGGGCGGCCCCCACGGCCTGGGGTATGGTGGCCGCGGAGTCGTTGTACCAGCGTACCCCTCCCGCCTCGGCGAAGAACTCGAGGCGGTGCTCGACCCCGGGGAAGCTCGACAGGGCCTCCCTGATCGCGGCGGCCTCGACCCCGAAGGCGCGGAGCGCCAGGGCGGCTGCGAGGAGGTTCTTGCGCTGGTGCGCGCCGGGGACGAGGAGCTCGGAGCCCAGGATCTCCTCGGCGGGGGCGCCGGGAGCGGGGCGGTAGAAGCCGCGGGGCTTTGGCGCCGTTCCCTCGAGCCAGGCGCCGGCGAGGCCCTCGTCCCGGTCGGAGTACCACAGGACGCTTCCCCCGGTCTCCGCGGCGAAGGAGCGGCCCCAATCCTCGTCGCGGTTGCAGAGGGTGAAGCAGTCCCCGCCCTGGTCGGCGTAGATCAGGCGCTTGTCCGCGACGTACTCCTCCATGGACGAGTAGCGGTTCATGTGGTCGGGCATGATGCTCGTGAGGAGGGCGACCTTCGGCCTGAGCACGCCCATGCCGCGCATGTCGGCGAGCTGCCAGGAGGAGAGCTCGAGGACGACGGGGGTCTCGGGGCCGGTCTGGTCGAGGAAGCCCAGGGGCGAGACCGCGATGTTGCCGCCGAGGAAGGCCCGGCGGCCCCCGCCGAGGAGGCCCCGGTAGATCGCGGTCGAGACCGTCGACTTGCCCTTGGATCCCGTTACGGCGATGAGGGGGGAGGAGGAGAGGCGGAGGAAGAGGGAGAGGTCGGTCTCCACCGCCTTAGCGGCCTTGAGGTAGGGCGAGTCGGGCCTGACCGCGGGGTTCTTGACCACGAGGTCGGCTCCCTCGAAGTCGGCCATCTCGTGGCGGCCGAGGACGTAGCGTATGCCCAGGCCCTCGAGGGCGGCCATGCTCTGGGCGAGGGCCGCCTCGTCCTTGGTGTCGGTGACGGTGACGAGGGCCCCGCGCTCAGCGAGGAAGCGGGCGCAGGCGAGGCCGCCGCCGTTGAGGCCCAGGCCCATGACGGTGGCCTTGAGCCCGCGGAGCTCTTCCGGCGAGGAAATGCCTGCGGCGCTTGCCTTACTCTCTGGCCTTCTGTGCGGCGATCTCAAGGGCGAACTCCTTCATGTCGCGCTCGTCGAGGTAGGCCCGGGTGGAGAAGCCCCGGAAGACCTCGCGCCACGCGGGCGGCACTCGGCCGCGCATCTCGACGAACTCGGGCATCTCCTCGGAGAAAGGCGAGTTCCTCAAGGAGTTCTGGATCCTCTCCATCTCGGGGGAGAGGAAGGCTATGGATCGGTGGAGGAGGGGCAGGATGCGCTTGCGCGCATCGGGCCCGGGCGGGACCGCCTCCGCGCAGAGGGTCTTGTACTTGCAGAACAGGGGATAGAAGGGGTAGGTGCGGGCGCCCTCGGGGAGGACGAGCTTGGAGAAGAATTTGGAGAGGTCGGCGTCCATCCAGATGCCGTGGACGAGGTAGCCTCGGCCCGTCTCGCCGATCCAGGTGTTGGAGACGAGCTGCTTGACCTTGAAGGCCTTGGCCCGGCCCGTCTCCCACATCACCGCCTCGAGGGGGATGAGCTCGCTTTCGATGAAGAGGCGCTTGGTCCGGTAGGCGGGGGTGATGTCGTTGGAGCCGGCCTCCATGACCTCGCCTTGGAAGTGGCG
>Ga0209310_1002838_pt1 | contig 10762 bp, 9 predicted proteins | sample AD_UKC030_MetaG_FD_184415 | JGI IMG/M metagenome (GOLD analysis project Ga0209310, IMG submission 184415) | Active sludge microbial communities of municipal wastewater-treating anaerobic digesters from USA - AD_UKC030_MetaG (SPAdes) (version 2) | ecosystem: Engineered > Bioreactor > Anaerobic >... | reverse complement strand
GTGACGTACTCGTCACCTCGGGCCTCGACAGCGTCTATCTGCAGGGCTTTCCGGTCGCGACAGTAGTCAATATCGAGCGCGAAGGCGCCTATTCCTTCGCCCGCATCTTCGCCGCGCCGATTGCCGGTGTCGAGAATTTCGGTGAAGTCATGATCCTCGACCCGCGCCAGCCCTTGCCGCCTCCCCCGCCGGCCGCCCAGGGACGCGGCACCGACGGCAGCGACAAGCCCGGCGTGCGCCCGAAGAAAAAGCGCGCGGCGAAAGGAAACTGATGCAACCGACCTTTTCCTCCTCGCGCATCCTGCTGCCGGTCCGCCCCTGGTTCATCTTCCTGAGCCTGATCGTCGCGCTGCTCCTCAATTTCCTGCCAACCGCCCACTGGTCCGGCATGCCGGACTGGGTGGCGCTGGTGCTGTGCTTCTGGGGCGTGCGCGAATTCCGTCGCGTCGGCATGGGCTGGGCCTTCATTCTCGGCCTGCTGATGGACGTCGCCGACGGCGCGGTGCTCGGCCAGCACTGCTTCGCTTACGTGCTGCTGGCTTTTCTCTCGGCCTCGCAGTCGCGCCGCCTACTGTGGTTCCCGCTGCTCCAGCAGGCCTTGCAGGTGCTGCCGCTGCTACTGCTGACGCAGCTGATCCAGCTCCTGATGCGCCTTGCGGTCGGCGCCGAATTCCCCGGCTGGAGTTATTTCATCGGCCCCTTCGTCGCCAGTCTGCTCTGGATTCCCGCCACCTTCATCCTGCTTCTGCCGCAGTACCAGCCTGTCGAGCAGAACCCGGACCGGCCGATCTGACGGGTTTTCGGCCATGAGCGATTTCCACAACCCCGACAGCGACCTCGACCGCTTCCGCTTCCGCCTCGGCATCGCGGCGCTACTGGTGCTGCTCGCCTTTGGCGTGCTGATCGGGCGCTTCGTCTGGCTGCAGGTCGTTCAGCACGATTTCTACCGCACCCGCGCCGAGGACAACCGCATCGCGCTGATCCCGATCGTGCCCAACCGGGGCGTCATCACCGACCGCAACGGCGTCATCCTCGCCCGCAACTACTCGGCGTTCACGCTGGAAATCACCCCGTCGCAGACCGGTAGCCTGGAAGAAACGATCGACGCGCTGGCCGAGCTGATCGACATCCAGCCAAAGGATCGCAAGCGCTTCAAGCGCCTGCTGGACGAAGCCAAGAATTTCGAATCGATTCCCATCCGTACCCGCCTGAGCGACGCCGAAGTGGCCATTTTCGCTGCCCAGCGTTATCGCTTCCCAGGCGTCGAGGTCAAGGCCCGCCTCTTCCGCCAGTACCCGCTCGGCGCCATCGGCGCGCACGCCATCGGCTACATCGGGCGGATCACCGACCGCGACCTTAAATGGATCGAGGAATCCGAGCAACAGGCCAATTACAAGGGTACCGACCATATCGGCAAGACTGGCCTGGAGCAGCACTACGAGTTCGAACTGCACGGCGAAACCGGCTACGAGGAGGTCGAGATCGACTCCGGCGGCCGCGCCCTGCGCAGTCTGAAACGGATTCCGCCGGTTTCCGGCAACAACCTGCAGTTGACCCTGGATGCCAGGCTGCAGGAAATCACCGAACAGGCCTTCGGCGACCGCAAGGGCTCACTGGTCGCCATCGACCCGAACACCGGTGGCATCCTGGCGCTGGTTTCGACACCGACCTACGACCCCAACCTTTTCGTCGACGGCATCACCCCGGACAACTGGAAGGAACTCAACGAGCACCCGAGCAAGCCGATGGTGAATCGCGCCATCAACGGCGCCTATCCGCCGGGTTCGACCTTCAAGCCCTTCATGGCGTTGGCGGCGCTGGAAATGGGCAAGCGGACGCCCAACCAGGCGATCAGCGACCCCGGCTACTTCAATTTCGGTAACCACCAGTTCCGCGACGACAAGAAGGGCGGACACGGCAGCGTGGACATGTACAAGTCGATCGTCCATTCCTGCGATACCTACTACTACATGCTGGCCAACGACATGGGGATCGACAACATCGCCAAGTTCATGGGCTCGCTCGGACTTGGTCAGCGCACTGGCGTCGATCTCGGCAAGGACGATTCGGGTGAATCGAAGGGCGTACTGCCCTCGCAGGAGTGGAAGAAGCAGCGCTTCAAGAAGCCGGAACAACAGAAGTGGTATGCCGGCGAAACAATTTCGATCGGTATCGGCCAGGGCTACAACGCCTATACGCCAATCCAGCTGGCCCAGGCCACGGCCGTCGTCGCCAACAACGGCGTGATGTTCCGGCCGCACCTGGTGAACCAGATCGTCGATGCCAAGACTGGCGAGAAGCGCCCGGTCGAGCCACAGCCGATCCGCGACCTCAAGCTGAAGCCGCAGAACGTCGACGTCATCCGCCGCGCCATGGTCGGCGTCAACAAGGAAGGCACCGGCACCCGCGCCTTTGCCGGCGCGCCTTACGAAACCGCCGGCAAGACCGGCACGGCCCAGGTCTACTCGCTGAAGGGCGCCGACTACAAGGCTTCCGCAATCAAGAAGGAACTGCGCGACCACGCACTGTTCATCGCCTACGCGCCGGCCGACAAGCCGAAGATCGCGCTGGCGGTGCTCGTCGAAAACGGTGGCTTCGGTGCCCAGTCGGCCGCCCCGATCGCGCGCATGGTGCTCGACTACTATCTGCTCGGCAAGCTGCCGGCCGGTGCCGCCCGCGAGGACGACGCCGCCGTCGAGGATGACAACGAAGAATGATCGACGTCGTCGGAACCTTCAAGCGCGGGGCGCGCGAACTGATCGCCCACATCGACTTCCCGCTGTTGCTGATCACGCTGGCGATCATGGCGGTCGGGCTGGCGACCGTCAATTCGGCGACCATCGACAGTTCCCATCGCATGCTCTCCCAAGCCGGCAACATGGGCATCGCGCTGGTCATCATGTGGTTCGTCTCGCGCCTGCCGCCGCAGAAGCTGATGAGCTTCGCCATTCCGCTTTACGTGCTCGGCTTGTTGCTGCTGGTCGCCGTCTTCCTCTTCGGAATCAAGGTCAATGGCGCCAAGCGCTGGCTGTCGCTCGGTTTCACGCGCATCCAGCCGTCGGAAATCATGAAGATCGCGATGCCGCTGATGCTCGCGTGGTACTTCCACAAATACGAGGCGACGCTGCGCGCCCGACATTTCATCGTGGCCGCCCTGCTGCTGGCGGTTCCTTTCGGCCTCATCGCCAAACAGCCCGACCTCGGCACCGCGCTGCTGGTCGGCGGCGCCGGCTTCTTCGTGATCTTCCTTGCCGGCCTGCCATGGAAAGTCATCGTCGGCCTGATCGCCGCCGCCGGCGCGGCTGCGCCGCTGCTCTGGGGAATGATGCACGACTACCAGCGCAAGCGCATCCTGACCCTGATCGACCCCACAACCGACCCGCTCGGGGCCGGCTACCACATCATCCAGGCGACCATCGCCATCGGTTCCGGCGGCCCGTTCGGCAAGGGCTACCTGAACGGGACCCAGACCCACCTCGAATTCATCCCGGAAAAGCACACCGACTTCATCTTCGCCGTCTACTCTGAGGAATGGGGCCTGCTCGGCAACGGCCTGCTGGTCTTCCTCTACACCCTGCTGATCGGGCGCGGCATGATGATCGCCGCCGCCGCGCCGACCAAATTCTCGCGCCTGCTGGCCGGCGCCATCACCCTCGGTTTCTTCACCTACGCCTTCATCAACATGGGCATGGTCAGCGGCATCCTGCCGGTGGTCGGCGTTCCACTGCCCTTCATGAGCTATGGCGGCACCGCGCTGGTCACGCTGTTCACCGGTATCGGCATCCTGATGTCGATCCACACCCACCGCATGCTGGTGAAGAAATGAGAATCCGCCTCGCCGCCTGCGCCCTCACTGCCTTGCTGCTGGCGGCGTGCGGCAGTGCTCCGCGCCAGGATGCTGCGGTCGACGCTCAAAAGGGGGGGGTTTCCAAGACCCCGACCAAGAAACCGACCGCCGTTCTGAAACGCGGTGGCGGCTTCTACAAGGACGACGGCCCGGCGGACGACATTCCCGACGGCCTCGACGACATTCCCGACGCCGAGCCGAAGTGGGAACCGTTGCACAAGCCGGCAACCAAACCTTATGTCGTGCTCGGCAAGGAGTACGTGCCGAACACCGCCGTGAAACCCTACAAGGTGCGCGGCATCGCCAGCTGGTACGGCAAGAAGTTCCACGGCCAGAAGACCTCGATCGGCGAACCCTACGACATGTTCGCGATGACCGCTGCCCACCCGACCCTGGCCCTGCCCTCCTACGTCCGCGTCACCGGCGTGCAGAGCGGCAAGACGGTTGTCGTCCGCATCACCGACCGCGGCCCCTTCCACGCCGACCGCGTCATCGACCTCTCCTACACCGCCGCCTACAAGCTGGGCCTGATCAATGGCGGCAGCGGGCAGGTCGAAGTCGAAGCGATCGTTCCCGGCCAGCCGGCCGGCACCGCCTACGCGCAGGTCGCACCGCCGGCCCGGCCGGCACCGGCCGAGCGGGATGAAATCGAATTGCTCGCCAAGCGCATGGCGCTCGAGGAGCGGCCGGTACAGACCGCGACGATGGCCGGCATGAGCGGCGATAGTGGCCATGGCGGCGCGGCGCAAGGGGTTTATCTGCAACTCGGTGCCTTCAGCAATGCCGAGAATGCCGAAAATCTGAAGAACCACCTGACCCGGGAACTCGACTGGCTGGCCGAGCCGATGCGCGTCCAGCCGGGCGGCGGTATCCATCGCCTGCACCTCGGCCCCTACGCCAGCCGGGCGGACGCCGACCGCGTCGCCGAAAAGATCCGCGCCGCCCTCGGCTACAAGCCGACCATCGTTCTGCGCTGAGTCGGCGGACAGCGGCAATCTGCCCGCTGTTTGACCAGCATCAATGGCAGGGACGAGTGGCTGGCTATACTGCCCCGCTTACCCTACCGGTCTGATACCCATGAGTTTCCTGCCCGATCTCGTCTGCCCGGCCGGCAGCCTGCCGGCACTCAAAGCCGCCGTGGACAACGGCGCCGACGCCGTCTATCTCGGCTTCAAGAACGACACCAACGCGCGCAATTTCGCCGGTCTCAACTTCGACCAGAAGACCATGGCCGACGGCATCCGCTACGCCCACGGCAAGGGCCGCGAGGTGCTGCTCGCCATCAACACCTTCGCCCAGGCCGGGCGGGTTGCCGACTGGCAAAAGGCGGTCGATGCTGCGGTCGACCAGGGCGTAGACGCCATTATCCTGGCCGATGTCGGGCTGCTCGACTATGCCGTCCGCCGCCACCCGCAGCAGCGCCTGCACCTTTCGGTGCAAGGCTCGGCGACAAGTTACGAGGCGATCAATTTCTGCCAGCGTGAATTCGGTATCCGCCGCGCCGTTCTGCCGCGCGTGCTGACGCTGGCCCAGGTCGAGCATGTCGGCAAGAACACCTCTGTCGAGATTGAGGTCTTCGGCTTCGGCAGCCTGTGCGTCATGAACGAAGGGCGCTGCTGGCTGTCCTCCTACGCCTGCGGCGAATCGCCGAACACCGTCGGCGCCTGCTCGCCGGCCAAGTACGTCAAGTGGGACAAAAAGCCCGGTGAAATGGAAACCCGCCTCAACGGCATCCTGATCGACCGTTTCGGCGACGCCGAGCCGGCCGGCTACCCGACGCTGTGCAAGGGCCGCTTCGAAGTCGAGGGCGAAACCTATTACGCGCTGGAAGAACCAACCAGCCTCAATGTGCTGTCCATCCTGCCTGAGATCCTCAAGATCGGTGTCCGCGCGATCAAGGTCGAGGGCCGCCAGCGCAGCCCGGCCTACGTCACGCAAGTCACCCGCACCCTGCGCGCCGCACTCGATTCGCTGCGCGAAGGCAGCGAGCGGTTCCACGTGAAACCGGCCTGGCAGGCCGAACTGGCCAAGGTCTCCGAAGGCAGCCAGGCGACGCTCGGCGCCTACAGCCGGCCGTGGCGCTAAAGGAAAAAGTCGCATGAAGCTCTCGCTCGGACCCCTGCTCTATTTCTGGCCCAAGGCCGAAGTCATGGAGTTCTACGCCGAAATGGCACAGAACCCGGCCCTCGACATCATCTACGTCGGTGAAGTCGTCTGCTCGCGCCGCCAGCAACTGCGCACCGCTGACTGGATCGGCCTCGCCCGCGACCTCAACGATGCCGGCAAGCAGGTGGTCGTCTCCGCCCAGGCCCTGCTCGAATCGGAAAGCGACCTCAAGGCGTTGCGCCGCCTGATCGACGAAGCTGGATGCATGATCGAAGCCAACGACCTGGGTGCGGTCAACCTCGTTCACGGGCAGGATTTCGTCGCCGGTCCGCACCTGAACATCTACAACGAAGCCACTCTCGCCAGCTTCACCCGCTACGGCATGAAGCGCTGGGTGCCACCGCTCGAAGCAACACGCACGCTGGTCGAAACCCTGCACCGCAGCAAGCCTGAAGGCGTCGAAACCGAGGTCTTCGCCTTCGGCAAGATTCCGCTGGCCTTTTCGGCGCGCTGTTTCACGGCCCGCCATTACGACCTGAACAAGGACGACTGCCAGTTCAAGTGCCTCGACCACGCCGAGGGGCTGACGCTGAAGACGCGCGAGGGGCAGGATTTCCTGACCATCAACGGGATCCAGACCATGTCGGCGCAGAGCTACAACCTGCTGCACGAAATCCCCGACATGCTGCAAATGGGCATCGACATCGTCCGCATCAGCCCACAGAAGCAGCACATCAACGCCATCATCGCCGCCTTCGATGCCGCCCGGCATAGTGCGGAGGTCAGTGTCGACAGCCGTGACTGGAACGCCAGCGGTCAGGTCGACGGCTACTGGTTCGGCGCTGCCGGCATCGTCCAGCACCACACGCAAGCCCTTGCCCGAATCGGAGCCGGAACATGAATCCGACCTTCACCATCCCCAAGTTTCGTCTGCCCGGGTTTGTCGCCGGGATCGGCCACAAGCTGCCGCAATGGCCGCATGCCTTGGCATTGGTCGGCGGCCTGAACGCCGCGCTTAAAATGAATTTGCTGCCGGAAGACGGGTTGACCGCACTGGAAGACAAACTGTTTTGCGTCCGCGTCCTCGATACCGGTAGCGAGGCCTCATACACCTATCGAGATGGCATGTTCCGCCCGGTTTTCCGCCCCGCCCGCGAGCCCGACCTCGCCTTTGCCGCCAACCTTTCCGCTTTCCTGCAGTTGCTGGCCCGGCAGGAGGACCCCGACACCCTGTTCTTCAACCGGGAGCTGGAGATTACCGGCGACACCGAACTGGGTCTGGTCGTCAAGAACATGCTCGACGCCGTCGAATGGCCCAGCCTGCCGCAACTGCCCTTCGCCGGCCGCTGAAACCTCCGAAAACTCGCCGGTCTGCACGATGCTGACCAGTTCCTCCATCTGCACCGGCGTCGCCATGCCCTGCAGATCGCGCACGCTGGTGGGACCGAGATAAACGGCAAGCCCTGCTGCCAGATTGCCATCGGCAAGCATCACGCGGGCGCGGAAGGTCGGATATTCATGGCTGACCGCCTCGAGGATCTCGCCCACCGTATCGCCGCTGGCCGTGATCTCTTCGTGACCGCCGGCATAGGGCCGCAACACCGGGGGAATGTGAACCGTGACGACGGGAGACTCGGAAAGCATGGCACACCTCCTTTGATGACATCCATGTGACAGCATAAGCCGTTTCGGGTTCGAAAAAAACGGGAGGCCGCAGCCTCCCGTCTTGTACGACCGGATCGACGAACGATCAGGCCTTCTTCTGGGCGTCCAGACGGAACTTGACGTAGCTGCCCGGGGCATCCTCGATGACCTTGAGCGTGCCGTCGGCCGGCTGGCGCGCCTTGACCTTGGCACTGCCGCCCGGCAGGCTGTTCACCCACTGGTTCCAGTGCGTCCACCAGGATCCGGCATTCTGCGTGGCGCCGGCCAGGAAGTCTTCCGGGCTTTCCGGCAGGTTGCCGTCGGTCGCGTCATTGGTCCAGAAACCGTACTTGTTGGCGACCGGCGGGTTGACGATGCCGGCAATGTGGCCGGAGCCGCCGAGCACGAACTTGGTGTTGCCGGAAGGCAGGCGGGCGCCCATGTAGGTGCTCTTCCACGGAGCGATGTGGTCTTCGACCGTGGAGATGAAGTAGCACGGGGTCTTGACCTTGCTGATGTCGATCTTGACGCCGCCCAGCGTGATGCCGCCTGGCTCCTTGAGCAGGTTGCCGAGGTACATGTTGCGCAAGTAGTAGCTGTGCATCGCGGCCGGCATGCGGGTCGAGTCGGAGTTCCAGTAGAGCAGGTCGAAGGGGAACGGATCCTTACCCATCAGGTAGTTGTTGACCACGAAGGACCAGATCAGGTCGTTGGCGCGCAGCATGTTGAAGGTACCTGCCATTTCCGAACCTTCGAGATAGCCGCGTTCCTGCATCCGCTTTTCGAGACCGGAAACGGCGCCTTCATCGAGGAAGACGCCCAGTTCGCCCGGATCGGAGAAATCGAGCATGGTCGTGAAGAAGGTGGCGGAGTTGGCGCGCTTGTCCTTCTTGGCCGCCATGTAGGCCAGCGTGGTCATGGTCAGCGTGCCGCCCAGGCAGTAGCCGGCCAGGTTGACGCTGTCTTCACCGGTGTGGGCGCAGACCTGGTTGATGGCCTCGATCGACCCTTCCAGCAGGTAGTTCTCGAAGGACTTCTCGGCCAGCTTCTCGTCCGGGTTGATCCAGGACATGATGAAGGTGGTATGGCCTTGGTCAGTTGCCCATTTGACGTAGGAATTCTTCTCGCGCAGATCGAGGATGTAGTACTTGTTGATCCACGGCGGCACGATCAGCAAGGGCTTCTTGTACTGGTCGGGCGTCGTCGGGTTGTACTGGATGAGCTGGAACAGCTCGTTCTGGAAGATGACCTTGCCCGGCGTCGTGGCGACGTTCTTGCCCATTTCAAAGGCCGAGGTGTCGGTCATGCGGATGCGCAGCTGGCCGTCGCCGGATTCGACGTCGTGCAGCAGGTTGTTGAGGCCCTTGATCAGGTTCTGGCCGTGGCTCTTGACCGTTTCGCGGAAGACTTCCGGGTTGGTCATCGCGAAGTTGGACGGCGACAGCGCGTCGATGTACTGGCGGGTGAAGAAGTTGACCTTCTGCTGGGTGTTTTCGTCGAGGCCTTCGGTTCCGGCGACGGTGTCATGCAGGTGGCGGGCGGTGATCAGGTAGGACTGCTTGACGAAATCGAACAGGAAATGCTCTTCCCACTCCTCGTCTTTGAAGCGGTTGTCGCCCTTCTTCGGCGAGGCAATCGGGGACTGCACCGGCATCCCGAGCATCTTCATCGAGGTGTTCTGCCACAGCGAGAAGTAGTCCCACATCATGTTCATCTGCGTCTGCGCCATCTTGTACGGATTGGCCATCAGACGCGAAGAGAGATCCATGAAGGCCTTGGCGACACCCAGCTCGTCGGATGGCGCTTCGACGCCATCCTTGGCTTTCTTTTCCATGAACTGGGTAATCAGGCGGGAAGCGCGCTGGGCGACTTCGGCGTAGGTTTTGGCCATTTCAGCCGGGTTGGGCAGATTGCCTGCCTTGTCATCGGTTTGCTGCGACATACTCAAACTCCCTCTCTGTCAGTACGCGGCCGGTTAATTTTGGAGCCGCAAAAATCGAATTACACCGCCGGCGTCGCTGCTGCATGACAACCGGCCAGCTTGTTGAAGGTGGTTCAGATGAGCGATCGCCTCGCCCATGGCAAACATGGTCTGATGCGTGTCGAGCGCCCGCTGAAACAAGGTTTCGAGCAACTCGGCTGCGCTCTTCGGCGCATCTTCACATGCTTCTTCCAGCGCCCGCAACCGCTCCTCGTGATGCGCGCACAAAGCCTGCACACGAGCCTGAACTCCGGTGAAAGGCAAGCCGTGCGAAGGCAAAACCAGGGTCTCTTCAGGCATTTCACCAGCCAGCTCTTCCAGCGATTCCAGAAACCAGCCCAAGGCATCGGCATCCGGGGTCGCCGCAAAGACACTGATATTCGTTGAAATTCTCGGCAAAAGCATATCGCCGGAAATTAACACGCCAAGTTCGGCGCAGTAAAGCGCCATATGCTCCGGCGCATGACCGTGGCCGATGATTATTTGCCATTTCCGGCCGTCGACCGCGACAGCGTCGCCCCCCTTCAGCCGGTGGTAATGCTCGGGCAGCGCCGGCACCGCCTTGCGGTAGCCGGAACCGCGCTTCTCGAACTTGGCCAGACGCTCGGCATCCAGGCCGTGCTGGCGGAACTGTTCGACCATGAAACGGGCGCCGTGGCCGCCGACTTCGTGCCATACGGCGTGGGCGGTCAGGAATTCGCCGGAGGTCATCCACACCGGCGCGCCGGTCTGCGCCATCAGCCAGGCGGCCAGGCCCAGGTGGTCGGGATGGAAGTGGGTGACGATCAGCCGTTTTACCGGCCCGTCCAGTTTTTCGATGATCTGCGACCAGGTCGCCATCACCGCTTCGTTCGGGAAGCCGGTATCGACAATGGTCCAGCCGTCGCCATCGCGCAGCAGCCAGAGATTGATATGGTCGAGCTGAAACGGCAAGGGCATGCGCAGCCAGTAGACGCCGGAGGCGACTTCGATCAGCTCGCCCGCTCCGGGATGACGGGCATGAGGATAATGCAGGGACATGAATGATCCGCTCGACAGGGGCGCACAAGTTACCATACGGTAGCGGATTGAAAAAAGCCCCTGCTTCTGATTTACTGAAGCAACATCGACAAGGAACCCGAATTGAACCAGCCGGCCGCGACCTTCGCCATCTCCGACCTCGCCCGCGAATTCGGCATCACGCC
>Ga0209310_1002831_pt1 | contig 10775 bp, 11 predicted proteins | sample AD_UKC030_MetaG_FD_184415 | JGI IMG/M metagenome (GOLD analysis project Ga0209310, IMG submission 184415) | Active sludge microbial communities of municipal wastewater-treating anaerobic digesters from USA - AD_UKC030_MetaG (SPAdes) (version 2) | ecosystem: Engineered > Bioreactor > Anaerobic >... | reverse complement strand
GAAATTCAGTTCACCAAAGTAACTGGCCTGACTATAACAAAGATCTTCTTGTAAGCCAGACAGTGACCTTACCGGTGGCGATAAATGGGAAGATGAGAGAGAAACTGGAAATTGAAAGGGATAAGGTAGGTGACAAAGAATATATTATGAATCTAGTAGAGAATAATGAAAAAATTAAGAAATGGCTTTTGGGCAAAAAGGTAGAAAAAGAGATTTTGGTACCAGGGAAAATGCTAAATTTGGTAATAAAAGAATAGTTTTAAATATTTTAGCAACCTATCGTTTTAGTGCTAAGCAAATATTTAATGTAGTTTTAGTGGTATTTTTTGATAGATTAAGAAATTAAAAATAGATAAAATGAGTGTGGATAAGTAATATTTTTATAAAATAAATTAAAACAAATTTGTTATTGTATGATGTACTATAGGTGAAGGAGAGGTAACTAAGTCAAGACGGGTGTTAGTTAATTAAAATATATTTTCTTAATAAATTACTTTTGGGGTATTTCGAAAGCTAACTGCGGTAAATATGATATAGATTATTACTTAATGATTTTATTATTTGAAATAATTTTTTATTAAATATACGGTAATTAAATAGCAGTTGATAGTAAATTTGTTTGCGGATAATAATTCGGTAAATATGAAATATATGCGGTGATTAGCAATTAAGATGGTTTAAAATATGCGGTAATATGTGTCCCTACCAGGAATCGGACCTGGATTTGCCGCTTAGGGGGCGGCCGTTCTATCCATTGAACTATAAGGACGGACGAAATAATACAAAAATACTAAAATTTAAATTCTAAAATCTAAATTCTAAAAAATTTTATGAAGAACTTAGAAATAGAAAATTTCGGGGAGAGAAGAAGTCGGGGATAGGAGAGTCGAACTCCTAGCCTCACGCACCCGATGCGTGCGCGCTACCAATTGCGCCAATCCCCGTTTTTTTGTTAAAGATCTAAATATTTTACCATGTTAAATGGTGTAACAATAAATAGTGTTTAGTAACATATTGTTATACTAAGTGTTTTTATCAACTTAAATATTTAGCAGTCAGATAACTTTACTGATAAAGCAATATTTGCGCTGATTATTTGTATGAATAGGGTTTTTACTTATTAGTTGTTGACAAGCATTTATAAAATACTTACACTGATAAATATGAATAATTTAAATAGAAATACGAGAACCCTTATTGTTAGCTTTTTAATAGCTATTTTTGCGTTGATCCCACTTCGGTTTGTTGAAGTTGGGCAAATGCAAGAGCAGTATTTAATGGAAACCCGGGTATTGGGAGAAAAAACAGAGGAAATTGTAGAAGAGCCAATTGAAGAAATATCTGGACTCGAAGCTCCCTACGATCAGCTTGAGGGTTGTATTGGTCAAGAAGAAATTGACACTTTAGAAAACGAAATTTATGTCAGCTACGGGGAAGGTAATCTCAGCGAAGAAGAGGTTGAGATACTTCTTGGTGAAGTTGGAGAGAAAAAGAACAATATTTGTCAATAATTAACGGTCTTTAATGGTAATTGACTGAAGAGAATCAAGAGAGATTATAAGACGGTAGCCGTCTGGAGTGGGGAGAAGGATTTTTGGAGAAATGGAATCTGAGTAAATTGTCTGATAATTGGTAGCGTCGTAATCACAAATACGAATTTGATTATCTTTAATAAAAAATAGATTGCTTGAATAGGGGATCCAGGATATTTGGCTAAGGGAACTGTTTCCGATAAGAAAATTAGTATCTTCTTTTAAATCATAGACATAGTATGAGTCTTTGGTTAGAGTGCGATGTTGGATTTGAGTGCTTTGGGCTGGGGGGGGGCTGGGAAACAAATTTGGTAGCTCGATATTTTTAGCGGCTTGATAAAGAAGCTTATTTTCGTTAGTATTAAGAGATAATATGGCTGAACTAGTGGCAATAAATGGTTGAAACTCTAGTGGAACTTTGGCGAGTTTGTTTTTGATATTTTTTTCACGGTCTTTCTGCCATTCTTTTTTAATTTGGGGTAAACGAGAGGAGATATCAGATAAGCTATTAATATTTTGATTTTGATCGAGAGAGAAGAGGTAGGAGAGAGTTTTTTGGTTTGAGGTGGCTAACACCTGTTTTGAATCGGGAGAAAATTCAAAAGAAAAATTGGACCAGGCTAAAAAAGTTGTGTCTGGGAATAATTGTCGCTCGCTATTTAGACTCATAAGTAAGGGGAGTTCGGTCAACTCCATTAGATAGAGCCCTTCTTTTTTACCGGTGGCGGAGCTAGAAGCAACAGCATAAACAATTTTTTGGCCGTCAGGACTGGCGGCAGGATTAATAATTTGGTGTTCAGTCAGAGGGACTAATTCAGTTGAAGAAAGAAAAAGATGAGCTTCAACTTGATTGACAAGCTCGGGTTTGATTTGAATATTTTTTTCCCAAGAATTATTGTTGTCTTTAGTGATTTTGAGGTGATAACTACCTGGAGCCAGATTGACGGTGTCATCAGTGACAGTGGTTAGTAAATTATTGACGTAAACACTAGCTAATTTTGGTTTTGATGATACAGAAAGAAGTCCGGTCACTTTTAGTTTAAGGCCACTGCTGGTATCAAGTCGATAGCCTCTGGCAAAAATTGAAATTAAAAAGGTACTACTAACAACAATGAGGGCGACGGAAAGAATGATTAAAAGACTTTTTTGATTAGAACTTGATCTCATTAGTGTATTATATAGAATTATGAGCTGGATAAGAAAGTTAGCAATTGATTTGGGAACCTCTAATTGTGTGGTATGGAGTGAAGATGAAGGAATTATTTTAAACGAGCCATCGGTAGTGGCGGTTGAGGCGGAGAGTCGAAAAGTACTAGCTGCGGGAAATGAAGCTAAAAAAATGGAAGGCAAAACGCCTGATTACATTGAAATTGTGAAACCGATTAGCAACGGAGCGGTGATTGATTATGAGGTGGCGGTGGGGATGCTCAAATGGTTTTTGAGGGAAGTAATGGGGGCTTTTTGGTTTTTTGGTCCGGAGATAATGGTGACGGTAGCTTCTGGGTTAACCCAGGTTGAACAAAGAGCGGTACTTGATGCGGTGGCTGAGGCAGGAGCGAGAAAAGTTAACTTAATTGATACGCCTCTGGCAGCAGCTATAGGGACAAAAATTCCGATTGCGGAGGCTTTTGGAAATATGGTGGTAAACATGGGTGGAGGGGTAGTAGAAGCAGCGGTAATTGCTTCTGGGGGAGTGGTGACGAGCAAATGTTATCGGGGTGGTGGCAGTAAAATTGACGATGCTTTAGCCGAATATTTAAAGAAAAAATATAGTATGGCCATAGGAGATCAGACGATAGAGCTGGTAAAAATAAAATTGGGAACAGCGGTAAAATTAAAGAAAACTGAAATGCTGTCAATTAGTGGCAGGGATTTAGTGTACGGATTGCCAAAAAGTATTGAGTTAAATTCTGATGAAGTCTTTGAGGTAGTCAGACCAATGCTTGATGAGGTAATTTTGGTAATAAAGGAAACCCTACAAACAACACCTCCAGAACTAGTGGCCGATATTGCTGATAGGGGGATAGTTTTACTGGGGGCGGCGTCAAAACTAAGAAATTTACCCTTGCTGTTGACTCGAGAAATTGGGGTGGCAGTGCACCTGGCATTAGAGCCAGAAAACTGTGTGGTGAAGGGGGCGGGGATGGCGATGGAAAACTTGGAGATTTATCGAAAGCTAACCAGGTGATGTACTAGAAAGTTTAAAGCCTATAAAAGAAAAAAAGACTAAAGTCTAAATTCTAAAATCAAAAAAATTAATATCAATATAAGTAACAAATTACTTGACAGAGAGAAAAAATATACATTTTTAATTTTATATCTATTCTTAGGTGTTATAAGTGAGTATAAATATTGTTCAATATAATAAATTTATAAATAAATGTATTTTTAATAAATAAACTTATAGTATTATTGAAGCGAGGACGTGATATATTAAATTATAATAAGTTTAAATTTTATTATATAAGATATATATTATAAGTAATAATGATGTACGTTTTGATAGGGGTCTATTATTTTAGAATCAAATCATTTATTATAAGTTAATATATGAAGAAAAAGGGGAAAATCAGGGGAGGTACGACAGTGGATAAGACAAATAATATTAACGTAAAAACTCGAGAAATATTTGGTTTAAGCTTTTTTGGCAGTAATTTGAATCTGCTGCTAAATGATTTGTCTCTTAGGCTTGGAGAAAAAGTTAAAAATATCTGGATTACAACGGTTAATCCTGAGTTTATAATGGCGATGATGAAAGATCAAAAATTTGCGGATATTATCAGTAAAAGTAGTATAAAAGTGATAGATGGAATCGGTTTAATTTGGGCCTACAATGTGTTGAAATATAAGAGAGGACTTGGTCGTTGGAGTCAGGCAATAAAAATTTTTGGAGAAATTTTGAGAGGAAAAAGACGCGGGGAGGTAATTTCGGGATCTGATTTGATGGCGGAAATTTGTCAAAAAAATAGTCATAGTAAAATATTTTTTTTAGGCGGATGGGAAGACAGGGCCAAAAGAAGTGCTGATTTTTTTAAATCAAAAAATAAGAAACTAGAAACTAGATATTCAAGTGGAGAGCCCGAAATCGATAATGAAACAGTGATAAAAGAAATTAATAATTTTAAGCCAGACTATTTGTTTGTGGCATACGGAATGAAAAGACAAGAAGAATGGATTATGGCTAATTTGAATAAGCTTCAGGTAGGAGTGGTGATGGGGGTGGGGAGAAGTTTTGATTATTATAGTGGTGATTTGAAAAGAGCTCCAATTTATATTAGAAAAATGGGTTTGGAATGGCTTTATAGCCTGATTAAAGAACCAAAAAGATGGAAAAGGCAACTGGTTTTACCAAAATTTGCGTGGATGGTATTAACTAAAATCGCCTAGAAATTTAATTTCCGGTTCGAGAACTAGATTTAACTTACTTTTGGCTCTTTCCCGAACGGTATCAACGACCGCTTTGTAGTCAGAAGCAGTGGCACCACCTAGATTTAAGATAAAGTTGGCGTGAAGGAGACTAATTTGAGCGTTGCCGATTTGAAAGCCTTTTAAGCCTAACTCTTGATCAATAATACGTCCGGCCGAATCACCTGGAGGATTTTTAAAGACAGAGCCAAGTGAGTTTAAAGACTGGGTTTGGGATTTGTGGGCGATGATATCGGAAACAAGCTTTTTTGAGAGTTTACTGTCACCGGGTGAAAGCTGGAGGGTGGCAGAGAGAATAATCCAATTCGGATGGAGCTGAAATTCGGAAAAATCGTAATCCCACTTTAAATCAGAAGCGGAAATAGCTGGGCTGATAACTTTTTTTTCTGAAAGATCGAAGACATCAATTTCAACGAGAATTTTGTTGAAATTGCTTTTATTGAAACCGTGAATATTGCCGTGAATGGCGCCACCAATAGTTGAGGGGATATAGGCAAATTCTTCAAGATCAGAAAGGTAATGAGAGATAGTGTCTTGAATGAGGGTATTAAGCTGAGTTCCTGAATCGACTTTTACCTGATTACCTGGTAAATACTTAATACTACTTGAAGAATTTTTGATGACAGTACCCCTGATACCGGTATCAGAAATAAGGACATTAGAACCATTACCGAGAATAGTTGGAGGCAGAATTGGGTAACTTTGGGTCAAGGCTTCAACAAATTCGGAAGTGGAAGAGGTAATAATCAGAGTATCGGCTGGGCCACCGATTTTGACGGTGGTTAGAGCGGTGAGGGGGTGGTTTTTAATTATCTCCATGACTAATTATATATTAATAGTAAGTTATATTTATATAGTATCTTGTAATTTAATTATATATTCACTTTATGTGAATAAGTGGGAAAAAGTGCCTTAACCCTATAATATGTAATGAGGTAAAATTAGATAATGAGAAAAGGGAAAATAATAGGACTAATGATTATTTTGGCTTTGGGAGGCTATTTTTTTGTGAAGATGTTTAGTGGAAGTAAAAAAGCGGAGACGAAAACCAATTTACGTTTTTTGCCAACGGTAACTGAAAAGAAATTGAGGGTGGCAATTATGGCTGATATTCACAGTGATGGTGAGCAGCTGGAAAAAATGCTTTTAAGAGCGAAAGAAGATGATAACGAACTGGTAATAATTGCGGGGGATTTAATTGAGAGGGAAGGAGGAGGCGAGCTAATTAAAATGAGGACTATTTTAGATAATTCAGAATTAAAATATGCCGTAATTCCCGGAGATAGAGAGAAAAGTTTAACTATTTTTAAAGATGTTTTTGGGAGTGATTATCAGACGATAGAAATGGGAAAAGTAAAATTTATCTTAATTAATAATGCGTCTTGGCACGGCCTTGGGGTGGAACAAAAAAAATGGATTGAAGGAGCCGTAAGTGACTGCCGTGAAAAAATATGTCTGGTGATAATGCATAAACCCTTAAACAATTTATTCTCGGCCCAAATTATGGGAGAGGGAAACGTAAAAGTAGCTGATGAAGCAAGGTGGCTGATGCAATTATTGGTTAAGAGTGGAGTTAAAAGAATTGAAGCGGCGGATTTGCATTATAGTACTTCATATGAGCTTGAGGGAATAAGAACTGATATTGTGGGGGCGATATCTCGACTCGATAATCTTCAAAGTCCTCGTTATACTGAACTGATGATTAGTGAAAATTCAATTGAAAGAAGGGTGGTGGAGGAGGGAAATGATACTAGGAATTGATCCGGGACTGGAAAATACGGGCTGGGGAATAATCAATCATCAATCGTCAATTGACAATTATCAATTAATAGATTGTGGGGTGATTTTGACTGGTAAAAAGAATAAAAGTGAAGAAAGGCTGGAAAAAATATTTGAAGAGGTTCAAAAGATAATAAAAAAATATAAAGTCGAGGAAGTAGCAGTAGAGTCGATGTTTTTTGCCAAAAATGCCAAAAGTGCCTTGAAGGTGGCCGAGGCGATTGGGGTAGTAAAAGTGGCGGCAAAAAATTTGAAAAAGCCGATTTTTGAATATACGCCACTCCAAATAAAAATGGCTTTGGTGGGCTATGGTCGAGCCGAGAAAGAACAGGTGGAAATAATGGTTAAAAATTGCTTAAATTTAACAGAAGATATCAGACCGAGTCATGCAGCGGATGCAGTCGCGGCAGCCTTAACTCATGGGTTTACAATGAAGATAATGTAGAAATAGTTTCGGCTTTGTTTCGGTTTGCGAGCGTGGTATGATGAGTTATGATTTCCAGCTTAAAAGGAAAGGTTAACCGAATCTCGGGAAATTATATTGAAGTAGATGTGGGGGGGGTAGGCTATTTGATTTGGGTGGGGAGAAAAAATTACAGTGAAGGACAAGAGATTAAAATTTTTACTTTTTTAGCGGTGTCGGAAAATGATTTGGCGCTTTATGGTTTTGAAAATTATGAAGATCTTGATCTATTTAAAATGCTGATTACTGTTTCTGGAGTCGGACCTAAATCAGCGGCTCAGATTTTGGAGCAGTGTCGCGGGATAGAGGTGATTAAGGCCATAGGAGAGGCGGATATCTCATTTTTTGAAAGAATTAAAGGAGTAGGAAAAAAGACAGCCCAAAGAATTATTGTTGATTTAAAATCAAAAATAGGTGGTCTCGGAGAATTGAATTTAAAAGATGATCTGCCCCTGCTTGAGGATGATGTAGTTTTGAGTCTGAGACAGCTTGGCTTCGAGAGAAAAGAAATCGAAAATATTATGAAAAAAATGCCTAAAGATTTGGTCGTTTTAGAAGATAAGGTTAGTTGGTGTTTGCAAAATCTTGGAAAATGACTGACAAAAATTTAGATCCAAAATTAAAAGTAGAAGATAAAGAGATTGAATTATCCCTGCGACCAAAAAGACTGGAAGAGTTTATTGGTCAAAGAAAATTAAAAGATCAGCTGGGTGTTTTTATTGAAGCGGCTAGAGAACGAGGAGAGGCTCTGGACCATATTTTGTTTTATGGCCCACCGGGCCTCGGAAAAACAACCCTGGCGATGCTGCTCGCAGCTGAAATGGGGACAAACATAAAGATTACTTCAGGGCCAGCTTTGACGAGGGCGGGAGATTTGGCTTCAATTTTAACTTCTTTGAAAAAAGGCGATTTACTTTTTATTGATGAAATTCACCGACTAAATAAAATAGTTGAAGAGACTTTGTATAGCGCCATGGAGGATTATGTCCTCGACATAGTTCTTGGCAAGGGGCCATCGGCGAGGTCGGTGAGACTTAAATTACAAAAATTTACGATAGTGGGAGCAACTACTAGAATTGGTTTGATTTCTGGACCAATGAGAGATCGTTTTGGGATTGTGCAGCAGATTGATTTTTATGAAGATAAAAATTTATCAGAAATTATTATGAGAACGGCGGAGTATTTAAGAGTAAAAATTGATCCCGCCGCTGCGGGAGAAATTGCCAAAAGATGCAGGGGGACGCCGAGAATTGCTAATAGATTATTAAAGAGGGTAAGAGATTATGCTCAAGTGAATAACGACGGTTTGATCACGGTGAATGAAGCCAGGAGTGCTTTGGAAAAATTAGGGGTGGATGAACTAGGTTTATCTGATGCAGATAGGAAGTATTTGGAGATAGTCAAAAAGGAGTATGGTGGGGGACCTGTGGGAGTAGAGAATATTGCGGCGGCACTGACTGAAGATGTGGAGACAATTACTGATGTTTATGAACCCTTTTTAATGAAGAAGGGACTGATTAAAAGAACACCACGGGGAAGAGTGGTCGTATAACCAAAAAAGGCAGCTGGAAATTAATCCAACCGCCCTTAAGGCAAAGTAAAAAAAGACTTACTCGGACTGGATACCAAGTAACCACAAAACAGCTTCTTTTCGATAGCGTCGATCACCACGAGCATTGATACGAATAGCAGGTAATTTACCTCTTTTTCCCCAGCGTTTGATAGTTAGCTTGGAAACGCGCAGTAAATCAGCAACTTCGGCGACAGTCAAAAGATCTGGAAGATTGTCAATACTAATACCATTAACTTTTTTTTGGGGGGTTTTTTGAGCTACAGGTTTTTCTTGTGATATGGTTTGGTCATCCATTTGGTATCTCCTCTTGTATCAAATTAATCTTTAACTATATTCATTAAAGCATAGAGGATACTAGTAGGTCAAGATATCAAAAAATGGAATTTCAAAAAATGTTGTAAAATAGGTCAATGGTTGATAATAAAATTGCCTTTTTTGGAGTCAGAAGCTGGGAGAGAGAAATAATCGAGAGGGAAATTATTAATATAGATGCTTTTGGAGTGGGAATTTTTGAAGACAATGTTCAAGATAATTTGGAGATGGCTAAGAAGTATGAAGTTTTATCACTGCGAATTTATTCGATAATCAATAAAGAAATTTTAGATAAATTGCCTAACTTGAGAATGATTGCGACAAGATCAACTGGAACAGATCATATTGATCTAGTGGAGTGTGAAAAAAGAAAAATTTTGGTAACAAATGTACCGGTTTATGGATCAAATACAGTAGCAGAATATACCTTTGGTTTAATACTGGCGGTGGCTAAAAAAATTGTCGAAGCCCATCAGGCGGTGGAAGATGATGATTTTAGTCCAGAAGGACTGACTGGAATTGATCTTTTTGGAAAAACGATTGGGATAATTGGTCTCGGGCAAATTGGGAGTAATGTGGCGAAAATTGCGCGAGGGTTTGGAATGAAAATTTTAGCTGTAGACAAAGACCCTGAAATAAAAATTGTTAAGAAATATAAAATTAAGTTGGTAAATCTGGAAACTTTGTTAAAAGAAGCGGAGGTGGTGACTTTACATGTTCCTGCTACAAAGGAAACTTATCGTTTAATCAATCGAGAGAATGTTAAATTAATGAAGGTAGGAAGTATTTTGGTGAATACTTCGCGGGGAGCAGTGGTTGAGAGTGCGGCGGTGATTTGGGCTTTAAATAAAAAAATACTTCGAGGAGCAGGACTCGATGTGGTTGAAGAAGAAGATAAGGTAGAAAGTATGTCGATGATTATGAGCCAAAGACCGACAAAAGAAGATTTACAAGATGTACTGAGCTATCATATGCTTCGGGATAGGGATGATGTCGTTTTTACTCCTCATAACGCTTCAAATAGTGAAGAGGCAATTGAAAGAATCGTCAAAACAACAATTGAAAATATTAAAAATTATTGTCAAAAAAAATAAATATGAAAGCAGTCATAATGTGCGGTGGAGTTGGTTCAAAAATGTGGCCGGAGAGCCGCAGCAGTTCACCCAAACAGTTTTTGCCCTTGGTAGGTGACAAGTCACTTTTTCAATTGAACTGGGAGGCACTAAGGCTGAAATTTTCTTCAGAGGAGATATTTTTACAAACCAATGCTCTTCAGGCAGAGATTGCAAAGAAATTAGTTCCGGAAATAATACCAGAAAATATCTTTATTGAACCAGAAATGAGAAATCAAGGTCCGGCGACTGGATTTGCCGGAGCATCTTTGATAAAAAAAGGTTTTGGAGATGAAGCTTTTATGCTGGTTCAGGCTGATGTAATGAGAAAGCCAGAGGATAAATTTATAAAGATGCTTGAAATGATGGGAGGGTTGGCCGAATCGAATGGGGAATATTTGACGGGTGGAATAGTGCCTAAAGAAATTGTTCGGGGGGTTGATTACCTCGTTAAGGGTGAACTTGTCAAAGAAGAAAATGAAATAAAAGTATACAGAGTGGCTGATTACATCGACAGGAGTGAAGAAGATAAAATAAAGCAGTATTTAGGTTCAGATAAGCTGTTAATTCACGCTAAT
>Ga0209310_1002824_pt1 | contig 10799 bp, 10 predicted proteins | sample AD_UKC030_MetaG_FD_184415 | JGI IMG/M metagenome (GOLD analysis project Ga0209310, IMG submission 184415) | Active sludge microbial communities of municipal wastewater-treating anaerobic digesters from USA - AD_UKC030_MetaG (SPAdes) (version 2) | ecosystem: Engineered > Bioreactor > Anaerobic >... | reverse complement strand
ACGATGCTGCCATCCTTGAGGCCGGCCAGCAGTTTTTCGCGCAGTTCTGGGGTCATGTCGTTTGCTCTGAAAAGGGATTCAACCCCTCTCAGCAAATTCCACGCCCGACTGAAAGCCACGCAACCGCAGGCCTTTCAGCGGATCGCCAAGGCGCAATGTCGGGTTTGCTACACCGCGGTAGGCAGGCTATCCGACATTGGGGAACCGATGGAATGCGGATGGCTTGACGCGTGTCCTGGCTGATTTTTAACGGCCGCTGCCGGCGTGGCCGCTCCATTGTTGATCGAGTAACGAATGGTGCAGCTTAAGAGACCTGACCTGATCACTGCGATTGATGATCAGCGACTCAAGGCATCCAGAACTTCGAGCGCTCGGTAACCGCAACGCTGGCATCAGCCACATCCACGACGTCGATAGTGATTGGGGTGGCGCCGCTACCGGTTGCGCCGGAATCCGCTCTGACGACTGCCGTCTGCGTGCCGATCTCCCCGCCGGCGACAGTGACTTCATTGTCGCCGGCCAGGCGGATGCCGTCGATTCCGGCTATGCTGATGCGGAAGGTCCGTGTCCGGTCGCCGGTATTCATGATCTGCAGGCGATACGTATTTTCGATCGAGCCGTCGTCCGCCTCGCGGGAGAGCACGTTGCGATCTTTCAGGACATTCACCTTCAAGGGGATGCGTGTCGCCAGGGACCAGGCGGTGGCTAGCGTGAGCATAACCAGGATAGCGGTATAGATGATCACCCGCGGCCGGGCGGCCCGACGCACGATATCCATTGGCGAGTAGCGCATGCTGACGGCGTTTTCGGTCGAATAGCGGATCAGGCCCCGCGGGTAATTCATTTTGTCCATTACCTGGTCGCAGGCATCGATGCAGGCTGCGCAGCCGATGCACTCGTTCTGCAGGCCGTTGCGGATGTCTATCCCGGTCGGGCAGACTTGGACGCAGATACCGCAGTCCACGCAATCGCCGAGACCTTGAGCTCGCGGGTCGCTGCCCTTGGCACGCGCGCCGCGTGATTCGCCGCGTACGGTATCGTAGGCAATGATCAGCGTATCCGGGTCGAGCATTACGAACTGGAAACGCGCGTAAGGACAAATCTGCCGGCACATCTGCTCGCGCAGGAAACCGGCATTGCCGTAGGTGGCGAAGGCATAGAACACTACCCAGAACGCTGACCACGCCCCGGGCGACAGGGTGAGCAGATCGTGCATCAGCTCGCGGATCGGCATGAAATAACCGACGAAAGTGATCCCGGTCCACAGCGAGAACAGCCCCCAGGTTGCGTGCTTGGCACTCTTGATTGCCAACTTGCGCGGCGACCACGGTGCCGCATCGAGCTTGATGCGCTGTGGCCGTTCGCCTTCGATGACTTTCTCGAACCACAGGAAAATTTCCGTATAAACGGTTTGCGGGCAGGCATACCCGCACCACAGACGCCCAGCCACGGCAGTGAACAGAAACAGTGCTAACGCTCCGAGAATCATCAGCAGCACGAGGTAGATCGTGTCTTGTGGCCAGAGTACGAGATCGAAGAAATAGAACTTGCGGTTGTCGATATCGAACAACACGGCCTGTCTACCGTGCCAGGGCACCCAGCACAGACCATAGAAGACAATCTGGGTCAGCCAGACGCAAACCCAGCGCCAGCGTGTATAGGGGCCGCTGATCGAACGTGGGTAGACCTTGGCGTCCGGATCGGAGACCGGCTTGATCTCGATCACTTTCCTGGTGGTGGGCTGCTTTGACATTTTTGCTTCAGAGTTATGGCGACCGATATGGATTGCGCCGGGGATTTGCCATAAGGTATAAATTAAATGAATCTTGATCCTAACAACCTTCCGAGCTATAAGCAATATATAGAATATATCTTATAAACTGATATGCGCCTGAGTACCTTTTCCGATTACAGCCTGCGCGTCCTGATGTACCTGGGCGTACAGCCGGACCGGCTGGCTACGATTGCCGAGATCGCTGCCGCTCATGGCATTTCCGAAAGCCACTTGATGAAGGTCGTGCATCAGCTTGGCCGCTGCGGCTTGGTCGAGACGGTTCGCGGGAAGGGCGGGGGAATGCGACTGGCCCTTGCGCCGCAGCAAATTGTGCTCGGTGATGTGATCCGCCAAACCGAAAGCGATTTCACGCTCGTCGAGTGCTTTGGCACCAACGCGACCTGCCGGATCCAGGGGGCGTGCCATTTGAACGCCATTCTCGGCGAGGCTTTGAACGCCATGTTCCTGGTGCTGGATGGCTATACGCTGGCGGATCTACTGGTGAATCCACAAGGACTTATCCCGGCGATACCCTGTAGCGAAGCGGCCAACCGGATGCCAGCCACGAACTCGGTTACGGGAGATGGCCATGGATCGCAATGAGCAGCCAGTGCTTCAACTGGGGGATTTGATAGTCGAACAGACTGCCGACGCCATCATTTATTCCGACCGGCAGGGCATGATCGAACGCTGGAACGCTGCGGCTGCAGCAATGTTCGGTTACACCGCCTCTGAAGCACTTGGGCAGAGCCTGGACCTGATCATTCCCGAGCATTTGCGCGCAGCGCACTGGCGTGGCTTTGAAACTGCCATGGCGAACGGCACGACCCGGCTGCATGGCCGCCCGACACTTACCCGGGCACTGCACAAGTCAGGTGCCAGGCTTTATGTCGAAATGAGTTTTGCCTTGGTCGTCGATGCGGCAGGAGCGGTTCTCGGTTCGGTGGCGATGGTGCGTGACGTGACCGAACGCGTGGAGCGAGAAAGAATGGCTGCCAAAGGCGTGGCGCAAGGGAAGCCCTAATTGCTCCGGCGTTGCCGGTGCAATGAATACCCGATCGTTCCCGGATTCCAGCGCACGTAAATTGCCGGCTACGTCGATTCTGCATCCGGGTCGATTCCCCAGTCTCCCCATTTGTACCAATCTTCTCCGAGCATTTCGGCAGGGTGCTGGGTACGGCCGGAGCCGTTTCCACACTGCAGCGAATTCACCGAGCAGTATTTGTCGCATCCCCAGCAGGTTCGCTCGGGGTGTTTGGGGTGCAGTGGAAATTTTTTGACCATGTCGGAAGATTTGAAAAACAAGGGTTTTTCACTCATGCCCCATTACCTCCGTACCAACCGATTCTGCCCTGTTTAACGACGGTTAATTTCACTATTTGGTTTTTCGGGATCGCACCGTTACGCCACGGGCCGTCGGTTTGAATGCAGACCCTTGATTGACCATGCGTACATGAGGCTCGCCTCGTTGAACTCCTGCTTTGTTTCGGTATCGAGCCACCAGATCAATCTTCGGCTATCCGGACCGAGGTACTGCCAGTAGCGCACTTCGCCACTGCAGAGTTCAATCGCATACACGGCATTTATGATCAATTCGTTCATCGTAGTCCCGAATAGGGTTTGCGCTCAAGCACGGGCGACTTTCCAATTGGGATGCTGGAAGTATTTTCCGTAGGATTCCAGCGCCCGCCTGACACGCGCGGCGCCATCATGGCGTGCGGCGGTCGTTTTGCCTTCCATCATCTCTGCCCCGGCCATCAGTTCGGCGATGACGAGATGGAGCATCGCGTCGGCTTTTGCGGCGAGCTTGCAGTGCTCGATGGCATAGCCGACTTTCCGATTGATGGTGGAGGCCAGGGCCGCGTAATCGGAATCACTGAAACGATCCTTGTAAATCAGGGGAAGCGCCGTAGCCATGGCTTGGTTGATGCCGTCCATCGATTGCCGCAGGGCAGCATCCGTCGCCCATTTCTGACCGCCATTTAGTTGCAGCCTTTGCACTGCAGTGCTGTTCTGACCATGATGGTGGTGATCCTCGGCGGCCAATGCGGCTCGTCCAGGGACTGGCGTGACAACGAGAACGGCTGCCGCCAATGGCAGCAAGAGACTTCTTTTCATGCGGCTTATCCTGGGAGAGGGGGAATACCTGACTAACATACTCGGGCAATGGTCCGGTGGCTTTAACCGAAATCAATCGTTGCAGTAATGTGTCTAGAAAAGTGGGACGATTCAAAAAATATTTCTTGAAGGTCTGCAAAGCGCTTGCCGTCGCAGACTGCTGACGAAATCGGCTGTTGCCCACCGTCTCCAGTTGAACGGCAGTTGGCCGACTTATTGCGGGCAGATTCTGGCAAGGTATCCAAGGTCAACATTGGCCGAGCGATTCGCAGTCAGCCCTAATTCTGAACGACTGCTCTGCTCGGAGGCTTGCCGCTGGATGATCGAAGTGATGAACAACGACAGAGGGCACCATCCAGCCACAACCCCCACCTCAGCGACAAAATATCACTTACATACATTCTCGAATGTATGTATTATACGAACCATTCCCATTCGCCCCCCCCGGAGTTCCGACATGTCCAATGCCGTGGCAGTGAAGCCGCATTTCATCAAACCCGTTCTGCTCTCGCTGCTGGTCGGCGCCTTTGCCCTTTCCGCCTGTTCCAAACAGGACGCGGCGCCGCCGAAGATGGGCCCCCTACCGGTCACCGTGCTGGAAATGCAGCCGCGCAGCGTGCCGAACGCCGTCGAGATCGTCGCCCAGACCGAGGGCGCCAAAGAGACCGAGGTGCGCGCCCGGGTCGGCGGTATCCTGATGAAACAGCTCTATCAGGAAGGCACGCCGGTCAAGGCCGGGCAGGCGCTGTTCCAGATCGACCGCTCGTCGTATGAAATCGCTTTCGCCGAGGCCAAGGCCAAGGCCGACCAGGCGACACGCGAACTGGCCCGCCTGAAGAAGCTGGTGGACATCCAGGGCGTCAGCCGCAAGGAATACGACGATGCGATCAGTGCCAACGAACTGGCCCAGGCCGCCCTGCGCCAGGCCGAACTCAATCTCTCGTGGACCAACGTGACGGCGCCGGTCGATGGCATTTCCGGGCGCGCCGCCAAGTCGGTCGGCAATCTGGTGACGGTGGGTTCGGACAGCCTGCTGACTTCGGTTTACCAGAACGATCCGATGTGGGTACGTTTCAGCATTTCGCTCAACGAAGCCGCGCGCCTGCCGGGCGGACGCCTGACGCCGGAGACGGTGACCGGCGTCGAACTGGTGCTGCCGGATGGCAGCATTTTCCCGGTCAAGGGCAAGCTCAACTTCCTGGCCAGCACCATCGACCCGACACTCGGCACCCGCCAGTTGCGTGCCGAATTCCGCAATACCGAAGGCCGCCTGCTGCCCGGCCAGTTCGTCCGCATCCGCCTGCTGGCCGGCGAACAGGGCGGTGTTTTCCTGGTGCCGCAGAGCGCGGTGATCCAGAGCGAACAGGGCAACCTGGTGATGACGGCCGATGCCGACAACAAGGTGGCGCCGCGCCCGATCAAGACCGGCGAATGGTTCGGCAAGGACTGGATCGTTCTCGGCGGACTCAAGGCCGGCGACAAGGTGATTGTCGACAACCTGATGAAGCTCAAGCCGGGCGCTCCGGTCGACCCGCACCCGCCGGCACCGCCGGCCGGTGCGCCGGAAGCAGCGAAGCCGGCGCCCGATGCGGCCAAGCCGGCGCAGAAGTAAGGAGCGGCCATGTCAAAATTCTTCATCAACCGGCCGATCTTCGCGTCGGTTCTCTCGATCATCATCGTCATCGCCGGGCTGGTCGCCTCGCAGGTGCTGCCGATTGCGCAGTACCCGCAGATTGCCCCGCCGACGGTGCTGATCACCGCCACCTACCCCGGCGCCTCGGCCGAAACGCTGGCGCGCACCGTCGCCGCGCCGATCGAGGAGCAGCTGAACGGCGTCGAAAACCTGCTTTACTTCACCTCGTCGGCCTCGGCCAACGGTGCGGTGACCATCACCGCGACCTTCGAAGTCGGCACCAACGTCGACATCGCCTCGGTTAACGTCAATAACCGCGTCAAGGCCGCCGAACCGCGCCTGCCGGAAGAAGTGCGACGCAATGGCGTGATCGTCCAGAAACGCTCGAACGACATCCTGCAGGTCGTCGCCCTGGAATCCGACAAGGGCAAGTTCAGCACGCTGTTTCTTTCCAACTACGCCAGTCTGAACATTGTCGATGAACTGAAACGGGTCAAGGGGGTCGGCGACGTGACGATTTTCGGCGCCCAGGATTATTCGATGCGCGTCTGGCTCAAGCCCGACCGCATGGCGCAGCTGGGCCTGACGACAACCGACATCGCCAACGCGATCCGCATCCAGAATGCCCAGAACGCAGCCGGCAAGATTGGCCAGGAACCGGCGCCCAGCGACCAGCAACTGGTTTACACCGTAACCGCCAAAGGCCGTCTGCTGACACCCGAGGAGTTCGGCAACATCGTCATCCGCGCCAGCGGCCCGGGCGGCGTGCTGCGCCTGAAAGATGTGGCACGACTTGAACTCGGCGCTTTCAGCTATGACCAGCAGGTCACGCTCGACGGCCAGCCGACCATCGCCATGGGCGTTTTCCTGCAAACCGGTGCCAACGCGCTGGAAGTGGCGGAAAAAGTGAAGGCGCGGATGGAGGAATTGAAGGTCAAGTTCCCGGAAGGCATGAGCTACGTGATCCCGTTCGATACCACACGCTTCGTCTCGGCGTCGATCCGCGAGGTGGTCAAGACACTGGTCGAAGCCATGATCCTGGTGCTCGCCGTGGTCTACATCTTCCTGCAGAACTGGCGCGCCACGCTGATCCCGATGATCGCCGTGCCGATCTCGCTGATCGGCACCTTCGCCGGCCTCTGGCTGTTCGGCTTCTCGATCAACACGCTGACGCTGTTCGCGATGGTGCTGGCGATTGGTATCGTGGTCGATGACGCCATCGTCGTACTGGAAAACGTCGAGCGCCTGATGTCGGAGGAAAAACTGCCGCCGCGCCAGGCGGCAATCAAGGGCATGCATGAAGTCCAGGGCGCCGTTATCGCCACCACGCTGGTGCTGGTCGCCGTCTTCGTGCCGGTCGCCTTCCTCGGCGGCATCGCCGGCCAGCTCTACAAGCAGTTCGCCGTCACCGTCGCCGTTTCGGTGGCGATCTCCAGCGTCGTCGCGCTGACCCTGACACCGGCCCTGTGCGCCCTGCTGCTCAAGATGCAGCACAGCGAAAACAAGTTTTTCGCGCCCTTCAACCGGCTGTTCGAGCGCCTTACCCGTTCCTACATCCGGGTCGTCAGCCTGACGATCAAGCACAGCATCATCGTCGGCCTGATCTTCGTGCTGCTGATCGGCGGGATCGTCGCCTTCTTCCGCATCATCCCCGGCAGTTTCGTGCCTTCCGAAGACCAGGGTTACCTGATCTCGGCGATCATGCTGCCCGATGGCGCCACGCTCAAGCGCACCGCGACGACCGGCGAGAACATGCGCAAGGCGATCGCCGCCGACCCGGCGGTGATGCACACCTTCGTCGTTTCCGGCTTCGACCTGATCGGCGGCGGCAACAAACCCAACGCCGGCACCATGTTCATTCCGCTGCACGACTGGAGCGAGCGCGAAGCCAAGGCGCAGGATCTGGCCGGCAAGTTCATGGGCATCGGCATGATGCAGCCGGACGGCATGGGCCTCGTCTTCAACCCGCCGCCCATCATGGGCCTCGGCACCGCCGGCGGCTTCGAGGTTTACGTCCAGAACCGCGTGGACGGCGACGCCAGGAAGCTCGACGACGTGGTCAAGAACTTCATGGCCGAGTTGCAGAAACACCCGGAATTCACCCGTATTTCCACCTTCTTCCGCCCCACCGTGCCGCAGCTTTTCGTCGAGGTCGACGAGCCGAAGGCGCTGGCGCTCGGCATCCCGCTCGACTCTGTCTATTCGACACTGCAGAGCACCATGGGCGCGCTTTACGTCAATGACTTCAACAAGGCCGGCCGCGTTTATCGCGTGCAGTTGCAGGCCGAAGCGGATTACCGCATGAAGCCGGAAGACATCGGCAAGGTCTACGTGCGCAGCGCGACCAGCGACGGCATGATTCCGCTCTCCGCCATCGCCACGGTCAAGCGCGTGGTCGGCCCCGAGCAGGTCGAACGCTTCAACGGCTTCGTCGCCGCCAAGGTGATGGGCGACAGCAAGCCGGGCGTCAGCTCGGGCGATGCAATCAAGATCGTCGAGGAAGTCGCCGCCGCAACACTGCCCAGCGGCTACGAAATTTCGTGGACCGGCCAGGCCTTCCAGGAAAAGCGCACCGCCGGCTCGTCGATTCAGGCTTTCGCCTTCGCCATCATCATGGTCTTCCTGATCCTCGCCGCGCAGTACGAAAAATGGTCGTTGCCGCTGGCCGTCGTCATGGCCGTGCCCTTCGCGCTGATGGGTGCGCTGACGGCGATCTGGGTGCGTGGCATGCCGAACGACATCTACTTCCAGATCGGCCTCGTCGTGCTGATTGGCCTGGCGTCGAAAAACGCCATCCTGATCGTCGAATTCGCCGCCCAGAAGTACGCCGAGGGCAGAAACGTGGTCGATGCCGCGCTCGAAGGCGCCCGCCTGCGTTTCCGGCCGATCATCATGACCTCGCTCGCCTTCGTGCTCGGCGTCTTCCCGCTGGTCAAGGCCACCGGGGCCGGCGCCGCTGCCCGCCAGTCGATGGGCACCGGCGTCTTCGGCGGCATGATCGCCGCCACCTTCATCGCCACCCTCTTCATCCCGCTCTTCTTCAAGTGGCTCGAACGCGGCAAGCAGAAATTGCCGGCCGGCGACGCACACGCCGACCAGACGGAGGAAAACTGAGATGTCCGCCCCGCATAAACCCAATTTGAAAATCGGCCTTTTTTCGGCGTTGACCGCAACAGCCCTGCTCACCGGCTGCGCCGTCGGCCCCGACTACCAGCGGCCCGATTCCACACTGCCCGATAAATACAGCCAGGCCGAGGCTCCTGTCGAGGCCAGCGCCGTAGCGCCGGTCAACCCCGAGTGGTGGACATTGTTCGGCGACGCCAGCCTGAACGCGCTGGTCGAACAGTCGCTGGCCGCCAACCAGGATCTGCAGGCCGCCATCGCCCGCCTGGAAGCCGCCGACGCCTATGCCCGCGAAATCAATTCGGCGTATTACCCGGCCATCGGCCTCGACGCCGCGACTAGCCGCCTGAGCACCAGCGGCACCACCTACAACGGCCAGAAGATGGGCGGCGCGATCTACAACAACCGTCGCGCCGCGCTGTCGCTCAGCTACGAGATCGACCTCTGGGGCCGCATCCGCCGCATGAACGAAGCCGCCGGAGCCGATGCGCTGGCCAGTCGCTTTGCCAGCGACAGCGTGCGCCTGACGCTGATCGGCCAGGTCGCCAGCGAATACATGACGCTGCGCAGCCATGACGCCGAAGTGGCGGTCAGCCAGGAAACGGTCAACTCGCGCCAGGAAACGCTGCGCATCGTCAAGGCCCGGCTCGATGCCGGCTCGGCCTCGGCACTCGAGCTCGCCCAGGCAGAAAACTCGCTGGCCGCCGCGCAGTCGCAACTGGCCCAGTTGAAGCGCCTGCGCGCCCTTTCCGAAAGCCAGATCGGCCTGCTCACCGGCCAGCCTGGCCTGCAGATCGCGGCCAACCTGACACCGCTGCCGTTGCCGCCGGTGCCGCCACCCGGCCTGCCCTCTACCCTGCTCGAAGCCCGCCCCGACGTGCGCCAGGCCGAGGAAAAACTGGTCGCCGCCAACGCCCGCATCGGCGTCGCCAAGGCCGCCTACTTCCCGGCGATCAGCCTGACCGGCACCTACGGCAGCGAAAGCATGGCGCTTTCCAACCTGTTCACCGGCCCCGCCGGCATCTGGTCGGCGGCGCTCGGACTGACCATGCCGATCTTCGATGCCGGCCGCACCGGCGCTCGCGTCGACCAGGCCAGCGCCGGCCAGAAGGAGATGCTGGCCAACTACCGCAAGACCATGCAGACGGCGTTCAAGGAAGTGAACGACGCGCTGGTCAGCCTGCGCGAACTGGCCGACGAGGAAACCGCCAACATCGCCCAGCTCGATTCCGCACGCCGCTCGCTGAAACTGTCGCAGGCGCGCTACGAAGCCGGGTATGTCGGCTTTCTCGAAGTGCTCGACGCGCAACGGACGACGAATATTGCACAATTGACGTATCTGAACAGCCGCAAGAACCGCCTGAACGCAGCAGTCGATCTGTTCAAGGCACTCGGCGGCGGCTGGCGCGAAGACGCCTGATCCGCGCTGGCGGTCGTTGTTTAAGGGAGGAGATTAAAATGGTCAGAAGAACCAAGGAAGACGCGTTGGAGACGCGCAACCGCATCCTCGACGCCGCCGTCGAGGTATTCAACCGGCAGGGCGTCGCGCAGACTTCGCTGAACGATGTGGCGAAGGAAGCGGGCGTCACGCGCGGGGCAATCTACTGGCATTTCACCAACAAGGTGGCGATGTTCGACGCCATGATCAACCGGCTGATCTGCCCGCTGCTGATCAACGGCGAGGATCGCGACGCGCGCATCGCCGTTGATCCGCTGGGCTTCATCCGCACCGCGACCGGTGAATTCGTCGGCAAGATGCTGAGCGATGCGAGCTTTCGGCGCGTCTTCGAGATATTCTGGCACAAGTGTGAATACATCGGAGAAATGGCAGCCCTGCGCGACGCGCATCTCGAAGAGGGGCAAAGCCACATCGATGTCATCCAGCAGGCCTTCACACTGGCCGCCGAGCGCGGCCTGATCGACAACGCATTGACGCCGCACCAGGCCACCATCGGCCTGATCGGCCTGATCGACGGGCTGCTCTACAACTGGACGAAAAACCCCCGGATGTTCCCGCTGGACAGCTATGCCCGGCCTATCCTCGACAGCTACTTCCGCAGCCTGGGTGCCGGCCCGGCGACGGCTGGCCGGAAATAGCCGCGGCCCGCGCAGCTGCGACAGGCGCCGGCTTTACGTTCATTTACAGCTCGC
>Ga0209310_1002816_pt1 | contig 10818 bp, 12 predicted proteins | sample AD_UKC030_MetaG_FD_184415 | JGI IMG/M metagenome (GOLD analysis project Ga0209310, IMG submission 184415) | Active sludge microbial communities of municipal wastewater-treating anaerobic digesters from USA - AD_UKC030_MetaG (SPAdes) (version 2) | ecosystem: Engineered > Bioreactor > Anaerobic >... | reverse complement strand
TCGATCAATGGGATAAGCAAGTTGGCTGGAAAGCTGTTCCCCTCCACACTGAAGACCAACTCTCCGAAGCCTACGAGGCCGGGAAGCGGGAGGCCAGTGAAGACATAGAACAGGCTGCATTTGAAAATTGGCTATATGACAAATGCCCATCAGGCGACGTTGAGTCTGTGCAAAGGCAGTGGCTCGAAAGCTACGAGTATGCAGAATTGGCCGGGAAGATGGAGCAAGCCGCGATGCGGAGGTTGCTGAACTGAATGCAGAGATTGAACGCAAAATGTCTGCGGCTGATTTTGTCTTGAAAGAGCTAGACCAACTCCGCGAGCAGGTGACGCTGCTACGGGATGGACTAAAAAGAGCAGATGATCTTCTGAGACACAGTTACGATCATGTCTCGCCATTGATACGAGAAGCACTCGCCGCCACGGAGCCGAAAGAGCAGGAATACCGTGGCGTTCATGTTGCAAAGAAGCAAGGGAAATGACTGAAATTAAATCAAATCGTGCTTGGCGTGAAGAATGTGAATCCCTGCGCCAGCAACTCGCAAGCCGCGATGCGGAGATCGCTGAACTGAATGCCGAGATTGAACGCAAGATGTCTGCTGCTAAGTTTGTATTGAAAGAGTGCGACATACTCCGCGATCAGGTGACGCTACTGCGGGATGCTTTGAAATACAGCCGTCATCAATGTGAAGAATTACGCGTATGGGGCGGGATGTCATGGAGTTACCACCCGTTCCAAGCAAAGCGTATTTTCGATGCCTGCGAAAAAGCACTCACCGCCACGGAGCAGAAGCCATGAGCTACAACTTTAGTGATTCAGACCAGCGTGAGGCAGCACTGACATGCGAAGGGCAGACAGAAGGATTCGCTGCTACATCGGCATGGGACGAGGCCGCGCTGTCTTGTGCAAGATCAATTCGCGCAATCAAGGAGCTACCGAAATGAAACTAATTCGAATGCACAAAGAGTGGGGTTGGGAAATGTGGGGAATACTTGGCAAAAGCGGTCGTTGGTTCATTGGATTCAGCCGCGCTGTGTCTTATGTTGAGACGCACAAATGACCACACGCGAACAGATCATCTCTGCGGCTAGAGAGTCTGACCCTGGCTTTGGAAGCCACACGTTAGGTGGATCAGTTGTTGGATTCGATGCAGTTGAACGCTTCTACACCATCGCCTTCGAGGCTGGTCGTGTAGCCGAACGGGAAGAGTGCGCGAAAGCGTGTGACGAAATAGCTGAAGCTGATAATGGGTATTGGTGTGCTATGACTATCCGCGTAAGAGGAGAGAGCAAATGAACCGCGAATTTCTAGTAACGAAAGTTCTTTGTGCAGCTTGTGGCTCGCCCGTTGAGCTTGAATATTCAACCGGATCGTTCCCTTATTGTGACGGAGAACCAACCGGGTCAGCAATGGTGCAACTAATAATCAAGGCGCACCCCTGCCGCTGCACATTGAGGGCGGCGGAAGAGCTTGAAACGATCAAGAGGCTTTTGAAATGACCCGCGAACATCTACTAGAAATCCTGATGTTGCTATCCGCCCTTGAGTCTTGGGGATTCTCGAATAAACAGACACTCCCTGACTACCTGCACGACCGTCTGAGCGAGGCAATGGAAGTATTGAGTAAGGAGGTATTGAAGTGAACCTCACTCGCCAGTTCGATCTCGTCCTTCCATGTCGTCAGGTTATTAACGATCTTTTCCGGCATTGCTTTTCCCTTCCCCGGTCTGTGCCGGCGATGATTTTTAAATCAGTTCCCGGCCATTACGACCCAGTTCGCGCCGTCGCTTACAAATTCCGCCCACTTCCCGGCGGTTGCCGCGAGGATCGCCGTGCCCGCCGCGCCACCAGCCAGAGGCACAACGTTCGAAGATGCTGAAATAACGGTATAGGCGGCAACGGTCTTAACCCTCACCTTACGTCCAATAGCCCCGGATGCTGCCGGAAGCGTCGCCGTGATCGACGCCGTGCCGTTGCAGATGACATCGTTCTCGTTCGCGCCAAGGGTGAAATTGCCGGTCTTCGTGACTGGCGCAACAAGTCCTGTACCGTGCCCGGTCATTGCGCCAATCTGTCTGTAATCCGTCCAGTCGGTAGCCGTCGAGGCGCCGCAAACAACGGAATAAAGACGCCAATAGTTAGCCGTATCGTTCCAGTTCGTCGTCGCTGCCGATGACGATACGACGCCATCGCTTTTCTGTGCGACGATGTAATTTGTTGCTGACAGCGCAAGCGTAAGGGTGCCGTTTGCTATGCTGGCCGTCGCTCCGCCGGCTTGCGTCACCATGCCTCCGTAATAGCCCCAGGTGTTTCCTGAGCATGCTGAAGCGCGCCGCCCGTACATGCTTGCCGGGCTGGTTGCGTCCATCAGTTCGTTGACCTTGGTCGCCTTGAGCGACTGCGATTCGCTGACGGTATCGAGGTTTGTAGTGTGGTTCGCCATGTGTTTTCCTTATGCGTCAGGGAAGGGCGCAGCAACAACAACATAATCGCCATTCGAGCGGCTTTCCTTGGTGAATCGGGCTTCTTCGACATACCCGGCGCCGCCTGATGGCCCATATAATCCGATGACCATATCGGCGGTTCCCGAGTAAATCGTGACGCCGGTCATGTCGAACGAACCGACCGTCGTGCCGTTAATTTGCAGGCGCAGCGTGTTGCCGCTGCGATCAAATCGGTAGGTTATCCATGTATTTGTCGGTGGCGGCGAGATAGAGGCTGTTTTAAGAACTGAATCCGATCCGGTGGTTGAATAATAAAACTGCATTGCATAAAGACCGCCGCCATGATAATAAATTTGCGCGTCGAATTGATAATTTCCAGCACTGCCGCTCCACTTCCTGAACAGACTCAATGGCGTCCCAGACCCGCCAGGAGGTGCCGTCCAGCGCACGTCAATTTCCATGCAGAAATTGCCGCTGCCGACTTGAAAATCTGAATGTGATGGCGTGTAGATATATTCGCTGGCGGCGAACGATCCGGAATACCCGCCATAGCGCGACTGGGTTGCGCTGATTGATGGCGCACCTGATCGAGACCATACTTTATTTTTGCGGTCACGGAAATAGGTATTATCCAGACCAAATTCCATCGGCAGACTGAGAACGCAATAACTCCAGTCAGGGTCCGAACTGCTGAATTTGGTCGATGGCACCGTGAAATTTGCTGTCCACTTTGCTTTGCCATTCAACACGAACAAGTCGCTCATGCCGCCGGAATACTCCCGATCCCCGGAATCATAAGCGCCGCCGATATGCAACTGCTGGGTTGAGTTGGTACGCGCGTAGGTGGCGCGGCTATCTTCGATAACCCCATTAATAAACAGTCGCAGCGTCGTTCCGTCATCGGTCACGACAACATGAATTACATCGCCGGCCGCAACAGTGGTAGTCGAATCAATATCCGTAAAAAGCCATGCCGTATTGTCGGAAGACCCGAATACGGAAATTTTCCCGGCTGTATTCAAATTTATCCGCACAGGACACGGGTCGCCGGTTCTCGCGGATTGTTGAAACAACCACTGATCGGTAGCTTTTATTTCCGACGGCTTGATTCTGAATGCCACCGTGAACGCGCCGGAAAAATGCCAGTCGGTCGAGTCGGCCAGCGAGATTCTGCTATTGCTCGCGTTTACCCCATCAAACCAGCCCGACCCGTTACCGAACGGCTGCCACGTGTCGGCAATCGTGGCGCCGCCGGTCACGGTGATCGCCTTCGAGGTTTTTACGTCAACAAAATTATTGCCATCCAGATTGAAGTGCAGCAACGATGCGACGTAATTCCACAACAGGTCGGTCAATGCGGCAATACCACGGGAAATCGTCGCCTCCAGCGGCATTCCGCGCCCGACGTTGGCGGAAAGCTGATAGACGCGCACGTAGAGAGTGGCAGCGACCGCGCCGAAGTCTGCAACCTGCTGCGCCTGTGTGTACGTCACTGTCGGCGATATGGCCGTCAGTGTGCGCTTCAGCGTCGTGTAGCCCGAATCGCTCCAGATTTCGATTTCGTAGGACTCGCTGGCCTCGCCAAGCGGCACGTCGACATAATCGCGCCACGCCGTCCCGATGCGCCCGCGCCGCGTCCATGTGAGCGTCCAGTTAAGATTTCCAACGTCACGATGGCCGTTCAGGTAGGCGGGCGACAGACATTCGAGGTTCATGCCGCGATAGGTGAAAGCCATATCAACGGCGCTGGCAATCTCCTTGCCCTGAGTCACCGCCCTGTAGGTGCGAGCCAGGCCGATGTTGTTCAGACTCTGCGCGACGAATTGCTGAGTATTGAGGTCAAGCAGAATTAGCGCGTCGCCATCCTGGTGCGTCGTCATCGCCCACTCAGTACCGAACCGCCCGCGCAACAGGTTGTAGATGTTCTTCCCCCCATCCGTGCGGTCGGCGACAGTGCGGGCGCTGATGATTTCCCATCGCTGGTCGGCACCGTAGGCGAACATGTTCGCGCCGCCATCAATGGCATCCGCTGTGACCGAGGTAGGCTCGCCGCTGGTAAAGTAGGCTTGCAGCACGTTGGCTGTGTCGGGAATATCCGTGCGCCCGGCGCCAATGGCCCCATAGACAAATCCTACCGTCGACCCGGGTTTCGAGAATCCGAGCACCGTTGTCCAGTTCTGGCCATCGTCGCTGCGCACCAGCACCCCACCCGGCCAGCCTTCAGAGGTTCCGCTCATCGCCACCGCGAAGCCGGCCTGGTCCATGCTGTCAAGCACACACGGAATATCCAGCAGTTCGACCTCTGACGGACCCGCCCACGCCAACACCTGCCCTGTACTAAGTCCGGCCTGGGCGACGGCTGGTGGCGTATAGATAGTGGTCGACGCCATCTTGGCCTTGGCTTCGATCCGGCCATCGGGCAGGGTCGTCGTTTCGGTCAGCCGGCAAACGTAGGTTGCATCAGGTGCCGTCACCGTCACCACATCCGGCACCTCAAGGTTCAGGTGCAACGGGGGCATGATGAACGCTAGGTCATGCCGCTCAAGCCAGCGCATGTAAAGCAGCGTTTCCGCCTTGCCCTGCCCCTCGTTGGCTGTCAGCACAATCGGCAATTCGATCTTCTCGACGCCGGTAGCCTCAGTGTTCAGGCGTTCAGCAATCCCTGCTGGACCAACGTCATATTCGCGGTCGGCGTCGATATAGCTCACTTCGACGCGGCGCGGCAACTGGGTCGCCATTTCCCGGCTATGCGTGATGCGCACGCCGGGGGCACTTCCCCCATCACTGGCGCCGAGTTCCGTGCTATCGACGGTCGCTACCGAACCAGCGCCACGCGGGACAAACTTGATTTTGTACCCGGACGGCACGGCGTCGAACGGCCAGGCGGCTTGTAAAGGCTCAAGCGCCGAGCGGATAGAACCGACGCTGGAAACCTTATAGCCGCGTACCTCCTGCGTCAACGCCGTCACGTCGATGTCTGACGCTTCCAGCAAGCCGGAACGCAGGCACTCGCGGGAGACGATTTCTGACAGCAGAATGTTTTCACGCACCAGCGTTTTCAGATTCCACCGTTCGACGGTAAGTCTGTCGTTGGTGCCATCTACGTACGCCCGCACCAGTGTGCCATTTTTCACGTAGATAGCCGCCCGACCGCCGTCCGTGTTCACTTCGGCAATGGCAAAAGATTCCTCGATTGCCGTGGCAGCGGCATTCAGGCGGGCCACCGTTCGATTGCCGACGCCGTAGCATTCCATGAACCAGACTCGCCCGTCGTCACCGCCGCAAGCCATCCAGCTATAGGCGTCGCCAGATCCCCATACAAGGTCAAGCGTGTTGGCGCGGGTATCGATCAGCGTCAGGGTGTTATCGACCACATAGGTAAGACCATCGGCGAAGACATAAATCAGATCGCCGATCATATACATGGTGCGGGCGCCAGCCAGGTAAATGCTTCCGCCTTCGACTTCCGGCGTCGCCGAATAAAGCGTGTTATCGTTGTAAAGCACGAACATCGTGCCGTTCTGATCGACCACCCAATCGTAGGTATAGATCAGTGACACGCTGATCGGCATCGGGTAGTTCTGCGCGGCATACGAATAGCCGCTGCTATCGACGATATGGTAAAACGGCGCGGTCAGCCAGGGGTACTTGCCCGGCATCGTATTGTTGCCGCGCCGTAGCACATTCGACGTGGGAAGCGTAGCCGGCGCGAATGAACCGGCTGGCAGGTGGTCAATCCGCGATGTTTCGGTCGCCACGTCCCATGTGTTGTTGGCATAGGTCGCAGATGCCAGAACGCTGTCACCGCCGATGCTGACGACGCCGGTCTCATAGACCATCTGCCCGGTTATTGATGAGTAGGTTCCAATAATCGACGGTTCAGCAACCGTTGCCGCAGACAGAATCTCGACCTTGATCTGCGTTCCGACGATGGTGTTCCCGTAGTCATCGAGCGGCAGGTCGTTGAAGACGATGTAGCACAGCCCGCGATAGGCCGGCACGTTGCCGACGCCGAGTGTCGCCTGCATCCGCACATCGACAGCCTGGTCGTCGGCGCCATTGTGGAAGGTGAAAAACTGGGCCGCTTCGGTACTCGCTGCCGCCGCCCCGGCGTTACTGGAAAATGGGTCGTACCACAGCTTGCCGCGAATCCAGATGCGTCCGAGTTGTTTCGTTTCGCCGATGTCGCAGGCGCACAGACCAAGGGCGAATGTGCCGAAGTAACTGTATGTGGTCGTCTCGGGACCACCGCCGCCCTTACCGCCCTGCGACTCGGTCGTTGACACTTCCTTCAGCGTGTTATTCTCGATCCAAAAGACGTTACCGGATGCGTCGATATTGCCGTAGGTGCGGGTAATGAATGCCCCATAGGTCGAAGTCTGCTGCTTGGTGTCAGAGAGGCGCGGACCATCGATCTTCGGGCCTTTCGGCGGGTCGATATAACCACCAATGGCGCCGCCGATGGAGGCGCCGAGCATCGTCATTCCGAAGAATGAGCCGATGACGCCACCAACCACCATCCCGACGCCTTGGCCGACGCTACTCATAGATCAACTCCGGTAAAGGCATAGACTCTGACGACACGGGCTTTCCACTCTTCCGAAAAACGATGCTCCGCCACCTTGCCAACTGTCTGCCAGGCGTGAATGATCGTTTCACCGGCACAGATGGCGAGGTGTTGAGGGTCGCCTTTGAAGCGCATCAGCAGCAGGTCGCCCGACTGAGGTGCGCGAAATACACGGCGCAGGCAGGGCTGTGCATCGAGCATGGTTTCCAGCAGTCCGTTAGCCGGCGAGCGACCGTAGGCATCCATATCGACGACGGCATAACCAGCCCCCTCCGCCGAGGCTTTTGCCAGCCCTGCGCAATCAAGCGACTTTCCAGGAGTCCTGCCAAGGTGGCGGAAAGGCGTTCCGACGCAGGCGCGGGCGGCTGAGATGACGTTAGCGGCGCTGGTCATTGACCACCCACCTGTGAGTAGTCGCTACCAGTCGGGATGTCCCAGAATGCCATTGCGTTATCGACGTTGCTCCAGCCCTGACAATCTGCCTTACGTTTGCGGCAGCCGGGGATCAGCGTGTAGGTATCGCCGACTGACGGCGTGTAGTGGAAAGGCTCGAACAGACTGATCGAACCGTCCGCCGCGTATGCTCTGATTTCCTGGGGCTTCAGGCCGGCGTTCAGGCCGCTGGTAAAGGCGACGGTTCCAGCGGTAAAATAATCGGCGGCTTCGGTTCGTGCCGAATCACGGAAAGCATCATTGCCGGAGGCGTGCGTCAGGGTGCCGGTCACAGTAACCGGCGCCAGATTCTTGCCGCAACGCGCATCGCCGAACGTGTGCGAACACAGCGCCGTGTAGGTCTGACCTACTGATTGACCAAGTAGGTCAATCAGCCCCATCTCTTCAATGACATATTTGTCGTCCATCAGCGTCGCCTTGCCCAGCATTGAGGCAGGCAGCGGTTCATAATCTTCGACCGGATTCATGAAATCGCAGGCGAACAGGTAGGCGCGGGCATTGTCGAAGGTTCCTGAAGCGATCAGGTCACGGGTGACGCCGGCGAAGCCAAGGATGCCTTCCAGATCAATTGCTGACGGGCTGAAGTTCGACGAGGCGGTGATCGCTGTTACGTCATAACCGGCGCCGGCTTGATAGACATTCCCGTTGCTCATTTTCAGATCGAATGGATAGCGCGTCAGGCGAATGGTCAGGCCGTTGGTGCAGACGATACGCAGGCAGAAGGTGCGCGTTTCGTAGGGTGCGACGGTTGATTTCATGTGTTCAAAATCTCAATAAGTTCGATCCCGTCAGCATTCCGATGTGTCGGATAATCCTGACCAATTACCAGCGAGCCATTGAAGCGAACCGGCCAATCGAACTGGAATCCGGCGGTGATCGTGTCGCTGATTATGGCCGTCGCCACAGTAATGATGCCGGTCGTTGTATCAACGGTGAAATCGCCCCCAGATAGTGGAGTTCCGTTCTTCGCCACCAGTACCGTTCCGGCGACCGGCTTCCTGATCTTGCGATATGGGTAGCCGCTGGCGCCGGCTGTTCCATTCGTGCCGTATTGTTTGACCATCTGCCGAGTCGTCGCTGTCAGTACCAGCGTCGGCTGGTCCAATGCGGTCGGCGTGCCGATGCTTCCGTTACTTGAGAACTCGTCATAGCAGCGAATACGGAACCCGGCATATTGACCATGCGCCCGGTGATATAGCGCCAGGATGTAGTTGAACGTTTCCGACTTCTCAAGCAATTGTGAAATGTCGAAAGTACGAGCAGGGAATGGATGAACTAGCGAACGATATTCCTGCCCACCTGATGTTGTGATGACATTGACGGAATACTGTTCAGCGAATGACGCGCCCATCAATATCTTCTGATGGTCTAACCGTTCTTCGAGGAAATCAGCCATATCGACGCGCTCCGCCCATTACGCCTAGCGCAGTCCTAGCACCAGAAGCGGCTGCACGTTTGACTTCTGCCTTGTCCGTTCCTGCACCTGCGTTGATTGTTTGGTTTATTGTAGTTCCACCACCACCAGACATATATACCCCGAGTTTTCCATTGCTCATTCGCTTGAGAGGCAAAGCACCTTCCGGCCCTGCTTCTCCTGCTACGCCAAGAGTGCCGCCTAGTGCAAACATGGTCGGCTTAGTCAGAATACGACCATTACCGAACACGCCACCGGATGCGAATTTCTTAACCTGACCACCATCGAAGGCATGCCCATCTTTTGCGCCTATTATTGATGAGAAAAAACTTGACGAAAAGAAACTCCCAACCAATCCGCCAACACCTCCAGTCTTTCCCATGTCTCCGAAAAGTAGATTCATAAGTTGCGCCGAGCCAGCTTGAGCAATCATTTTCTGGATTGTTTTCCCAAACGATTCAACTAGCGAATCCATGCCTTTTTTTGTCGGATCAATGAAGAAATCAGCCATCGCGTCTTGCATATTGCGTGCGGCTTGCTTTGTGAATTCGTCAAGTTCTTTGCCTGTTTCTTCTGCCTTTTTCGGCAAACCATCTAGCTTGTCTTGTGCAGCAAACACAGCACGCGCATATACATCCCAAGAGATCGCGCCTTCATCGAGCAATTTATTGAGATTGGCAATTTCTACACCTAACTGTTCTTCTGGAGTACGCATGGACTCCATAACCATGCGGCCTTCCTCCATAGCCTTGGCATGATCGCGGAACTTCTCGGCCTGCATTTCAGCGGCGCGGGCGGATTCAAACTGAGCGACTGCGGTTTGCTTCCAGGCTTCCGGCATGGTTGCCCATGCGGGAGAAGTCATTAGGTCATAAAGGGTGGATTGTGCGGCTGATAGTTCAAGCGTGGATTTCTGAGCATTGGCATTGACGGAGGCCAAACCTTTCATGGCTTCTTCGTAGGCTTTGGCTTCTGCGCTTGCTTCTGCTGTTGCTGACTTTGTTCTTGTAGAGCGTGACCTACCACTAGCGCCGCCAGTAGCTTTAGTTTTAGCGATAGGTGTATCCGGCAAGCCTTCAGATAGCGCACCTAGTGAGCCGAAGTTCTTACGGTTAAATACCCGTTTTTCAGCCTCGTCCAATGCCGCACGCGCTTCTTTGGCGTCGGCCTTCATCATCCGGCCAATTTCACCAGCGGCGCGGAAATTGAACGAAGCAACGGCAGCGGCTTGCGCTGCTAGACCTCCAAGTTCATTGCCGATTTGAACCAGAACATACTTGACGTTCATTCCAAGAATGGCGACGGTTTCAAATACCGTCTTTAGCCCATTCTGTGCGGTAGTGAATGCGCCTGTTTCTCTTGCTGCGTCGCCTGTTGCGCCACTCATCGCATTGAGCAGGCTAATCATTTCAGTGATTGCGCCAGTAGCGAGTTTGACGCTATCAAATATCAATCCACCGGCGTTATTCTTGTTGATCGTGCGGAACAGTTCGTCCCATGAATCACCAAGATTTGAGATAGCCCCATCAAGCGTTTTGGCGCGTTCAGTCATCGCGCCTGCAAAATTGTTATTACCAATCTCGGTTAGATAGCGCCCGATTTCCTCGGAGCTATTCTTGATGGTCTTTGTTACGCCTTGGAAAGTTAGCGAAACGTCGTCGCCTTCTTTCTTTGCACGTATTCCGAACTCTTTGAGCCGTTCAAACTCTCCAGTAGAAGCGTCAGCAACCGCTTCAATCATTTGGTCAAGCGACTTGCCCATTGCCGAAGCAGTGTTGCCGTAGGAAGTCAGAGACTCCTTCGACGCATCAAGGCCCAAGGTTTTCAGCTTGATGAATGCTTTGGTTACTTCGGATAGTGAGTATGGAGTTTCAGCCGCAAATGATTTGATCCATTCAAACTCATTCTCTGCCTTGGCAGATGATCCTGTGATGGTAATCA
>Ga0209310_1002811_pt1 | contig 10828 bp, 9 predicted proteins | sample AD_UKC030_MetaG_FD_184415 | JGI IMG/M metagenome (GOLD analysis project Ga0209310, IMG submission 184415) | Active sludge microbial communities of municipal wastewater-treating anaerobic digesters from USA - AD_UKC030_MetaG (SPAdes) (version 2) | ecosystem: Engineered > Bioreactor > Anaerobic >... | reverse complement strand
CGGTCAGTGCGTTGGCGGCGCGCCGGTCCCGGTCCCGGCCGGCTCCTCGGCGAACATCAGCTGGCCGCCCGACACCCGGCCGCGGAGCGAGACGGCGAGCGCCTCGCTGAGGTCCTGCACCGGGACAATCTCGAGCCCGTCGCGAACGTCCTGCGGGAGGTCCTCGAGGTCCGGGACGTTCTCCTTCGGGAGGACGACCGTCCGGATCCCGGCGCGGACCGCGCCGAGGAGCTTCTCCTTCACGCCGCCGATCGGGAGGACCCGCCCGGAGAGCGTCACCTCCCCGGTCATCGCGACGTCCCGTCGGCAGGGCCGCTTCGAGAGGGCGGAGACGAGGGCCGAGGCCATCGCGACGCCGGCCGAGGGCCCGTCCTTCGGGATCGCCCCGGCGGGGACGTGGATGTGCAGGTCACGCTCGAACGAGGTCTCGTCGATCCCGAGGAGCGCGGCGTGCGAGCGGGCGAAGGTCCAGGCGGCCCGCGCCGACTCCTTCATGACGTCGCCGAGCTGGCCCGTCAGGAGGACCTCCCCCTTGCCGCGCATCAGCGCCGCCTCGATGAACATGATGTCGCCGCCCGCCGGCGTGTAGTACATCCCCGTGGCGACGCCGACCTGGTCCTCGTGGACGATCTTCTCGGGCTGGATCTTCTTGCGGCCGAGGATCGGCGACACGTCGGCCGCGTCGACGGCGGCCTTCTCGATCTCTCCTGCGGCGATCCGGCGCGCCACCTTCCGTCCGAGCTTCCCGAGCTCGCGCTCGAGCTGGCGGACGCCCGCCTCGCGCGTGTAGGACGAGATGATCTCCGCGAGCGCCGCGTCGGTCACCTCGAGCTGGTCGGTCCCCAGGCCGTTCTCCGCGAGCTGCCTCGGGAGGAGGTAGTTCCGCGCGATGAGGGTCTTCTCCCGCTCCGTGTAGCCCGAGAACTCGATCACCTCGAGGCGGTCGAGGAGCGGCCCCGGGATCGACTGGACGAAGTTCGCCGTCGCGACGAAGAGGACCTCGGAGAGGTCGAACGGGACGTTCAGGTAGTGGTCGGTGAAGCTGTCGTTCTGGGCCGGGTCGAGGACCTCGAGGAGGGCCGAGGCCGGGTCGCCCTGGAACGAGACGCCGAGCTTGTCGACCTCGTCGAGGAGGAAGACCGGGTTCTTCGTCCCGGCCTGGCGCATCCCCTGGAGGATCCGCCCGGGCATCGCGCCGACGTAGGTCCGCCGATGGCCGCGGATGTCCGCCTCGTCGCGCGCGCCGCCGAGGGAGATCCTCACGTACTTGCGTCCGAGGGCGCGGGCGATCGACTTCGCGATCGAGGTCTTTCCGACCCCGGGAGGGCCCGCGAAGAGGAGGATGCGCCCGCGGTTCGGCTGCTTCTCGCCGGCCGGCGCCGGGGCGGGCGCCCCGCCGGCGGAGGGAGCGTCCGCCGGCGCGCCGTCCGCGGACGGCGCAGCTGCGGGCTCCGCCTTCTTCCGACCGAGGAGCTGACGGACGGCGAGGAACTCGAGGATCCGGTCCTTCACGTCCTTGAGGGCGTAGTGGTCCTCGTCGAGGATCCGCTGCGCCTCGACGACGTCGAGGTGCTCCTCGCTCCGCGCCGACCACGGCAGCTCGGCCACGAGCTCGAGGTAGTTCCGCACGACCTGGGCTTCCATCGACTCGCGCGAAAGGCGCTGGAGCTTCTTCCACTCCCGGTCGATTTCCTTGCGGACCTCCTCGGTCAGGACGAGCGCGTCGAGCTTCTCCTTCAGGGCCTTCAGGTCGTCGCCGTCGTCCTCGCCCTCCCCCAGCTCCTTCTGGATCGCCTTCAGCTGCTGGCGGAGGAACATCTCGCGCTGGCGGTCGCCGAGCTCCTCCTGGACCTTCGACTTGATCTCCTCCTGCGCGTCGAGGACGTCGATCTGCCGCTGCACGTGGACGAGCGTCCGGCGGACCCGGTCTTCGACCGGCAGCGTCTCGAGGAGGAGCTGCCGCTCCGCGGTCGGGATGTCGATGTAGCCGGCCACGAGGTCGGCGAGACGGCCCGGATCGTCGGCGTCGGTAAGGACGTTCCCGACGGCCTCGTCCGGCAGGCCGAGCTTCTTCGCGAGCTCGGCGGAGCGCTCCCGCAGCTCCTTCAGCAGCGCGACGAACGCCGCGTCGGTGGAGTCGAGCGGGGCCATCTCCTCCGCTTCCACGACGACGGCCTCGAGGCGTCCCTCCTTCTCCTCGATCCGCATCGCGATTCCGCGCGCCTTCCCCTGGAGGAGGAGCCGCGCGCCGCCGACGCCGCGCTGGATCGGCCCGATCGTGGCGATCGTCCCGACGGTGTGGAGGAGCTCGGGCGTCACCGCCTCGAGGTCCTGCCTCTGCGTGACGGCGAAGACGAGCTGCTCGGGGCTCTTCATCGCGGTCTCGATCGCGTGGAGGGTCCCGGGGCGGCCGGCGGCGATCGGGAAGCTGACGCCGGGAAAGAGGACTGCGTTGCGGAGCGGGATGACCGGGAGGACCTTCGATGGGTGCATCTGGACCTTTCGAGCCAACCTAAAGTGCTGGACTCAAGAATAAACTTTAGTAAATACGGCTTAGATTTTCAAGCCACGCGGTGAACGGAGGTATGTCACTCATGTTGAGTAGTTTGACCTGGGCCCCCGTCGTCGGGGACGAAGTCCGTTCCACGGCAGAACCGAGTCCACCAACGCCGGTATTCCCCGGGAAGAGCCCGGCGCTAGGGCGACTTCAGGCTTTCGAGCGCTCCCTCGGCCGCTTCGCGGAACGCCCGGGAGACACCGCCGACGCCGAGCTTCACGCCGCCGAAGACCCGGGAGACGAGGAGTCCGCCCTCGAGGTCGTCGCGCCTGAGGAGCTCGAGGAGAAGTCGGCCCGGGTGCCCGACTTCCCCGTCGTCCTTCGACCTCTCGACGAGCGCCCCCGCGACGTCGCGGCCGCGGAAGGCCCAGCAGTGGTGGTTCGCTTTCCGGTGCTCGCTCCTCGCGGACTTCACGGCGTGGAGGACGTCCTCCTCCGTCGCCGCCGGGAAGGCGACGGCGAAGAAGCGCGACCGCTCGACGGTCGCCTTGAAGGACGCGGAGCGGGCGATCCTCACGCGTCGAACTTAGCAGGAGCGGCCGGAGAATGGGCCTGTATGCGCAGGGCCACGATCCCGCCGGCCGCCGTCGCGGCGCTCCTCGCGTTCCTCCTCGCCCATCGCGGCGAGGCCGCCGGCCCCCCTTGCGGGACGCTGGCCCAGCTCCGGTCGCGGCTCGCCGGTGCACCCGACGATGCGGCCCGCACGACGGCCGAAGCCGAGTTCTCCGCGTGCGCCGCCCGGCACGGGACTCCCCTGCTCTCGGATGGAAGCGCGCCGGGCCGGGTCCGCGCCCTCTTCGCCTTCCGCTCGCCCGCGGAGAAGGTCTTCCTCGCGGGCGACATGAGCGGCTGGAGCACGTCGGCGCAGCCCCTCGAGAGGCTCACGGGTACCGACCTCCACGTCCTCGAGATGGACGTCCCCGACGGCGCGCGCCTCGACTACAAGCTGGTCGTCTCGGGAACGGAGTGGACGCTCGACCCGTGGAACCCGAAGACGATGACCGGCGGCTACGGCCCGAACTCCGAGCTCCGCACCCCGGCGTACGTCCCGCCCGCCGGCGTCGAACCGGGCCCCGGCACGGTCAAGGGGGCCTGGGAGGAGCTGAAGGTCGAGAGCCGCGCGATGGGCGGAGCGCGAAGCGCCTTCGTCTGGTCGTCCGCCCCCGCGGGCGCGACGGGCCCGTACCCCGTTCTCTACCTCCTCGACGGCACGGACTACCGCGACTTCGCGAAGGCCCACGTCGTCGTCGGGAACCTCGTCGGTGCGGGGCGGCTCCCGCCCGTCGTCCTCGTCCTCGTCCCGCCCGTCGACCGGCGCGCGGAGTACGACGACGACCGCTCGGCGCCGGGCGGACGCGGAACGGACCGGCCGCAGCGCAGGGAGGCGACCGCGATCGCCCCGACGCACGCGGCCTTCACGCGATTCCTCGTCGACGAGCTCGTCCCCGCCGTCGAGGCCCGCTGGCCCGTGCGGAGGGACGCCGCGGGGCGCGGCGTGATGGGGGCCTCGCTCGGCGGCTTCGCCGCGCTCTCGATCACGGCACGCCGCCCGGGCACCTTCGGCCGCTGCGGTGCGCAGTCGACCGGGGGCGGCGACGGTGGAGGCTTCGAGGCGCTCCTCGCCGACCTCGGGAGGCTTCCGGCGGGAAGCCTCCGCGTCCACCTCGACGCCGGGACGTTCGAGGCGCTCTTCCACGGCTTCGACCTCCTCTCGCTCACGCGGCACCTGCGCGCCGAGCTCTCGCGGCGCCAGGTCGTCCAGTACCGCGAGGTCCCCGAGGGGCACAGCTGGGGCTCGTGGCGCGCCCGCCTCGCCGACGCGCTGACGTTCTTCTGGGGCGACGAGAGTCGGGCTCAGCCTCTCTCCGCCCGCCCGCTCGCCGCGCCCCCGTCCGGGGCCGCCCGGTTCGCGGGCGAGCCCGTCTCGCTCGACGTCAAGGACGCGGAGCTCGGCGACGTCGTCCGGCGGCTGACCGAGGGGCGCGGCCTCTCCGTCGTCGCGCCGCCGTCCTTCCGCGGGACCGTCACCGCCTCGCTGCGCGACGTCCCGTGGGATCAGGCGCTCGACCTCGTCCTCGCGGGGAACGGCTGGGCGTTCCTCCGCGAGGGGACCGTGATCCGGGTCGTCCGCCGCGACGACCCCGGCCGCTGACGTCCCGCCGTCAGCCCTCCACCGTCTCCCGCTTCGCGCTCCGGTAGACGAACGCCGCGAGGGCGAGGAAGACGGCAAGGCCGAGCCAGTTCCCCCACGCGGAGAGCCACGCGCCGACCCCGGGGACCGCCGTCAGGTCGGGGACGAGCGTCCGCCCCGTCGAGTCCTCGACGAACCTCAGAAGCGCCGCGAGAACCCCGACGAGGGCGCCGCCCGCGATGAAGCCCGAGGCGATGAGCGTCCCCTTCTCGTGGCGCGCCTTCGCGAGCGGCTCGTCGGGCGTCGACCGCCTCACGAGCCAGGCCACGGCCGCGCCGAGGACGAGCGGCGAGTTCAGCTCCATCGGCAGGTACATCCCGAGCGCGAAGGCGAGGCCCGAGACGCCGCACAGCTCGACGACGACCGCGAAGACGGCGCCGACGGCGTAGAGGAACCACGGGGCCCCCGTGTCGCCCATAACCCCGCGGAGGACCGCGGCCATCGCGTTCGGCTGCGGCGCTGGGAGCGGGTTGGCGTGGAGCGTCGACGGCGCGAAGCCGTAGACCTTCGCCATCAGGAGGATGACGGCCGTCGTCGCCGCCGAGGCGGCGACGGAGCCGAGGAGGTTCCAGACCTCGATCCGCCGCGGCGTCGCGCCGAGCCAGTAGCCGATCTTGTACTGCGTGACGAGCGAGGCGCTCATCGAGAGGGCCGTGCAGACGACGCCCCCGACGAGGAGCGTCTGGAGCATCCCGTCCTGGCCGGAGAGGCCGAGCGAGGAGAGGACGACGGCCGTGACGATGAGCGTCGTGAGCGTCATCCCCGAGACGGGCGTGATCGAGATCATCGCGACGGCCCAGGCGGAGACCGCCGCGAAGAGGAACGAGATGAGGAGCGTGAGGCCGGTGGAGACGAGCGCGAGGCGCGTGGCGCCCGGCGCGCCCGCGAGGACGGAGAGCCGGAAGTAGAGGAGGATCGCGAGCGCCGTCGCGACGATCCCGGCGAGGACGACCCACATCGGGAGCGACCGGTCCGTCCGCTCGGCCTCGGCCGCCGCTCCGCCGCCCCGTGCGAGGCGCGCGACCTCGCCGAACGCCTGCCGCGTCGCCTGGACGATGACGGGCGACATCTTCAGGATCGAGAGGAGCCCGGCGCAGAAGATGCCGCCGATGCCGATGGGCCGGACGTACTCGAAGAAGATGTCCTCCGCCGGCATCGCGGCGAGCGCGGGCGCCCCCGCCGAGATCGCCCCCGGGACCCACTGCGACAGCCACGCGAAGAGCGGGACGAGGACGAGGAAGGAGACCATCGACCCCGCCATGATGATCGCCGCGTAGTCGAGCCCCATGATGTAGCCGAGGCCGAAGACGGCGGCCGAGGTGTTCATCGTGAAGACCGCCTTGAAGCGGCTCGTGAAGCCGGAGAGGGCCGGGATCGCGGCGGTCGAGAAGTTCTCGGCCCACCCCTTCATCGACGGCCCGACGAAGTCGAACGCCGCCGCCAGCCCCGCCGACCAGGAGAGGACGACGGCGCTCCGGCCGCCCCGCTTCCCCGCCACGAGGATCTCCGTCGTCGCCCGCGCCTCCGGGTACGGGAGCTTCCCGTGGAGGTCCCTCACGAAGTAGCGGCGGAACGGCGCGAGGAAGAAGACGCCGAGGACCGCTCCGAGGAGGGGCACCAGGAAGATCTGCCAGAACGACGACCGGCCCTCGAGGCCGAGGATGTGGATCGCCGGCATCGTGAAGACGGAGCCCCCCGCGATGATCCCGGAGGTCGCCCCGACGGCGAGGACGTTCACGTTCTCGAGGAGCGTCGAAGCGCGCGCGGCGAGGAGCTTCACGAAGAGGACCGAGGCGCCGACGGCCAGGATCGAGATCGGGATCGCGGACTCGATCCCCTGCCCGAGCTTCAGCGCGATGTAGGTCGCCGCGGCCGAGAAGACGACCGACCAGAGGAACCCCTGCGCGACGGAGCGGACGGTCACCTCCGGGACGGACGCCCCCGCGGGGACGACGGGCTCGTACGTCTCGCCCGGGGCGAGCGGGCGAAACGCGCCGTCGGGGAGGCAGACGTCCTCGAACGCGGCGGGGGCGGCATCAGGCTTCGGCTCGGCCATCCGGGAATGATGCCGCAGGGACGGTCGCCCGGCGCCGTCTGGTCTAATCGGCGCGGAGGTCCCCGTGCCGTTCGACCCCGCACCGCCGCGGCGCGAGCCGCCCGTCCTCCTCGCGCTCGCGTTCGCCGCGCTCGTCGTCTCCGGCATCGGCCCGAAGGACCGGTTCACCTGGCTCCTCGAGGTCGCGCCGGTGCTGATCGGCGCCCCGATCCTCGTCGCGACGGTCCGGCGCTTCCCGCTCACGCCGCTCCTCTACCGGCTCCTCTTCCTCCACGCCCTCGTCCTGATGCTCGGCGGGCACTACACCTACGCGGAGGTACCGCTCGGGGAGTGGGCGAAGGAGGCGTTCGGCCTCGCGCGAAACCACTACGACCGGCTCGGGCACCTGATGCAGGGCTTCGTCCCGGCGGTCCTGGCGCGCGAGGTCTTCCTCCGCCGCTCGCCGCTCCGGCCCGGCGGCTGGCTCCGCCTCGCCGTCACCTCGGTCTGCCTCGCGTTCAGCGCGCTCTACGAGCTGATCGAATGGGCGGCGGCGCTCGCGACGGGAGAGGCGGCGACCGCCTTCCTCGGAACGCAGGGCGACGTGTGGGACACGCAGTGGGACATGTTCCTCGCCCTCTGCGGCGCCCTCCTCGCGCAGGCGCTCCTCGCGCGTCTCCACGACCGCCAGCTCGCGCGGCTCCCGCGCGCCTGAATCCCGGAAGACGAAAAGGCCGGGCGCCCGAAAGCGTCCGGCCCGTTCTCGCGCGAGGCGCGAGGGGTCTTACTTGGCGCCGGGGTTCGTGCCGGCCTTGAGCTCGTCGACGTTCTTCTGGCCGTCGCCGTCGCTGTCGAGCGGCTCGAGCTTCGCCCAGTCGAACGTCTTCTTCTCGGCCTTCGGGTCGACGACGAACTTCATCATGTCCTTGCCGAACGCGTTCACCTCGGCGTCGCCCTTCTTGGCCATCGCCTTCACGTGGCAGGTGGCGCACTTCGCCTTCGCCGTGGGGTACTTCGCGTTCATGTCCTTCTGCATGTCCATCGTGGCGACGGCGGCCGAGCCGAGCACGATCGCGAGGACGGCGACGAGGAGGACGGCGGTGGTCTTCTTCATCTCGTGGCTCCTTCCGGTGGGGCTGAGCCCCTTCTCGAGTCCTTCGTTTTCAAGATCCCTGCCATCCGGGAAAGGGGACGTTTCGGCGCTCCCGGCCCCCCGATCTCCCAAACGCGACGCATCGAGACGGCGTCGCGGAATCAGCCGAGCGGGATGCCACGCCCGACCCGGACGAGGCCGACGAAGTAGAGGTCGTCGCCGGCCTGCCGGTCGCCCCTACGCCACCGCCGGGACGATCGAGCCCTCGGTCGGGCAGACCTCGACGCACTTCGGCGAGTCGTAGTGCCCCTGGCACTCCGTGCACTTCGCGGCGTCGATGACGTAGGTCATGTCGCCCGGGCTGATCGCCTGGTTCGGGCACTCGGGCTCGCAGGTCCCGCAGCTGATGCAGTTCTCGGTGATCATCATCGCCATGACGGCCTCCTCGTTTCCGGGGGACGCCTTCTCCCTGCCCCCCGCGGAGCCGGACCACGGGCGCGGACCGGCAACCGCGAGAGGCTAGGGGAGGAGCGTGGCCGGCACAATGATGCGAACGGATCATTCCGAAACGGCTCCGGCGGAGCCGCGTATCCCGTTGACATCACGCCGGATCGGGTTCCAAATTCCCTGTCGTGGCCGCGCGTCCGAAGGACCGGCAGGTGGTCGTGGCGGCAGAGGCGTCGGCGGGGCAGGCGGCGGAGCGAGCCGCCGAAAGCGAGACGGAGAGTGCCGGCGTCCGACCCGATCCGGAAGCACGAAAGGAGACCGAAGTGAGAGTTCCGACCCGATTCCTCCTCGTCGCACTCGTCGCCCTCGTCCTGGCGCCGGCCCTCGTCGCCCAGGAAGGGGGGCGCATCGACACCGCCATCGCGTCCGACAGCCGCGAGACGATGGCCGAGCGCGACTCGTTCCCTCCGACGCAGCCGAAGATCTACGTCTTCGCGATGGTCGCCGACGCGGCGCCGGACACGCCGGTCCGGGCGGTCTGGATCGCGGAGAAGTGCGACGGCCAGCCCCCGAACACGAAGTTCGCCGAGCGGACGACGAAGTTCCCCGGCGGCGCGACTTGGATCCCCTTCTCCTATACGAAGCCGAACCCGCAGTGGGCCTCCGGCGCCTACCGCGTCGAGCTCTACCTCGGCAAGCAGCTCGCGGCGACGGTGAAGTTCTCGGTCACGAAGTAGCGCCTCCGGGCGCCTCGAGGTCCGCGCGCGGCCGCCCTTCCGGGGCGGCCGCTTCGCTTTGTGCGCCGCCGCGGAGCTCTGCGGCCCCGCCCGAGACGATGAAGGCCATCGCGTCGGCCCCGCGCGCCGAGACCGGCGTCACGAGCCGCCGCGGGACGACGAGGAGCTGCCCGGCGAAGTTGTACGACTGCGGCAGGTAGACGCCGACGTGGTCGGCGAGGCCGGCGCCGTCGAGCGAATCCCGCGTCAGGAAGCCGACCGCCTTCAGGCCGCTCGCCTCGTCGAGCGTGACGAAGACCGGCCGCTCGAACCCCTTCCTCTCGCCGACGAACGCGTCCGTCACGTCGCGGATCGCCGAGTAGAGGAGCTTCACGAACGGGAGGCGCCGGAAGACTCCCTCGACGAGCTCGAAGAGGCGCTTCGTGACGAAGTTCGAGGCGAGCGCCCCGACGACGACGATGAGCGCGATCGTGGCGAGGAACCCCGCCCCGGGGACGGGGAGCCCCATCCATGCGTCGACCGCCCGGAAGACGAAGACGACGATCGCGATCGTCAGGACCGAAGGGACGAAGACGAGGAGCCCCTGGAGGAAGTATCGGAGGAGGTGGCGCATGGCGCGGGGAGTCTACGGGTCCGCGCCGCCTCGGCGGCGTAACGGGCTTCCGGGCGCGCTAGCGCGGTCGGCGGCCGCTCTCGTGGTAGAACCGTCTCCGCCCGGAGAACGAACCGAGGAGGAGTGCCGTGCCCGAGACGTTCCGCTCCGTCCCGCAGATGCTGCTTCGGCGCGTCGCGAAGACGCCCGACCGCGAGGCCTACCTGCGCCCCGTCCCGGACGGCTGGGAGGCCCTTTCCTGGCGCGAGGTGGGCGACAGGGTCCGCGCGATCGCGTGCGGCCTGCGCGCGCTCGGCCTCGAGGACGAGGAGCGCGCCTCGATCCTCGCGAGCACCCGGCTCGAGTGGATCCTCGCCGACCTCGGGATCCTCTCGGCGGGCGGCGCCACGACGACGATCTATCCCTCGACGACGACGCCCGACGCCCTCTTCATCCTCCAGGACTCGGACACCCGGGTCCTCTTCGCCGAGAACCCGGAGCAGGCGGAGCGGATCGCGCGGGAGCGCTCGAAGGTCCCCGGCCTGAAGGCGATCGTCCTCCTCGAGGGGGATGCGGCCGCGGACGGCTTCGTCCTGACGACGGAGACCCTCATGGGGAAGGGGCGGGCGTGGGACGCGGCGAACCCCGGCCGGTTCGAGGCGCTCGTCGAGGCCGTCCGCCCCGACGCCCTCGCGACGCTCATGTACACCTCGGGGACGACGGGCCGGCCGAAGGGCGTCGAGCTCACTCACGACTGCTGGGTCTACGAGGCGGAAGGGATCGACGCGCTCGGCCTCCTGACGGAGGACGACCGGCAGTTCCTCTGGCTCCCGCTCGCCCATTCCTTCGGAAAGGTCCTCGAGGCGGCGCAGCTCCGGATCGGCTTCTCGACCGCCGTCGACGGACGGGTGGAGAAGATCGTCGAGAACCTCGGCCAGGTCCGCCCGACGTTCGTCGCGGCCGTCCCGCGGATCTTCGAGAAGATCTACAACAAGATCGTCGGCGGCGCCAAGGAGGCCGGGGGCGCGAAGTGGGCCATCTTCTCGTGGGCCGTCGGCGTGGGCCGCGAGGTCTCGAAGCTCCGGCTCGCCGGGAAAGAGCCGGCCGGGCTCCTCGCCCTGAAGCACAAGCTCGCGCACAAGCTCGTCTTCAGCAAGCTCCACGCGCTCTTCGGCG
>Ga0209310_1002808_pt1 | contig 10841 bp, 7 predicted proteins | sample AD_UKC030_MetaG_FD_184415 | JGI IMG/M metagenome (GOLD analysis project Ga0209310, IMG submission 184415) | Active sludge microbial communities of municipal wastewater-treating anaerobic digesters from USA - AD_UKC030_MetaG (SPAdes) (version 2) | ecosystem: Engineered > Bioreactor > Anaerobic >... | reverse complement strand
CAAATGCGCTCGATATGTTGACCAGGGCGGCCTCTTTCTGCTGAAGAAGAAGGGGAAGAAAGGATCTGCATCCGTTCACGACTCCCCAGTAGTTGACGCCGAAAATCCACTCTATATCCTCAAGGCCCGTCTGAACGAAACTTCCGAAATGACTGACCCCCGCATTGTTGATCAGAACGTCCGCCCCTCCGAACCTGCCGGAGACCGTTTCAGCGAATTTAGCGAAATCGCCGGCCTGCGCGACATTCAACCGGCAGATCAGCGACTGCAGCCCGGGATTGATTTCTCTGGCCATGCTCAGAGTTGTTTTAAGGCCCTCGATATCGATATCGGCAAGGGCGAGGCGCGCCCCTGCCCCCGCGAATTTAAGCACCAGCGCCTGACCGATCCCGGATGCCGCTCCGGTTATTACTACTACTTTATCTTTAAAATTTTTCATATCGGTTATTTTTTCTCCACTTGTGTATCAGATTGCTGTTATTACGGAATGACATTTTATCATTCATAAAGCCGGGACTTTGTTTTGTCAATTAGTAGTTTACCGTGAATCGCCTTGATGGTTTTCTTCATGTTTTAATGACTCGATAAGTTAAATAATCTTGACAGGCCGCGTATATGAATATTTTTGTCCTCACTGCAATCAAATTTTTTTATTCTGGAAATACGCAATGCTTCACGCGAACGGCATCACCCTGAGTTTCGGTAAGAGGGTCCTCTTCAAGGACGCCAACATCAAGTTCAATCCGGGCAACTGCTACGGCCTCATCGGCGCCAACGGTTCCGGCAAGTCTACATTCCTGAAAGTTCTGGCCGGGGAGATCGAGCCCAACGAGGGAGAAGTGATAACCGGGACCGGTGAGCGCATCGCGATGCTTCGCCAGGACCAGTCGGCCTTCAATGAATTCACCGTCATCGACACCGTGATCATGGGGCATCGCGAGTTGTACGACGTGCTCCAGGAGAGAAACCTGATATATTCAAAGGATGATTTTTCGGATGAGGACGGCGTTCGCGCTTCGGAGCTCGAAGAGAAGCTCGGCGAGATGAACGGATACGATGCCGAAACCGAGGCGGCGGTGCTCCTGAGCGGTTTGGGTATCGGTGAATCCCTCCATTCGAAATTCATGAAGGAGCTCGAAGGCGGCGAGAGGGTCAAGGTTCTGCTGGCGCAGGCTCTTTTCGGCAATCCCGACATCCTTCTGCTCGACGAGCCCACGAACAATCTGGACCTCGAGTCAGTCGCATGGCTCGAGGAATTTCTCTACGGGTTCAACAACACGCTTGTCGTGGTCAGCCACGACCGGCATTTCCTAAACAGAGTATGCACACACATAGCCGACATCGACTATGGGAAAATAGAGATTTTCGTCGGCAACTACTCGTTCTGGCAGCAGGCAAGCGAGCTCGCGATCAGGCAGAAAAGGGAGGAGAACCGGAAAATCGAGGAAAAGAGAAAAGACCTCCAGCAGTTCATCGAGCGCTTCAGCTCCAACGCCTCCAAGGCCCGGCAGGCGACTTCCCGCAAAAAACTGCTTGAAAAGCTCACACTCGAGGACATCAAGGTTTCTTCGAGGAAATATCCCTTCATAGAATTCAAGCCTGACCGCGAATGCGGCAGAACCATCCTTGAAATCGAAGGGTTGACAATTGAGGGAGCCAGCGCCCTGCAGAATTTCAACCTTCTTCTCGGCAGGGACGACAAGATCGTTGTTCTTTCACAAAACCACGCGGTCAAGACGGCCCTATTCGATGTTTTGGCCGGAGAGCTCAGGCCTGGTTCAGGCGCTTACCGCTGGGGGGAGACCATCACTCTATCGTACTTCCCCCGCGAGAACGGCCGATTCTTCGAATCCGATATGAGTATTTTACAGTGGATCAGGCAGTTCACGACAAACAACGACGAGACCTACGCGCGCGGGTTCCTCGGCCGTATGCTTTTCACCGGCGAGGAGTCGCTGAAAAGCGTCAGGGTCCTCTCTGGAGGAGAAAAGGTCCGATGCATGATAGCCCGCATGATGCTCTCCGGCTCCAACGCGCTCATCTTCGATGAGCCGACCGACCACCTGGACCTCGAAGCGATAACCTCGCTCAACAACGGCCTGATCAAGTTCCCCGGCGTCATACTCTTCTCCTCTCATGATCAGGAATTCGTCAATACCATCGCTAACCGCATAATCGAGATTACGCCGAATGGAGTGATCGACCGCAAGATGACTTTCGAGGAATACGTTTCGAGCCCCGAAATCCAGGCTCTCCGAGACGATTACTACCACGGACACAGCCGTCTCATGCTCTGATAATAAGGGTATTTTTTATTCACGCAATCGAATCATTAGTCGTTGACAATGAAATATAAAACGCTATAATGAAGCGAGCATTCACTCGCCGATTGCTTTGCAATGATTCAACGAGGAGGCGGTTATGAAAACCGGTAAAGCGGACACGAGAACCAGGCAATTCAAAATTTACTTCATCATATGCGCGATAGCCTATGTGATCGAATGGATCGCACCTTTTGTCGCAGATATTTCCGGGCAGGCGCAGGGCTCGATCGAGAACCTCGCCAACCTCAGGAATTCATCGAATTTCGACTGGAGCACGATCGCGCTTTTCGGAGCGGTTTCGTTCGCCTACTCGCTTGAAATGGACAGGAAAAACTGGTCGGGCGTTCTCGCAGGCCTCGCGTTTTTTCTCATGGACGCGTTCAACGAAATATGGAACGGGCTCATATTCACCGCGACCGGGCAGTATTCGGCCTACTGGATGTGCGGATACACATCATCCTACCAGACGATGATCGGTTGGAACATCGAGATCATGTTCTGCTTCCTGTTCTTCGGCCTGTGCGTCACCAAGAACCTGCCGAAAGACAAGAACATGCTGTTTTTCGGGAAAATAAACAACCGGATCGCCATTGCGTTCGCCTGGGCCATGCTCGGATTCATCGTCGAGCTGATACTGAACTCTTTCAACGCGCTCATATGGAATTATCCGTGGTGGAGCGCCCGCTTCCCGGTCCTGATCATGATATCGGCCTACATGCCGTTCACCGGAATAGCGATCTGGGTGTACGATCTGCCTGAGAGGAAACAGCAGATCAAGCTGGTCGGCGCGATGGCCATCGCCGCGCTGATCGCGGTCGCGGTGTTCATACCGCTGGGGTGGATTTGATCATGCCCCGCTGGCTTTGCGAAATATCCTGATATGCTTTGAATATATTACATGATGGGTAAACAGACCGAAAGACATCCCGGCGAGATAACCGTACGGAAGGGAAAGGGTGAACGCCCCTACAATTAGCGCGAGTATCATGTCGCCGACGTCCGTGCTCATATCCCTGACGAGGCATGCGAGGTTCATCCCCTCGAAAAGAAGAATTATTCCCAGGACTGGTCTCGGGAAGATGTGCAGAATAATGCTGAAATCATTAGAAAAAACAATTCCGAACAATACGAAAATAGTGCCGCAAATAAAAACCGATCCGCCTGTCCTGGCGCCGAAAAGATGATGCCCGGCCATCCCGCCGGATCCGTGACACACGGGAATTCCTCCAAAAAGAGGGCAGACAATATTCATGAACGCATAGGTAAGAGAAATCTTCCCGGGAGTGATTTTTGTCTCACTGAAGTAATCATGGGAGAGCTGGCTCGTCGCATATATCGAGTTCCCCAAAGACAGGGGGATCTGAGGTATTGCAAAAAGCAAAAAGCCGGTAGCGATATCGTCAATGGTCGGCATGGAATGCCCGCTGACGGGGCCTCCGATAGATTCAGGAATAATTTTACCGCCGCCGAATAAAACGTAATATACGGCGCCCAGGATGATCAAAGCGAAAGCCGGCGGTATTATCCTGTTCCCGAGCAGCGATACCATCAGGATAAAAGCAAGGGCTGCGAGCAACTCGCCGTGAAGGTCCCCCGACGGTACATACCTGGTCACTGCGAGGATCATCAGCTGTAGGCCCAGTCCGAGCTGTATCCCTCTTATGGTTGATTTCGGGATTGCCTTGCCGAGGAAATCGATAAAACCTGTGATTGAAAGAACGAGCATCGTGATTCCGATCGCCAGGCCGCCGCCGAACAACAGGTTCCCGCTGATTTTCTGCGTTATGACGATCATCGCGGCGACCTTCAAAGGCTGCACCGGGATCGGGATACCGTATGCCACGGCGGTCGTCATCTGCATCGCTCCGAACATGATAAAAACCCGTGAGCCGTCAATCCCCGTCACCATGATGATACCGACAACCAGCGGAAGCACGGTTCCGATATCGCCGAAAGCGCCGGAAAATTCATTGCGATCGAACCTTATCCTCGAATGGAGGAATTTCCCGATCGCCTTCGCGGATAAAATCATATCTTTTCAATCCAGCAGGGAATATGCCGGTGAAACGGAGTGCCCGCGAACCGGTCCCGGTGCGTGTTCTTGGCGAGCCTGTTGGCGTTTACGCCATAGGTTTGCCCCTTGTGCACCAGGCCGAATCCATGAGGGATCATCACATAGCCGCTGCGCGTGCGCGCGGTGATTTCGGCCTCGACCTCGACTGAGCCGGCTTCGGTCGTCACCCTTATCATGTCTCCGTCTTTCAATCCGAGATTGTCTGCATCTTCCTGGCTGATGATGCAGGTGCACGCCCTCTTGCCCTCGTTCCATGCAGGATCGCGCATAATCGTATTCGCGTTGAAGTTCATGTGACGCCCTGACGACAGTATGAACGGATATTTCTTGTCCTGGGCCAGAGCGGCCTTTTCCCTGCCCGGTTCGATCTCGGCAAGCCATTCCTCCATCTCGGGAATCAGAACATTTATTTTTTTGTCCTCGGTGCTTAAATCCGAAAAGTTGTCATCGGGGTCCGATTTCCCTATCCAGAGACCCTCTGGATGGTCGATGATCGCCTTGAAAATCTCCTCGCCGATAAGGGGCCCCTTTGGGAATCCCGCCCTGACCGCGGATTTTTTGAAACCTCCGGGAGCGTTCATGAGCATGGCCCAGAGATTTGCGAGGTTGCCCGATCCCATCTCCCCGCCGAGGGTTTTCATGACGATGAACGGCATGACTTTCATAGCCGACGGATTGTCCTTGACGTAATTGATGAGCTCCATGCCGAATTTAAGCCTGTTTTCCTTCGCGGCAGCGTACAGGCTCTGGGGGATTTCCGGAATGAAGCCCATACTGTCGGCGATTCGCATATGGATTTCCCCGAGCTCAAGAGGCTCGCCTTCAGGCTCGACGACAGGCCTTCTCATCTGGAAGTATATCTCCGGCCAGGTCCAGGGAAAGAACGTGCCGTCCCAGGATTCATATCCGGTCCTGGCAGGCAGCACATAATGCGCCATGGCGGCGGTTTCTGTCATGGCCACATCGCACACCACGAGAAGATCCAGATTCGAAAAAGCCTGTTCGTAGGCTGTAGTGTCGGCAAACGATCGAAGGGGGTTCGCCTGGCAGCACATGACGGCCCTCAGTCTATCCGGCTTGCTGCTCATTATTTCTTCGGGCATGACGTTCGGCGGGAACAATCCGCACAGCGCCGGGAACCCGGTTTCCACCGTGCGCCATGTTTTTTCTTCGCGCTCGTCCGAGTGGCCGACAATGGGCATGAGCGTACCGGGAATCACGTTGCACCCGGGCAGGCATAAATTTCCGGTGATCGCGGAAAGTATGATTATAAGGTAGCAAGTCAGGGTGCTGTGACGGTTCATGTAAACGCCGAGATCCGGATGTATCGATGTCTTTCTTGCGCGCATCTGCCGGCATAGCTCCCGGACCTGCTCGTAATCGAGCTCGCAGGTTGCGATGGCTTCCCGCGCATCGAATCCTTCGAACCATTTTTTTATCTCGTTGAAACCGTTTACGTGATTCCTGATGTAATCATCATCGGTCAACCCCTCGCTGATGACGATTGCGATCATCGCCTTGAAAAGCAGCGCATCGGCTCCGGGCCTTACGGCGAGATGAATGTCCGCGATCTCGGCAGTTTCGGTCCTGCGGGGATCGATGATCACGAGGAGCTTTTGTGGATCTTTCGAAAATTCCCGGAGCACGAGCGGAGCGCGCGGCATCTGGTGGCTCATCATCCCGTTCCATCCGATTCCTATGAGCATTTCGGAATTCGCTTCATCCGGGATCGAAAATTTGTACTGCTTCCCGGTCGCCCTGCCGTGGGCCCAGAACTGGCCGGTGAGCTCCTGGGCGATGGCATTGTAGTGATACCGGGAGCCGATAGCGCGCATCAGGGTGACCCCGGCCGCGGCTTCGAAATGGCAGCCCTGCCCTCCGCCGCCCATGTACGCGTACGATCGGGGGCCGTGCTCGCCGACGATCTGTTTGAGCTTCGATGCTATCTCCCCTATGGCCTGGTCCCATGAGATCTTTTCGAATCCCGATCCGGTGCGCCTGAGCGGATGGGTGAGCCGGTCGGAATGGTGCTGATGATAGGAGATATTGACTCCCTTGCGGCACACGTACCCCCTGCTTCTCGGATTGTCCCTGTCTCCCTTGACCCTGACAATCCGGTTGTTTTCGATTTCAACTTCGAGACCGCAATTCTGCGCGCAGAGCACGCAGCCGGTTTTTTTCCACTCTCCCATGTTACTCTCCTCTGTTGCCGCCGTTATTGTCTGTCGGATAAGCCTGAAATTTTAAATAACGCCCCTGTTTTTCGCGATCATCATCATCTGCTCGCCGCTCGTCGCGGGAGGCACTTTTCTCTGCGACGCAGGTTTCGCGGCAAGAACGACCGCATCCGCCGGGCAAGCCGTGACGCACAGGCCGCAGCCGATGCACCGATCGAGATTGACGCTGGCAGTACAATCCGGGGACATCGAAATCGCCTCCATCTGGCAGCGTTCGAGGCACGCTTCGCAGCCTGTGCAGTTTTCCGCCTTGATCGCAGCCTGATAATTGGAGAAGACCATATCCGCCGGTTTCGGAAATTTCTTTATCGCTCCCAGAACCCCGCAGCAGTCCCCGCAGCAGTTGCACATGCCCGCAGGGTTCAGGGCAGTGCCGGGCTGCGTCACGAGTCCCGCCTCCTGGGCTTTTTCCAGGATCGATACAGCTTCAATGAAATCCACCTGCCTGCCCAGCCCGTTATCAAGGTAATATTTTGCCATCGAACCGAACATGAAACATGCCTCCATCGGTTTGCCGCATCCCATATCCTGAGTTTTTTTCGTTTTCCTGCAGATGCAGTCAGTGACCACGATCGTTTCGTTTTTCTCGAGAATGGCGCGCGCGTCGTCGTATGGAGCCACCTGCGGAGTGACGGTTATGGATTTTCCTACCGGCACCGTCCTGATGAACAACCCGTTGACTCCGGCAATGGCATTGTTGAATCCCTCCCTGAAATACTGTTCAACCATGGTCGCAAGCTCCCTGTCGAGTTCTTTAACATGAAACTCATAGAGCCCGTGCATGAACGGTATCGCCCCGTATCTGGCGCTTTCACCCTTCTTCAGACGAAAAAGAAGCCCCCGCCCGGCCATGTCCTCAAGTCTGCGGGAGACCTCATCCACCTGCATCCCGATACGGACGGCTATCGATTCAGGCTCCTCAATTTTCGGGGACAGCTTCAGAAACATTTCCGCATCTTCATGGCTGAACAGTTTTTTGAGTATCATGATTTCGATGCCGGATTCTGTTTCCGGAAAGCCCAGCGAGTACATGTCAAGCCTTTGCTGCAATGACCGATAGAGTTCATCTGCCATATCCCTGCTCCCTCCCGATAATTGTTTTCATGAATTTTCAAGCCTTGAGTTCAAGAATGGCTTTTTCAAGATATTCCATTGAGTGCATCACGAAGCTTACCTGGCCGGTGGCCTTTGTCATGCCGACCGATCCTTCGACAATAGAGATCATGAACTCGGCAGTTTTTTCCGGGTCTGCATCGTCCCTTATCTCTCCGGCCTCTTTCCCCTGGCCGATCAGGGATACTATCATCTTTTTCCACATGGTGATTATCTTCAGGGCCTCTTTTCGCAGCTCCGCGTGTGTATCGTCGGATTCGACAAGCGTATTGAGTATCGGGCATCCTCCGAAGGAAATGATATGGCTTGCAATGTTACTGTAAAGCCTCGGGTAAACCAGGAGTTTGTCAATGAATGCAGTCGCCCGGGTGATTTCATTATCGATGATCCTGATGATGGACTCTGCGTTATGCCTGAATGCGCATAGGGCTACCTCATCCTTGTTTTCGAAATTTCCGTAGATGCTGCCCCTTGTCAGGCCCGTCGCTTCAGTGAGATCAGAAATTGAAGTGCCCGCGTATCCCTTTTTGTTGAAAATCGGGGCTGTTTTTCGTATGATGTATTTTTTTGTCTTTTCAGCTTTAGTAATTTCTTCAGGATTCATGAATAAATAATACCGATCGGTATTATTTATGTCAACAAATATTCTTGTCCTGGAAGCATTAATTTAAGTATAACATTGAAGTTCTCAGTGAGGAGCGGACACTCGACAATCTGCAGAATGTCAAACGTGCGGCGGCTCTTCTCTGGGAAAAAATGGATTCATTCCGGTCTTCTTGATCGTTTTCTTTTTCCATTCAATCAAGCTATCCATTTAAATTACTGAATTCAGATCATAAAATTGGACAATCCGTGATTGTTCTCTACTAGTTCCCATTATCATTTGGTTTATTGTTATAATCGGGGATATCTTCAGTTCCTGGTTTCAATTCAAAAATTCCTACAAATAAGTTCTTCATTGTCCTATTTACGTTTTGATTGAATTTGATTATCCTAATAAATGAATTTGATACAAAAGGAGAAGTTCATGAAATACATTCTGGCAATTATACCGGTTTTGGTAATAACATTTATATCTTGTTCTGATTCAAGCGACCGGACAAGTCGCTACGTTTCAACAGTAGCAACAGTCGGTGGTAACCCCGACGGCGTCACCGTTGCCGGATCGGGCAACATCTATATCACCGATATTCTGAACGGCGATATCAAACAGATAAATCAAGAAGGCACGGTAACAACCCTCTCGCTTGACGGCGACTCTCCATCGCATCCTGACGGCATAACCGCAGTAACAGAAAATTTCAAAGACATTCTCTATGTCGCCGATACAGGCAGCAATGACCCTGATTCGACCGATGGATCAATCATAAAAATCGAGGTCGACCTGACTGCCGATCCGTCCACCGCAGATGCCGGATCATCCACGTTCGTGGACAGCGCCGTTCTGGAAAATCCGACCGGAATAGCCCTTGACGCGGACGGGAACCTCTATGTGGCAGACCAGTCCTCGGGTGACATATATAAAATTCCATTGGACCCCGACACCCATCTGCCTGAAACGCCTGTAAGTCTGACCGATGTGAGCTCGAGCGGAGACATTGACGAACCTCATGGACTCAGCCTTGTCACCAACGAAGACAATTCAGTGACCATATACACAACAGACCAGGGCAGCGACAGCAACAATATCGTCACGATCGACATCCCTTCCTCGGGCAACACGACAGAAGCGGAGGTTACTGAATTGACCCCTGAATCTGACGGAGGGAATGTGACTGATTCCATTACCAATTCGACATTCAACAAGCCCCATGGAGTCGCCATCGGCTCAAATGGCGCAATATTCATCTGCGACGAAAACAACAACCGGGTGCAGATTATAACGCCCGGTGGCAATGTCGTTACTTTCGCCGGTAGCGGAATCGAAGGCGACACAGACGGAGAAACCGGATCGGTACAGTTCAGCAAGCCGAGAGGTATAGGGATTGACAAAAATGGAGATATCCTGGTCTGCGATTACGGGAACGGCAAGGTCAAAAAGATCGAGCGGTGACGAATTATTACAAAATTTCTACGGCTATAAGGCAAACGTCATCCTCAAAGCTTTCAGAACCCCTGAATGATATGAGATCTTGATACAACCGGGAGAGAAACTGCCCGCCCTCCAGGCTCAGCGACGGCAATACTTCCTTGCATAATATCTTCTCGAACAGGCGGCCGCTTTCGTCGCTTGCCTCGGTGAGGCCGTCGGTAAAAAGCAATATTCGGTCCCCGGGCTGCAGGCCGATTCTTTTGCTTTCAAAACGGATATCCTGTATCGGGCCGATGAAGCTTCCCCTGGATGCAAGCACGATGGTCTCACCGCGCCGGCACACTATCGGGAACGGATGTCCTGCACGCGCATAGACCAGCTCCATTGCGGACGTGTCGAGAATCGCGTAGCAGGCGGTGATAAACCCGGTAGTCGCTATGTCTTTTATGCCGCGATTTATGTAGGATAGAAGCATTCCCGGGTCATGCGCCGCGTCTCCGGCCGAACTTACCAGTGTCTTGAGCATCGAGGTGACCAGCGCTGCGGGTATTCCATGCCCGGTGGCATCGCTGATAAAGATTCCTTTACGCTTTTCTCCAAGATCGATAAAATCATAATAATCTCCTCCGAGCTCCTCCATGGGTTTATATATGACGTTTATCCCCGCGCCTTCGATCTGCGGCGGCTTTTCAGGCATAATACTCCGCTGCATTGCCCGCGCGATGACCAGTTCCTTCCCGATGGCGTCAAGCAGTGCGGTTATCCGGTGATTGTCGAGATCGATGATCTTGCGCTGCCGGAAGACCTGGCGTATGTAATATTCAAGGGTGAACGAAGCGAATATGCCGACAGCCAGCGCGCTGAGGAAAAAGAAGTTGTTGTTTATGAAGACGAGAAATCGGCGGCTTTCAAATCCATGAACGGTCATGTCCTGCAGGAAAAGCGCGACGAGTTCGTATGCCGCCACGATAATCAACGATGCGATGATAGCATAGTAAAATCGAAGCCTGAGAATAGTAAAAATCCCTGCTATGACTATCATAAGCCCCGAATAATACGAT
>Ga0209310_1002796_pt1 | contig 10891 bp, 8 predicted proteins | sample AD_UKC030_MetaG_FD_184415 | JGI IMG/M metagenome (GOLD analysis project Ga0209310, IMG submission 184415) | Active sludge microbial communities of municipal wastewater-treating anaerobic digesters from USA - AD_UKC030_MetaG (SPAdes) (version 2) | ecosystem: Engineered > Bioreactor > Anaerobic >... | reverse complement strand
CGTCGGTTTCCACATCGAAGGCGGCGATCATGCCGCGCTGGCGCAGATGTCTGACTTGCGGGTGGTCGGCCAGCGGGGCGAGGGCGGCGCCAATTTTGGCCGACTTTTGGCGGTTGACCGCGAGCACGTCGTCCTGCTCGAAAATATCGAGCGTCGCCAGCGCGGCGCGGCAGGCGAGGGGGTTGCCGGTGTAGCTGTGCGAGTGCAGGAAGGCACGGGCGACCGATTCGTCGAGGAAAGCCTCGTAGATCGTGTCGCTGGATAGCACGATGGACAGCGGCAGGTAGCCACCGGATATGCCTTTGGAGAGGCACATCAGGTCGGGGCGGATTTCCGCCTGCTCGTGGGCGAAGAAGGTGCCGGTGCGGCCGCAGCCGACGGCGATTTCGTCGCAGATCAGGTGGACTTCGTAGCGATCGCAGAGGGCGCGGGCGAGGCGCAGGTATTCTGGGTCGTACATGGCCATGCCGGCGGCGCCTTGGACCAGCGGCTCCACGATCAGCGCCGCGATGTGCTCGCCGTGTTGTACGAGATGCGCTTCGAGTGCGGCGGCGGCGCGGTGCGCGATATCGGCCGGGGTTTCTCCGGTTTCAGCCAAGCGGAAATCGGGCGAGGCGACGACCGTTGCAGCCCGAACCAGCGGTGCGTAGGCGTCCTTGAAAATGGCGACATCGGTGACGGCGAGCGCGCCGACCGTTTCGCCGTGGTAGCTGCCGGCGAGGCAGAGGAATTCCGCCTTCTCGGGGCGGCCGACATTGCGCCAGTAATGAAAGCTCATCTTCAGCGCGATTTCGGTCGCCGAGGCGCCGTCCGAGGCGTAGAAGGCATGGCCGAGGCTGCCGCCGGTCAACGCCGATAAGCGCTCGGAAAGCTCGACCACCGGCTGGTGCGTGAAGCCGGCGAGCATGACATGTTCGAGCGTTTCCAGTTGCTCGCGCAAGGTCGCGTTGATGCGCGGATTGGCGTGGCCGAACAGGTTGGTCCACCACGAGCTGATGCCGTCGAGGTAGCGTCGGCCGTCGAAATCGTAGAGCCAGGCGCCGCTGCCGCGGGCGATGGGGACCAGCGGCAGGTGGCTCGGTGAAGCCGTCTGCGCGTGATGCCGCATCTGCGTGCACGGGTGCCAGACGGCGGCCTGACTGCGCGCAAGCCAGTTCGCGTTGCGCGAGTCGTCCATCAATGCAGGACTTGCGAGTTGGCTGCTGGCTGCTCCGGCATTTCGGCGTGCACCAGTTCGGCTTCGGCGTTCGGGTAGAGCGGGGCGCCGCAGTCGTCGCAGAATTCGAGCGGGAAATGGTGATCGAGGAAGATCACGTCCTTGACCCCGGCTTCGCGCAGCACGGCCTCGATTTCGCCGGCGGCATCGGTGGCTTCGTCCTCGGCGCCGAGCAGCGGCCAGACGATGCCGTGATAGGTTTCATCCTTGTCCTTGGGGCCGAGGCCGACGCGATATTCTTCCATGCGGCGGTCGTAGCAGGGGCCGACGACGGCGCGGATGTCAGCCGGCATCAGGCCGAGCATGGTCTGCAGGAAGGCGACCGAGGCCTTCAGCGAATACGGGCGCGACAGGCGGTCGGCGTTGCGGCAGCCGGCATGGTAGGCGTCGGGCAGCAGCGGCTGCCAGGCGCAGCCGGTGAGCAGCGGCTCAAGATTGGGGCTGCCCTGCTTGATCCATTCCTTGAGCGCGCTGTCCTTGCTGCCGTCCTTCTCGTTCCAGCGGAACAGCGGTTTGCCGCGCGGCACGGCGATGCTGCCGACGAGGTAGCGGACATCGGACAGGAAACGGTTGGTTTCGGCCATGCCTTCGCTGTCGACCGCAAGATTCTGCCCGGCCAGTGTCGCCTCGCCCAGTGCACGAGTCAGTTGCCAGGTGTCGCAGAAACTGCGCGGCAACTGGTCGGGGCTGAACAGGAAATCGGCCAGTGCGAGGCGCGTGTCTGCGCCGAAGACGTGGGCGCCGAGTTGCACAGTCAATGCTTCCAGCGTGCTCTTCGGCAGTGGACAGGCGGGAATCGAGAAGCGCGACCAGGCCAGCACCGGCGCCGCGAACAACTGGATGTCGAATTCCTGGCCCTGCGCTTCCAGGCGGCTGGTTTCGGCGCATGATTCGACCATATCGGCGAGTTCGTCATGGGCGCGCGGGTTGGCCTCGAACAGGCGGTCGAGCGCGGTGTTGATGTCGTCCTCGGCGCCGTTTTTGAGCAGGCTGTCGACCAGTTCGGCGAGTTGCTCCTCCCAGAACCTGTCTTCCAGCTTGCCGCCGGATTCGGAAAGGCCGGTGGCCAGGCGTTGCAGTTCTGCTGCGTCGCGCGAAGTGCGATCGCGCGCGCCGAAGCGGGTTCGTTTCATCGATGTTCCTGAAAATCCAAAACCGGAATTTTACCAGCCGGTAAAATCGGGCGTAGCGCATTACCAGCGGGTTCGTTTCATCGATGTTCCTGAAAATCCAAAACCGGAATTTTACCAGCCGGTAAAATCGGGCGTAGCGCATTACCGGAATATAAGGAATTTACCCCCATGCTGATTTTTCTCTCACCCGCCAAATCGCTCGATTACACGACGCCGCCGCAGGTGGCTACGCACACCCGTCCGGCTTTCCTGAAGCAGTCGGAAACACTGATCAAGCAGTTGCGCAAGCTATCGCCGGCCGACATCGCCAACCTGATGGATCTCTCCGACCCGCTGGCGCTGCTCAATTTCAACCGCTACGCCGACTGGAAGCTGCCATTCACGCCGGAAAACGCCAAGCAGGCGGTGCTTGCCTTCGACGGCGACGTGTACGACGGGCTGGCGGCGAAGACGCTGTCGGCGGCCGACCTCGATTTCGCGCAGCAGCACGTGCGGATTCTTTCCGGCCTCTACGGCATCCTCAGGCCGCTCGACCTGATGCAGCCCTACCGGCTGGAGATGGGCACCAAGTTCGCCAACAAGGGTGGCAAGGATCTTTACGCCTTCTGGGGCGAGCGCCTGCTCGACGCGATCAATGCCGAACTTGAAGCGATGCAGCGGCCGGTCGCGGTCAACCTCGCTTCCGAGGAATATTTCAAGGCCGCCGTCGGGCGCAAGTTCAAGGGCCAGCTGATCCAGCTGGTGTTCGAGGACTGGAAATCGGGCAAGTACAAGATCATCAGCTTCTACGCCAAGCGGGCGCGCGGGCTGATGACGCGCTACGCCGTGCTCAACCGGCTGGATGAACCGGAAGGGCTCAAGGATTTCGACTACGACGGCTACGCCTTCGCGCCGTCGGTCTCCGACGACAGACGCTGGGTTTTCCGCCGACGCGCGGAGTAGTCCGGCTGTTTTCACAACTGGTCGGCGATGAACTCGGCGATGTAGTCGGTCCAGTTGACCGGCTGCGTTTCCTGTAGCTCGCGCGAACGGGCGAAGTCGACCTCGAAAAGTTCTCGGCGCAGGCGATCGACGAACCGCGCGTCGGAGGTGCCCAGGTTGGCCTCCTGGTTGATGCGCAGGCTCAGCTTGTCGAAATTGGCCGATCCGACACAAGCCCAGCCGTCGAAGATGGCCGCCTTGACGTGGCTCATGCCGGGGTAGCCATAGACCCGCACACCGTTTCTCAGGAAGGCGTTGGCCGCCAGCAGGTTGGCGCTATTCATCAGGCCGGAATCGTTGCCGGTGGGCAGGATGACGCGCACATCGACGCCACGCCGGCGCGCGGCAATCAGCTCGTGAATGATTTCGTCATCGGAAACGTAGGGCTGCTCGATGTAGATGAGCGAACGCGCCCGGCGGATTGCGGCGAGCTGGGCGCGCAGGATTTGCGCATCGCCGGTCCGGGTGTACAGCGGGCGGACGTCCATGTCGCCGATATCGCCCGCATCGGGTGGCTCATCTGGCCGGACGGCGTTGATTGCGAAGGCCAGATCGCCGCCCGGACCGGCGTGGGCCCAGCGTCCGTCGAAGTCCTTTTGCAGGCGCCGGACAAGCGGACCGTCGACTTCGAGCATCAGGTCATGCCACTCATAGCGGTATTCGCGGCCGATGTTCATGCCGCCGAGGTAGGCCTTGGCATGATCGATGACGACCAGCTTGGTGTGGCTCGAGGTCAGCCAGGGGTTTTCCAGCGCGCGCACTTCGATTCGGGAGTTCTCCCGAAGGTAGCTGACGATCGACAGCGGCGCCTTGCCTCCCGGGTAAACGGGCGATTTTGAAGGAACCTGGCCGGCGGCGAGCGAGCCGAGTCGGTCGAGAAGCACCCGTACCCTGATTTCATGGGAGCGCTGCTTGAGCAGGTCGGCGATGCGCAGGGCGTAATCGTCGCTGTCGAAGATGTAGATCTGGATGTCGATCGCCTCGCGGGCATCCTGAATGGCCTGGATCAGTTCGACGAAAAAGGCCTCGCCATCGATCAGGGGTTTCAGGCTGGCGCGGTAGCGCGCCGCGCCGACCCGCTCGTCGAGCAGGCTTTCCCATGCGGCCGGATCCATTGCCGCACCCTTGGTCGCCGGGGGCGGGGGATCGTTACCGCCGGGCTGCATGCCGCGTGGCAGCAGGACGGTGCCGGAGTGGAGCGTCAGCCACAGCAGCCGGTTGGTGTCGGAGACCGGGTTGCGCATGATGCCGAGCAGATGGCTGCGCAGGGCGAGAGCATCGACCAGGTGAAGCGAATAGCCGAGTTTCCCGGCAAGGGCCAGCGTGTTCGCCGGCTGGGTGAGGAAGACCGACTGGTTGGCGGCCAGATCGAAGAGGACGAAGGCGCGGGCCGCTTCTTTCTCGGCGACGACGAACAGCACCGGGCCGGATGTCTGCCCGCTGCGTGCCAGTTTTTCCTTGAGATAGGCGTTGGCCTGGGCGGAAAAGGTGTCCTCGCGAACGCTGCGCACGATTTTCAGGCTGGCCGGCTTGCGCTCCAGGCGCTGGACCTCGAGCGTGCCGGCCGGGCTGCGGCTGATGACGAAGTCGGCGCCCTGCAGCGTGATCAGCGTGCCGGCATCCGGCTGTTCCGGGGCCAACTTGTCGAGCAGGTTGCGGACAATTTCATTCCAGCGCTCGAGTCCGAGGAGCGTGACGGACTGCCATTCGCGCTGCAGCGTTTGCGAATCCGGCGCTTCGCCGGCGAGCAGATCGATGCCCGTCGCCAGGTAGCGGTGCTCCCGGGTGTTCGCGTCGCCGCCAGGCCAGGCTGCGGTGAGGTAAATCTTCCGGTCGGCCGAGCCATACTGCAGAAGGATTTGTCCGTCCCTGTAGAACGCCGCCGCCGGCGTCTGGTCCTGCACCAGCGCTTCATCGGTCAATGGAGGCGCGGACGCGGGTTGCGCGGCACATCCGGCCAGCAGCAGCGCCAGGCTCGCCAGCATGGTGGGAATCAGCGGGAGTGCGGTCGACCGGGACATAATTTAATCCTACTCCTGCCCCGGCAATGCGTGAATCCGCCGTCAGGCCTGCTCCGTCCAGCGCGCCTTGCGCCAGCGTTCCATCTCGCCGTTGCCGCAAAAGGTCCAAGCGATCAGCCGGCTCTGCTTCTGGCCCTGCGCCATCGGGATGATACGGGTGTCGACCGGGTGCACCTTCTTCAGCGCCGCCTCGACATGGGCGACGTTTTCCGCCTTCGAGACCAGGCTGGTGAACCACAGGCAGCGCTTCGGGATGCCGGCGCTCTGCGCGACCATCCGTTCGAGGAAGGCGCGCTCACCCCCTTCGCACCACAGCTCGGTGCCTTGGCCGCCGAAATTCAGGCGCGGCTGGTTGGCAATCTTCTTGCCACTGCCCTTGCCGAGCTTGTTCCACTTGCGCTGGGCCACATCGAGGACATCGCCGGGCGAGTTGTGGAAGGGCGGGTTGCAGATGCTGAGGTCGAAATTTTCGCCCGAACGCAGCATGCCGACGAAAATGTTGTCCTGCACCGGCTGGTGGCGCAGTTCGATAGCGGCGGCGAGCGCCGGATTGGCGGCGACGATGCGCTGGGCATTGGACAGCGCCGGCTGGTCGATGTCGACGCCGAGGAAGCGCCAGCCGTATTCGCCGTGGCCGATCAGCGGATAGATGCAGTTGGCACCGACGCCGATATCGACGATCCGCACGCGCGGGCCGGTTGGAATTACCTTGCGGTTGCAGGTGGCCAGCAGGTCGGCGACGTGGTGGATATAGTCGGCGCGGCCGGGAATCGGCGGACACAGGTAACCGGCGGGAATGTCCCAGCCCGAGATGCCGTAGTGGTGGACGAGCAGGGCGCGATTGAAAGCCTTTACCGCCGCCGGGTTGGCGAAAACGATGCCCGGCGTGCCGGCGGCAGTCGTGATCACGTAGCGCGCCAGGCCGGGTGACGCCGCAGCCAGCGCGGCAAAGTCATAGCCAGCGAGATCCCGATTGCGCGGGTGAAGGCCGGGTTTTGGCGGCGGGGCTTTGGGTTTGGCGGCGGGGCGTGCTTCGCTCATGGCGTTTCCTGAAGTGGGGTGGGCGAAAGCAGCGCCGAAGCGGCAGCCGGTTTGAGAATCCTGAAGCCGAGTTTAGTCCGACCGCGCAGGCGAAGCAGCGCCTTGTCCTTGGTCACCAGCAGATTGGCGTCGCAACGGGCGGCAAGTTCGAGGAACATCTGGTCGTCGCGATCCTTGCAGCGCGGCAGCGGCGGCGCCTCGCCGTCGACAATCATGCGCACCAGGCTGCTGTAGCGACTGTAACGGTCGACCGCCATTTCCGGCGTCAATTTGAGTTGCGGATAGGTCAGCACGCGCTGCAGTTCGTCCAGCGTCCGCTCGTCGGCCAGGCATTCGATCCGCCCGCCTTGAAGCGCCGCCATGATTGGCAAGGCATCGGTATTGCTCCAGTGGAAGAGATCGAGGACGACATTGGTGTCGAGAACTAGGCGCAGCATGGCGCGGATTATAATGCGCACCTCTCCAGCGCCCCGGTATTCCGATGTCCCGCATTCTTCTCGCCCCGATGGAGGGCCTTGCCGATCCGCTGATGCGTGATGTGCTGACGGCGATCGGCGGCTACGACTGGGGCATCTGCGAATTCATCCGGGTGACCGAGAGCGTTTTGCCCAACCGCGCTTTTTTGCGTACCTGCCCGGAATTGCTCAACGATAGCCGGACGGCGAGCGGGACGCCGATGCGCGTGCAACTGCTCGGGTCCGATCCGCACTTCATGGCGGCCAACGCACGGCGCGCGCTCCGGCATCGACCGGCCGGCATCGACCTCAACTTCGGCTGCCCGGCGCCGACCGTGTTCCGCCATCGCGGCGGTTCGGCGCTGCTCGGCGAGCCGCAACTGCTCTACGACATTGTCAGCGCCGTGCGCGCGGTCGTTCCGGTCGACATCCCATTCACGGCAAAAATGCGTCTTGGCATCGAGGACGATTCGCTGGCTGTCGATTGCGCACGCGCCATCGAAGCCGGTGGTGCCGACGAGCTGATCGTCCATGGCCGGACCAAGGTCGACGGCTATCGCCCGCCGGCGCGCTGGGTGCAGATCGACCGCGTGCGCGCGGCGGTTGGCATTCCCATCATCGCCAACGGCGAGGTATGGACGGTCGCGGATTTCCGCAAGTGCCAGCTTGAGTCGGGTTGCGCCGACGTCATGATCGGACGCGGCGCCCTGGCCGATCCGCTGCTTGCCCAGCGCTTGCGCGGGGAAATACACGGAGAGGCGCACGAAAAATCGGTCGGCGGCTGGGAGGCGCTGATTCCGTCAGTCGCCGCCTACTGGCATGGTGTGCGGCAAAGGGTGTTGCCGGCCCATGCCGGCGGCCGCCTCAAGCAGTGGCTGATGCTGCTGCGTCGCCATTATCCGCAGGCCGAGGCCCTCTATCAGCGCCTGCGCCCGGTCAAATCGGCTGAAGAGATCGACCGCCTGCTGGTCGCAGCGTGCATAATCGAAGCCTTGCCGCTGGCCGCCTGATGGACGGCAATTCGCGGGTCATCACCAGCGCGCAGGACGGGCCGCATCGCGATCTGGAATCGCTGGTCCGCCGCCACATGGCGCATCCGTTCCGCAAGCCGATACTCGATTACAACTGTGCCGCTTTCGCTGCCGCGCTGACTGCCTGCGATCAGTGGCAGGTCGACGCGCCACTGATTCTCGACGCCGGTTGCGGCGTCGGCTGGAGCACACAGCGCATTGCCGAAGCTTTTCCCGGGCATTTCGTTTTTGGCGTCGATCAGTCGGTCGACCGCATCGCTCGCGGCAAGCCTGTTCCAATGCCGGCCAATGCGCTGCTGGTTCGGGCCGATCTGGTCGATTTCTGGCGCCTGCTGGCCGAGAGCGGCATCCGGCTGGCGCGCCATTACGTCCTCTACCCCAACCCGTGGCCGAAAATCGGCCATCTGGCGCGACGCTGGCATGGACATGCAGTTTTTCCCGTCTGGCGTGAGCTGGGCGGCGAACTTGAATGCCGCAGCAACTGGTGCATTTATATCGAAGAAATGGCGCAGGCGCTGACCTTGCTGAGCGGCAAACCGGTGGCCGCTGAACCGTATCTGACCGACGGTCCGCTGACACCGTTCGAAAGGAAATACCTCGCTTCGGGTCATGCATTGTGGCGTTGCCGGGTCGATATGCCATGAACGTCTGCCAAAGTTGCGGCGCTTGCTGCGCCAGTTTTCGCGTCGATTTTCATCCGGCCGAACTGGTCGGCGGTAGCTTCGCCTGGGGGCAGGGTGTGCCTCCCGAATTCACTGTCCCGGTGACGACGGCCATCGTCCGCCTGCGCGGCACCGATGCGGCCGTGCCACGCTGCGTTGCATTGGAAGGGACGATCGGCCAGTGCGTCCGTTGCAGCATTTATGAAGAACGCCCGTCGCCGTGCCGGGAATTCGATACCTCACACGACGCCTGTACGCGGGCGCGGCAGCGCCACGGATTGCCGGCGCTGTAATTTGCATTTATCCCCGTAATGGTCGGACAAGGCTGTGGATAAGCACGGGACAAGTAATTGGAATCGGCGGCAAACGGGGTCGCTGCGGTCGACGCCAAAAAAACAGGCAATTTTGCTATTTCGAATAATTCTCGTAGTGCCGCACCTGGCAAAACGAGCCCATTAATATATAATATATAAGACTTGTGAACCGGCCCCGGAAAAGCAATCAAGCCGAACCCCACGGTCGCTGTCGCTGTCGTAACGTAGTGCCGCACCTGGCAAAACGAGCCCATTAATATATAATATATAAGACTTGTGAACCGGCCCCGGAAAAGCAATCAAGCCGAACCCCACGGTCGCTGTCGCTGTCGTAAAATTATTGTTTCCCCACAGCAAGCCTTTACGAAAGGAAGTCGCCGTGCTTGAAGCCTATCGCGCCCACGTTGCCGAGCGTGCAGCCCTCGGTATCCCCCCGCTGCCCCTGTCCAAGCAACAGACCACCGAACTGGTCGCCCTGCTGAAGAATCCGCCGAAGGGCGAGGAATCCGCCCTGGTCGAACTGATCACCTACCGCGTGCCGGCCGGTGTCGATGACGCCGCCAAGGTCAAGGCCGAGTTCCTGGCCAAGGTCGCAAAGGGCGAAGAAACTTGCGCGCTGATTTCCAAAGAGAAGGCGACTGAACTGCTCGGCACCATGCTGGGCGGCTTCAACGTCAAGCCGCTGATCGATCTGCTGGCTGATGCTGCCTGTGGTGCCGTCGCTGCCGAAGGCCTGAAGAAGACGCTGCTGGTCTTCGACTTTTTCCACGATGTCGCCGAGCTGGCCAAGGCGGGCAATGCCAACGCCAAGGCCGTGATGCAGTCGTGGGCCGACGGCGAGTGGTTCACTTCGCGTCCGGAAGTGCCGGCTTCACAGAAACTGACTGTCTTCAAGGTCACTGGCGAAACCAATACCGACGACCTGTCACCGGCCCCCGATGCCTGGTCGCGCCCCGACATTCCGCTGCACGCCCTGGCCATGCTGAAGAACCCGCGGCCAGGTATCGAAGCCGACGAGCCGGGCGCGCGTGGCCCGCTCAAGCAACTGGAAAAGCTGGCCGCCAAGGGCAACCTGATCGCCTACGTCGGTGACGTGGTCGGTACCGGTTCTTCGCGCAAGTCCGCCACCAACTCGGTGCTGTGGTTTACCGGCGAAGACATCCCCTTCGTGCCGAACAAGCGCTTTGGCGGCGTCTGCCTTGGCTCCAAGATCGCCCCGATCTTCTTCAACACGATGGAAGATGCCGGCGCACTGCCGATCGAAATCGACGCCGGCCAGATGGACATGGGCGACGAGATCGAACTGAAGGTCGACCAGGCCACCGGCAAGGTCACCGCTACCAAGAATGGCGCCACCATCGCCGAATCGCAGTTGAAGACGCTGGTCATCCTCGACGAAGTTCGCGCCGGCGGCCGGATTCCGCTGATCATCGGGCGCGGCCTGACGACCAAGGCGCGTGAATTCCTCGGCCTGCCGCAGAGCACGCTGTTCCGCCTGCCGCAGAACCCGGCCGACAACGGCAAGGGCTACTCGCTGGCCCAGAAGATGGTCGGCAAGGCCTGCGGCGTGACCGGCATCCGTCCGGGCACCTACTGCGAGCCGAAGATGACCACCGTCGGTTCCCAGGACACTACCGGCCCGATGACCCGCGACGAACTGAAGGATCTGGCCTGCCTCGGTTTCTCCGCCGACCTGGTGATGCAGTCCTTCTGCCACACCGCCGCCTATCCGAAGCTGGTCGACGTCAAGACCCATCGCGAACTGCCGACCTTTATCTCGACCCGCGGCGGCGTCTCGCTGCGTCCGGGCGACGGCGTCATCCACTCCTGGCTTAACCGCCTGCTGTTGCCGGATACGGTCGGTACCGGCGGCGACTCGCACACCCGCTTCCCGATCGGCATTTCCTTCCCGGCCGGTTCCGGCCTGGTCGCCTTCGCCGCCGCCACCGGCGTCATGCCGCTCGATATGCCGGAATCCGTGCTGGTCCGCTTCAAGGGCAAGATGCAGGACGGCATCACGCTGCGCGACCTGGTCAA
>Ga0209310_1002793_pt1 | contig 10894 bp, 4 predicted proteins | sample AD_UKC030_MetaG_FD_184415 | JGI IMG/M metagenome (GOLD analysis project Ga0209310, IMG submission 184415) | Active sludge microbial communities of municipal wastewater-treating anaerobic digesters from USA - AD_UKC030_MetaG (SPAdes) (version 2) | ecosystem: Engineered > Bioreactor > Anaerobic >... | reverse complement strand
TTCGGCCCGTTCAACATGAACGTAAATCCGCCCGAGTACGGTGCCCCGCCCCACTCTCGGCTGAGAATTGCTGCGTATGTGGCTGTCTGCGAAGTTTTACACCAGAAGTCGATGGTGAAGTCGCCCGTACCGAGGTCGAAGTCTGTCGACGTCGGTACGACTACGTAATCGCCAGAGCCGTCGAAAAGACCGGAAGCCCCCCCGGAGTGCGAGGCTGCGGAGCTTATCTGAGCATCGCCCGTGGGGGTTGTCGTATGCCCCTTCGTGTCAGCGAACGTCGTGTCCATCGGCATGTCAAGAACGTTCGACGCCGCGAAAGTGTCTGACGTTTCTGCAATGTTGCTGACATAGCGAGCCGCCTTCGTGAAACGAATGTCGTCGACGTATGCCTGCAGTTTGAAGTCGGTCGCAGTGTTCTGCCAGTCGACTGCGGTGCCAACTATAAAGGTAGTTGTCGCCGGGTTGTAGTTGTACGAACTGAGATACTGGATCACCGGGTAGCCGTTGACTGCGACCGTCATCACGCCGGATTTACGATAGGCAGCCACATGGAACCATTCCCCTGTCGTTACCGCACCGGAGTTACTTCGGTGACCTTGAAAGTTGGCGTCAAACGCGGTGACAACACCCCCGGTCGTCGCAAACAACGCAAATCCGCGTGTAAGGTCGCCGTTTGGACGTGTGTCGAATAGGCAGCTACCGACTCCCAGGCTTGTTGTAAACCCGGTAAAGTGAAACCACCCTTCAATACAGAAGTCACCTGTTCCAACGGCAAAATCCGGACTCGTTGTTGCGACAAGATAGTCGCCGGTTCCATCAAACTTGAGCGAAGAAGGCCCGTACTTTGCTTGCTCAGTGCTTATTGCGCAGTCGCCATGTACGGTAATGGTGTGCCCTTTGGCATCGATGGGGATAGCGTCGTCCATCGAGAGCCGCAATACGACATCCGCTTCGTGGGGGTCTACTGAACCGGACGATCCTGTTTCTTCTGCGTAGGTAAGGTTGGAAGAAGTCCCCGAAACCGTTTCCGACTTAAACTCAAGACCTTCCGCGTAGAAGGTCACGTTGTAGGTCGTTCCTGCCTCTGGAGCGGTCGACGGTTCGTCCCACTTCAGGGGAACCGAAGTCTCGACCAGTCGGTTGCGGTGACTCCAAGCCAGGTCGAGTTCTCCGGTAATGACTTCCGGCCACATCTGCGTGTTGATCTTCACGTTGGCGGGCCGGTAGGGGCGCACAGCGCGTTTCGACAGTACCCCCGAGGCGCTGATGTACGGATCGCCGCCGTAGCCATCTGGCGCCAAGCGGTAGCTCACGGTCGACCCGACAAGATGCTCCACTTCATCACCGAGATCGGCGTTCCAGTCGAAGGCCCACACCTCCGTACCTGCAATCCACTCCGAGGGAACCGTGTCGAGCATGCCGCGACGAACGACCAACGGCGATACGGTTTCAATGATGGCGATCTCCGTTCCAATCAGAAGGAAGATGCCGGAAGCCAACGCAAGATTGCCAGAGTAGCCGGAAAGACTCACAGTCGACGTTACCGCCAGGCCAAGGGGTGCGCTGAGTGTCGCCCGACCGCACGGCTCGACGGTTCCGGTCGAAGCATAGCTGGTGTTGCCGACAGCATCGACGGACTGAGAGAACAGTTCCACCAAGCCGGTGCTTTCCGCAAGAATCAGGCTGTAGGCTTCCGTATCCGTCACTGCCGAGGCTTCCACGTCACCAATCGACCGGGCCAACGCAAAGTAGGGTGCCGTCGTGACGAGCGCGTTTGAAACCGCTGCGACCTCGGGAACCACAGGCTCCCATAGTGTCGGTTCGGTGACGACGTAACTGGATTCAGGCATTTCGAACACGTCTTCAACCAGGCTCATCTTGATCGCCATCTCGCCCGGCTTTCCGTAGTCGAGTTTCACGACCCGGCAGGGCAGTTCGCTCAAACCGTACTCAGGGTACGTCACCTTCACGACATCGCCGGCCTTCACCTTCCAAGCCGCCCGGGAAACCTGCATCTCAAAACTCGCCAACGGCTGTGCGGCTTTGTTCAGTTCCCGAAGGGCTGCCCGGATCGCAAGGCTGGCCGAGCGAATGCCGTAGTAGTTCCGGCTGGAGGAAATGATGACCCCTTGGGCCGAGTAGTTCGCCAGGTCGTGAACCGATACCGTCTCTTCACCTTCATTCGCAGGGTTTGTCCACGTTACGACAACTTCGTTGGTCGTCTCTTCGACGGCCTTCCGGTTGAACTGCGTGATTACGCAGTCATCCTCAGTGAACTCATCGAGGGTTCCGAGATCATATCCGCCTCGAATCAGTCGGATGTAGATTTTCCCGGTGGCCGGGTCGACGCCGTAGACCGCGTCGATGTGACTCAACACTTCGTTCACGAACGTCTCGACATCCGACTGTCCAGACCAGAGCATCGACAGCCCGAACCCTTCGTCATAGAGAACATCAGCAGCTTCGGTGAACGCCACGTCGTCAATCTTCGACTCTGGCACACCCATTCCCCACTCCGTGTTGGTGAAGCACTCACGGATGATGTGAGCGGGGTTCATGTCGTACTCGTTGGTCATGACGGAACTGACAGAGAACGAAAGGTCTGCTCCAAATCCGGTAGGGTCCCCATGCGGTACGCCGTCGATGACCTGATACGCCAACACGTTATTCGTGAGAACCAGACTGGCGGGTATGACCAGCGTCCACAACCCATAGCCCGGACCGGCCATCTCAGTTCCGTTCCACCACAAACGGCAACCGTCATCGTGGTATAGCGTCAGCGTCAGGTCACTAGGCTGACCCATCACAGTGACCCGCTTTCGTAGCCATATCGAGTTTCCGTAACCCGACACTATGGGCGTACCGATAGAACGTCCGCTAATCGCTGCGTTGTTGTTAGCGAAGCCTCCCGGCGCCGTAGGCCACGCCGAGTCGTCGTAACCGACCTGAGTGAATTCTGCCGGGGTTCCAAATGATGTCTGCCCGTAGGTCAATTGATACTTGTACTGGTTGTCCCATTCGACGGTTGGCGTTTCTTCGGCAAGAGAACGAAGAAATATCTCGCGCTTTGCCGAGTACCACCCGGTTTCGGTGCGCTTGACTTTCGCCCATATCGAATGAAGGTAGGGGTAGTTGTTCGACCACAGGAACCCTTCTCCCGGTGCTCCGTGAAAGAAGAGGCTGAGAATGTCACGAAAGCCCGGCGACGTTGCAGAGGTTTTCCCCAATCTGGCGGCGAGGTCTTCGCTCAAGACTTGTGAGGCTCGCCCTTGAAGCACCCGGATAGTACCTGCAAGTCCACCTTCCTTCTTCTCGCCGCCGAACAGTTTTTTCAGACTGATGCCTATCGAGTCGTTTCCGGTCGACATGCCCTTCCAGATTGACTTCTCTTTGACGAACAGTTCTAGCAACACGTCGACGGAGTAGCTGAACCCGACGTGAATAGACATGAAGTATGCCGAAACGGGAACCTTCGCTCCTTTGCTTTTACCGCCCATTCAATTTCCTCTCGATAATCCTTAGCGCCAAAGCATCGCCGGTTTCGTACAGGGTTTTCGCTTCAATCCCATCCTTCAGGAAGGCTTTGAAGTCCAGGTTGTTACTCTCGAACCAACGACGAATACCACGCGAACAGTGCAACTCTCGCAGGTCATCGACGGTCAGTCTGACACCATCAAGGTTCATGCTTTCACCGAGTATTCGACAACTTTCTTGTCCCCGTACCAAAGGAAGTTCGGCCCTTTGATCGTAATCGTACCGAAGACCACAGGTATCGGTCGACCGGCATCTGCTGTTGGGTTCTCCATTTCAGTAGCCGACGCGGGTTTCGGCGTCTTCGGCTTTGGCGCGAAGAAGTAGGACAGCAGGGCCAGGACGATGGAGACGATGATCTGGACTATGAACATGGTGACCTCAGTAGGGTGAAACGTTGCTGACGGGATTCTTCAGCGGTATCCAGGGGTGCCCGCCGAACGCATACGTGTTCCCGTGCACCGTGCCGCAGAACGAAAGGGTGTGCTGACAACCCTTCGACACGCTTCCCGCTGCGCCAACGCCAACAAGCAATCCGTTGACCTTAAGCAGAATGCCAGAATCGACCGTTGGATTTGCCGAGACAATCGTTCTCGACTGGTGAACGCCATTTGTGTCCGTCCATTCAAACACCCCACCAACGTAGTGAGATATGTCGCCCAGGGAACCGGAGACTGTAACTGTCCGTGACGTAACATCAAGAACGGTGACGCCCACGTTGGTCTTGGTCTTTCCGCACTTCGGCCCGTAGAGCATGTGCGGGCACATGTACTGATAGTTTCTCCGTAGACCAACGCGGCGCATCGCAGTCGAGATCGGTTCGCATGCCAGCTTTGACTCTGACCCTTCCCAACCAACCGATATGACCCGGCCCGTCCAAAGTGCCTTCCATTCGGCTGCAGGGTCTTCAGCCTCTCCCTGGAAGACCGTCAGCGTTACCGCGTGGTTCGGCGGATAGACGCGGAACATCTCAGCGACCACGTTGTTGCGGGCCATCCGCACTTCGAGAGTCGACTTGTCCAGCGTTCCAGAATTACTGCTCGTTGATCGGGAGATCGGAACCGGGAGGAAAGTGTCCGCACCCTTGACGACGGGAAACTCCGCGTCGGTGAACAGATGCCTATCCGAAGCCGAATTTCCGTAGGTGAATTCGTACAGTTCAATCGGTCGCCCGAAGAACCGGCTTTTGGTGAAAAAATCAAACATCGTCGTCCTCCACGGTTCGCATGGCGATCCCAATGTTGGCGACCTGATCGGAAGCCCAACTGATTGTCAGAATGTCGCTCGCCAGTGTCCAGGCCGGCATCCAGCAGACCATCACCACGTCAGCCGCGTTGATCGCCGGCCAGGCGTTCGCACAGACGATTGGCGTGTCTCCCGCGACAACCGACATGGACACCACCGTGTTGTAGATCAGCGTGCCGTCGACCTTGACGACGACCACTTGCCGGTAGGTCGTGTTATCGGGAACCGTGGCACCCTTGGCGACGAGGGTACTGCTGCCGGCTGTGACGTTGCCGACGAGTTCAATATCCGGGTTCCACGTCGGGGCGTAGAACTCTCCACGCATGCCGAGCATCCGGTTGAAGAAGTTGCGGAACTCCAGGACTTCGGCGCGGCTCTTGCCAAGATAGGTAGCCTTGACCGACTTTGAGCAGAAGTCGATCACGTCATAGTAGGTGGCAGCACCGCGTCCGTAGTCGACCGCTTCAACCGGCCAGTTGTACTCGATCTGCGGGGCATCGCTCCAGTTCGGTCGCTTCAGGAACACCTCGCGCCCGTTCCATGTGACAGCCGCGCCCGGGGTAGCCAAGGGTGACAGGTTGGTCGGGATCGCGTCGAAGCGTATCTTCCCCTTGCTGATCGTATTCACCGGCGTATCAACCTGCAGCGTCGGCTGCACGAAGCCCACGTAAGCGTGAAACAAGGTCGTACCGATGGGCCAAGCTGCGGACAGCACAGGCGACACCGTGAGCGTCGTTCCGGATACCCCAACGATTTGTCGAACAGACACCCCGTCGACCGACACATACTCCCCAACTCGCATCCAGGGTTGAGCGGCGGTCACTTGAATGTCGGTTCCACCAATCGTCGTCACGGCGGCGAGGCTGTCGGACTCCGTGTAGTCGGGCATGATGAACTGCTGGTTCTGCTTGCCGAACATCAGCCGGTCGAAGTCGACCATTGGAGCCTGGAAATCGAACTCACAGTAGAAGCGCGGACTGTGACGCAAGGCGCGACGTTGCTCCTTCCCCGAACGGGAAGAAAACGCCTCCGTCTTGTAGGCGTAGTTCGTCGTGTAGTTGCCGCTCCAATCGGGGCGGATCGACCATGCGTTCATCCGAGAGCCTGTTTGAGTGATGCCCGGTTGGCGCGAACGAAGTTGAACAGCGCCTTCTCACCGTCTGCGGTACTGAGTCCTTCGGAAACCATGCTGCCGCTGTCGATGGTATTGATAATCTTAATGGACTGTCCGCCCGCCGTGCCACCGTTATTCACATGGCGCGGGTCATTGGCCGTCAGGACTTCCTCGCCCTTCTGCAGTACCGCAGGCACTTCGTTGGCTTTCAGGCCGGCGATCCCGCCAGTGTGATAGCGGCGGGCATTGGCGAACCATGCCGGCGACACCGCCATCGCCTGACCACCGCTGCCGACCACACCGCCCGCGTGGAACTTGGCGCCGGCTGCTGCTTGGAACAGGGAGCCGAGGAGCGACCCGCCGCCGCCCAACGCCTTGGAGGCTGACATCATCGCGTTGAAGATCGCGGCTTGAGCGATGGCCTTTGCCATTGCGAGCAGGAAGTCGGACAACCATTGCCGTAGCGACTCTTTGAGCGAGCCGAACACGTCGCCGGTTTCCCGAACTTTGTCCAGGAATCCGCTGAATGCCGAGTTCAACGTGTTGCCGAAAATGTTGCCAATGTCGGTTGCGGTGACGACAGCGCGATCCCTGACTTCGGTCAGGTTGGCCTTCAGCAGTTTCAGTTTGTCGATCTGCGCGTCCGCGTTTGGCCCGCCGACGTTCGTCCAGAAGGCGATCATCTTTTCGATGGCTTCGGACAGTTGTGCGTTGACCGTTGTCAGTTTTTCCGACAGATCGGAATAGTTGAACGACGGATCGCCCGCTTGGGCGAGTTTCATCTGCTCGATGATGTCTCGCCGTTGCTGCTCAAGGATCGAAATGCGTTCTTCGCCCTGCTGCTGTTCCTTCTGGAGTTTGACCTGATCTTCCTTGGCCTTCTTCTGCTCCCACAGTTGCCCCGCGACAGAGGCCGCCAGGGTGAGCGAGCGTTCGTCGAGAGTGACGCCGGCCTTCTTGGCAGCAGCGACAGCCTTCTCGACCTCAAGACGGACGAACGTGGAGCGGTCAGGGAGGTTGTTCTGCGCTGTTTCGGCAGCCAGTTCGTCCCGCTTGATGCCGAGCGTTTCCTGAAGGTTGGCGTTGTACTCCAGTTCCTTTTCGTTGCGCCTTTCGATCAGACCGATCTGTTTTTCGACGGCCTTGTTCTGCGCTTCCGGGTCACTGCCCGACTGGAACAGGAACGCCTCCTGATTGCGGCGCTTTGCGTTGACGCCCCCGTTGTCGCCGGCCAGCCCGCGAATGGCGGAAGCGATCTCGTCAGCCGATCCGGTCTTGACCGCTTCGATGATGCGCTGCGGGAGGCTACCGTAATTGTAGGCGATGGAAGTCAGGACGGCTTGCTGTTCGGTCGTGAATCCGTTGAACCGATCTGCCCCGATCTGCCCCTTGACCGTACCTTGGAACTCTCCGATGCGGCGAACCAAGTCCCGGTTGGCGTCCTCGATGCTGACGCTCATTCCCTTCGTGATTTTCTGGATCGACCCGTCAGCCAAGGTGACGGTATCCGAGCCGAAGCCTGCCCGGTAGGCGTTGACGTCCCACTTCGGTTTTCCGATGAAGCCTTCGAAGTTGCGAAGCAGTTTGGCGGACGCCTCCACACTGCTGCTGACGCCCGCGAGCATGGTTTCCAGACCCTTGAACTGCTTGGCGTCGAAGGCGAGTTGTAGTTCGCTCTTGGCCTGCGTCGCAAGGTTCATCAGGCGCTTGTACGCTTCACTGGTCTTGTCCAGCCCCTTGATCGCGTCAGCCGTCTTCAGGATTTCATCGATTTCCTTCAACGACTCCATCAGTTTGATTTCGTCGGTCAGGCTCGGAATCTTCCCGCGCAGAATGTCGATCTGCTCGGCCAGTCGCTTCGACGGGTCGATGGGCTTCTGCATCGCGTCGTCAGCAGTCGACCCGAGGGTCTTCAGGTCGTTGGCGAGCGCGATGATGGCCGGCGACACGCCTTCTACCGACGACCCGGCGTCCATCAGCGCCCTGACCGTCTTGGCAATGGCGGCTTCCGTAGTTGCCGCCTCGCCCGTCACCTTGGAGAAGGCTTTGGCCGCGTCGACGATTGCCGGGTTGACGTTCTTGATCTCGGAAATCTTGCTGATCTGCTCGCGGAACTCGGCCATCGAAATCTTGCCGTCGCGGGCCTGCTGGATCAGTTCGGCGATGTCCTTGCCGATCTCACCCATGTTGCCGCGCTTCAGGCTGATCGTGCCACCGAGCCGGCTGGAGAACTTGTCAATCGCCGAAAGCTTCTGTTCGCTAAACTGCTTCAACAGGTCGTCAAGGTTCGCCTTGATGTCGAGCGTCGTCAGACCCTTCAGCGAGTCGACCCACTTGCCGCCCTTCTTCGCAGCCTCGTCGTAGGCTTCGAGGATGATCCCCATCTGGCGCTGGTGTTCTTCCAACGCTCCGGTCGCCTTCTCGGTACTGGTCATCCAGTAGCCGAGCGCCACCGTCAGCCCGGTAATGATGAGGCCGGGGATGCCACCAAGCCCGGCCAGCACGCCGCGCAGAATACCCACGGCACGGGCTGCGCCGTTGACCGCCACCTGAAGGACGGCAAGGCCGGCTGCCGAACTCGTCGCAGCAGCCCGGGAAGCCGTCAGCGCAGCGTTCATGGCGATGAACTGCCGATCCAGCCAGGTCGCCTTGACTGCCGAACTGCTCAAGGCTACGCCGAGCGCGTCGTAACTTACCGCAGCGGCCCGAGCGCCCGAAGGGATCGGCTTGAACGAGTTGACCAGATTCAGGGCTGCGGTGCTTGCGGCTGCGAGGAAGCCCGGCAGTTTGTGAGCGACGATGATGCCGAAAACAAGGGCAACCTCGTTGCCGTACTTCGGCACTTGCGCGAGGATTTCGAGGAACCCGCCGACGACCTTACCTAGATTGGCGAAGAACGCCTGCCCGTCCTTACTTTGGAACTGTTTCGTGAGTTCGCGTAGCGCAGCCTGCAGCCCTTCCGTGAATCCGCCGTTGTCGAACGCCAGTCGTGCCTTCGCCACCTCGTTCTCGAACTTGCCAACGTCAGCCGCGATGTTCTGCAACGAAGCGGACAACTGCGGGCCAACAGACTTGTTCATCTCCGTGACGAACTTCGGCCAGAAGTCAGCCGGGTTGATCTGCCCGGCCTCCATCATCTTCATAAACTCTTGCGTCGTCTTGCCCATCGCCTTGGCAGCGATTTGCATGGCGCCAGGAATCCGCTCAGCGAACTGCTGTTTGAATTCTTCGGCCATGACCTGTCCTTTGCTGAAGGACTGGTTCACGCCGTTCATGGCGAGATCGACTTGCGCGGCACTGAGGTTGTAGACCCGGAAGGCTTCCGTCAGGCCGGTGAACACCTGTCGAACTTCTTTCCCGGACAGATCGGTTTCCTTCGCGGCGAGCGCCAACCCGCTGTAACTCTTCGCCAGGGTGACGAACGACACGCCGAGCCGATCAGCCTCATCGCGGACGAACTTCAGTTCCGCAGCCGCTTGCTTCTGGTTCCCGTCAGTGACGACGGTCAGTTTTGCCTTCGCCGCGTCGACCTGCATCGCTACGTCGAGCGCAGCCTTCATCTGGTTGATGGCCGCGTAGACGCCGACAAAACTCATTGCCAGGGCGATCATTTCGCCGTGCAGGCGTTGTGCCCACGTCATCGCCGCCCGCCCACGGTTCTCCAGGTCGCTCAGTGCGACTTCCGAGTTCTTCGCTTCACGGGCCAGTCGCGCCGAAGCGTTCGCTGTGCTGTTGTACGCGGTGGCCTGCCGGTTGGCCGAGGTTACGGTCGACGTGCCGAGCGCCTGCGAAATGGCGAGTTGCTGACGCTGTGTGGCTGCCAGTGCGTCCGACTTGACCTTGACGCCTTCAAGTGCGGTCTGGAACTGCTGTTGCGATGCAGCCAGCCGGGTAACGTCCGTGCCGGCATCGCGGGCAGCGTTACGCATCGTGTTGATGGCCTGCTGCATTTCCAGGTAGGCCGCTTTCGACTGCTTGGCGATCTCCAGATTTGCCGCAAGGCCGGGGTCAGTCGATGTCGCCTGCCCGTCAACCTTCGTGATCTTCGCGCCGCCGAGGGTGGACGCCTTAACCGCCGACTGCGCCTGGAGCCAGGCGTTCTTGAAGTTGGCGAGGTCGGTCTTGGCGTTGGACAGTTCCTTGAGAAGACCCTGACGGATGCTCAGGCCAACTTTGGACAGCGCGACACCGGCCTGCGTGGCCGTTGCTTCAACCTTCGTGAGTTCCTGCCGGGCGTCGACCAACGCCTTTTCCTGCCGGTTCATGGCCTCGGCGTTGTTGTCTGCTGCGTCCCGCAACTTGGTCAGGTTCCGGGCGGCTTCCCGGCCTGACGTTTCGACCGCCTTCAGGGAAGCAGCAGTCTCCCGTTGCGCGGACTCGGCAGCCTTCAGGGCGACAGACGTGGACTCCAGCGAAGTCCGCATGCCAGGCAGCGTGGTGCTGATCTCCCGAATGCGGGTGATGTAGTCGGCGTATGCCGCCTTCGTCTTGGCGAGCGTTTCGGCTTGCGAACGCAGCTTGGCGTCCGTCTTCTCGAAATTGTCGAGTTGCTTGCTCGTCGGCTCGGCTGCCGACAGAATGGTTGCCGCGTATTCCTTCTGCTTCTGGCCGGTCTTCGCCAGTGCGTTTTCCTGACGACCGAGGGCGTCAATGAAACCCTGCTCCTTGGACTGCCGGCCAGCCAGTGCCGCTTCGCCCGCCTTGACGGCTTTGGCGAGTTCGGCGAACTGCGCTTTGGTCGACTCGACAACCGATTTCTGACTGGTCAGCGAGGACTTCAGCCGGTCGGCGTCGGCGGCGAACTTGAGTACCGAAGCGTCGGCTTTGGAGACTTCGGTATCGAGCCGTACCGCCTCTTCGGCGATCTTCGTCAGCCCGTTCTCAAGACCGAGTACCGCCGAGGTTGCCTTGAGCATCGACCCGGCGATCTTGTCGAGCGGGGACGCCCCGCCGAACGACTTGTTGAGCAACTGGAGTTGCGTGCCGAGTTGCGAAAGTACCGAC
>Ga0209310_1002790_pt1 | contig 10908 bp, 8 predicted proteins | sample AD_UKC030_MetaG_FD_184415 | JGI IMG/M metagenome (GOLD analysis project Ga0209310, IMG submission 184415) | Active sludge microbial communities of municipal wastewater-treating anaerobic digesters from USA - AD_UKC030_MetaG (SPAdes) (version 2) | ecosystem: Engineered > Bioreactor > Anaerobic >... | reverse complement strand
TTCACAGCCATGGACTCATTCACCGAGATCTCAAGCCCTCGAATATCATTTTTGTCAATGGCATGCCGAAAATTGCCGACATTGGGCTGGTGGCCGAGGTGGGGTCATCCCGGTCTTTCGTGGGAACCGAGGGTTTCATACCTCCCGAAGGCCCCGGCACCACGCAGGCCGATGTTTACAGTCTGGGCAAGGTGCTTTACGAGCTCAGCTCCGGCAAGGACCGCCAGACTTACCCGGAGCTGCCGACCAACCTCGGCGATTTGGGAGAGAAAGAATACCTGGAACTCAATGCGGTCATCCTCAAAGCCTGTGACAACGAACCCCGGCGCCGTTATCGGACAGCCGATGAACTCCGGGGCGATCTTTTATTGCTCCAGGCGGGCCGGTCTGTCAGACGGTTGCGCACCCTGGAACGCCGCCTGACCCTGCTCAAGCGCCTCGGAATAGCCGTTGGCCTGCTGGTCTTCGTGGGGGCCATGGCAGGTCTCCAGGTCCATCGGGGACGCCAGATCGCGGTGCGATCGCTGACGCAAACCTATGTGGCCAATGGCACGCGGTTCATGGATCAGGGCGACATGTTCAACGCCTTGCCCTGGCTGACCGAAGCCTTGAGAATCAACCAGGGCCGGCCCACCCTCGAGGAGCCGCATCGACTTCGCGTCAACACCGCCCTGAAGCTATGTCCCAAGCCCGTGTGTACGGTCTTTGAACCGTTCAACGTGTACTGCGCCGACGTCAGCCCGGACGGCGAGCATTTGGTTGTTGTTGGCAACGAAGTCGAGCCCGCCCTGCTATCCTCCCCTGATTCCTCACGGATTCTTCTACCCCACGAGCGGTATTGGGGGGATGTGTTCCGGGTTTCTAGCGGCGAGCGAGTCCTGCGATTTCAAGGACACATCCGCACTCCAGAGACGGTCGAGTATAGCCCTGACGGTCAACAGATCCTTACAGCCAGCGGGGATGGGACCGCCCGGTTGTGGGATGCGCGCACCGGACAGGAACTCGTGGCCCTGCGGATGCAGCATCCACCCGACGAGGCCGTTTTCAGCGCCCATTTCAATCCGCAGGGGGACCGGATCATCACGGCCTGCGCCGATGGCCGAGCCCGGATCTGGGACGCCGGGACAGGATCCCTGCTGACGGATTTTATGGCTCATGAGAAGGGGGGGCTGCGGCACGCTGATTTCAGCCCGGACGGCTGCTCGGCTGTCACCGCGGGCGAGGACGGCGTGGCTCAGCTCTGGGACTTGCGGCGCCGCACCAGGTGCGATCCGGCGTTCCATCATGAATCCTGGGTTTATCAAGCTTGTTTCAGTCCCGATGGACGCTATGTGCTCACGACCAGTTACGATCGATCCGCCCGCGCCTGGGATATCCGCACCGGCCTCCAAATCCGACGATGCGAACATAACGGCCCCATTCATAGTGCCCAGTTCAGTCCGGACGGCCGATATGTCGTCACGGGAGGGTGGGAGGAATATACCGCCCAAATCTGGGACTTCAAAACCGGCTGGCAAATTCACCCCGCGTTGCGCCATAGCGGCAATCTCATGCACGCGCAATTCCTGCCCGATGGGCGACGCGTGGTGACCGCAAGTTTCGATCACAGCGCGAGGATCTGGGACTTGGCGGCCACCAACTGGCCCACACGACGGATCGATGGCCAATTCAGCCAGGATGGCAAACAGTACGCCGTTTCATCCGAGAATGAAATTCGTGTCTGCTCCACCGAGTCCGGCCAGGCGACTGGCCCCGTCATCTGTCCCCAGGAGGTCCCGATCCAGATCACTCTCGATCCCCGGGGACACTACCTATTTTTGGCTACCCGGACTGATTCAGCCGAGGCCTCGGAAGAATTGAACGGAAGGATATGGGACGTCGCCTCAGGCGCGGCCATGGGTGAAGCCTTCCGATTCAGTTCCAATCTGACGCAATCCGTGCTCGCAGTTCGCGGAGAGCGCTTGCTGCTCTACAGTTCCAATCGGATGGAACTCAGGGATTCTCAAACCGGCAAAATCGCGTTTTCCAAAGACATACCCGCAGCGATTCTGGGTGCCGGCTTTGATCCATTGAACCGTTGGATGTTCTGCCTGACCAGAGATAAAGTCACCCTCTGGGACATTCAGTCCGGTCGGCTCAAGCACAGCCTGACTCAGGCTGGGTTTCCCAACCATGCCGAATTCAGCCGCGATGGCCGCTACCTTGCAGTCTCCTGCGGTTACCCTCAAGGGAACATCGATCCGTGCGCGGCGCAGGTTTGGGATCCGGAATCCGGTCGTCCCGTGGGCAAGCCTCTTCAACACTACGACGATGTGCTCTGGGTGTCGTTTAATGAAAACGGCGACCAGGTTGTGACAGCCAGCGAAGACCGCACGGCTCAGATCTGGTCCATCCCATCTGGAGAGCGATGCGGCCCTTTGTTGAAGCATCTCCATCACGTCATCCACGCCGCGTTCAGCCCTGATGGGCGACTTCTGGTCACTTCCTCGCGCAAACGCGCCGCTCGCGTCTGGGACGTTCGCACCGGGAATCCCATCACCCCCCCGCTGGAGCACCCGCTACTCGTATCCGCGCACTTTGTCGGACGCGGTCGTAACATTCTGACTGTAGATCCGAAATCCGCTCAGTGGTGGACTCTCACGCCCGATCATCCGTCGATTGACGACCTCCTGCTTCTGACGCGGTTGCTCTCAGGAGATCAAAGCGTCGAATATGGCAGCGCCCTGCCTTCCCAGCCGGATGAGTTCGAGGCTGGCTGGAAATCCGTGGTCTCTCGAATGCCCGCCGGTTTCTTCACCGTCTCCCCGGACCAGATTCGGCTTTGGACCGACCGAATTAACGTAGAACGCGCCTCGTGGCATCATGGCGAGGCCCTCCAGTGCGAACAATACCGCCAATGGTTTGCGGCTGTTTTTCACCTCGAACGACTCCTGGACCTGCGGCCCGAGGATTCCCTCGTCTCCTCCCGCTTGGCTGCGGCCCGCGAACAACTCGCCCGGGAATCAGCCGGCGCGAACCCTTATCCGACAAACTGAATTTCTGGCCCGCCCTCTGGCGGGAGCGTTCCCTCCGGAGCCGGGAAAAAAGCTGTTCATTATTTGAATTGGAGGTAATTTGGCCATATGGCGTTCTCGAAATTTGGTTTGTCTCCCTCGATCTTGAAGGGGGTGAAAGCGATGGGCTACGTCGATCCGACTCCAATCCAACTCCGGGCGATCCCGCTGCTCATGGAAGGTCGTGACGTGATTGGTAGCGCTCAGACCGGCACGGGCAAGACCGCGGCGTTTGCCCTGCCCATTTTGACGCGGCTCGATCAGCCGAAGGGCTTTCCGCGGGCGCTGATTCTCGAACCCACTCGCGAGCTGGCCGCCCAGGTGGAAACCGCTTTTCGCGATTTCGCCCGGTTTACCCAGTTCCAAATCGCCGTGCTGTATGGTGGCGTCGGTTACGGGCGCCAGCTCGACGCGTTGAAGACCGGATCGGATATCGTGGTCGGCACACCCGGCCGGCTGCTCGATCACCTGCAGCGCGGCACCTGTAAACTCGACCGGATTGAGTTCGTCGTGCTGGACGAAGCGGATCGCATGCTCGACATGGGTTTTTTGCCGGATGTGCGGCGAATCCTGGAACGGTGTCCGCGCCATCGCCAGACCTCCCTTTTTTCCGCCACCATTCCCCCCGAGATCGAAACGCTCATCCAATGGGCCATGCGCAAACCCGAGACGATCGAAATCGGCGCGCGCCGAGCCCCCGCCGAAACGGTGCGACATGCCGTCTATCCGGTCGCCGAGGACCAAAAGAATGACCTGCTGCTCACGCTGCTGGATCAGGTCCAGTATGATTCGGTCATTGTTTTTTGCCGGACCAAACACCGGGCCGATCGAGTGGCCCAGCTGCTCAAACGCGCGAACCACGCCGTCGCCGTTCTGCACTCCAACCGCACGCAGCGCGAACGGGAACAGGCGCTCCGCGGATTCCGCGACGGGCGCTTCGAGGTTCTCGTGGCGACGGACATTGCCGCCCGCGGGCTCGATATCGCCGACGTCAGTCATGTGGTCAATTATGATGTGCCCCAGCACCCGGAGGACTATGTGCACCGCATCGGCCGGACGGGGCGCGCCCAGGCCACGGGCGACGCCTTCACCATCATGGTGACTGAGGACGCCCGCCACATGGAGGCCATCGAGCGTTTCATCGGCCGATCCATCGAGCGCTGCAAACTGCCGGGGTTTGATTACCACTATACGATCCTGATGGACGCGGAAAAACAGCGCCGGGGCATTGTCCCGGGACGGGTCACCGGCGTGCGCCTCAGTGGCGGCTATTTCTTTGGACCCGCCAAACGCCGCCGCCGATAGGATAAACAAAAAACAAGCCAGCTATGCACACCATTCAACTTCCACGTCTGTTTCTCGCGCCCATCCTTCTCGGATTTCTGGGTCTGAACCTGATCGCCGCTTCCGGGGATGCTCCCATTCCCCTGCCGGAACATCCAAGACCTGATTTCCAGCGCTCCGAATGGGTGAATCTTAATGGCTCCTGGGCCTTCGAATTCGACGCCGACAATGTGGGCGAACAACAGCAATGGTTTTCCGGTTCGCGCGAATTCCATGACCGAATCCAGGTCCCGTTTCCGTGGGGATCCAAGTTGTCGGGTGTATCAAACCGGGCCGACATCGGTTGGTATCAGCGCGCCCTGAAAGTTCCCGCTGCCTGGGCAGGGAAACGTCTGTTTCTGGTGATCGGCGCCTGCGATTGGACCACTCGGGCCTGGCTCGATGGAGAGCGCCTCGGAGAACACCGGGGCGGCTACACCCCGTTCGAGTTCGAGTTGACCTCGAAGGTCAAATCCGACCAGGACCAGCGATTGGTGTTGCGAGCCGATGATACCGGTCATCCATTTAAGTTGGAAGGCAAACAGGGCTATGGCCCGGCCCGTGGCATTTGGCAAACAGTCTACCTCGAGGCGCGAGGATCGGTGTTTGTCGAGCAGGTCCAGTTTTATCCTGATCCCGATCGCGGCCGCGTAACCCTGAAAATCCTGCTGAGCGATCCGGCCCCGACCGAAACCGAACTGTGGCTCAAGGATAAGGGAACCGGTTTTCCCGAGATCCGCCAGAAAATCTCCGCCGGCCAGAGGGATCTCCAGGTCGAGACGACCCTCTCTCCCGCCCGGCTATGGACTTTGGAGGATCCATTTCTATACGAACTGGACGTGATCCTGAACCGGGCCGGCAAGGAACTGGATCGGGTGGCCACTTACTTCGGCCTGCGCAAAATCGGCGTGGTGAATCTGCCAGGATCGAATCATCCCTATATTGCCTTGAATAACCGGCCCGTTTATCTGCAAATGACCCTGGACCAGTCCTATCACCCCGAGGGCTTCTACACCTTCCCGACCGATGCGTTCATGCGCGACGAAATCCTCCGCACCCGCCGCCTGGGGCTGAACTCCCAACGTCTGCATGTCAAGATCGACGTCCCCCGCAAGCTCTATTGGGCCGATCGCCTCGGGGTATTGCTGATGGCCGATGTTCCGAACAGCTGGGGACAACCCGATGCGGAAATGCAGCGCGAGACCGAATACGCCTTACGACAGATGATCCGCCGCGATTTTAATCATCCCTCGATCTTCTCCTGGGTGGTTTTCAACGAAACCTGGGGTTTGAAAACCGAAGGCAAAGGCTACACGCCCGACACCCAGCAATGGGTGGCGTCGATGTTCCAGCTGGCCAAGTCGCTCGATCCCACCCGGCTCGTCGAGGATAACTCGCCCTGTAACTACGATCACGTCCAGACCGACATCAACAGCTGGCATGTGTATCTGCCCGGTTACTCCTGGCGCGATCACCTCGCCATGGTCGTCAGTAATACCTATCCGGGCTCCAAGTGGAACTTCATCGGAGGCCGCACTCAGGACACCCAGCCCCTGCTCAATAGCGAATGCGGCAACGTCTGGGGCTACGAGGGCAGCGCCGGGGACGTCGATTGGAGTTGGGATTATCATCGGATGATGAACGAATTTCGGCGGCATCCCAAGGTGTGCGGGTGGCTTTACACCGAGCATCACGATGTCATCAACGAATGGAATGGCTACTATCGATTCGATCGCACCGACAAGGAGACCGGCCTGGGCGAGATTGTGCCAGGCATGACCCTAAGGGATCTCCATGCTCCCATCTACGTTTCCGCGGGACAAGATCTGTGCCGGACCGTCGAACCCGGAGAACGCGTTCGAATCCCGTTGTGGCTGTCGGTCATGACCGATCAGATGCCATCCTCGAAGGCCCAGCTTCAATTCCACCTCTATGGCTGGAACAGCCTTGGAGAGTTGGAGCTTTATCCCAACGTCCCGCCCCAGCAGACGGTTCGGCTGAGCCCCTGGCTGTTTGAATCCCTGAAGCCGGTCCATGTCCGCGCGCCGAATCATCCGGCGCTGGTGGTCTTGGCCATGACGCTTCGCGACCCAGGCGGAACTGTCCTGCAACGCAACTTCACCCTGTTGCGCGCGCGAACGGAGAGCTTGCCGCGCGACGAACAGATGCAGGTTCAAGGCCGTCGCATGCGCGTATTAAGATTTGCCCCGGCCAGCTTTCGTTCAAGCCAGTGGTCTCTGAAACAATGGCCCGTGATGAACGGTCTGAAGATGAACGGCGCCGGCCATGGTTGCTTCGAGTATCGCGTGCCGTGGCCCAAAGGCTTGAAGCCCGGCGACATTGCCGCCGCCGATTTTCGAGCCGAACTCTCCGCGAAAGTTCTCCATGGCAAGGACCGCGACAATGCCGGCAAGCAAGACGGTGACTACATGCGCGGTTTGGGAACCCTCGATCCAAGCCTCAATCCCAATGCGTATCCGATGACGGATACCACCACGCATCCCAGCGCCGTCCGCGTCCGAATCAATGGCCATGCGATCGCGGTTCACGAACTCCTCGATGATCCTGCGGACCACCGAGGCATGCTGTCGTGGCACGCCCAGAAACCCGACCGGTTCCTTCACGAAGCCGGCTCCTATGGTTGCCTCGTCCAAACGAGTCTTTCACAGGAAGTTTTGCGAGAGGCGGCCGAAGCGGGTGAAATCATCCTCCGCCTGGAAGTGGACGCGGCCCTGCCGGGCGGATTGGCCATCTATGGCGAAGACTTCGGTCGGTATCCCTTGGATCCCTCGCTGGTCTTTCTGATGCGCAAGTAAGGCCGTTTTCGTTCGAGCAGGCATTGGAGAACCGCCAGGTTCTTGCGGTCCTCATGCAGATCGGGAGATTTCGGAGTCTCCAAACAGCCTGGATGTTTGAGAAACCGGGGATCGTTGACAATATGCCGGAAGGCGTCTTTGCCGATTTCGCCCTCTCCAATGCTGGCATGACGATCAACCCGGGACCCGAGTCTGGCTTTCGAATCATTGAGATGAAAAGCCAGCACTTGTTCGATTCCAATCGAGCGATCCACCTCGTCGATCAAGCCATTCCAAATCCTGGGTTGACGGAGATCGTATCCCGCCGCAAAACAATGGGCGGTGTCCAGACAAACGCCGAGTCGTTGCGGAGCATCGACCCGAGAGAAGATCTCGGCCAGGTGAGCGATCTGATGCCCCAGACAGGTGCCTTGGCCCGCCGTGTTCTCCAGCGCGATGCGCACCGATGATTCCCGCGTCGCCCGCAAGACCTGGTTGAGCCCGGACACCACCTCGTCAAGGCCCGCTGAATCCCCCTTGCCAAGATGCGCGCCCGGGTGCAGGACGAGAAAGGGCAACCCAAGCTGTCCGGCCAATTCAATCTCGAGCATCAGGGATTCCAGCGATTTTTCCCGATTCACCGAAGCTGGAGCCGCCAAATTGATCAAGTAACCCGTATGCCCGAAAACGACTTGGAAATCGTGCCGGGATAACTCGCTGCGATAGAGATCGAGGTCCTCGTTTGAATAAAGACGGGCAGACCACTGCATGTTGTTTTTGACGAAGATCTGGCACAACGACGCACCGATCGCCTCGGCTCGCTTCAGCGCCATGTGAACCCCACCGGCAGTAGAACAATGCGCCCCAAATATCATAAAGACAGAATAGCGGTGCCTTCTAGAACTGTCTATCCCGTCTATCCCATACCGATCTAACCGTCGAGGTAAAGGCGATCGAGACATTCGACGCTCAGCGTCACATGTTCATCGAGGATTGCTTTCACGATGGGCCGAGGTTGTCGTTGAGTTTTCATGGTTTGATCGCCCGAAAACTTAACCTCTCTGCCCACCGGATTGAAGTGCGGTGTTTTGGTATTCCCGTTCCGCGCAGCTTCGTTAGTGCTTCTCTCCCCAAATACCAAAACACGCTCCCGCCGTGCTCCAAAGCTAAAATATGCTTGAATAATAAAAATTCACCATATAAGCCCCGATAGAAAGACACCGAAAATCCAGTTTGTTTCGATGTCTGAGTTCGAGAAAATAAATGCTTTTCGATGAAAGAAGGTGACTCTCACGGAGCCACAAAGGCACGGAGATGACCGAAAACGCGATCGGGACCCTCATCGTCGATTGTGCGGTCGAGTTGCGCCGGGATCTGGGATCCGGCTTGCTGGAGACGGTCTACCAGGTAACCCTGGCCCGGGCAGTAGCATGAGCATCAGACGGCACAACACTGTGGTTGCAGTCGCGAGTGCGGCTGCCAGGGCTGTGCCAGACCTTTGCGTTAGCGAAAAGCAATGCGCTCGCACCCCGCATCTTTCGTATTTTGGCTGCCTGCAATCACATTGTGTGGAATTGTCTCGGGATATTTTCTTGTGATGTGGTGGAACGTACCCAGGACTCCATCACAGGGCATGGAGGCGCTTATCGGCATCCCATATCTGTTTGCCTCGTTGGCGATGGCACCCATTATGGTCGGGTTTGCGATTTTGTTGTGGATTCGTCCCCGTCGTGCGGCACTGAAGCTTGAATATGTGATTCCTACGACGGTCCTGACTGCAGCCGGAGTCGTTGGATATTATGTCACACCGAGAGCAAGTGCCGCCACATACGAAATCCACCTGTTGTTTTTGGATGAACGAAACACTCCTCTCTCCGACCTCGCCGTAAAGGTGGTTCATTCCTCACCAGACTTCGACATGATCAGAGGCGGCACGACACGCCGAGAGGAAGCATTTCATATTAAAACGAGTGAATTCAGCATCACAAAAACAAAAGGAGAAGACGCCGAAATAAGAATTGAGAAAGACGGATATTACCTCACTAAAGTAAAATTTCCCCATGTGCGGCCGCCGAAGCGAGATTATGGGCTTCAACAAATTGATGTTGGGTGGCAGAAGGATTGGAGCGGGGGACATTGGGGTGTTGACGCCTGCCAAGCGTCGATGAATTGGCCACTCCATTCCAAAGAACCTTTCAAGGTCGTGATGCTTGATGGGACATCACCTGCCAAATCACCGTTCCCCGAATACACGGATGAAGACTTCCAAAACTATCAGAGTGCAAACAAATAAACCAGGCGGTCTGGCGAACGGCAGCCAGCCGATTGGCCCAGAGACAAATTCAACGTCATCGGTGGCTGGATCGCGTCGTCGACCTTTGCGTTTGCCTCAAATGTGGCTGCGACTCTTCTGCATCACTTTAACGCTGGTTCTGAGGTGCTCAGCCTCGACACAGCCTCAGGCGTCAACGTTCGTGCAGCGCCTGCATCTGATCCTCTTTCGTGGTGAGGTGACGAATGCGGTGCAGGGCACTCCCGTCGTTGAGCGCACCGTCTGTCCCATTGGCGTTCTCCTGGTGAACGCTCCGAATAGTTTTCAACCACCAAAGGTCCGCGTCATTCGCGCCTGTGTTGGTGAAGTGCATCGGCATGATCAAGGGGCTCTCGATCAACTCCGGGCGGCATGTCGGAAAGAAGTCAAAGAAGGGTTGGCTGAGGCCTGGGCACTGGTGGAGTCGGTTTGGGACCCGAAGCCGGAGGAAGGTGTCTGCCAGGAGTCCATGCGAATCTCTTATACGCATCGCGGAGGCTACTCGACACAGGAAACCTCTCGTTACCGGATCGGACCAGCCCAAAAACTGGAGCTTGGGGAACGAATCGGGGAGAGAACCGAAAGGATGAGCGGCCGCGCAAAGCAAGGCGAACCTTAAGGGAGCCAACTGTCGCCAAGACAACTGACTTGATGACAGTTGGATGTGTAATAAGGCAGTTCAGTTTTCTGCCTTAGCGCCGGTTTTCAAGCCCCTTTTTTGCCCGCATGCCACCGGCTCTTCCTATCACGACCACACACGGTGGCCGGCAGACTCCACGATCGCGGTTTGTTTGCAGGACAAGAGCAGAGATTGGTTTGCGCGTGCCCTTCCCAAATCCTACCGACGTGTCCGGTCTGTTACGGGCAAATAACAGGCCAGAAAACCGGCTGTAACAGCGCTATAGGCACCTGTTTTTTTCGGATCTATTTCTCCCCATGACACTTGCTTTGGCGACAGTTGGCCACCCCAATCCGCTCGAGCGCGAAGTAAAGAAGACCCTTTCGATCCCGCTTTATTATACGGGATTAACGAAAAAGGCCGTTGTGATCGAGCGGGACCGCTCGGCCCGCGCCTACACCCTGGAGCGCGAATACAGCATCGAATTGCCGGTCCGGGTGCCTGCGCGCGGAGTAACCTGGTTTGTCATCAAGTGATTCATCGACCGGATGGAAGACTTCGCCAACGCGCTGCTCGCGGAGAAACCGAACTTGCCCGTCGTGCGCGGCAACGTGTCGGACAGTTGGATTCACGGCCTGGCCAGTTCGCCCCACGCCATGAAGACCGTGTGGTGCCGGAACTTGGAGCCGAGTTGCACACGCTGGCCGAAAACGTGAATGTCCCCGGCCTCCGGATCGTCGTCTTCAATCCATTGCCCTGGCCTCGAGACGGCCTGGTGGACTTCGCGTTCCCGTTCATGGGTAGCAT
>Ga0209310_1002786_pt1 | contig 10922 bp, 11 predicted proteins | sample AD_UKC030_MetaG_FD_184415 | JGI IMG/M metagenome (GOLD analysis project Ga0209310, IMG submission 184415) | Active sludge microbial communities of municipal wastewater-treating anaerobic digesters from USA - AD_UKC030_MetaG (SPAdes) (version 2) | ecosystem: Engineered > Bioreactor > Anaerobic >... | reverse complement strand
AAGGCCAAGTCAGCTTGAGGGAAAAAAACCGTAACGAAATATCCTTGAGCGCACCATCGGCAAATCGGTGCGACCCGGGCATTTCATGAACCCGATCGGCGATGAGACGAAACCAGCCCTTCACCAAATCGATGTCGGTCACACACAGACCGTAAAGATACCAGTCTTTAATGATATGAACAAGGGCCAAGCTCTCTTCCCGGGAAAGATAATGATAACTGGGACAAAAGTGGCCGTCGCAGAGTTCCTTCCCGTAAAAAGAAATGTCCCGCCAATCTTCCCCGCCGTTTTGGCAGGGGTGCAGGAGACATCCGACTTTTTGCTCTTCCGCATCGATAAAACCCAGGTACTCGCAACAGTAGATTACCTCATAGCGCTTTGCGGGATTTTCCGTCTCCACGATGCGCGCCGCATAAATCGGCAGGTCCTCCCGTCTCCGGACAAGATCCCTGAACAGTCGGGTTCGCTTCCGCAGCCGACACGCAAGCGACGCCTCCCGGCTGTCGGCGTAATTGTATAACCCGCAACAGGCGCCGCAAGATTTTCCCTCGCCGGGCTGGCACAGATGGACAAAATCTCCTGGAATCATTCGAATCTCACCGTCTGAACCCCTTGTCGGATCTTCTGTCCCCGAGGATTAAGACATGATCAAAACGCTGCGTTCGCTCTCGCTGCATATGAAAAAATTTTTCCTTGCCTGGGAATGATATCGGTTGGCGTAGCCAATATTGCCGTCGCGTTGAAAGATAAAATTGGTTTTTCGCCATAAGCCCTTCCTGATTGATGGATAACATAAAAAGGATCGCCCTGGCGTCGCTCATGCCATTTCACCTTGAAAAACAAATCGTTGCTCCGGGTACGAGACTGGAAAACTATATAAAAGGAATGAAGTTGCAGGTCAAGCATAAAGATGATACAAGGCAAGGCGTCATCGGCAACGGGGATGTGATAGCACTCACACATATCATATCCCGGCGCCGTACGGGAATCGCTCCGCAGGAGATTCAGGGTATTTTCAGAAAATCATTAATCAAATGTAGACAGCAGAAAGAAACATGCCCCAGGAACTGATCGAAAAAATCACGCTGCAAAATGGCCTCACCCTTGAAATCTGGGATCATTCCCGTTCAATCGCCGTCGACACGGACAAGGTGACTTTATACATCTGTACCGCCGTTCCGTTGGACCCGTCGTTTTTCTCCGAGGAGGTCCAGTACGAAAAAATGCGGAAATGTTTCGGCGATGCCCTGATGTTTGAATACAAAAACGAAAGATCCTTTGTCGCCAAGGCGGAAAGGGACCAGGTTTTCCAGCGGTTCATCGATACCTTCAAGAAGGACACCCTGCCCTACCTCTCCAAACCCGATTTTGCCCGGCGTTTTGCTCTGTCTAAATATCGGGACATGGAAAAGAACCCTTTTCAATACCGGGAGATCTCCTCGGAACGGGGGATATGAATTTCGAATCTCTGCTTTTGTCCGTCGAGAAACCCAGTCGTTATATCGGTGGCGAGGTTAATGCGGTACATAAGGACCATCAGAGTTGCAAGCTTTCCTTCGCTCTGGCATTTCCCGACACCTATGAAGTGGGCATGTCCCACCTGGGACTCCAGATCCTTTATGCCATTCTGAACCGCATGCCCGACGTCGTTGCCGAACGTTGCTTCGCTCCCTGGCCGGACATGGAAACCCGGATGCGGCAATCCGGCCTTTCCCTGGCCTCGCTGGAAAGTCATACTCCATTGAATCGTTTTGATATCATTGGCTTTTCTCTTCAATACGAACTGTCTTACACCAACGTGCTGAACATGCTCGACTTGGCTGGCGTTCCCCTTCGCCGGGAAAACCGCCGTGCAGGAGACCCTCTGATTATCGCCGGCGGCCCTTGCGCCTTTAACCCGGCCCCCATGTCGCTTTTTATTGATGCCTTTGCCATCGGAGAAGGAGAAGAGATCATCACGGAAATTGCCGCAACCGTTATGAACGGCAAAACAAAGGGGTATTCCAGGGAACGGATCCTGGAAGAACTCGCTCAAATCGACGGTCTCTTTGTTCCGGCGTTACATAAACAGGGAGAGATCATCCGCAAGCGGATTGTTACGGATATCAACCGATGGCGACTTCCAACCTGCCCCGTCGTACCGCTCATGAAAACGATCCATGACCGGATCACCCTGGAAATTGCCCGGGGTTGCACCCGGGGGTGCCGTTTCTGCCAGGCGGGCATGGTTTGGCGCCCCGTCCGGGAAAAGGAACCGGCGGTCCTTCTGGATATGGCGGATCAAAACTTATCGGCCACAGGATATGAAGAAATCTCCCTTTTATCTTTAAGCTCCGGCGATTACACCTATATCGAGCCACTCTTGTCCCTCCTGATGAACCGCTATTACAACCAACGTATCGCCCTGGCTTTACCATCGCTGCGTGTGGAAACCCTGACCAAAAAGTTAATGGACGATATCAAACGTGTTCGCAAGACGAGCTTCACCCTGGCGCCCGAGGCCGGCACGCAGCGTCTCCGCAATGTCATCAACAAGGGGAACACGGAAGAAGAATTGCTGACGACGGTGCGACAGGTTTTCGACGCCGGATGGAAAGCAGTCAAGCTCTACTTCATGATCGGACTCCCCGGCGAAACGCCTGAGGATCTGGAAGGCATTTCCACAATGGCCCATCGCGCCCTCCGGGAGGGGAAGAATCGTGGTCAGGTGACGGTGAGTCTTTCCACCTTTGTTCCCAAACCCCATACACCCTTTCAGTGGTCCCGGCAGATCACCATGGCGGAGACTCAGGAGAAGCAAAATTATTTCCGCCAGGTAATCCGTCATCGGAATCTCTCCGTCAAGTGGCACGACTACCGGATGTCGTTTCTGGAAGGCATCCTGTCCCGGGGCGACGAACAAACAGGACTTCTGATCGAAGAAGCCTACCAGAGAGGCGCCCGTTTTGACGGATGGAGCGATCTTTTCCACTTTTCACAATGGGAAGACGCCTTCAGTAATCAGCATATCACCCCGGAAGATCATTTTATTGAAAGAAATCCATCAGCCGCCCTCCCCTGGGATCGTATCGACGCGGGACTCAGCCGGGCGTTCCTCCATCGGGAGGCGGAAAAGGCCGGTCGCCAGGAGCCGACACCGGATTGCCGGTTTTCCCCGTGTCATGACTGTGGCGTCTGCGACCATGTAAACATCAAAACAACCTTAGCCCTTGACACGAAACATATCCTTTTGGAAAAACCCCGCCCCGAAACATCTGCCTCGGGAGAGGCAGCAGGAGAAAAGCGGTTTCGGATTCTTTTTACCAAGAAAGATCGTTCACGGCTTCTGTCACACCTTGAGGTTTCGTCAGCCCTGATGCGAGCCTTGAAGCAAAGCGGCTTGCGGTTTATCTACTCCCAGGGATTCCATCCCCATCCCCGGATCTCCTTCGCCGTGGCCACATCCGTCGGGATGGAAAGCCTGGCGGAGTATGCGGACATCCGGGTTGAAGAACCGATCCAAAACACCACAGCCTTCATGGAAGCAGCCAACCGCTGCCTGCCTGCGGGGATGGCCCTTTTGGAAATGACGGACCGGCCCCTGACCGAACCTTCCTTAAGCGATGCGATTCTGGCGTTCCAGTACCGGATAATCCTGCCTCAAAGGAAAACAATCCGCCCGGATCAAGAAATGAACGACACGCTGCAGAATTTTCTGATTACGCCTTCATTTATCACCACCAAAACGACAAAGGATAAAACCATTGTCAAGGATATTCGTCCCCTGGTGGAAGAGCTGCTGTTTGATCCGGCGACGCGAGTCATAACCCTGCGGATTAAATGGCACAATAACGGCGCCCTGAATCCTCTCGATTTTCTACGGGATGTACTCGGGTTGACCGATACAGATCTGGCCGAAACACGGATCACCAAGACTGAAACCGTTTTTCGATAGTCATCAACACTGGGTTTCGTCATTTTTCGCTCTTGCCGGGCGGCCGAATCAGGCTTCCCGATTTTTCTAAACGGCGAGGCCATAAATTTTATTGACAAACCGCATCGATATTCGGTAAAGTGCGCCAAAATTTTTTTATAAGGATTTGAACTATGTACGCAGTCATTAAAACAGGTGGTAAACAGCATCTTGTTTCCCCCGGGGATGTATTGTCCATCGAAAAGGTGGAAGGACTCAAGGGAGACAGCTTCATTTTTAGTGAGGTGCTGATGGTTGCCAACGGTGAAGATATCCGGCTGGGAACCCCGGTGGTCGAAGGGGCAAAGGTAATCGGTGAAATCGTCGCCCAGAAGAAAGGCCCCAAAATAACGGTTTTCCGTATGAAAAGACGGAAGAGCTACCACAAGAAGACTGGGCATCGTCAACCTTTGACCAGTATGAAGATCACCGAAATTTCCATCTAAGGGGTAGAAGTCATGGCACACAAGAAAGGACAGGGAAGCTCTCGTAACGGGCGAGACAGCAATGCGCAACGGCGCGGCGTGAAGGTATTTGGCGGCCAGACCATCAGCGCAGGCGGCATCATCATTCGCCAACTCGGAACCAAAATGCATCCTGGCAATAATGTCGGTTTGGGAAAAGACTACACCATATTCTCGAAAATCGATGGTATCGTCAAGTTTGAAAGATTTGACAAAAAACGCAAAAAGGTCAGCGTTTACGCTGCATAGCGACGTTAAAAAAAGGAGGCATTGAAAAGATGGGTGATCGTGAGGCCGGAGTCGTCAAGTGGTTTAACGACAAAAAGGGGTACGGGTTTATTTCCCGTCAATCGGGGGGGGACATTTTTGTTCATCACAGCTCCATCGTTGCAGAGGGCTTCAGAACCTTGAAAGAGGGAGACCAGGTTGAGTTCGAGGTGAAAGAGGACGCCAAGGGAAAATCCGCGGTAGAGGTTAAAAAGGTCTAACTCCGGTCCGCCTGCAGAGGCAGGGTGTGTGGACGAAACAATCCAGTCATCATACGTAAGAGGCACTTCCGGGTGCCTCTTTTATTTTGTGCACAGATGAAATTCATTGACGAAGCAGACATTTATGTAAAGGCCGGAGACGGCGGCCGCGGTTGTGTCAGTTTCCGGCGGGAAAAATATGTTCCGCGTGGAGGTCCGGACGGCGGCGACGGCGGTAAGGGAGGAGATATCGTGATGCGGGCCTCTTTTTCCCATCACACCCTTCTGGACCTGAAGCATCAACCACGCCATGTGGCCCGGCGTGGTGAGTCCGGCCGTGGAAGTTTGAAAACCGGTGCGAATTCCCCGGACGTGGCCATCACGGTCCCGGTTGGAACCATTGTATCAGATGTCGACACCGGAGAAATTCTGGTCGATTTCACCCATGACGGCCAGGAATGCATTGTCGCCAAAGGTGGCATCGGTGGGAAGGGAAACGCGCACTTCAAAACATCGACCCATCAGACCCCCCGGTTTTCACAAGAAGGCATGCCGGGTGAAGAACGTCGGATCCATCTGGAGTTGAAATTAATCGCCGATGTCGGCCTGGTCGGTCTTCCTAACGTCGGCAAATCCACGTTCATCGCCAAAGTCTCCGCGGCGAAACCGAAAATCGCCGATTATCCTTTCACCACGTTATCGCCCAATCTGGGGGTCGTCTCATATGGTTCCTATCGCACTTTTGTCATTGCCGACATCCCGGGGCTGATCGAGGGTGCACACCAGGGTTCCGGTATGGGGATCCGCTTTCTGCGTCATATCGAGCGGACCCGTGTACTCCTGCACATTATAGACATTTCCGACACATCGGAGTTATCGGGGTGGGACAAGTACGTTCTAATTAACCGGGAGTTGTCTTCATTTGGTACCGCCGTAGCGAACAAACCACAGATTGTGGCCATTAACAAGATCGATCTAACGATGACCCGGGACAGACTGAAAAAAGAAATTGATTTTTTCGCACAAAAGGGCATAGAAATACTGGTTTTTTCTGCAGCAACCGGAGAAGGAATTCCGCATGTGATCGATACTCTGGTGAAAATGATAAATACCCCACAAAATGATGGATAAGTCATGTCGAATATTCATACGGAAACCTTAAAAGGCGTAAAAAAAGTCATTATCAAGATCGGCAGCGCCGTCCTGACGGGAAAAGACGGTCTGGACATTCAGATCATCGACCAACTGGTCGATGAAATGTCCGATTTAATCAAAAAAGGCTACCACATCGTCCTGGTAACTTCCGGTGCCATCGCTTCCGGGAAACACCGCATGGGCATCACCGGCCCCTTAAAGAGCATCCCCCAGAAACAGGCCGCAGCAGCCATCGGTCAGGGACGACTCATGCGGGTCTATTCAAATTCTTTTGGCAAGCACGGCATGCATGTCGCCCAGATCCTCTTAACCATGAGCGACCTTACGGAGCGGAAACGCTTCCTCAACATCCGCAATACCCTGACCACACTGCTCGAGTGGGGTGTGATTCCCGTCATCAACGAAAACGACACCGTGGCCGTCGAAGAAATCAAATTCGGCGACAACGATAATCTGGCGGCGATGATCGCCAATGCCATCGAAGCCGAACTGGTCATCAACCTGACGATGACAGAGGGTTTGTTTGACCGGAACCCGAACATTTCCAAGGATGCCAAACGCATTCCCATCATTCATGAAATTACAGAGGAAATCGAAGGTGCCGCTTCAGCGGAAGGCACCGCCGAAGGAAGCGGCGGTATGCGAAGCAAGGTTTTGGCGGCAAAAAAGGTAACGGTCTTCGGTATTCCCTACATCATTGCCCAGGGGAAAAAGGCGGGAATTCTGAAGGATATCTTTGCAGGAAAAGACACCGGCACCCTATTTCTTCCCGCCCGGGAACCTCTAAACAGCCGGAAATACTGGATCGCCTTCACGCTGCGCTCCCAGGGCAAACTGACCATTGACGAAGGCGCGCGCAACGCCATCATCGGGTCGGGAAAAAGCCTGCTCCCCTCCGGCATCGTTGACGTGGAGGGAGACTTCACGATCGGTGATCCCGTGACTTGCATTGATCTTAAGGGCGCGTCTTTCGCCAAGGGGCTTGTTAATTACAGCGCCTCGGAAATACGCAGGATCATGGGCCTTAAATCGTCAAAAATCAGCCAGATTCTTGGTTACAAGGACTACGATGAAGTGATCCACCGGGATAATATGGCCGTTATGGCGCATCAAAAAAACCGGAAAACCAAAGCCCCTTCAGGACCCAAAAAAGGCCCGCCAATCGGCAAAATTCCCTAATATTTCCTTGACATGGTTTATGTGGATATGTTAATCGACGGCGGTAGCTCGGGGGACGCATAACCTATTATAACATCAGGGATTTACAAGCGTTTAGGGTAGAGAGATCGGCGGGACGAATACCGGTTTTAGGTGCCGGTATTTGTGTTTTTTGCGGGATAGGGAGAGTCGGCGGTTTGAGGTAGCCGTATCAGGGATATAAGAGTCGGCGCGCCGGGGATAGAGGAGGCGGCGTCGGGATGAGCAAGCAGGACCAATTCGAAAATTTTAGAAGGAGGCAATGAAAGATGGAGGAAATGTTACCAGGATTAAAGAAGTACCCCCATATCTTCAGTCCACTGCAGATTGGCAAGCTGAAGGTAAAGAACCGCGTGAAGTATGCATCGACGGAGACGAACTTCAATTACCGTGACGGTTATGTTTCGGACAAGGAAGTTGGTTACATGGAAGCGCAGGCCAGAGGTGGTGCGGGAATCGTAACGACGCAGGGTGCGTACACGGATCCGCGCGGTGAAGGCCGCGGCTATGTCGGCATGATGGCGATCTGGGATGACAAGTTCATTCCCGGTTTGAAGAGACTGGCGGACGTGATCCACAAGCACAATTCGGCTTCTTGTTTGCAGCTGATGCACTGTGGTCGAGTCGGCGCGATCGAGCTGAGCTACTCGGTGGGCCCGTCGATGGTCCCGCAGAAGCTGCCTTTGTTCCGTCCCCCGGTTGAGATGACGAAGGACCAGATCAAGGATTGTATCCAGGAGCACATTGACGGTGCGCGTCGTGCGGTTGAGGCGGGCTACATGATGGTCGAGATTTCGGGCATCGTGGGTTACCTGCTGTCGAACTATGTATCTTCGTACACGAACAAGCGGACGGACGAGTATGGTGGGGACATTCGCGGCCGTATGAAGTTTGTCATGGACATCATCAAGGGCTGCAAGGAAGTCTGCGGCGACATTCCGGTCGGGATTCGTCTTTGCGGTGAGGAGCTGTTGGATGACCGCGGTGGTAACACGGTAGAGGAGAGCCTCCAGTCCTGTATTCTGGCAGAGGAAGCGGGCATTGATTACCTGAGCGTGACGGCGGGCTGGCAGGAGTGTGCGGTACCGGTCATTACGCGTGACGTACCGATGGGCTACTGGCTGTACATTGCGGAGCGGATGAAGAAGCACCTGAAGGTTCCGGTGTACCATGCATACCGTCAGTTTGTACCGGAGATTCCGGAGAAGGCGATGGCGGAAGGGAAGCTGGATGGCTGGGAGATGTGCCGTCCGATGATCGCGGATCCGCTTTTGCCGATCAAGATCATGGAAGACCGTCAGCAGGATATCATTCCGTGCATCGCGTGCAATGTTTGTTTGGCTCGTCTGTTCCGGGATACGGAGCTTTGCTGTACGGTTAACCCGGCTCTGGGTCATGAGAACGAAGTGGATTGGGGTAATTACAGTTGGAAGAAAGACCCGGTATCGAAGAAGGTTGCGATCATTGGTGCAGGTATTGCGGGTCTGCAGGCCGGAGAGATCATTGCGGCGAAGGGCCATGACGTGACGATTTACGAGAAGCGCGACGTAGTCGGCGGTCAGTTCGAGATTGCTTCGAACGGTCCCTGGGGCGACGAGGAGTTGATCCGGATGGTTAATTACCTGAAGGCGCAGTGCGATCGTTACGGTGCGAAGATTGTATTGAACAAGGCGATCACGGCGGACGATCTGAAGGCGATGGATGTGGATGCGGTGATCATCGCGACGGGCGCGGTACCGGACAAGGAAGCGTATGTGGGTTCGGACAAGGCGAATGTCTGCACGTGCTTCGACATTCTTCAGGGCAAGGTAAAACCCGGCAAGAACACGGTTCTGTTGGGCGGCAAGGCGGTGAGTATTGCGACGGCGTTGTACATCATCAACAAGTACAAGGATGTGAACGTATCGATCGTTGGCCCGCAGAAGAAGTTCGGGCCGGATGTGAACATTTCTTACGTATGGCGTTACATGCTGAAGCTGAAGCAGGGTAAGGTCAATCAGATGAACCGCACGACGGCGAAAGAGATTGTTGACGACGGCGTGATCATTCTGGATGCGGAGAAGAAGGAAGTGAAGGTACCTGCGGACCTGGTGGTGATTGCGGACCTGCGTTCGAACACGGAGCTCAAGTACGGCAAGTACGGGAAGGCTGAGGTTTTCATGATCGGCGACGTGATCCAGGTTCGGAGAGGCTATGCGGCGATTCACGACGGATACCGGATGGGTATGAAGTTCTCCCATAAGTGGTATCAGCTGATGCACAGAACGACGAAACACGACTAACCAAAGGAAGGGGATTTAGGATATGATTCCAGAAATTGATGTAATGAAGTGTAACGGTTGCGCGATTTGTGTTCGTGCATGTCCCGTGGGGATTATCGGGATATTCAATAAGAAGGCGGTCATGCTTCGCGATTTGTGCGAGGAGTGCGGGATTTGTGCGTTTTCCTGCCCTGAGGTAGCGATTTATTACGAGCTGGAAGACACGAAGTCTTTGAATACGTACACGGCGGCGTTCCCGACGGCAAAGCGTCTGGATGCGATATTGGGACAGAAGGGCGAGAAATAGTCGTTCAGGAAGGATAGAGAAAGATGAGTAATGTACATCCGAATTTTATCGATCACATCAGCATCGCGGTATTCGACGTGGTGAAGGCGGAGTCGGATTATATGCGGATCTTTGGCTGGGATGTAGCGGAGCGTTATTTTGATCCGGATTCCCATATCAACGTGACGTGCTTCAAGGTTGGGCCGACGACGGTTGAGGTGATGGAGGACGAGGGATCGGGCGGCTGGTATGAGCTGCAGGATTTGAAGGGGAACATCGTGGTCAGCGGCTCGGGTGCGGAGACGAAGTGGGTGAAGAAGTCGACTCCGAAGCCTGAGGGTGTGATGTACGATGTGGGATACTGGATCACGAAGGCCAACGGCGGCAAAGAGGGTGTTCAGCTGCTTTCGATCAACGTTGATTCGGTGAATGAGGCGGTTCCGAAGCTGAAGGAAAACGGTGCGGTGATCGTACCGGAGAAGTTCGGCGAGAAGAAGGAAGTCCGTTTCTGGCCTGAGAAGAAGCGTTATTATGCGTTTGTTCATCCGAAGGACACCCATGGTGCTCTTTGGGAGGTCATTGACGGGAAGTATGCTTCCCAGCTGTAAGCGATAAAGCAGGGTCGCAAGACCCCGGGTAAACGAAGGGCCCCTCCTCAAAAAGGGGCCCTTCTTAATTTAGTGGGAAAAACGAAAAACAGGATTAACCAAGTATTCCTTTGGAGGACTACATCGAAAAATAATTTTAAATCACCATAAAATTGTATTGACAGGTTCGCCTAAAATTGATAGTCAACACTGGGCTTTTTTTAGGCCGCTTATCAAGCGCATAAGCAGCGTATTCGGAGGATCTGAGCGAGTTCATATAGTTTACCGTAAGTGGAATTGAGATCGTTTTCTGGAGAAAAATCGACAGGGACGGAGCGATGAAGGGTACGGAGAACGGGACGTTCGTCAGAATCAGGATAGTAAACTCAGAGGAGACTGGGGAGAATATCGTACACACAATTTACCTGGGTATCAAAAAAGGCACGAATGATCCGGCCCCACTCATATTCTAAAGATATGGGTGGGGTTTTTCTTTTTCAATAATTGGCGTTTGTGGACATGGGGAAGATGTCCAAGAATAATGAACCAATGT
>Ga0209310_1002785_pt1 | contig 10923 bp, 7 predicted proteins | sample AD_UKC030_MetaG_FD_184415 | JGI IMG/M metagenome (GOLD analysis project Ga0209310, IMG submission 184415) | Active sludge microbial communities of municipal wastewater-treating anaerobic digesters from USA - AD_UKC030_MetaG (SPAdes) (version 2) | ecosystem: Engineered > Bioreactor > Anaerobic >... | reverse complement strand
TGAATCCTTTCCCAGGCATCCAATGCACGCCCATGATCAAATCGAGCTGTTTGGACGCTTCCTCAAGGTTAACCGTGTCGCCATTCACAGACATGTGCATGATGAGCTTGACTGGCATGCCCATGTTTAGCAGTCGCTTCAGGATGACTAGAGAACGAACTGGGTCTTTCCTGCGTTGGTTGGTGTTGACGTTCACCATCAGGACTTCGCCGTCCTTCAGGAACGCAGAAAGCGGGATAGGCTGACCGTCTTTCGTCGTGCCAATCACATACTCTTTCCTGAGCTTTTCGCGGTCAGGCAGTGGATGGAAGATAGACTGGTCAACGCCATGCGGAATCACCTGAATCTCGGTATCGCTTCTCGCCTCAATCCAACCCATTTTGTTGGCATCAACAAGTTGGTTGCTGATTGCCTTCAGCGTTTCTGTTTTTCCGTATTGCGTGTATGCGACAGGGCAATCAACTGCACGAACGATGTCTGTCCAGTCGGGTTCGAGCGCGGCGTCAACTGGGTAATACAGGAATGTTCGAATCCCGAACTCAGCAGACAGTCGGTGGATTTGCTCTGGCAGTTTGAACCTACAAAGGTTGAACGTGTCCTGCATCATCCATAGATGCGTGTAGCCAAGGTTCTTGCTGGCTGCTACGTTCAAAAATTTCTGGATGCACTCAGGATGCTGCCATGGTTTGCCGTTGTGCGCGGCAGGGAAGATGCGGTTAATATACTTCGGGGTGTTAGGCCAGCCATGATAGTTGATACCCCAGCAGTCGATGCTTTCGAAGTGCGGAGCTAGTCTTGAAAAAAGATTATGTGATACGTCAGCAAATCCAGTGTTTGATTCCGGCGTGTCACACAGGCAAAGCAGTCTCATTAAGCCTCGAATATTATCCTAACCGACCCCGGCTTATTCGTCGCTTAAATAAGCCTGCTAGTGTAACTACTCCTTTAACCTGCCCAAAGTGTAAACGATGGTAGTATTTCTGTAAAGCTGAAATTTAGCGAAACCGCTTTAAAGTTGTCATCGTGCTTTGTATCACCTGTCTTATAGTCAATATCTATGCCCCTTGCGATAGGGTCAACCGTCCTTGGCATCCACTTCCAACTTACTGTTCCATGAATAGGAGAACGGTATCTTGTCGATGGAGTTGGCGGATTATTCTCCGATGTCGGGAACGGGAAGTGATTGTAGATAGACCTAGCCTTCTCCCAGCATTTTCCCTCGGTGGTCGCAGTAACTGTGCCGCTAACTGTCCTTTGCCCAGGTTCAGTGCCGCAATTCTGTATAATGCTAGGGCCAGATGGCACATTCTGCACAACGTATCGAGTGCCAGAGTATTGAATCGAGTCGCTTAAATCATACTCGATGATGCCAGAGTCTCCAGTTATTTGCTTGGTGAACGTTGCAGAGAAGTTCAGACCAACAAACGCCTTGCTGAGTGCGCTTGCATCGGATGAAGTTGGCAGTCGTTCGTAGCTCTCTGTCGTCGTGTAGGCTGTGCGGTTGGAACCGAGTATGACTGTTTCAGCTTCACTCATTCCAACTGTGCCAAACACCCAGTTGCTATCTGAACTCCTTAAGCGCAGGTATTCGTTGAGCTTGCCTTCTGCATTGGTCTTTGTCGATGCCATGATGACACCGTTGATTCTAGTAGTCGTCTCGGCAGCAACGTAATCGTTCGAGACCTCTATGTCATACTTCATCGAGTAAAACGAAGTCGCCTTGTCCTTGTGCAACGTGAACGAGAATTCAAGCTTGGTCGCCTCTTGCTTCGTGTATAGACCGGAAACTGTTTCGCCTGTGGACGTGTGCGGGAAGTTTCCTGATGTGGTGGTGGCGACATGCGATGCGTTTGTTGTGCCGGTCGAAATGTAGACGTTCTGGAATGACGTTTGCTCGCCTCTGATTGGCCTGTTGGCGAATGAGGGAATCTGCTTGATTGTGCTCGTATAAACAGATTCAGCAGCAGAGTAACTAGCAGCAACCACAAAGCCAGATACCGTGTCTGTGCTCTCGCTCATTGAGTCGTCCTGAGATTGAGCAGTCACTTCAAAGAACACACGCGATGCGTCAATCCTGCGGTATGTGTAACTGAAGTTCAGAGTGACAAGCTCTTGGTCTGATGAAGTCGGCGCGTCCTCTTTCCTGTATTCCGCGCTCAGATTCATCCCGATTAAAAACTGATGCTGCTTACGCCCTAGCGTTTCAGCTTTAGCAACTGCCGCTGTGTATGCTGTTTGGTAGGTTTCGCCTGGCGCGACAACTTGACCAGAGTAGGTCGTCGTCGCAAGCCCAGTCGAAGCGTCGTAAGCGTCATCTCTCCTAAGCGTCCACTTCGACAGCGTTGTTGCACGCTTCCGGTAATCCTCCGAGAATGATAGCTCAATGAACGTATAAGCGTTGGACGGATACGTGTCAGCGTTCGGTAGGTCTCTGATGGTCACTCCATCAGTGACGGCTATGCTCGATGTCGGGCACACAGACACGTTGCGGCAATCGGTTTGCTTGCGGTCGCATTTGGCCGTTGTGAACGATTCAGCAGACAGCACAGCCGAACGTAGCACATCGAGCTTTGCCTGCGCCTCAGTCTTACTGTGAGCTGCTATGCGCCCACTGAACGACAGCACGCTATCGCCGCTCTCGTTATCGTTGTTCACCGATACCGTCATGTCAGCAATGGCATACCCTGCCTCGTTCGGGAACCGAGTATAAGTTGCGGTCAGTGTCCAAGGCACTTCGTCTGTCGCCTGATTAATGTCGGCGCTGAACTCACTCACCCTGACTGTTCTGTTGAAGAACGCCCCGGCTGTGCCGTATTGCAGCAACCCGCTTTGACCGTTCATTTCGGCCTGCGCTGTCGTCACGCAAGACGCTAAGTAAGACCGTTTCTGGGCAAGCGTCATCGCTGATTCAGCAATGAATTTGCCAGACACGCTTACTGTTCCTTGGGAGCCAGACCGTTCATCATGCAACTCGTCGAAGCGCGTAAAAGCGAGCCCGTCCTTCCATGACTCAACGTGAGTGAGGCTGACAGTAGTAGCGGACCCTGTGCGCTGGAATGTGGCTGACAGTCTTTCAGTTCCTGACTCAATTTTTTCCTTCCATCGAAACGCGACTTCAATTTCCTGTCGCCATGTCCCTATGGCATTGGGGTCTTCCGGGCAATCGTGCGACTCGACCGTAACGTCACGGTTGAAGTAGGTTTGGCCATTCGATTCGTTCGTCCACAGTAATGTCCCTTTGGCGATTGATAGTGCATTTTGTACGGCTTGGATTTTCGAGTAGTTGCTATGAAAGTCGGGGGTGTCAGACGTGATGACAACCTTCACGCGTAGAGTGCTATCCCATTGCGTTGGCTCCTCGGCTGGCATGCCTTGTTTTGTCTGTCCAAGAATGATGATGTCGCCAAGTTCATGAAACGGCGTGCTGCGTGTAACGCCAGCAGAATCAACCGTCGTGTAGGTCAGTTCCATCATAAATCTCCTCTAGCTGTTGGTCGCAGTATTCACACCGCTGAATTGCCCGCTCCTGTTGGTGCGAGACTGTCCCGTTCCGCCCTGCGGTGCCCCGGCAGCAATCAACGTCCGCACTACGTCTGGGATAATTGAGAGATGGTCAGCAGCCGTGATGACCTGCGCATTGAATTTGTTCATCGCTGTGCTTGCCTCAGATGCAGCATCAATCATCGGCTTGAAGTAGCCAAGCATGGTCGCCGAATCGCGCTGTTGACCTGCACTCAATGCCTGACCGATAGCAGTCTGTTTTATCATCGAGTCCAACTGCGCCTGATTAGGACCATTCCGATTGCCTGTCCTGCGAATCCATTCCTGCGTCAAACGATTCTTCTGCTCCATCATCTCCATGATGTCTGGCGTCGTGCCGTTCACCTGCATGACCATCTCTCGCATGCTCGGGTCCATTGCCATGAGTGAACCAATCGAACGCCCGCCGCCTCGCTGTGCAATCCTGAATGCAGCCAACCGCTTTAGCATGTCGCCTGGACCAGAAAGCAATAAGGCTTTCTCATACTCCTTGCGTTGCTTTTCCTTTGTATCGAGAATGTCTTTCTCCAACTCCCATTGCTTGGCAACAAGGTCAACGTATGTCTTCTGAATCTGAGTCAACACCTCGGCAGCACGCGTGCGAGCACCACTGCGCTCTAGCTCAGACGCCTTGGCATTGTTGGCCAAGTCGGCCTCGCGCTTGTAGAGCTGTTCCATACCTCGCAGGCCGGTAATCTTCTGGTCAGTGTCGTTCGCACCAACAAACAGAGACCTCGCCCTAGCTTGTGCAAGCTGGTTATTGATCTGCATGCGGCTGATTTCAGCCTGTCGTGAGACGACTTCTGGAGATAAAGCTGATGAGAGTTCTGCTTTCAGTTGCCTAATCTCTTGGTCAGTCTTCGTGTATTGCTTGCTGCGCCAGTTAGCTCCTGCAATGCCATGGGATGGTAGCATGGATATATGGGATTGGAGCGACTTGATATGCTCACGCAATGCCATGACATCGTGCCTTGATTCATTGGTGTTGGACCCAAGCCCTGTATCCCCTTTCTGATACTCTTTCGAGTTAAGGATATTTGCGAGCTTAAGCTGTGCGTCCTTAACCTGTTGCTCCAAGCCCTCTTTCTTTTTGGTTATCCTGCTAACGATTGCGCTTTCAGCTTTGTCCTCTTGGTTGAGAGACGCAATGTATTGTTCCTTGGCCACAATCTGAGCCTGGATTGACTCAGTGTTAATCAGGTGCTTTGCCAATGGCGAAGCAGTTGAAAAACTGTCGTAAATCTCCTTGATGGTCTTCAGCGTAGCTTGCTGCCTCTCTACTATCGAGAGAGTACGAAGGTTTGTTTGCTCATAGAGTTCGGCTGCATCGTTCTCTTCGGTCATTGCAGCAATACGCTTACCCTCAAGCTCGGACAACTGTTTCTTCTGGTCCTGTAAATTCTGCTCGTTCCTAAGCCCTTTTGGTGCTCGTTCCAAACGTTCAACCTCAGCCTTGGTTTGCTGAATCTGCTGTTCAAGAGCACTCACGGCAATACTGGATTCAAGCGTGCTCTTGTTGAGATACTTCTGTTTGTATCGTTCAAGCGTCTCGACGATCTTTCCGCTATCTCCGTTTGCGCTGTCGATTTCTTTGCCAGCCGCAGCGTCAATGTCACCGATGACCTTGCGCCATTTCGCTCTTTCTCCCTGACCGCTTTCGTTCGACATGGTGAGAACGCTCTTGGCAGTCTCGAACAGCTTTGCGGTACGAGCGAACGCCTGCATCCGGTTGTTCGCCGTGTCAATCTCAGTGCTTAGAGAATGGACACGCTTGGTAGATGAATCAGAGTTGCGCCCAATCGCCTCCATGCCCCAATTCCAAAGCTTTATGCCTCCATAGATCAAGGCAATCGGAATTGCGAATTCCCATAGAGCAACCATGGCAAGAGAGACAGACCTAACCAACGCTCCAACAGCCGAAGTCGCAAGCGTAACAGCACCTCCAAGTCCCCTGAAGCCTGCGCCAAGAGACGCAATGTGTTCGCCCCACTTCAGCTTTCCGATGGCTGAACCTAACTTCATCACGTCCCTTGTGATGTTTGCATAGACCAATTGGATTCCTGTGAGCGGGTTCTGTGATGCCTTGAACGATTTCTCGGCTGTAGAGTAAAAAGTTGCAAGTGCAGCGCCCATCGACTTGTTCATGCTGGCGAACGCTACCGACACACGAGTGATGTTGTTGGCAAGAAAACCACTGGATGCGCCAACCTTAGCCATGTGAATCGCAACCATGGCCAACTTTGCCGCAGCGACAGCCAACAGAATTCCAAGAGCAGATACCGCCGTGTTCACACCCTTCATGTTCGACAGGCTCAGAACGTTCTTCATCGCCTTCGTAATCTCTGTTAGCGCCTGACCAGGACCATTACTGCCTTGCAACGAAACAAACCGTTCCCACTCTGTAACCAATCCCTGAAGCTGTGACTTCAACGTAGCCTTGATTACATCATTTTCTTTCTCTGCGCTGCTCAGATTCAACTGCGCCTCAGTTGCCAAATACAAAGCCTTTACATACCCATCAAGCATGGCCTGCATGCGCGATGCCTGCGTCTTGCCTGCCACACGATACAAAAGAAGCTGTCGCTCTGCGTCCGTGAGTTCCTGATACCTCACGTAAAGCTCAGACATGATTTGGCTCATGTCCTTCAAGTCATCGCCGCCACCAGCAGTCACCTCGACCTTGAACGACCGCAGCAATTCCTGAATTGCAGGATTGCCCATCGCCGTGATGATAGACTTCAACGCATTACCGATGTTCGCGCCTGACTGTTTTGTCGCGCCAATCGTCGAACCAAGTATGCCCATCAGTTCAGCCAACGGCAGACCTGCTTGCTTGGCTACCGCAGCAACACGCGTAATACCAGTCAGCATGTCCTTGTTCGTGACTGAATACGTGTTCGAGATGTTGTTCAACTGCCCTAGCACGCCTGACAACTCGCTCACCCTAAGCTGATACGTCAGCATGATGGCGCTCAAGTGTTCTGTAGCCTCTGCGGCTGTCATCTCAGCGACGTTCGCCGCCTCCAATGACACTCGAACAGCCTCTACTGTGCTCGCCTTGGACAAGCCCATGCGCGACCATTGGATTGTCGCGTCAATAGCCTCAGTCGCTGAACGCCCATACGCAGCAGCCAAAGCCAAAACCTCGTCCCTGAGTTCTGCCGCGCTACCACCAGCACCACGAAACACAACTGCCAACCTAGCAGACTGCGCCTGCGTGTTGATGAAGCTCTGGAGTCCAGCCCTTGCTAGCCTTAGCGAACCATACAGCACGCCGACACTCGCCGCCCAAGTCGTAACGTGAATCGTGTTGTCGAGGAAATTACGACCAGCAATCTTGGCCGATGCACCGAGCTTATTAATTGAATCGGCAACTGGCTTTATCTTCGAGTTCGCCTCGACGAGAGTGTCACCTAAGTATTTGAATGTTCCAGCATACCCAACGACCTGACCATTTACTGTGCCCCTGAATCTTTCAGTGACTGTCCTTAGTGTGGCACCACGTTTCTCGTCAAATTCAGTTCCAGGAACAGCTCCAAGGTTTTTCCATGCCTTGCTCGCTCGCATGGACTCAAGGTTCGCCATTTCATTTTGAGCATGCTGCGCTAGCCTATCATACTTCTGACGTTGGAGTTCGGCTTTCTCTGCCTCATTAGCTGCCTTCTTCCTTGCATCCCCCTTTCGCTTCTCGGACTTCTCATACTCTGCTGCTGTTGCGCTTTGCTGTTTAGCTTCTGATTTTGCCATTCCAGCAAGCGTGCTCTGATACCTTTCAGCCTCAGCCTCCCTTTCCTTTAACTCCTCAAGCCTCTTGTCCCCCTTTCGCTTCTCGGACTTCTCATACTCGTTAATCTGTTGGTCTTGTAGTTTTTTCTCTTCGTCGTAATTTTTTTTGAGCGTTGACTGAAGCTTCTGCGCGTCATCATCAATAGCCCTGATGTTGGACATCAGATAGCCCTTTGATTCCTTATCGTAATCCCATCTCTCGTGGATCTTTCTCCCACTGGCATCTGTTCCTGTCAGCGTGAAGCCTGACATCTTGTTTTCCTGGCGCTCAAGAGATGCCCGCGTGTAATCAGAAGTAACAGACAGTAGCTGCTTAATCTTTGTGTTGACATTCGGCATTGCCGCGTCAAAGCCATGCGACACGCCAGCCGTAATCATGGACTGCACGGCGTTCGATGTTTGCTGTAGGCTTTGCTGGCTTATGGTGGGCTGGATTGCCACATGCTGAAGCTGGCTGAGTGCGGGCAACTGTCCGATGTGTGCAATCGCACGCTTAACTTCCTCGGCTACCCTTTTCAGTTGCAGCAAATCCTGTATTGCCTTCTGAATGCCAGGAAGCGATGACGGCTGTTTCGATTCGACAAACAGTGTTACTGTCTCGCGCATGTCTGCGCCCAATCCTCCTGTGGCATTGTCACTCATCGTTTAAGTTGGCAGTCCCCAACGTGCTTTCATCATGTCAACTGGACTCGGCAGAGTCTTGCGGCCTCCGTCCTTGGCCTTGTCCATCATCTTTTCGTTCTCGTAACCTTCGCGCAACCGCTTCTCAGTCAGGTGCGCTATAGCCATCGCCCTGTAAATCGGGTGTTCGCGCATCCAGTCGCCAATCCTATATCCAAACTCAATAGCCGCCTCGAACTCCCAAAACATCCCGCTCGGGCGTGGCAATGACGACTTATCCTTCGGCTTCCAATCCCTGAGAACCTTTGGAAGCCTGCTTAGAAAAAATTTGTGTAAGCCTGAACGCTTACGTTGCCTCCCACAATCGCGTTATAGATTGCGGTAACAACCTGCTCAGACAAAACACTATCCACAAACTCACGAACATCCTTGCGGTTTGTCAGTCCAGGTTTCTTCTCACGATACATCGGGCACCCGAGATACACTGTCATTGCCATCGCGTCCCGGTTCGCATCAACCATCTTCTTCCTGGTCGCAGTATCAACCGTGTATTGCGGCTCCTTTCCATCCTGACTCATCTGCTGTGCAGGCAAGACCTCCTCAAGAATAAGCGCGATTTGAGACGACTCGGCAGGCGTCAACCTGCGGCACGGAATCAAGTATGCCTGACCATCAATGTTCACGGTCACGTCAAACTGCTTATTGCATGCTTGCATCAGCTCATCCAACGTCTTGATTGAAACTGGCGTTTGTGGCGGAGCAACAGGAATAGAAGACACCAAGTGTTCCGGCATAGAACTAACTGTAGGCGTATTGGTCACATCTTCAATCATAACTCAAGTATCTAACCTCCTTTGCGCCATCGACTAAGTGGGGCGCGTCGTTACACTATACTGTAACTGTGCCTTACATCTTACCAAACGCAAGGCATAATTCGCGTCTTGGAATGTTTTCGGTTTCTGCGGTCGCATGTTCATGATGCCCTTTTGCGCTAAGTCAGTGCGCGAAAGTGGATTCTGCAATAAAGCAAATAGCAACTGAGATACCCTGTCAGCCAAGTAGTTCGAGTTGCCTGCTCCTGTGTTCGTTTGCCTCGACCTAACCCAAAAGTCGATGCTAACATAACTCTCTACTTCCATGCCTGTTTCGCTCAGATATGGCTTGTGTGCTCCAGCATCAACGATGACGCGTATCTCTGTCCCTTCAATGTCTTGACTCGCTATAGGGCTCTGGTCGAACGATACATCAGCTTCTGGGAATGTGGCTGTCGTCACACCTGTAAATATATCATGCTCTTCGCCGTCGAACCAATCTCCAAGCCACTCGGCAAGCAACGCTTTCGTCGCGCTTTCAATCGTCAACTCTGTGATTGCTGGTGAAGTTAAGCTCATGTCTCAAAGTCTCCTATCGTGTCGCGTGCCATGACCGCCTGATTGCTATCCTCATCATGCCTGGGAACAGCCTGTGCGCCATGTCGAACCATGCCTGTAGAACAGCAAATAACCATTGGCGAGTGCGCTTTGTGCCGTGGCGATTGCTGATGAAGTCCGTAATCTCACGCACCAATCCTTCCCAACCGTTGTTCTTGAAATAGACAATCGAATGCAACTTGTCTGGCAACGCTTCGATATTGGTAATATCAGTCGCCGTTAAATCCTTGCCGCCATCCTCAAACGGTGTGTTCACCCACTCCTGAATATCTTCATATGACGGCAACCCCGACGCATCCAGTTCCTCTCGGTCAATAGGCCCAAACATCCTGGCGACCAACCCAGTCTTGCCTAGCGCCTCAGTAGTAACAGTCTCAACAAACAGATCAACAATCTCACGCTCCTCTGGCTCAGCAATCTCCATCAACGCATCCCGAGCAGTCGCCTTGAACTCTGGCAACCACTGCCCAGGCTCAAGCATCGAGTGTATCCAAGCCGGTATCGCCTTCTCAAACGAACTCAAATGCCTGATTACATCGTCAATATTGCTGCCAATCTCAATCATTAGTCACCCATCTTTCGCAGTCCTCAGTCGCCAAAGCCGCCTTCGCAAATACAAAACACCCGCACTCTCCGCAGATGCACCTGTGAGCCAACTCTGAGCATTTCATGCACGCCATAACTCTTCGCCAATAACACCTGCGCATCACAACAGGAAATCCATCGAATGCCCATCGCCAAATCGCCTTAATGAATTTCTTGATGCGACTCATCACTATGTCTTCCTCCTTAGCAAAACTGTCATGAACGTCATGTTGTGAGGAACGGCGTAGACTGAGACTTCGTTGCATGACGCAAATCCATCGACTCCGCTAACACACCTGAAAATCACATAGCGACCTCGCTTAGGCGTGAATGATACTGTCTTGGTATCGGCCACGCCTTCCCATGTCCACGTCCCAGACGCAACGGCATCTCCCCAGTCAGCAAGGGCGGTTGATGGATTCTCGGTAATATAGATTTCATACGAGTTGAATGTGCCACCAAAACAGTTTGGCCTCGGCAAATATGTTACTTGCGAAACCAAATACGACTGCCCAAGGTTGACGCGAAGGTAAGCAGGATTTTCGCCCTGGACGTTGTTGTGCCAAAAACCAACGTTGCCCTCTTCGACCTCAATCCCGTCAATCGCATTATCCGCAGCGTAATCGTCAGATGACATATAGACAGACGACGCATCCGCAGTCATCCCAGACTTCGGAATCTCGAATTGAGCGCCTGTGTTCACTGGCAATGTCGCGTCCCATGTCTCAGCCAACTCTCCTCCAACCTCCTTCATGACCCACTCACGCCCGTTAATCACGAACTCAAGCTGGTCCCTGCCGTTCACCGTCACAGACGGAGGAAGGTCAAGGATGGCATCGCCCTTTTGAATCTCGGCAAATCGGCGCTCAACGTTCGACGCGCCAACCTCGTAGAACAACCCGTTAACCGTCTCTGTTTGCTGCGTGGACGTTCCTATCTTACTCTTGGTCACTGGGTCAAT
>Ga0209310_1002781_pt1 | contig 10930 bp, 17 predicted proteins | sample AD_UKC030_MetaG_FD_184415 | JGI IMG/M metagenome (GOLD analysis project Ga0209310, IMG submission 184415) | Active sludge microbial communities of municipal wastewater-treating anaerobic digesters from USA - AD_UKC030_MetaG (SPAdes) (version 2) | ecosystem: Engineered > Bioreactor > Anaerobic >... | reverse complement strand
CGATCAGTTCGCCATCCTTCTCGGTGCCGAAGCAGGGGTTTCCATCGAAGTAATCCACATCGACCTTCTCGGAAATCCACATACCGAGTTCCTTGTCCCTGTTGCGGTCGTTGATGAGGACCATCACACCACACCACCCTTCTCCATCAGCCAGTCGGTCGACACCCACACTGTGTCGCTGCTGGTGTCGATGCCAAGACGGACGGAAGCTGCGTAGCCAATGCCGACGATACTCACCCATTGTTTATCACTCTGAGAGCCACCTGCCCACACGTCACCACCATCCCAAATGGACGAATCCCACACACCGAAGTTGGACGTGTTGAACGATGCTGGCGCAGGTTGGGTGGCAAAGTCGAAGTCCATATTTGCGCCGGCACGGTACTTGAACTTGCCGGAGAACAGGAAGGTTGGGCGAAACATTTTGTAGTGCTTGTTTGTGCCTGGTTCGCCGAAGTAACTGAACGCCTGCTGAGCTTCGGCATTGATGGTGACACCGTCAGTACCAGCCAACGATACGTTGTCCAGCGTCCCTTCCCATGCCCGATAAACCTTGCCTTCGGAGCCATAGAGCAGACTGTCGCCGGCAGTTGCCCAGCAGTTCGCCTGCATCCCCTCGAAGATCGTCCATGCCTTGGTCAGCGTGTTGTAGATCAGCTGGAAGGTCTGCGACGGGACGACACCCGGCACGTTGATCATTATGAAGTTGGCAGCGGTGTAGGTGTGGATGTCCCACCCAGCGCGATAGCTGCCCTCGGTGATAACCTCGGAGATCAGGTACTGGATCTTCTGCGACAGGGCGTTGTTCAGCACCGAGTCAGCAGCCGGCGACATGACGGAGTTCATCGTGACCATACCGTACTGGGTCAGCATGGCGAAGTCGCCGCCAAACTTGGTCGTGCAACGCCGGGTGAAGGTGCCACCCACGTAGAACACGCCGATCAGTTCCCAGCTAGATGCACTGGCCGGGTCGATACCCTTATAGAGCGACACTTCGCCGGCGGAGGAGATGGCGGCAAGGTAGTCGTTCGGCCCGTAGCCCGAGTCGTAAGTGTAGGTGACCAGCGACTGTAGATAGCCGCCCCGGTTGAAGTTGCCGCCGAAGTCGAAGAACTCGGCCACACCGAACAGTTGCTCGGGTGGCAAGTACCATGCACGGGTACTGTTCTTCTCGACAGCCCAGATACGGTGCTGGTGGGCAATCGGCTGTACCAACAACTTCGGATCGATGTTCTTCCACGTGCCCTCGGCAATGCCGTCACCGGCAGTCAGGCGAACTAGATCGGTGCCGTCCCACCAGATGCCGTCATCTGCACCATTGAACGCAATCAAGTGCGTGCCGGCTGGATTGGCTGAGTTGGTGAATTGCCACCACGGGTTGGTGGAAGTGCACAACGGGACACCTGCCGAATAGTCACCAGGTGTGGTGACATCCATCACCTGCGTCTGATCCACGGCGAAGAGTGTCGTACCCCCATCGATGCCGTTGTAGCGCATCAACGTGCAGACCTCGCCGTCCAGTCCGATGGCGTGTTCCCGATAGCCTTTCCGCACCCGGACGCCGAACGGCTCGGGGAAGAAATTGCGGAGCACCAGCGCGTCGTTCTCCGGCATGTTGGAGATGGGGTTGAACGCATTCAGCCCGCCGATCGGTGCGGTGACCGTCTTGGAGTAGCTGCGCTGGGCAGAGGCAGCAGGGCTGCTCATGGCGTTCCCGTGTTCCAGTTGCCGTCGGGGACGTTGTACATCGTCAGCCACGGGGTCTTGAACGTGTTGGCAAGGCCGAGTACCGGAGCACCGTGGTCCTGCCCGGTGCAGGCGTCGAAGATGCGTGTGAAGTCGGCGACGTAGTTGCTGGTGTCCAATCCCTTCGCCTGCCACATCTTCAGCTTCAGGAATTTGACCATCAGCCAGAAGTCGAAGGTAACGATGTCGAGGTCGTTCAGGATGAACGCCTGATAGCCAGCCGGCTGTTGGGCGGACTTCACCCAACCGTCGCTGATGTACTGGAAGTCGAAGATGTGGCCATCACCCTGCGGCACCGGCAAAAACTCGGTCAGACCGCGAGCGATGCGGTAGCGGGCGAACGGGCCGACCGAAATCAGCGCGTTAGTCAGCACCTGCCAGCCCTGCGGCGAGACAGGGCCGTAGGCTGGCCGGCGATTACCGTAGTCCCACAGGGTTTGGTTCAGCATCCGCCCGAAGTCGGCAGGGGCAGGGTACTGCCCGACGCCGGCGACAGAGGTGATAATGTGTGTCTTGGTCAGAAACTCCCAGTCGAATGCCATGACCAGTTCGTTGCCAGCGGCCTGCATCAGCCCGAGGAGTTGAATCGAGGTAGCTTCGGACGAGGTAACGAGTTCCTTCGGAGCAGGAAGACCCAACTCCATTGCTGCCTGTCTTGCGATTTGGAGCGCGTTACCTTCCATGATTTATGCCGCCTTTGCCTTTGGCTTTTGAGCTTCGAGGATTTGCTGCATCTGCATCTTCAGCAGGGCAATTTCGTCATCCCGCTTCTGGAGTTCCGCAGTGATCTTGTTGTTCTCCGCTTCACCCTTGGCAGCAGAGAGGAACAACTGGGCCTTGCGGCGCAACTCGTGGGAACCCATGATCTTCTGTGCTTTGCTGTCATCCAGCGCAGCCAACTGGTCAACGGTCGAGATGTTCATGGCCTTGAGTTCAGCGCACAGGCCGACCGTCATCTGAGGCCACATCTCCAGTGGAGTACCTTCGACAGCCTGAGCAAGACCCTTCTTGAACTTGTCGTACTGCTTCTCGAACCGGCCACGGAACTCGTCGGTCACGGGACAATCGACAGTCGTTTTGGAGTCGCCAGGGACGATGATCTTGATGTATTCCCGTTCTTCGAAGATGGGACGGCCTTCCTGTTCCGAACGGAATGCGTTCTTGATGGGACGGACGTAGAAGGTGACATAGAGCTTCGAGTCCATTGCAAACCGGGACTGGTTCGCCTGACTCTGTGCCTCGTCATACGTTTGAAAATCGTTCATGGCATTTATCCTTAGTTTTCGCGGTATGGACGGGTATCGGGCCATACCATCCCGTTAGTTAAAGCCGAGCGTTACGTCATAGGGTCCATCTGTAAGCGCAGGCCACGAGATCATGTCAAAGATGAAGTAGCCGCCAGCATCAATAGGCTCCAACTGTATGATGCCTTCCTGACTGCCGACGAAGATACTGTCACCAATCCGCATTCTGGATAATGGTCCGTTGTGGGTTATGCCGTCCTTATCTACCTCGTTGATACGAACCTGATTGGGGGCACTGACACTTCCCGCACTGATGAATCCTTCTGCCGGAACGCCTGCGTTGGTACGATAGTTGTAGCGTGCCGTGACGATGCGGATACCTGGACCAGTCGCGCTTGCACCACCGTGGGCGTTCGTGGCAGTGACCTGACAGATCACCGCATTCCCGAGGTCACTTGCCTGAACCGTGTAGGTATTGGAAGTTGCTCCAGCAATGGTGTTGATACCGCTGTACCACTGGTAGGCGTAGGTGATGGGCGCAGTGCCCGTCCAAGTGCCTTGTGTGGTCGTCAAGACTGAACCGACCTTGGCGTCACCCGTGGTGTCAGGCGCTACAGTGTTAACGGGCGGATCGCCAACAGGGGCAGCAATATAGGTCGTGTAGACGCCACCAAGGGGGCCAACACGAATGCCACCCACAAACGGGTCGGATGCGTTTGGGGTAGTTCCTTCCTGACCCTTCAGTGCACCAGTCGCTGTACGGGGTAAACCCTCAACGAAATTCACAGCAGGGTCGGAACTCATCACCAACTGGCCGGTGTTAGACACCATGAAGCCATTGGCAAACACAGTGCTCACCACATTGGTGATGTGCACCTGCCCGGAAGGATTGGATGCAATCCCTCCGTGCAACGCGCTGGTTGCGCCGACAGGATCGGTTGTTACATCCAGTCGCCCCGCAGCATCCTTACGACCCGGGAGCATCCTAGGTATCCGCTACGACGTTGGCCCAGAAGAAGTCACCGACAACCACGCCGCCGACGACATTGCACTCGAACGTACCAGCACCAGCGGTTGCTGCACCAGCCGTTACCGTGCAGGTAGCGTTTGCTGCAATGGTGCCCGTTGCACGAACCCACTGTGCACCGTTCGCTGCCGTACCCAGCGCGTCGTTGTCGTTGTTCGGCACCTGCCAGTCGGGCTGCGGAGCGATGGTCGGGCCGACCGCTACACTGCCTTGACCGAGGACATTGGTGGCGTACTTTGCATTGGATGCGTAACCGATGTAGTTGGTTGCCGCAGCAAACTTGGTCTCAGTCGGGGCTTCGACATAGGCACCAATCGGGTCTTGAATGACACGACTGGTCCATGCTGTTCCACCACTGGCCGGACGACCTGCTGCATTGGCGATATTTGCGCCTGCTACTGCCATGATTCTCTCCTTCGCATGTTGCGAAAAGTGGGGGCCGTACTGCGCCCCCACAAACCTTTAGTCGTTCATACGACCCTGGAACTGCAGGCCAGAAGAGGTCAGGTTGCCAGCCCATGCAAGAATCTGCACTTCGGCGTCCTGATTGACCGAGTAGCGCTTGCCCGGAGACAGCGGAACCATGTCACGCTGTGCGTGCGGACGATAGAACAGGTACTTGGTGTTCAGCATGAAGCCGGTAGAAGCCGGACATGCGCCACCGATACCACCGTCGAGCACCACATCGGCGTCCATGAACTTGGTGGTCACGAAGCCGAGGTTCGCATCCTGCGAGGACGTGAAACGCTGGATCGCTTGCAGCGAGTTCATATACAGACCCCAGAGGACCGAGTCCATGATGATGAGGTCGGGACGGTCCATGCCGCGAACCAAGGAGGCCCAGAGCTTGTTCATGTAGGTCTGGATGTTGGCAGCGGTAACGGCAGCACCACCCGTGGTGGTGAAGTCGAATGCCTGCGAACGCCAGAAGTTCCACGTGGCGCGGTCAATGCCACCCGGCGAGCCGGTAGCAGGGTTGATCGGCACCTGGAGGTTCAGGCCGGAGATTTCCTTACCACCGTAGCCGGTGCCATCGGAGTACAGACCGGCAGCAATCAGGTTCGCCATCGTGGACTCGGCAACAGCGATGCGGCCTTCGAGCAGGTCAATGATCTGCTCCTTGCCGGCGTTTTGCAGTTGTTCGAGGCCAGAGATGGTGACCGGGCAGGCGGCTTGCTTGATGTCGTACTGGGCAGCAGAGATCACGTCCTGTGCGGCGACCGGCAGTGTCTCATAACCACTGTAGTAGCCTGCGTTCGCGTTTTCAGCGAAGGACAGTTCTTGCATGATGACGTTACCACCGGAGAACTTCTTGATGTTGCCACGCTGCTTCAGGCGGGACAACAGAGCGTTATTTTTCGTTACATTGTCGGCGATAACGCCGGAACGATTCTGGATCGTGGTCGCGATGACATCACTGATCGAAGGGTTTGCGAAGGCCATTTGGCTTCTCCTATTGAGGTTTCGGGATGGTGCTCACGGGACTTCCGGTGGGCGGGTTCGCTCCGGCGGGTGTCGTGGGCTGGACACCTTCAACAACGATAGGGGTTTGCCGGAACAGGATCGGCACGGGGTTGGCATCAGCAAGCGCATGTCCCGGTCCAATGATCTGCTTCGTCATTGTGCTGAGAAACCTGCTCACATCCTGCTCCCTGTATCGCCGATCAAACTGGCAATGGTCCCACGTAAATCAGTTGGATTTCCGACGTTTGTACCGGGCGCACCGGGAGCACCGCCAACACTGACTGCGGCTCCTTTGGCGCGTTGCGCCTGCTGGTGGGCTTGCAGTGCAGCCTGAGTAGCTGCCTGTGACGAATCTCTTGCGGTTGATGCCTGATACGTGTCGTCATTCATCCGTACCGCCTTAGTGTAGGCGTCGGGAAGAGAGATTGCAATCCCCCTGCGGGCATTCACTTCGACGATGTCCGCCATCAGGTCACGGACCTCATCGAAGTACGGATACTGCGGGTCGACGGCCATCTGCTCGATGGTCTGGGTGACCTGCTGTTCCTGCTGGTAGCGCACCTGCTGCTCGCGCTGCTGCTGCGACTGGACAAACTGTTGCAGGGGTGCGAGGCGCTGTTCCAGAATGCGCTCGATGTTCGACTGTTGGACGACAGCCTCGGGGGCGGGCTGACCGGCAATCGCCGCATCAAGCGCGAAGATGTCGATGTTGAACTGCTTCACCATATTGGCGACCAACTGTGCCTTGTCCTGCGGGGTGCCGTTGAACAGTTGGCGCTCCACGGCGAGCAGGTTGGTGACCGCCGTCATCGCGTTGCCACCATAGACCGTGTTGATGCGCTCCATGTGCGGGGCGAACACCTCCTGCATCTGGCTGACCTGCTGCCGGGTCTGCGCCGTTTCGTTCATCACCTTCGTGATGTCGCGCTCGCGGCGGGCCACTTCCTGACGCACGTCCAGCGGCAGCGTTTCCCACAGTTTCTTGGACTCGCCTTTCCACGACTGTGGGGCGCGGTCTACCCGGTGGCGAGCCTCACGCTCCGCTGGAGTCTCACCTTTGTCCGCCACCGCCTTGCTCGCATCACCAGCCACCTCTTCGATGCTTGGTGGAGCATCTTTTGGTTTCGCATCGGACGCCACACTCTCCGCAGCCGGCGCAGCGGATGGGGTGCTCTCCGGCGCAGGACTTGCCGCTTCAGGAGCAGGGGAACTCTCGACTTGAACGGGTTCGGAGTGTTCTTCAATTGCATTCTCCAGTGTGGTGCGTAGCTCTTCGGACATGGTGGTTTTTCCTTATTTGTAGAGTTGCTGCTTCAGTTGCTCCCGAATCGCGGCGCGATCGGGCTGGTACTGGGGACGCCCGACGGGCAACCCCTTCAGTTCCGCAGTCGGGACGACATCATGGCGTTTACAATGCTCTCTAAGCCCAGCGCGGCCAGAAACCACACTCCCATCGATAGGAGAAACAAAATCAGGTAAATCACCCATAATGGTGTGGTGTCTGTCACCCGATCCAGCCAGTTCAGGATGCGGTCCATCTTTGTCATATAGCACTCCGTTGATCTGAATGTAGGATTTACGCGCCATTTTTCTTCCTCGACTTGCGGGCGGGCTTGACCGGCAACAGTTCGATTTCTTCAATCTCGTCGGGAGGAATATCCACGAACGCACCAAGCCATCTGATTTGTCCAGTCTTCAGGTCGCGCACCAACTTGCGACCCATCAGTTCGGACTCTTTGACGGTAAAGCTGATATCCAAATACTCTTCCACGGGGTTCTCCTAGTATGACAACATCAAAATCAGCATTTCTTCCTCTTCCGCCTCTTCGTCCATCTTCTGCTTCAGGCGGATGTCCATGAGGACAAGTGCCTTGACCACTTCCAGATCGGCCAGCAAATTGTCCCAGTCAATGCCCCGTGGTTCCTTGAACGGTGCGACCAGTTCGGTCACCCCAGACACTTCCATCGCTACCAGTTCGCGATAGGCTTCCTTGACGATCTTCCGCTTGTCGACCTCTTCGATTTCCCAAGGTCGCTTGATGAACTGCTGCAGTACCCACCCGCTGCCACCCCCTCCGCCGTAGGAGGGTTTGGTCAGCAGTCCCCATGAGTTACCCCAAGCACGCGCCCAAGATAGTCCCCATGAGGATGCCATTTACACCGGCCCCCACGGATTGCTGTCGGAGCCGTCACCATCCACATTGCCACCATTCACCCGCACGATATTGACCGGCATGATCTCTGCCTTGATTGCAGCGACAATCGCCTGAATATCGGCAGGGGTCAGGGTCATCGACCCTTGGTTTGTCGCAGCACCAGTGACGACTGAATCGTAACCAGCCAGCACACCGGAGGTGTCGTGAACGATTACCGCACCAGAACGCTGCGCTGCACCAATGACCTCGGCACTGAAGCCAGCGAGAACACCAGTTGTCGTATGGACACCGATGTGAGTTGCAGTACCGGATACCGAGCCAGTGCCAGCAACAACATCGCCGGTAGTCTCATGGACGCCAGCGGCAGGTTCATTGACAGCAGAGCCTGTGATGATGCTTGTCAGGCCAGCGACAGTACCAGTGGTCGTATGGAGTCGATAACGCTTTGCCGTACCTGTGACGTTGCTCGTCAGGCCAGCAACTACACCTGTTGTCGGGTGCGCCCGATACCGCAGCGCCGTTCCACTTACGGTTGCCGTATTGCCAACCACATCACCTGTGGAGGGGTGTGTTTGAGCACCTGTCTCGCGGACTGCAGAACCTGTGACTGTTGCGGTGTTTCCGACTACATCACCAGTTGTCGGGTGAGTTACTGGACCAGTTCCCGTTGGTACAAACAGTGGGATTGTTTCAGGCTCGAACAGTTGCCATGGGTTATCTGAGAGTGATTTTATTTCGGCGCTGGAGAGTACACGACCCCATATACCTGTCCATAATGCAGTATCTAAGGTGCTTGTGTTAGTTGATTGACATACCTGCGGAGTCGAAAAACTGGCATCATAGCTTGGCGTTGTTCCAGTATCTGCCGACCCAACTACACGTCCGTTCTCATACAAACGCAAACTTGGCGAACTATATGTTAGACCCCTTAATGCAATGGTATCGCTCCATCTGGTTCCTGGCGCGATCGTTACTCCACCGCAGATTCCATATATATATCCCTCCCCATACCTGTTGCTTATGGTATACCCGTGCTCAAATCCAGTTGGACACGAAGTTGTCCCTGTACGTGGCATACTCCCATACGTGAGCATGGTTATGCCACCATACAAACGAAACCTGTCATTAACTGACGCAGGGCTATAATGAAACCTTACAGCAGCAGCGTTGGTGGCGTCTCTCTGTCTACCAATACCGGCAGCAGTTGTAATGCTTTGACCAACTACGGTTGGCTTAACTGACCCAACAAGATATCTCGCCGGGCCAGCACCCGACCAAATAATATCGACAAGCCCGCGCGTAATTGGATTTGACCAATTAATACGAATGTCGTCTTGGGGTTGTGCTGTCCGATCCCGCGCAACGAATGTTAACTTGTTAGCCATGTGTAATTACACATCTTCGTTCGAGTAGGTGCGAAGTTCAACGGTATTTCCAGTAGCGGCAAAAGCCTGCCCGGTAACATTCTTGAGTGCCACCTTGTAGTTGCCAACAGGGACACGAACACGGTCAAGAATCATCGTGGCAGCAGTTAGCGCGGCACTATTGACTGCTGCCGAGCCGACGAAATAGTTGTCCAAGCACTCACCCGTCGTCGTGCCGAAGTTCGTTCCATCCAACTCAGGGATGAAGTAGACAGCAACATAGGCACCGATAGCACGGTTCGTTGCCTGCGCTGCAAGGTTGATCTCAACCTGTGCCAGCGGGAAGCGAAGTCCAGCGGTGGTGTTATCCTGCGTGGCCGATAGCGTACTTACTGAGCCGTTTGTCAGCCCATTCAGTTCCGTCGTCAGGACGGTAACGGCTGTACTTCTGGCGGTGTATTTATTTGCCATGATCTATCCTCAGAAATTGTTCAGTACGTCACTGATGTCGTCAGTGGATAGCGTTCCAGACCAGTTCAGCTTCGTTGCCGACACGGTGTTTTGAGTCACGACTATACCGCCCTCGTACACCTCGGCCTGCGTCGCTTTGCGGGTGCAGTTTTGAAGCACTGCAACGGAGTCGACATCCCCCCAAACGTCTTGGACCGCTTTCCGCATCTTCTGGCGTGAGAAGTTGATTGGAGAGAAGGTGAACAGCAGCCCCCACGTCGAACGCTTGCCTTCCGACAACGCATCCCACTTGGTGACGTTGATGGCCTCGAACAATTGCTGATCCGTCATTGCAGGATTCCATGCATCAGTCGTGGTTGGTGCATTACACCAGTTCGCTAAACCGACGTCATCACGGTTTCCCACGGCAGTAACAACAGCAGGCTCAGTCTCAGCCCGCAGTGCATCCGCAAGGATTTGCTTCTGAGTGTCGTTCATAATCAGCCACCAATCTTCAGACCGCTGGGGGTGCTCTCGACGGTCAGCGTAACGGTAATCGGAACGGCAATCTGGTCAGCAACGACCGTCACCGGCTCGGACTCGGCGGCAGGGCCAACACTTGCACCAGAGGAAGTCATGCGAACCACCCTTGCGACGTAGGTGCCGATGTCGGCAATGGTGAAACTCACCTCGCGACTGGTGGCAGGGATGTTCGCCTGCGCCACGGTGGCGTTATTGCGGGTCAACCAGACGAAGTAGCCACCCGGCGTGATGTTTTCCGGGTTGTCGATGAGGCCGGTATCAAAACCAACGATTGCGAACTTTTCCATGATGACTCCTTACTGGCTCAGTGCTGCGTAGGTGAGTGCGGAACAGGACACGGTGTCGCCAGAAGCAACGACAAGACCACCGGTCATGTTGATGTCGGAGGCGGATGCTGCGACCGCGCAATGGACGATGGCTGCGTTGGCCGACGTCTGGAACGAGGCGAATGCCACCGTGCCGCCCGTTGCGTTGGTGTCGGACGTGATCGCGTTCGCTGTGGCCACACCCGTGGTCGAGTTCGCAGCGGCGAATGCGGTGGCCGAGAACGGCAACGAGGCGATGTTCGCACCCGGTGTGGTCACGGTACTGCCGGTCGGGTGGAACCGCAGGAAACCACTGGCACCGATCAGTGCAGTGACAGCATTGGTGGCAGCAGCTTTCGCGCCGTTCGAGTGGGTTACGGTTGCAGACATTGAGTCTCTCCTTCAGGGATGGTTGCTTCGATGGGGGGTTCGGAGAGTATGTAACCCTCCATTTCGTAGGATTCCACCTTGCCCGTATCCTTGCGGGTGACGGTCACGGTGAAGGTTACATCTGCCGGTGGGCCTTTGACATCACTCACTTTGAACGCTCACTTTCTTTCCGGTTGACGTGGTTGCAGTCTTGGGTGCCTTCATCGCAGCGATCTTCTCTTCGTGCATCTGGCGCGTCATG
>Ga0209310_1002777_pt1 | contig 10942 bp, 2 predicted proteins | sample AD_UKC030_MetaG_FD_184415 | JGI IMG/M metagenome (GOLD analysis project Ga0209310, IMG submission 184415) | Active sludge microbial communities of municipal wastewater-treating anaerobic digesters from USA - AD_UKC030_MetaG (SPAdes) (version 2) | ecosystem: Engineered > Bioreactor > Anaerobic >... | reverse complement strand
ATGCCCGCATCCGCAGCTACATTTCGACTCTACGCAAACACGGGCTGCCTGTGCTCGAATACCTTCGCCGTGCCCTCGATGGCCGCCCATTCCTGCCTCAGCCAGTGAAAAGCACCTGAGCAGTTACTTTTACCCTCGCGCTTCAGCCTGATGGAAAGGTCCTGATCGCGGGCAGTTTCAGCCAGGTTAACGGGATACCGCGAAACTCCATCGCGCGCTTGAATGCCAACGGGAGCTTGGACACCACGTTTATGAGCGCCGGCGCAGGACCCAATGGCCAAGTTATGGCCGTTACGCTTCAAGCCGACGGGAAGGTGCTCATTGGCGGTTCGTTTACCGAAGTCAACGGCGTGCGCCGCGGTCGCATCGCCCGGTTGAACGCGGATGGAACCCTCGACACGACCTTCCTGGCCACAGGAACTGGATTTGCCGGGGAGGCTGATCCGATGGTGTTTGCTCTCGCGCTGCAGCCGGATGGGAAGATCCTCGCGGCGGGCCACTTTACGACGGTCAATGGCGTTGATCGATACCGTCTGGCGCGGCTTAATCCAAATGGGACAACCGATGCCAGTTTTCAATCGGACGTCGAGTGTGGCTCTGGGGGGGTGAATATAGTAGTGCAACCAGACGGCAAGATAGTAGTGAGCAGTGGCACTTACGGGATCAACAACCTTCGCGGGAATGGATTCCTCCGTGGACCTGATGGTAAAACCCGCTTTTTGGCACGGCTGAACAGCAACGGCAGCCTGGATCCGAACTACGATGCGGCTGCAGGACCCTATGGACCGGTTTGGTCGATCCAACGGCAGCCGGACGGCAAGCTGCTTGTCGGCGGCGGCTTCAGTACCTGCGGAGAGTTTTTGCGTTGGGGCATCGCCCGGTTGTTGCCCGACGGCCAGGTGGACCCGACCTTCGTCGAGGGCGGACGTCCCCTTCATTTCCCCCACGACGTTTGGGGAATCGCTCTGACGCCCGAGGGAGGCATTACGATCGCGGGCGACTTCCACGTCATGAACGGTTACCTGCGTCCTGGCGTGGCGCGACTTTACCAAGGCACGTTGCCGACCATCGTGACGCAGCCGGCGTCCCAGCGGATCGTGGTCGGCCAGCCGGTGACCTTCAGTGTGACCGCGACCAACCCCGCGCGGCTCTACTACCAGTGGCAACGCAACGGTGTGGCGCTGACCGGGGCGACTAGCGCCAGCCTGACACTGCCCAATGTGCAACCGGCTAACGGCGGTAATTACACTGTCGTGGTGAGTAACTCGACCGGCTCGGTCACCAGCCAGGTGGCCGTGCTGACGCCGGTGATCATGCCAAGCCCCGGCGCGCCGTTGCCAACCCAGATTGGCCATGCCGGATCGAATGTCGTCCTGTCGGTCTCGTTCAACGGCACACCGCCATTCAATTACCAATGGCGCTTCAACGGCGTGCCCATCCCCGGCGCAACGAATGCGACACTGACGCTGAATAATCTCGCCGACGCCAACTCCGGCAATTACTCCGTCGTCGCCAGCAACGAAGCCGGCTCGGCCACCAGCGCCCCCATCCTGGTCCAGGTCTATTACGGCTCAGGCTATGTCTACCGCTGGTTCTACCCGAATATCCCGGGCGCAAACGTGTTCGACCTGACCTCGGATCCTTCGTTCCCGACCTACCCGTCGGCCATAGAGAAACTGACGAACGGCCTGATCGGCCAAGTGAACACCGCCGATGACTATGGCAGCCTGGTTCAGGGTTACGTAATCCCACCGCTGACCGGAAACTACACGTTTTGGATCGCCGCCGATAACGCCGCCGAACTGTGGCTAAGCACGAGTGATGCGCCCGCCAACGTTCAACTCACGGCCTTCTGCCTGCTGCCCGTCGCCGTCAACGATTGGACCGCCTCCCCCGAGCAACAATCGGCGCCCATCGCACTCACTGCCGGACAACGTTACTACTTCGAAGTCGTGCACAAGGAAGGCTCGGGCAACGATCATGTGGCGGTGGGCTGGAAACGACCTGACGACTCGCTCCAACGCCCAATCCCCGCAGCCTACCTCTCGCCGCTCGTCGATCCGGTCACCACGCCCGAGATCCGGCAACACCCGCAATCGCTGGTGGTGGTCGCAGGCCGAGAGGCACGCTTTGATGTGAGCGCCGAGGGCGTGCCGCCGCTGTATTATCAGTGGCAACGCGACGGCGTGAATCTGCCGGGTAAAACCAATGCCACGCTCGTGCTCGACGATGTGCGGGTCAGCCAAAATGGCGCCTATCGGGTCATCATCACGAACAAGTTTGGCCAGGCGACCAGCGACGATGCCTCCCTGGTCGTGCACTACGCGTTGGCCTTGACCGTCCTGCCGGGCGGCATAGTAAACCGCAACCCGGACCAGCCCGATTATGCGCCCGGAACCCAAGTCACCCTCAGCGCCATGCCCCAGGCCGGGCACGTCTTCCTCGGTTGGAGCGGCGATGCCGACAGCACCAACGCATCCATCCAGGTCACGCTGGATGCCAACAAGGACATCACGGCGCTCTTTGCTCCGACTTGGACCTTGGCGGTGACGATCCCAGTGGCGGGGGGCCAAGTGATCCGCCAACCTGACCAGGCGCAATATGTCGATGGCACCTTGGTTCAGATCGAGGCCCAAGCCAACGCCGGTTTCGTCTTCACCGGCTGGAGCGGCGATACCAACACTACCGCTAATCGGGTAACCCTCATGATGGACCGGAACCGGAGCCTGCAGGCCAATTTTCAACGGGTGTTCTACCTGTCGGCGTCAGTCAGCGGTGAAGGGACCGTGACCGTCGAACCCCAGAAGGCCTACTATCTACCGGGCGAATCGGTGAGCCTCACGGCCGTCCCAGCGCCCGGCTTCGGCTTCATCGGGTGGTCGGGTGATAACACCAGCGCTGCAGCCGCGATCACGGTGACCATGAACGCGAACGCCAGCCTCACGGCGACGTTCAAACGGATCGTTAACCTGGTCGTTACCCCCACCGGCCAGGGCTCGGTGATGGTCGAACCTCAGGTGACAACCTACCTGGAAGGCGCCGTGGTCCAATTGACGGCTACCGCCTCGGCGGGTTGGCAATTCATCGAGTGGACCGGTGCCTTGACCGGCTCGCAAAATCCCGCGGCGCTGACCTTGGACACCGACAAACAGGTCGCCGCCGTATTCAAGCAACTGTTCAAGGTCACCACGGAAGTCATCGGGCGCGGCACGGTGACGGTGGTGCCGAAGCTTGAGCAATATGCCTACGGCACAACAGTAACGGTGGTGGCATCGGCGCCATCGGGCTACCGGTTCGTGAGCTGGGGCGGTGACTTGAGCGGAACGAACACGCCCGCTGCGCTCATGGTGGATGGCGATAAGCATGTGATCGCTACGTTCCTGCCTCTCTGGTCCTTGGAGGTTACGGCCTCGCCGGGGGGATCCGTAGCCAAGGAACCCGACTTAGCGAGATACGTCGATGGCACCGAGGTGCTGCTTAGCGCGGTAGCGAACGGAGGTTATGGGTTCGCCGGTTGGAGCGGCGACACCATCGCCACCACGAATATGATCGTCATCCGGATGGATACGAACAAGACGGTCCATGCCGAGTTCAAACGCGGTTGGGTGCTCACGGCGCAGGCCACCGAGGGCGGCAGCATCGAGCGGTCACCGGATCTGGCGGTCTATCCCGGCGGATCGGCCGTCACCCTGACGGCCCAGCCTGCCGCGGACTATGTGTTTGTCCAGTGGACCGGCGATGTCGTCGGCACAGCCAATCCGCGCTCCGTCACGATGGAACGTTCCATGTCTGTCACGGCGCACTTTGTGCGGGCGGAGCTCCAGCCACCGACGATTGACGCGGCTCAATTGGGGATGGTAGCCGAAGGCTTCAGGTTAACCATCAAGGGACGTGCAGGAACGACCTTGATAATTGAAACCTCGGAGGATCTGGAGCATTGGATCACTCTCCACACCCTGACCATGGATGGCACCCCGAGCATCCTGTTGGATGTCGGCGCTCCCGGCAAAGCGGCGCGGTTCTACCGGCTTAGGCAAGCGCCGTAGCCCGCGATCTCAGAATTTTCAAACAGGCGTTAACCTTGCTAGCGATTAAACGACCAGTGGTAAAAATAAATTTCGATGTCGTCCAAATTCGAGAGGGATACGCTGCCGGCTCCAGTGACGGGAATCGCCAGATGCCAACGCGTCGCCGCAACAGACCGCTCCCGGAAGACATCAATCTGGTTGACGGATGGAAGAACGTCCGGATGGGCGGGATTGCCGTCCAGGCGAGGTTCCGTGCGCGGCACTTTCAACATGGAAATGCCCGCATTGATGCCTTCGGTAAAGATCCACTGGCCCCCAACCTTCTTCCAGTGGCGCGTGCCGTAGGCCGTCATCTCCCCCAGGATTCGGTCAGGATGCTCCGGATCGCGAATGCCGCACTCGCGGTTGCGAAGGTAACTGGTTCCCCCGTAACGAAGATAGCCGCTGACGGGTTCCTGGGCGTGATTTCCTGGCAGGCGGATCTTTAGCCAACGAATCTTGTCCAAGTAATATCCGGGCTTTGTAAGATCCACGCGTCCATCGGCGAAATAGGTCGGTCCCCGGAAGAAGGATTTGTTCTCGATTTCACGCACGGTGCTGAAGTCGAGTTCGATCCAGCCATTGGTCACGAGACGGCTCAGGTGCAGGCGAAAAGCGCCGAGGGCATCGTTGGTTTGACCGGTGATTGCATCGCGGTAAAACGCCACCTGCCCGAGCTCATTGCTGCGGGGATACCCCAGGAACTGCTCCCGCACGGAAAACCAGTCAAACCGATCATCGCTGGTCGTGGACATCACACGCTCATCATCGTAGAGCTTCATCGCGGCATACATCTGGCGGAGCTCATCCGCATTGCGCAGTTTGTAAAGGTCAGCCATCCGCCAGCCATGGAGAAGACGTTCGACAGGTTCGTTCCATTTGTACTCCAGGGCTCGGGCCATGTAAAACAACCACCGTTGAGCTTCCGCAAAGGCCAGATCCGCCTTGACCATGTTCGCTTGTAGAACGAGTCGGTGCACGGGATCGGCAAAGTAGCGGCGTGTGAGATTCTGGTCTTTCTCCTGGAGGTTCCGTTCCAGTTGGCTCTTTTCGCGATACAAGTCCTGGAGGCGGTTGACCTCCTTGCGCAGCTGCAATGCCGCCGACAGCGAATCGACGGCCAGCGTGTTCATCTGCAACAGGAGAATTTTGACGGTGGCTTTGGCTTCGATCCCGGTGATTTCGGCGCTCTGAAAGGCGGTCAGTCGTTCCTTTTGCGCTTCAAGAACGCCCTTGCCGATCTCGGCGGCGTATTGAACCATGGCATTAGCGCCGTGGCCCGCTGTCCCCCAGAGATTGAGGGTGCCGGCAGACTCCGCCTCCTCGGCCAGCTCGTTGGCCGCGGCCTGCGCGCCATTGATCAATCCGATCCATTCCGTAATCGCCGCTTGCTTGTCACCGTATTTTACATACACGTTGGAGATGCTGGCCGCCTTCTCGAGTTCGATACTCGTCTGTTCGTTGACATTGGCGATCTCAACCTGGTTCTTCCGGATCTGCAATCGGGCGGCTTCGACGCTCAGGGTCTGCTGGTCCAAATCACTTCCCGGCGCGCCCTGGGAAACCGTGGCGTAAAGCGGATCATACGGGAAATATCCAACGATATCCCGCAAGCGGTCGTAATACGTGATGCTGGAACCTGCGAACTGATCGGCCAGATCATCTTCAAACCCGCGGTACTTCTCATAAGACGCTCTCGCGTCGGCGAGGGTGTTCCTGGCCAAACCCAGGGCGCTGTTGGTGTCGTTCAGGTGGACAAGGAACGCGTCGTAAGTATCGGCTCGGGGTTCTTCGCCCGCAAAGGCGCCTTGCACCAGCACCAGAAAGTCGGGCTCGAATCCGAGGGGATTCAGCGCGCTACGCTGGAGTTGTCTCAGGCCCTCGAGTTCATACAGGCTGGCGCTCACCCCCGCCATGGCGGTTGCCAGACCGGAATGAGCGAGAGATCCCTCGTTCTCGTTGAGGGCTGGAAACGCGGTCCTAAACACCTGCGCATGAAGAATGAGGCTGCGCTCGGCTTCAGCCATCAGCGCCTCGGCCTGCTCCCCATCACCCGGCGCATTCCGAAGCAACCACAGCCGGGCCAGAGCGGTCGCGATACGTCCTTGATCGCTCAAAAGTTCATAAAGCAACACCAGGTCTTTGTACCCAGCAAACAACGGACTGGTGTCTTCCGTGACACAGACCAACCCGCCCTTGTCAATGTAGAGGGCGGCTTCCAGACCTCGAGTCGGAACCTGTTCCTGGAAGATCCGGTAGCCGAGCGGTGTTGGATTTCCGTCCGCAACACCGAGGGTGTTTGTCAATAACACGCTGTAGGTGGCGAGGGCGGTTCGGTTTGACTGGAGGGCGCCGATATACGCTGGAATCTCATTATCAATGATGAAGCCGCCCGCCGGGGCGGGATCGGCCACGGGTTCGCCGAAATGAGCGCGTTCCGCCTTTTCCAGGGCTGCCCGGGCAAAAAGAACCTCGGCCACCGTTCGGTCGTAGTAGATGTCCAGCAGCAGGTTGCGGAGCAAGAGGCTGGCGGGTCGATTTGTCAAGCCGCGTCGGAGCTCGGCTTCAGCCATTCGTGATAGCTCACGATCCTCACTCCGGTAGGAATTCGCAAAGAACGCCAGGTTCGTTAAGGTAGCCAGTTGGGCTCGAACACCACTATGGTCATTGGTGTACAGCATGTGCTTGTAACGGAAGGCCGCTGTCCCCTTTTTGTCCTGAGGCGCATCAGGCCAATAGAGCATCTGCTTGACGTAACCGGCAAGGGCGGTTTCGTCAGTGTAATTGACCGTCTGGCCAAGGGCGCCATCGGACAAGAGGAGCCCCAAGAAACAGAGGCACGCATAGAGCACGGTTTTCATGGTCAGATCTCCTTTCTTGCTAGGGCGCGAGGCCAAGAGACACATCACGGGTCGATGGAATCGCCGGCGGTTTCAACAGCAGAAAAGTCCCGGAAAATTCGCTATCCAAATAAGGCCGGCCCGGCACAACACTCACCCAGGTGGCGGCTCCGCTGATCCGTGTGGAACCGACGTTGGTCTGACCCGGCACATTCATCGCATCCAACCGGAGATCCAGATGGTGCGGGGCACTGAAGAGCGGGCTTTCTGCCAAGGGCGGCAACGGAATCCTGGCCGCCACGGCGCTGAAATGATCTTTCGTGACGAGGATCTGGACCAGCGCGTTTGTGGGGAAGAAACCATTTCCCTCGCTATGGATTTGACCATGAAAGTTACCGTCGGTTTGTTGAATCCGAAGCGTGAATCCGACGATCGTGTTCGTATTTTGCTGCAGCGTCACCTCCTTGAAGCCACCGCCCGATCGGTTGGTCAACGAGGCTGTGACCATCCCCGACAGCCCGTTCGAGAGGATTAATGTGCCCTGCCAATCGGCGTCGTTCTCTTCAATGATGACGCTGTTTTGCGTCGTTCCGGCAAGCGCGTAATCCAAACTGGGCTCCAGCCGCACGATGAGAGAGCGCAAGGGATCGAGGAGGGCATTGTCGGTTGCGGGGATGGGAAGGACGGCGGTCGTTCCGTTCACCTGAATGGTGCCTTGGCTGGTGCCAGCCGAATCGGTCCAGGTGTAGCTTACCGGCCCCACATAAGGGCCATTGAAAAGGACCACCGGACCGGAGACATTCGCTCCTTCGTCCAGGACCAGGGTTCTCTCGGCAAGACTGGCCGACAAGAGCTGGAATCCTTTGACCCGGTAATATCCCTGTTCCCGCTGCCAAGGTCCTGTGTCCACCTCAAAGACACCGCCGCCCAGCGCGGTAATGTTCGTGGCCGTAATCCAGCCGTTGGTCGGAGACAAATCGGGGCGATATTCCACCACATAATTTGCTGAGCCGCTGCCGTTGTCCAGCAGGCGGAACTGCCAGGCCTCGGCCGATACCCGGTGCGCGTTGGTCAGGAAGAGAGGTGAATGGTCGAGCTGAGGCACGACGCTCAGGTTGAGCGTGCGGCTGGCCGTGCTCGCGTTGTCGCTGACTGTCACCGTCAGGATGGCTGAACCGGAGTACCGGGGATCGGGCGTGAGAATTAAGCTGCGTGTGCCGCCGTCGCCCCCAACGGGAACGTTCGGGAAGAGCATCGGATTGTTGCAGCGCGTCCGAACAACGAGCTGGCTCGGCGGAGTGTCGGGATCCGACACCGAGAATACGACCGAGGTGCTGCCCCCCTGCGGCAGCGTGATCTGGGACAGGATTGATAAGATCGGCGGAGCCGTGGACGGTCCCGGCAGCGTGAATGTCATATCCGCTCCATCCGTCCGGCCCACGGCGTTCGAGGCCACCACCCGGCAATGATAGGTCATCCAAGGCAGCAGGCCAGCAGCCGGGAGGCTCAAGGACACAACACTCGTTCCACTGCCAAGATGGTTCGTAGCCGTCGAGGTTCCGTATTTTGAAGTCAGGCCATATTCAAACCAGGCAAGGGTATCCCGCTCCCGAGGATTGACTGTGCCATGCAACATTGCCCCCGTGGCATGGATATCGGTCGCGGCCGAAGTGGCTACGACCGGCCTGTAGACTCCGAACCGGACCTCGGGCGCGAAGGGGGAACCCGCGAAGGCCCCGTCGATAGCCTGGACACTCCAGTAATACTCACCTTCAGGCAGGTGAGCGAGCAACGCCGTCAAGCCCTGCTGGGCATTGCCCAGGGCGGGCACCCGACGGTAACCATGGGCCGCAGCGTGCGGAGCGACAACATCCCAACCTCCGGGCGCAGTCCCCACTCGCACATTGTAGGAAAGGCCACTGGCGGGCGTTTGCGCGTCAGCGGCCGCATTCCATGCCAGGATGATTTCGTGGCCTACCGCGGTTGCGGTCAAGCCCGTCGGAGCCGTGGGCGGTGTATTGGCCGCCGGGCTCGTGTTTCGCCACACCTCGGAAACTCGTCCGTTGCCCGGACCGTTGCCGGTCAGCAGGATGTCGAGGCGCCCGTCGTTGTCATAATCGCCCCAGGCGACCGAGCTTTGGCAGACTCCCGGCAATTCGCTCATGACAAAGCCACTCTCCGTATTTCGCCACACTTGAGCGACGATGCCCGACCCCATCGTCGCTCCGGTGAGCAGGATGTCCAATCGACCATCGTTGTCATAATCGCCCCAGGCCGCGAAACTCGCGTAAGCTCCCGGCAAACCGGCGTTGATGTTCACGAAGCCCGCGCCCGTGTTCCGCCAAACTTCGGTATAGAAATGCGAACGGTTGTCCCACCCGGTCAGGAGAATGTCCAGGCGGCCGTCATTGTCATAATCGCCCCAGGCGACCTCGCCATCATACACTCCGGTTAGTCCGGCGTGGATGTCAGCAAAGGTCCCGTTTCCCTGGTTTCGCCAGACCTGGGTGACGTAGTCGGTTGAACCGGGATATGAACCAGCATAGCCCGCCAGCAAGATGTCGAGGCGCCCATCATTGTCGTAATCGCCCCAGGCGGCCGGGCCCGCCACTCCGGTCAGCCCGGCATGGATATCCGTGAAGGTCCCGTCCCCATTGTTCCGCCACACTTGGGTGACCGGGCCTGAAGTCGCCACACCCGTCAGCAGGATGTCCAATCGGCCATCATTGTCGAAGTCTCCCCAGGATGTTGTATGATGCGCCTCCGTCAAGCCGGCGTGGATGTCGGTAAACGTCCCGTTTCCCTGGTTTCGCCAGACTTGGGCGAACCGGCCTGGCGCCGTGTAGCCCGCCAGCAGAATGTCCAGAAATCCATTATTGTCATAATCCCCCCAGGCCGTCGAAGCCATGTACCCCCCCGGCAATCCGGCGCCGATATCTATGAAAGTCCCGTCTTTTTTGTTTTTCCAGACCTGGGCGATTGGCTTGAAAGGCGCATCCATCCCCATCAACAGAATATCCAGCCAGCCATCATTGTCGTAATCGCCCCAACTGGCTGAACTGCCATCTCCGACTTTGGGTAAGTTGGCATTAATATTGACGAAAAACGGTATCGTGGAATGCGTCCAGACCGGACCGTTGACCAGGGTACCATACTTGCGGTTCACCGATGCGTCCCGAGCAACAGTCCCGCTGGTTTCATCGAATTTCCAATTGGCCACCAGATGAGGCTCTGTGCCGGTCAATGGATGGGTCATGCCGTTGCGAATCTGCTCGGCGGTGCGAGCCACGTTCCAGATGCGCAGGTCGTCAAACAAAGCGTTGGCATATTGATCGGCTGTCCAGTTGCTGCGTCCAATAAAATTGCTGGTTCGGTTGACGGTATTCGGAGCCACAGATGGACTGGAAGCCATCGGCACACCATTCACGTAAAGCGTGGCCGTCCCGCTCTTGAGCGTGACGGCCAGATGCACCCACTGGAGCAGCGGAATCGCCGTCATCCGGAGAGAAGTCTTACAGACGGAGCCCTGGTATACCTGGAAGATCGGCTGGCCGCCATATCCTTCGCTTAACGCGAATAAGACATTGTCCGCAGATGGACCATTGCCAAAATCGATCACACGGGACCAATTGTTATAGCTCCGCTCATAAACCCAAACCTCGATCGTAAACTCGCTCCCAAACCAGATGCCTGCCGGCACAACGACATGATCATCCTTCCCATCAAGCGACAGGGCGTTGCCCCCGCCGGCCTGCGCCAGGGCGCCGCAGAGGGTGGCGAGGAGCACAACTCCGGCTGCGACAACAATACCGCAGGCGGGAATTGTGGTGTGCAGGATAGCGAATCGCGAGTGTTGTTTTGTTTTCATAAGCCCATAGCCTTCCAAATGAATTGAACCGAGCCACCCTCCGCTTAGGGTCCGTGCAAAAATAACTTCCGATTTTGGCGGGAGCGCCGCCGGGTCAGATGCTAGGCGCGTGGGCGGGAGTGTATCCTCGGTGATACTCGACCGTCCACGCAACAACGCAGATGACC
>Ga0209310_1002769_pt1 | contig 10964 bp, 9 predicted proteins | sample AD_UKC030_MetaG_FD_184415 | JGI IMG/M metagenome (GOLD analysis project Ga0209310, IMG submission 184415) | Active sludge microbial communities of municipal wastewater-treating anaerobic digesters from USA - AD_UKC030_MetaG (SPAdes) (version 2) | ecosystem: Engineered > Bioreactor > Anaerobic >... | reverse complement strand
TTCCTCGTACACGAAGGAGACCCCGCGCGAGCTTGCCGTCGGGGATATCCACCGGGTCCAGGAGGCGTTCGTGCGCACGGCGGAAAGGGCGCGCGAGGCGGGTTATGACGGTGTCGAGATCATCTGCTCTGCGGGCTACCTGGTGACGCAGTTTCTCTCTCCGCTGACGAACAGGCGCACGGACGAGTACGGGGGCAGCTTCGAGAATCGGACACGTTTCGTGCGCGAGATTATCGCATCCATGCGCGCGCGCCTGGGCGACGATTATCCCATTACCGTGCGGATGGCGGGCAACGATTTCGTCCCGGGGAGCAACACTGACCGTGAGACGCCTGAGATCGCACGCATGTACGAACTCGCGGGAATCGACGCTCTGAATGTAACGGGGGGATGGCACGAGGCCAGGATCCCGCAGATGAGCATGGAGGTCCCGCGCGGCGGTTACGCCTACCTCGCGCGAACCATAAAGGATGCAGTCTCCATCCCGGTGATGGCTTCGAACCGCATTACCGATCCGGACACCGCCGAACGCATCATCCGCGACGACATGGCGCACATGGTAAACCTGGGGCGAGTGCTCCTGGCCGATCCTTTCTGGCCGGAGAAGGCGCGTGAGGGCCGCGTTAAGGAAATAATCCCCTGCGTCTCCTGTCTGCAGGGGTGTATGGACGAACTCTTCGAGCTGCGTCACGTGCGGTGTCTCGTCAACCCGCGCACGAGCTTTGAGGGCGAGCGCAGGATCGTAAAGGCGAAGGCGCCGCTGAATATACTGGTCGCGGGCGCCGGGCCCGCCGGGCTCGAGGCGGCGATCCGCGCCGCTGAAGCGGGGCATGCGGTGGAGATCTGCGACAGGGCCGACCGGATAGGCGGGCAGCTCTGGATTGCGGGGACGCCGCCTCACAAGCAGGAGCTCCGGGAGATCGCGAGATACTATGACGAGATGCTGCGCATCCGCGGCGTGAAGGTGACGCTCGGCTGCAACGTGGATGTCGATTTCATAAGGGAAAGAAGGCCTGATCACGTGATTGTCGCAGAGGGAGCGAAACCCCTCATCCCGCCGATAAAAGGCATGGATGCCGGCGGCGTACTCACCGCCTGGGATGTGCTGAAAAATGATCCGAAAACGGGACGCAGGATAGCGGTGATAGGCGGCGGGGCCGTGGGGATTGAAACGGCGCTCTTCCTTGCCATGAAGGGCACTATAAACGACGAGACGCTGGGATTCATTTTCCGCTATCAGGGGGCGGACGAGGCGCGCCTGCGCGAGCTGGTCTTCAGGGGAACCAGGGAAGTCGCGATATTCGAGATGCTTCCGAGGATCGGACGCGGCATGGGCAGGTCTAACATATGGATTATCCTGCAAAACCTGAAGAACTACGGGGTGGAGGTCGTCACCGGCGCCAAGGTCCTTTCAGTCGCCGGCGGGACGGTCGAGTTCGAAAGCGGCGGGTGCGTCGAGTCGAGAGAGTTCGATACGGTGGTGAACGCAGCAGGCTCGAAGCCGGTAACGAAGCTTGCTGACGCTCTTGCGGCCGCTGGAGTTTCGCACACCGCAATAGGGGATGGAAAAAAGATTGGACAGATCATGGACGCGATCCATGCCGGCTACCTCGCAGTCATGGGGCTATCGGCCGAACCAAGTCTTTATCCGCAATGATGTTGTTCTTGTGCGAATTACCCGATCCTTCTCTGTGTGATCTGTGATGCAGTGGAAGATCTTTTTTTCCCGCGCTTTAACGGCTCCGGTAAAATCCGACCCATGTCCCGTCCCAGTAAGCGTCAGGGATGGGATACCATACGGGATCATAATCGGGCGAGCGGTACCATGCGGATCCGAGAAAGGCTGATATCGAAACCGACTGCACGACCGGGTCTTCATCGTTCTTGTTCGGGTCCACGTAATATACCCTTTCCCCCGCCGGATCGAATCCGACAAGGACTATATAGTGGCCGCTGTAGAGGGGGTTGGCCCGCTCGAGGTGGATGATCACCGGGCGTTCCCTGTCGATGAAGTCTTCAACGATATGACTCATCTCGGCATTGTTGGCGTTGAGCGAATTGTCCGTGTTCCCGTCAACCGAGTAATAGGCCGAGCAGTCGCTGTTTCCCAGGTTGGATATCTTGTTGTGCAGGTCTTCGACGTTGATGCCCGAGTCGGTCACTCCGAGCCAGGCGCTCACTCCCGAATCCTGGGTCACCGTGTCGAGTTCTTCCTGAAGGTCTAACGCCACCGGACAGTCGGGCATCTCGCCGAAATTTCCGGCATAGGCATTGTCGCCGTAGTACCTGAAGATCATGTAAAACGACGTCGGACCGCACTGTCCGGAGCCCTGTTTGACAAAGAACGTCGAGTCGACGAAGACGTCGTATCCCGAACCGTCTATCGAACATGACATGCAGATTGCCGATAAGGCGACAGCTGTAATGAGTATTTTATTTTTCAGCATGGACTTTTCCTGCTTTACGGCAGCCTCACAGTAAAGCACGCATGCGGATATAAATCAAGCTTAAATTACAGTCGAACCGTGACTGCCGGAACACGCGGCGGCGATGATTTTTACTGGGCGAGATACTTTTCGGAAAGCTGTTTGTGGAATGCGTTGAACGTATCCTCGTCGGTCAGTTTGAACCTTTCCAGAACCGAATCCTCGAAAAAGAAGTAATCGAATTTTTTCTCCTCGATCAGGCACAGCTTGTTCGCCAGATAGGTGACGTAAACGATGTCGCGGTTTTCGGCGGATGCCTTGCTCGGCGAATGATGGTATGCGATGGCCTCGACGATGTAGGAGGAGAGCTTCCATTTTTCCGCGATCATGCGCCCGATCGAGGAGTGGCTGATGCCGATCGAAACCTCCTCGATGACGGTCGAGGTCCTGATTTTTCTCTTTACAGCGATTTCGGCGATCTGCTGGACAAGCTTCGCATCAGTCGAGAGCAGAACTATTTTTCCGAGGTCATGAAGAAGGCTCGCGAGGTATACGCGGTCGGATATGGAGTTGAGCCTGAATTTTTCAGCGATGAGCCTTGCATAGAAAGCCGTCTTGTTGCAGTGCTTCCATACGTCCTTGAACTCGGCGAAGTGTTCATCGAGGATTCTGCGCGCGCCGATGGTGACCAGCATGGCCTTGAGGTTTTTCAGCCCGATTATCATGATCGCGTCATGGAGGCTTTCGATGCGCCTGGCCGTTATGAAACCGCCGGAGTTGGAAAGCCTGAGCACCGACGCGGCCAGCGACGGGTCGATCGATACTTTTTCGGCAAGCTCCATGATCGAGACGTCTTTTTTCGCGCATAGCGCCTCTAGCTCGTTGATATATTCGGGCAGCGACGGGAGCTCGTCGACCGTATCGACTATCTGGTTCTGGATCTGGGTCTTGACGTCGATTGACTGGATATTGAACGGTATGGTGAAAGCCGATTGCGTCAGCTCCGCGTTTGACTGGATGCTGAAGGAATTATCGCCCATACCCGAATTTTTCAGGAAGAGGATAGTCAGCGGGATGCCGAGTCCTTCGCCTTCCTCGTCGTCTCCTATATCCATGTATATGTCAGAAAAATCGTTGTACTGCCGCGCTTTTTCGATCCTCATCTGGATGCGTTCGCGCTCCGCCTGGACCAGCGGGGAGTTGTTGCGCACAAGGATCCTGAATCCCTGCTCGCCTTTTTTCACGATTATCTCGACCTTGTAGCCGTTTTCCTTCAGGTCGGTCACCAGTGAATCCTGGTTCTCTATGATGAAGGACTTGAATTTCTCCATTCCCAGCAGGTAGTCGTTCGCGTCGTTGATGTCCATGCCGAATTTCTGGAAGAATACCCTCTTTGAATTGGCTTTCACCGCGTTGACGATCATTTCCCTGAGCACGGTTTCAACGATGGTCTGGAGGTAGCTCATGTCGTTTCCCGAAAGGATCTTTATCACCAGGGAGTTTATGAACCGTACAATGTCTCTTGAATGGTAGTGGAATGTCAGTTTTACGGGTTCTCCGTTTATGACTTTCTGGGATAGTTCTGAAGATTTCTGGTGGGTCATGGGAAAACGCTCTTGAAATTGATCAAATAATGGACTCAGTGCAAAGGCAATACTATAATGCACATTGCGCTTATCAATCACTTTTTATCGATAAAATGTCGAAATTTTCTGAAAAAAACGCCCATGAATGTAATGAAATCATGGGCGTCCGGTTTAGACCGTGATATTCGGTATTTCATTCCGCTGACTTGATTTCGTCCCAGATTTTACTGTATGTTGCGTTATCGGCGCCGAGGTCCTTGAGTATGTCGGATTTTTTCAGGATTTCCTTCGAGGGAAGCACTGCCGGATTCTGCATGAAATCTTTCGGCATGATTTTCTGGGCCGCGAGGTTTGGGGCAAGGTAGCTGATGTATTCCATGTTTTTCGAGCAGACTTCCGGGTCGAGGAGGTGGTCGATGAACCTGTAAGCGAGGTCTGCGTTGACCGCGGATGTCGGGATCACCATGTCGTCCACCGAAATCGATGTCCCTTCCCTCGGGACGGCGAACGCTATCTTCGGGTTCTGAGATATGATCTGCAGAGCGTCGCCGTTATAGGTGTGGATGAGGAAGAATTCACCGGCCTCGAGCCCTCTCTTGGCCTCGTCAACGTCGAACTTGGCAATGTTTTTCTTCCATCTGAGCACGGTCTGGCGCGCCTTGTCGAGCTCGGCTGGATTCAGGGAGTTATAGTTGCAGCCGTTGAACTTGAGGGCCGCGCCTATGGTTTCGCGCAGGTCGTTGAGCAGGGTTATTCTGCCTTTGAGGTCGCTCCTGTCGAGCATGCCCCAGGTCGGGACGAAGTTCTTTACCTTTTCGGTATTGTAGGCTATGCCCGCGAAGCTCATCATGTAGGGAACGCTGTGACTCATCGCAGGATCGAGGGATATTTTCAGGTATTCCGGGTCTATGTTGCCGATGTTTTTCAGCTTCCAGAGGTCGATGGATTGCAGCATTTTCTGGTCGTTCATGATGTTTACCATATAGCTTGAGCAGATATACAGGTCATAGCCGGTCGCTCCCGCCTTCACTTTTGCGTACAGGGCCTCGTTCGAATCGAAAAAGTCCATGACAACGCGGCAGTTTTCATTTTTTTCGAAGGCCGTGATCACATCGTTGTTCATGTAGTCGGCCCAGATAAACACGTGCAGTTCCTTCTGTCTCGAGCACGAAATGCTCGCGACCGCGGTCATGATTGCCAGAATGGAAAGGATGCGTTTCATCATTATTTTTCCTCCAATAATTTTTTGCTGATTGTGACGACCGTGAAAGTGAAGACGATAAAAATTCCGGTCAGGGCGTTTATAACCATGGGCGAGCCATGGCGTATCATGCTGTATATATAGAGGGGCAGGGTGGCCGAACCCGGGCCTGAAACGAAAAATGTGATGACGAAATCGTCAATCGAAAGGGTGAAAGCCAGCAGGCCGCCGGCCATGATTCCCGGGGTTATCATCGGGATCATGACTTTTCTGATCGCTGCGGGCCATGAAGCGCCGAGATCCATCGCGGCCTCGATTACGGCATAGTTGAAATCCTGCAGCCTGCCCAGGACTACCATCGCGACATAGCTGATGCAGAAGGTGACGTGCGCCAGGTATATGGTGAAGAGGCCGAGCCTCACCTTCAGCGCCACGAAGAACAGGAGAAGGCTGATTCCGACGAGGATGTCGGGCATTACCAGGGGCAGATGGATGAAAAGACGGTGTGCGGACTGCAGGCGCGTCTTGAAACGGTACAGTGCGATCGCGGCTGTGGTTCCCAGCACCATCGAGGTCACCGTAGAGGTCAGCGCGATGAGGAGCGAGTTCCCCAGCGCGTACCATATGGTGCGGTCGGAGAAAAGCCGCGAGTACCATTTCAGCGTGAATCCGCCCCACTGGCCGCCGTACCTCGACATGTTGAATGAATTGACTATGACGATGATCAGGGGAAGGTAGAGGAACACGAGCATCCCGACAAGCAGATAAAAAGGTATGCGCGAACGTCTCATCCGGGTATTATCCCCCTGCCGACGGTTTTTCTACGTTTCATGAAAAGACTGGCAGTCATCGGGATCATGACCGCCAGCACGAGAAGCGAGGAAAGCACGCTGGCGTGGGGCAGGTGGCGGTCGATGAACGTCTTCTGGGCGATCTTGTTGCCGATCATTTCACCGCCCGGCCCGCCGACGATGTCGGGAATCACGTATGACCCCAGGGCCGGAATGAACACGACGAGTATCGCGGTAAGAATGCCCTGCCTGATGCCGGGGAGAAAGACCCGGTAGAACGCCCGGTACCAGTTTGCCCCGAGGTCGTGCGCCGCATCGAGGAGCGAGAAGTCGAACTTTTCGGCGGCGGCGTATATCGGCAGCACCGCGAAGGGTATGTATGAATACACCATGACCAGGAGCACGGTCCCGGGCCGGTAAAGCAGCAGGGTCTGGTCGTTCACGATACCGATCAGCAGGAGAAAATTTTTCACGATGCCCTCGGGGTGCAGCACAACCTTCCAGGCGAAGATGCGTATGAGGAAATTGATCCAGAAAGGCACGATAATAAGCAGAAGAAGGAAGTCCCTTTTCTTTTTTTCGGCCCTGGCCAGGCAGTATCCGGCAGGCACGCCGAGCACGAGGCAGATGGCCGTGGTCAGCACGCTCAAAACGACCGTTCTGACCATGATGCCGCGGTACACAGGGTTTGCAAGCTCCGAAAAATTTTCGACTGTCCACTGGTCGCCGATCCCGCCGTACGGATCGCCCGTCCTGAATGCGATCAGGAGAATCACGATCGTCGGTATGATGAACAGGACCACCAGCCAGCCCATGGTCGGCAGCGACAGGGCCAGCTCGGGTATTTTACTGTTCGGTCTTTTCATCTTTTTATTTGCCCGCGGATATGATGTTTTCAGGCGCGACGGTCACGTCGTCGTCGGGGAGCGTCAGGAGCGACTCGTCCCTTTCGTCGTAGCGGTCGAGTATGTAGCAGTTGTCGGCGTGCCAGCTTATGCACACCGTGTTGCCGTGCTCGATAATTTTTTCGTCGAGCAGAAAACGGTCGTGGGACTGCCTCACCTGGATGCGGTAGTCGCCGACCCGCACCCAGAAAACGGTGTGCGTCCCCATGTATATGATTTCTTCGACCACGCCCCTCACCATGTTCCGCTTGCGGTGGGATTCGGGCTCGGCGTGGGAGATGACGAATTTTTCAGGCCTGATCGAGAGGTAGACCCTGCTTCCCTGCGGGAAGTTCTTGTCGTTGTACACGATCACCCCGTCCGCGAAGTCCTTGATGTTCATCCTGCAGTAGGAGTCTTCGATGGAGGTTATTTCGGTCTCGAAGAAATTGGTGTCGCCGATAAAGGCCGCGACGAAGCTGTTTGTCGGCGCCTCGTAAACCTGGACCGGGGTGCCCTGCTGCTCGATCCTGCCTTTGTTCATGACCGCGATATGGTCGCTGATGCTCATGGCCTCTCCCTGGTCATGGGTCACGTAAAGAAAGGTGATCCCGACCTCGTCGTGTATCCAGTCGAGCTCCACGAGCATCCGCTGCCTGAGCTTCAGGTCGAGCGCCGCGAGCGGTTCGTCGAGAAGCAGCACCTGCGGTTTGTTTATGAGCGCCCGGGCAATTGCGACTCTCTGCATCTGGCCGCCCGAAAGCTTGGTGGCCTTTTTGTCGGCCTGGTCCGACATCTGGATCAGTTCGAGATACCGGTCGACCTCGCCCGATATCCTGCTGCGGTCGAAGCCGGCCATCTGGAGCCCGAAAGAGATGTTTTCCCTGACGGTCATGTGGGGGAAAAGGGAGTAGTTCTGGAAAACGGTGTTGACCCGGCGCCTGTTGGGGCGGTCAGACGTGATGTCCTTGCCGTCGAGGATCACCCGTCCCCGATCGGGGTATTCGAACCCGGCGCAAATCCGCAGCAGCGTGGTTTTACCGCAGCCGCTCGGGCCCAGGATCGAGAATATCGTGCCTTTTTCGATAGACAGCGAAACATTATCAAGCACCTTGAGCTCGCCGAAACTCTTGGATATGCCTTCAAAGACCAGAAAATCACCCATGGGAGCGCCCCTGCACTATTGCAATCTTGAAGGAAGCATTTAATCAGGTAAATACTATCCGTCTCCACTTCAAGTCAAAAATGCTTTTTAGCCGAAAAAAATAGGAAATAGAGGTTGGATCAGTCAGGCGCGCCCCTGTTTTCGAGGGCTCTGACGAGAAGGTAGACCGATTCGTTCACCGGCGCAGGCAGCCCGTGGTTCGCAGCCGCCTTCAATATCTCTCCGGTAATGCTTTCAATCTCGGTTTTTCTGCCGGCCCGTATGTCCTGGAGCATGGAACAGATGTTTACCGAGGTTTTACGGCAGACGTCCCGCGTGAGCCCGATCATTTCGTCGCTTCCGGCCTGTATCCCATGCGCAGCAGCGGCGCTCACCGCTTCGGCTACAATCAGCTCCTGGAGCTTGAGGATTTCGGGGATTTCTACGAGCTTCCCGTTCGGGAGGCCGAGAATCGCGCCCAGCGGATTTATGCCCGCATTTACAATCGCTTTTTTCCATATCGCGGTTTCCGGGTCGTCGGTCATGGTCACGTTCAGCGAGCTGTGCACGAGAATCCCGAAGACCGTGCGGACCGCGGAATGGTTTCTCCCGCCGATGATTATTGTCCCCGCTCCGCCGGGCACGAGAGTCCGCGGGTCTTTCTTGGACGCCCCCATCGATGTCGTTCCGAATACGATCCTTTCGGCAGGCACATACTCCCTGATCTTTTCGACATTGCCCAGGCCGTTTTGCAGCGAGACCACGATCGCGCCGTTTCGTATGCGATGCGCGGCCTCTTTCATCGCACTGTCGGTGGCGTGGCTCTTTACGAATAGAAAAACAGTGGAGCATTCCTCGATGACCGCAGGGTCGCCGCTTGTCCTGACAGAAACTGTTTCGGGCTTGTCCGACAGGACCATTATCCCTTCACGAAGGGAGTCGACCACGGCCGGGTCGTTTTCGTAGATGAACGTATCCAGGCCGGCCTTGACAAAAAAAACCGCGTGAAGGCACCCCATCGCGCCGGCCCCGATGATGCCGATTTTTTGCTTCTTAACCGCATCTCTCATGAAAACATTCTATCAACGCCGAAAAATATGTCAAAAAGAAAACACCCGCAAGAATCCTTGACAAAAAATGTTTCCCCTCCCTTGATGGGAGGAATTAAATATTCATTTTTATAAAAATACTGTCAGACAGCGGCGGCTATACATGAACAAACGCCTCAAAAAATTGCGCAGGACCCTCGCGAAGAAGGACCTGCTCCCATACCTGGTTTCGGACCTGACCAATATACGCTATCTGACCGGGTTTACCGGTTCGTATGCCGCGCTGGTGATCGGCGGCAGGGATTCTTTTTTCCTGTCTGATTCACGGTACGAGGAATACGTCCGCTCGATCCTCCCCCGGGATGTGCGCTTCGTTCTGCAGAAAGTGGATTTCTGCACGACCCTGGAGGCCGAGCTGAAGACCCGCGGGGAGAGCGCCCTCTACTGTGAGAAACATTCAATGAGCCTGGCCTCGTTCATGGACATGAAGTCCAAAATGAAAAGGATTCGGCTGTATCCCGCCGAGGACGTGGTGAACGAACAGAGGATGGTCAAGGACGGCGAGGAAATCGCACTGCTGCGCGAGGCGGCGGCCATCACCGACAGCTGCGTCAACCACCTCAAAAGCCTGATCAGGCCCGGGATGCTGGAATGGGACATCGCGGTCGAGATCGAGTATTTCTATCGCAAGAGAGGCTGTAGAAGGACATCGTTCGATTCGATCGTCGCTTCCGGCGCCGGTTCATCGATGCCGCATTATGAAACTTCCATGGAAAAGAGAATCCGGCCGGGGGACGTGCTCCTTATCGACATGGGCTGCCATTACAGGGGCTATAATTCAGACTTGACAAGAACATTATTCGTAAATAGCATTGATCCCGCCGTTGAAAAGCTGTACCGTGTGGTGCAAACCGCGCAGCAGGCCGCGCTTGAAGCGGTCAGGCCCGGGATCACCACGGGTAAACTCGACGGCGTGGCCCGAAACATTATCGTCCGGGAGGGATACGGGCAGTTTTTCGGGCATTCCCTCGGGCACGGCCTCGGACTCGATATCCATGAATTGCCCGCGGTCAAGGCCGGGGACGTGAAGCTCAGGAAGAACATGGTGATAACCATTGAGCCCGGCATCTATCTTCCGGGTACCGGCGGCGTAAGAATCGAGGACATGGTGCTGGTTACCGGCGGGGGTTGCGAAGTGCTGACAAAGTCGTCAAAAGATATAACCATAGTGTGAGGATTTCAGGATGATAACAAGCAATGATTTCAGGAGGGGAGTGGTCATCAAGCTCGACGGCGATCTCTTCTCCGTGGTTGAATACCAGCATGTAAAGCCCGCAAGGGGCGCCGCGTTCGTGAGGACCAAACTGCGCAATGTGAGAAAAGGCGGTGTGATCGACAGGACTTTCCGCGGCGGTGAGAAGCTGGAGGATGTTCGCCTCGAGAGAAGGCCGATGCAGTATCTCTATGACGAGGGGGACAGCCTTGTGTTCATGGACACCGAATCCTTCGAACAGCTCAGCATCGACAAGGAGGCTATCGGCGACGCCATAAATTTCCTTAAAGAAGAAGACATCGTCGAAATAACCCTGTACGAGGACGCTCCGATCGCGATCGAGCCGCCTCTTTCGGTCGTGCTCAAGGTCGTTTACGCCGAACCGGGGCTCAAGGGCGATACCGCGACCAACGTCCTTAAGCCGGTCAAGGTCGAGACCGGCGCAGAGGTCAAGGTCCCGCTTTTCATCAACGAGGGCGATTTCATCAAGATCAATACCCAGACGGGGGAATACATCGAGAGGGTGAATAAATAGAATGGAATTCCTTAAAACAGCAACCCAGTGGATGAATGATAATCCCGGCAAGGCCGCCGGGACCATTGCCGGCTT
>Ga0209310_1002747_pt1 | contig 11042 bp, 8 predicted proteins | sample AD_UKC030_MetaG_FD_184415 | JGI IMG/M metagenome (GOLD analysis project Ga0209310, IMG submission 184415) | Active sludge microbial communities of municipal wastewater-treating anaerobic digesters from USA - AD_UKC030_MetaG (SPAdes) (version 2) | ecosystem: Engineered > Bioreactor > Anaerobic >... | reverse complement strand
GAGAAGGCGACCGCCACGATGATGTTCTGGGCCGTCCTGCCCTTGTTGATGAGAAAGGAGATGAAGAGCATGAAGGCGACCGTCGAGACGAGGAATCCGACCGTATCCATCACCAGGCCGTAGGCGATGCCCACGACCGTGGTGAGGAGGATCTTCAGCCAGAGATCCTTATGCTCCTTGAAGCCGAAGTCCGCCTTCTTCCCGGCCTTGCCGGGGCGCTTGTCGAGGACCATGAGGGCGACGCCGGCGACGATCGCGGCGAGGCCGACCACCGTGGGGAAAAGCTTCGGCCCCAGGCGGTCTCCCATCCTCATCTCCGGAAGCAGCATCGTGGTGACCAGGTAGATCCCACCCACGACGACGGCGACAAGGCCGCTCAGAAAATTCGTTGTCACGTGCGCACCTCCCGTGCGGATGCCCTGCGGGTCCCTCTACGCGAAGGCGGAGGCGCGCTCGGGCGCCTCCGCCCATGGCGGAAAGGGAAGGGCCTTATTTCTTGAGGCCGACCGAGGTGAGCAGGTCGTCGAAGATGCCGGTCTGCTCGGCGAGGAATTTGCTGTGGGCGGCGGCGTTCTGGTAGAAGTCGCTCCAGCCGAGCTTCTCGATCTGCTCCTTCCAGGTCTTGGTCTGGACCATCTTGCCGAAGACGCCGTCCCAGTAGGCGACCTGCTCGGGCTTGAGCCCGGGCGCCGCTATGATGCCGCGCCAGTGGGGGAAGACGACGTCGAGGCCCTGCTCCTTGAAGGTCTTCACGCCGGGGAGGAAGGCCAGGGGCGCGGGGGAGCTGACGCCGAGGACCCGCATCTTGCCGGCCTTGTGCTGCTCGAGGACCTCGGCCAGGCCGATGGAGGTGCACTTGATGTGGCCGCCCAGGAGGGCGGGGACGATCTCGCCGCCGGCGCCGGGGTAGACGATGAACTTGAGCTTGGCCGGATCGATGCCGTAGGACTTGGCCAGGCGGAGGATGAGGAGGTGGTCGTTGTTGCCCAGGGTGGGGCCGACGCCGATGGGCACCGCCGAGGGATCGGCCTTGATCGCCGTCATCAGGTCGTTGATCGACTTATAGGGCGAGTCGGCCTGGACGGTGATGGAGATCCACTCGGACTGGAGGGCGGCGATGGGGGTGAAGTCCTTGTAGGTCAGCTCGCTCGAGCCCAGGAGCTGGTTGAGCATGAGGAGGGTCGAGGTGGCGGCGAGGTACTCGCCCTGGCCCTTCTTGCCCTTGAGGTAGGTCCAGCCGACGGAGCCGCCGCCGCCCGGCTTGTTCACGACGATCACGTTCTTCTCGACGAGCTTCTCGTCGACCAGGGACTTCTGCACGACGCGGCAGAGCATGTCCCAGCCCCCGCCCGGGTTGGCGGGAGCCACGAGCTCGATGGTCTTCGTCGGCTTCCAGGGGGCGGCCGAGGCGCCGAAGGCCGCGGCGATGATCAGGGCGCACGCGAGGATTCTCTTCATATACGCTCCTCCTAACAGGTACGTCGCTCATCCGCGCCAGGGCGCGGGGATGGCCTAGAAGAAGATGAAGTCCTTGAGCTGCTCGCCGAGCCCCGACTTCTCGCGCCAGATCGTGAAGGACTCGTCGAGGTGCTCGACCCAGATGGCCGCGGCCCGCTCGGGGTCCCGGGCCTTGAAGGTCTCGTAGAGGCTCCGCCGGCGGGCGATGCTCCGCTCGAGGCGGTTGGGCATGACGACGCGCATCACGCGGTAGCGGTCGAAGATCTCGCGCTCGGCCCAGATGAGGGCGACGAGGTGCTCGGACTTGCAGGCCGCGAAGGCGAGCTCGTTGAACTGCTTGACCAGGGGAAAGAGGGCCTCGAGCCGCGCCTCGCCCGAGAGGCTCGCGAGGGCCTCCTCGCAGCGGAGGACGACGGCCTCCATGGCCGCGAGCTCGGGGGCGGTGATGCGCACCGCGGCGTAGCGGACCGCCAGGCTCTCGAGGGCCTTGCGGATGCCGAAGGAGTGGGCGAGCTCGTTGGGCGAGAGGCCGAGGACCCGGTTCCCCCGCATGGGCACCCGCTCGATGTAGCCGGCGATCTCGAGCTTCTGCAGGGCCTCCCGGATCGGGGTCCGGCTCACCCCGAACTCCTCGGCTATCTCGGCGTCGGTGAAGTAGGTATCGGCCTTGAGCTCGCCCTGGACTATGGCCTTGCGCAGGTGCTCGAAGACGATGTCCCGCATAGGCTGGGTGCGGAGATCGGGAACATCCTTCAGAAAACCCACGCGAGCCTCCCTTCAAGGAACGGTGTCTACGGCGTATTTTTGGATTCACTATTCTGGATCCAGGATACATGGTGTATACTAGTCCAAGTTTCTGGATCTGTAAAGCGAGAAAACGAGGGAGGCGCAGGCCATGGGCAGGAATCTCGTCGAGAAGCTGATCGCCAGCCACCGGATCCCGGGCTCCGAGTCCGGCGAGGAAGTGGCGCTCCGGATCGACCATACCCTTACCCAGGATACGACGGGTACCATGGCCTACCTCCAGTTCGAGGCCATCGGCGTCGACCGGGTGCGGACCGAGCGCTCGGTGAGCTACGTCGACCACAACACGCTGCAGGTCAGCTTCGAGAACGCCGACGACCACAACTACCTCCAGGACGTGGCCGCCAGGTACGGCATCATCTTCTCCCGGCCGGGCAACGGGATCTGCCACCAGGTCCACCTCGAGCGCTTCGGGGTCCCCGGCAAGACCCTCCTGGGCTCCGACAGCCACACGCCCACGGCGGGGGGCCTGGGGATGCTCGCCATGGGGGCGGGGGGCCTCGACGTGGCCCTGGCCATGGCCGGCCTCCCCTTCTCCATCCCCAAGCCCCGAGTGCTCAAGGTCGAGCTGCGGGGCAGGCTCAGGCCCTGGGTGAGCGCCAAGGACATCATCCTCGAAGTGCTGCGACGCCTGACGGTGAAGGGCGGGGTCGGGAAGATCCTCGAGTACGGCGGGGAGGGAGTCGCGGGCCTGACCGTGCCCGAGCGGGGGACGATAACGAACATGGGCGCCGAGCTCGGGGCCACGACCTCGATCTTCCCCAGCGACGAGCAGACGAGGGCCTTCCTCGAGGCCCAGGGCAGGGGCCAGGATTACCGGCCCCTCGCGGCCGATCCCGACGCGAGCTACGACGAGTCCCTGACTATCGACCTGGGCGCCCTCGAGCCCCTCATCGCCCTGCCCCACATGCCCGACAAGGTGGTCCCGGTCCGCGAGCTCGCCGGCAAGAGCGTGGACCAGTGCTTCATCGGCAGCTGCACGAACTCCTCCTACCTCGACCTGGCCCGGGCGGCGGCCATCCTCCGCGGGGGCCGGATCGCCGAGCGCACGAGCCTCGTCGTGGCGCCGGGCTCCCGCTCGACCCTCCTCATGATCGCCAAGGCGGGCATCCTCGGGGACTTCGTCTCCGCCGGGGCCCGCATCCTCGAGTGCGCCTGCGGCCCCTGCATCGGCATCGGCCAGGCCCCCTGCTCGGGCGGGATCTCGCTGCGGAGCTCGAACCGGAACTTCGAGGGCCGCTCGGGCACGGCCGACGGCCAGGTCCACCTCGTGAGCGCGGAGACCGCGGCCGTCTCGGCCCTGCGGGGGGTCATCACCGATCCCCGGAGCCTCGGCCCCGCGGCCGAGCTCGTCCTGCCCGCGCGCTACGAGATCGACGACTCCCAGCTCGTCGCGCCGCCGGCCGACGGCTCGAAGCTGAGGATTCGGCGCGGGCCCAACATCAAGAGCCTGCCCGAGTTCCGCCCCCTCCCCGACTCGGTCGAGGCGGAGCTCCTGCTGAAGCTCGGCGACGACATCACCACCGACCACATCCTGCCCGCGGGCTCGAAGATCATGTCCCTCCGCTCGAACCTGCCCGCCATCTCCGAGTACTGCTTCGCGGCCGTGGACCCGGGCTTCCCCGCGCGGGCCCGGGCCGCGGGGGGCGGCGTCCTCGCCGCCGGGGAGAACTACGGCCAGGGCTCGAGCCGGGAGCACGCGGCCCTCTCGCCCCTCTTCCTCGGGGTGAAGGCGGTCATCGCCCTCTCCTACGCGCGGATCCACCGCCAGAACCTCGTCAACGCGGGCATCCTACCCCTTATCTTCGAGTCGAGGGCCGAGCTCGAGGCCCTCGGCCAGGGCGACAGGCTCGCGTTAGGCGACATACATCGCTCCCTCGAGGGCGAGTTCATCGAGATCAGGAACCTGACCAAGGGCCGGAGCTTCCGCGCCCGGCACGGCCTGTCGAGGCGGCAGGCCGAGATACTCCTGGCGGGTGGGGCCCTCAACGCCGCGCGGAAGGCCGCGCGGGACGCGGTCCCCGGCGGCGGCGCCGCGTAGGAGGGGGCCATGGCCCAGTCCTTCCGCTCCTGGGAGGAGCGCGCCCTTTCGGAGCCCGGGGAGCTCGCCGAGCGCGAGCTCCTCCTCCGCTCGCGGGGCCTCTCGGTCCCCGGCGGCGAGAGCCTCGTCCTCGGCTTCTACGACCAGGGGCGATTGGCGGCCACGGGGGCCCTGGTGGGGAAGGTCCTCGAGGGCATAGCCGTGGCCCGGGAGGCCGAGGGAGAAGGCGGGGCCGCGGAGGTCGTCACGGCCCTCATCAAGGCGGCCCTCGGCCGAGGCATCGGCCATCTCTTCCTCTTCTCGAAGCCCGAGGAGGGACGGCGCTTCGCGGAGCTGGGCTTCGCGCCCCTCGCCTCGGCCGTCCTCGGCCCGGGCCCCGGAACGGGCGGAGCCTTGGGCGCCGCAGTTTCCCGCGGGCGGGGAGTCGCCCTCCTCGAGTGGGGCTCGCCCGGCATCGAGGATTGGAAGGCGAGCCTCGCCCGGGCGGCGGAGGGCAAGCCGCGCGGGGCGGGGGTCGTCGTCGTCAACTGCAACCCCTTCACCCTCGGGCACCGGAAGCTCCTCGAGTTCGCCGCCTCCTCGGTTCCCTGGCTCTACGTCCTCGTCGTGGAGGAGGACCGCTCCCTCTTCCCCTTCGCCGCCAGGATCGAGCTCGTGCGGCGAGGGAGCCGCGACATCCCCAACCTGACGGTCCTCCCGGGCGGGCCCTACGTCATCTCCTCCGCCACCTTCCCGACCTACTTCACCCGGCCCGAGCCCGGCCAGGAGGAGGGAAGGATCGCCGAGCTCCACGCGGCCCTCGACCTCGAGCTCTTCCGCCGCCACGCCGCGCCGGCCCTCGGCGCCGCGGCGCGCTTCGTGGGGACGGAGCCGTATTGTCCCACGACCTCGGTCTACAATAGGCTCATGAAGGAGATCCTCCCCGACCCGGGGCGGGAGGGACCGGCCCTCCGCGTCGTCGAGATGCCCCGCTTCGAGAGGGGGGGCGAGGCGGTGAGCGCCTCGCGGGTGCGGCGGCTCATCCGCGAGGGCGAGCTGGCGGCGGTCAGGCCCCTCGTCCCGCCGAGCACCTGGGAGTGGCTGACCTCGCCCGAGGCCGGGCCCGTCATCGAGCGGATCAAGGCGAGCGACTCGCGGCACTGAGGGCCGCGGCCGCGCATAGGAGGCGCCCCGGGCGCCGATAGAGGAGTAGGACTGCGATGAAAGCGATCAAGGATTCCGTGGCTGGCTCCCTCGAGTCGAGCGACGTCCTCGTCACCCTCAGGCCCTCGAGCGAGGCGGCCGTGAGCCTCCAGGTGGAGAGCATCGTCATGAAGCAGTACGGCAGGAGGATCACCGCGGTGGCCGAGGAGCTCGTCGCAGCGACGGGCCTCTCGGGCGCCTCGCTCCGGATCCAGGACCGGGGCGCCCTCGAGTGCACCCTCCGCGCCCGGCTCGAGACGGCCATAGCCCGGGCCACCGCCTAGGGCATGGGGAATCCCCTCCTCGAGGCCCGCGAGGCCCGCTGGGCCCGCCGCCTCGAGCTCGCCCGCGGCCTCGGCGCCGGGGGATCCCTCCTCAGCCTGACCCTCCGCCTCCCCGCCCCCCTGCGCGTCGGGAGGGAGGGAGCCGGCCTGGGGCAGGGCCTGTACGCGGCCCTGCGCCGGGCCTCGATCGACGCGGGCCTCGGGCCGGGGAGGGGCGAGTTCCGCCTTAGCGCCGACGGGCCCGAGGGCTACCTCGAGCTCGACGTCGGCCTCGCCGAGGCCAAGGAGCTCGCCCTGGGCTTCGAGGAGGGGCATCCCTGGGGGGAGCTCGCGGACCTCGACGCCATGGGGCCCGGGGGCTCGGTCCTCGGCCGAGCCGAGCTCGGACGGCGGCCCCGGAGCTGCCTGGTCTGCGGTGCCGAGGCGGCCGCCTGCGTGGCCGGGCGGAGCCATGGCCTCGAAGAGATCAGGAGGGCCGCCGAGGTCCTGCTCGGCGGGCCCCTGGGGCCCCCGGGAACGCGGGCCGCCTCGGGCGCGGCCGCCCCGGAGCTCACCCTCGGGCCGCGGGGCCCCTGGGCCGGCGCGATGGGCGAGAGCAGCCGCGCCATCGGGGAGGCGGCCCTGCGCGCCCTCGTCGCCGAGGCGGCGGCGGAGCCCAAGCCGGGCCTGGTCAGCCCTTCCTCGCGGGGAGCCCACCTCGACATGGACTACGGTAGCTTCCTCGCGAGCGCGGCCGCCCTGGCGCCCTGGTTCGAGACCTTCGCCCGCCTCGGCCGCGGCTTCGGCGGCCGGGAGCCCGACGAGCTCCTCCCCAGCCTCCGCGCGGCCGGGCTCGAGGCCGAGCGGGACATGCTCGCGGCGACGGGGGGAGTGAACACGCACAAGGGCCTCATCTTCTCCCTGGGCCTCCTCTGCGCGGCCTCGGGCCTCCTCGCCGGCCGCGGCGAGCGGCTCGAGGCGGGAGCCTGCGCCCGGATGGCGGCTCGCATCGTCCGCGGCATCTGCGAGCGGGACTTCGCCGGCCTCGCCGGCCGCGAGGCCTCGACCCTGAGCGCGGGGGAGCGGCTCCGCCTGGGCTCAGGGCTCGGGGGAGCCCGGGCCGAGGCCGAGGGGGGCTTCCCTTCGGTCGTCGGAGCCTCCCTTCCGCGGCTTCGCGCGGGGCTGTCGGCGGGCCTCGGCCGCGGCGAGGCCCTCGTCGACGCGCTCCTCGTCCTCTTCGGCCAGGTCGAGGACAGCAACGTCCTGGCTCGCTGCGGCCCCGAAGGCCTCGAGCTACTCCGCTCCTCCTCGGCCCGGGCCCTCGGGCTCGGGGGCATGGCCACGGAGGCGGGCAGGGAGGCGGTGGCGGCCATGAACGAGGAATTCGCCGCGCGGCGGCTGAGCCCCGGGGGCTGCGCCGACCTCCTCGCCCTGACCGCCTTCCTCGCGGAGCTGCCGGGCTAGGCCGGAGCTTTCCTCCCCCCGCCCTCCGTGCTATCTTCCTCCCATGTTCGTCCGCGAGCTCGGCCAGTCGGTCGGCGCCCTCAGGGGGGCGGGTAAGGCCGTCTGCGAAAAGCTCGCGAGGCTCGGCATCTTCAACGTCGCCGACCTCCTCACCCACTACCCCCGCGACTACGACGACCGGACGGTCTTCGTCCCCTTCTCCTCCTTCGCCGCGGCTCCCCGGATCCACACCGAGGCCGAGGTCCTGGCCCACGACTGGTTCGGCTACGGCCGCATGCGGACCCTGAAGATCCACGTCCGCGACGAGTCGGGGCCAGCCGTCCTCGTCTGCTTCAACCGCCCCTTCCTCGAGCTGAGCCTCCCCGTCGGGGCCCGGATCCTCGTAACCGGGAAGTTCCAGTACCGCTACGGGGAGATCCAATCCACAGTCTTCGAGGCAGAACGGGTCGAGGAGGGGCCGAAGTCCGGGGTCCTCCCCGTCTATCCCCTCACCGAGGGGCTCCAGCAGGGCAACCTTCGCCGCCTGGTCAAGCTGGCCCTCGCCGAGTACGGCTCCCGGGTCGAGGAGGAGCTGCCGGCCGCCCTGCGGGAGCGCCGGGCCCTCCCGCCCAAGCGCGAGGCCCTCAAGGGCATCCACTTCCCCGAAAACGCCGCCGAGCTCGAGCGCTCCCGCGGCTACCTCGTCTTCGAGGAGCTGTTCTTCTTCCAGCTCGCCGTAGCCCGGCGGGCCCTGCGGCGCCGCGAGGCGAGCGTCCTGCGGGGCGAGACCAAGGGCCTGCTCAAGCGGCGCCTCCTCGAGCGGCTGCCCTTCGAGCTGACCCCCGACCAGCGGAAGGCCTCGGAGGAGATAGCCGCCGACATGGCGGGAAGCCGGCCCATGGCCCGCCTCCTCCAGGGCGACGTGGGCTCGGGCAAGACCCTGGTCGCCTTCCTCGCATGCCTCGACGCGATCGAGTCGGGGAAGCAGGCGGCGATCATGGCCCCGACCGAGCTCCTCGCGCGGCAGCACGCCCAGACCGCGGCCCGCCTCCTCGAGCCCCTGGGAGTGCGGCTGGCCTTCCTCTCGGGCAACGTCGAGGACGCCGCCCGCGCGCCCCTCCTCGCTGCCCTGGCCGCGGGCGAGGTGGACCTCGTCCTCGGCACCCAGGCCCTCTTCTCGGACGAGGTCGCCTATCGCTCCCTGGGCCTCGCCGTGGTGGACGAGCAGCATCGCTTCGGCGTCCTCCAGCGCCTCGCCCTGGGCCGCAAGGGGCCCATGCCCGACCTCCTGATGATGACGGCCACGCCCATCCCGCGCACCCTGGCCCTCACGGTCTTCGGCGACCTGGCCGTCTCGACCATCAGGACCATGCCCGCGGGCCGCAAGCCTATCGTTACCCACCTCGCGAAGGCGGGCAACGAGGCGCGGGTCTACGAATACGTCGGGCGGCTCTTGGCCGAGGGCCGGCAAGCCTACTTCGTCTATCCCCTCATAGGCGGCTCAGGCAGCCCCTCGGCGGAGGACCGCAGGGAGCTCAAGAACGCCGAGGCCATGGCCGAGCGCCTGGCGCGCGAGGTCTTCCCCGAGCGCCGCGTGGGGCTCATCCACTCGAGGCTCAAGGAGGAGGAGAAGCGGGCCGCGATGGACGCCTTCTCGAAGGGGGAGCTCGACATCCTCGTGGCCACGAGCGTCGTGGAGGTGGGGGTCGACGTGCCCAACGCCGCGGCCATGGTCGTGGAGCACGCCGAGCGCTTCGGCCTGGCGGCCCTCCACCAGCTCCGCGGCCGCGTCGGCCGGGGCTCCGAGCAGTCCTACTGCTTCCTGGTCTACTCCGAGGGCCTGACCGAGGACGCCAAGGAGCGGCTGAAGGCCATGCTCGAGTCGCCGGACGGCTTCGAGCTCGCCGAGCGGGACCTCCGCATCCGCGGGCCGGGGGAGCTCGCCGGCACGGCCCAGTCGGGCAACCTGCGCCTGTCGATCGCCGACCCCGTCCGGGACCTCGCGGTCCTGGAGGAGGCCCGGGCCGAAGCCTTCGCCTTGGCCGAGGCCGATCCGGGCCTTTTGGCTCCCGAGAACGCCGTGCTGCGCGAGGTCTTGAGCCGCGCCAATCCCTTCGGGGAGGCCTCCCTGGCCCATTGAGCTCGCGGGAAGCCTCCTCGAGGCAGGCTGCGTCGAGTAGAAGAGGCTGTAGGGGGGAGACCGACCGGGCCGGCCGCTTTTCGCGGAGGCCGGTCCCGGTCGGGGCTCTAGCGCTTGGCCGCGCGCCCCGCCTTGCGGGCCTTGGCCTTAGCCTTGGGGGCGGCCTTCTTCCCGGCCTTGGCGGGCTTCCCGGCTCTGGCGGGCTTGCCGGCCTTGGCGGGAGCCTTCTTGGCGGCCGGTCGGGCCTTGACGGCCTTGCGCGGCTTGGCCGGGACGGCGGCGCGCTTCTTCTCGGCGGCGACGAGCTCCTGCCCGGCGCCCTGGTCGCGCCGCTCCGCGAAGGCCTGGCGGAGTTCTCCCGCAAGCTCCGGGGCTACGACGAGGGCTTGATCCTGGGCCTGGAGAGCAAGACGAGCGCGAGCGTACAGGCGCTCCGCGACCCGGAGACCTTCGCGGCGGGCTTTCCCAACCTCCACCTGGTCGGCGAAGGCTCCGGCTGGTCGGGCGGCATAGTCAGCTCGGCCGCCGACGGCCTCAAGGCTGCGCGCGCCATCGCGCTCTAACAGGCTGTTGAAAAGCCGCGAATGCGGGCTTTCAACAGCTACCTTGCTGCGGCATTCGCGCACCGTTCCGCAAGGAACGGGAGCGAATGCGGAGTGTGTTGAAGAAGCAAGCGACTTCTTCAACACCCTGCTAGTCCGAAGGCTTCCTCCGGACCGTCAGCTCCGCCTCGGGCTCTGCCAGGGCCGCGTTCCGCTCGCGCTCGACGCGGCGGAATTCCTCCTGGGCGGAGAGGCCGCCTCCGGAACGCGCCTTCACGGACTTCCACCGCCCCGAGGGCCCCAGCTCGCGCGCCTTGGCTTCGTCGCGGAAATAGGTCTCGAGTATCGCGCGGACCCGGCCGCGCGCGGCCGGATCCGTCACGGGGAAGATCAGCTCGATGCGCTTCTCGAGATTGCGGGGCATCCAGTCCGCGCTCGAAAGGTAGACTTCCTCCGCGCCGCCGTTCAGGAAGAGGAAGGCGCGCGCGTGCTCGAGGAAGCGCCCCACGATCGACACGACGCGGATGTTCTCGGAAAGTCCCTTGATTCCCGGGGCGAGCGTGCAGATGCCCCGCACGTTGAGCAGCACGCGCACGCCCCGCGCCGAGGCGCGGTAGAGCGCGCGGATGACGTCCTCGTCGCAGAGCGAATTCATTTTCGCCATGATCAGTCCCGGCGTCTCCTCCTGGCTGCGCTCGGCCTCGCGCTCGATCAGCGCGATGACGCGGCGCTTCAGGTCGAAGGGCGCGACGCCGATGGTCCGGAGGCCCCGGGCGGAGGAGAGCCCGGTCAGGGCGTTGAAGAAGAGGGCCAGGTCGGCGCAGACCGCTTCCGAAGCGGTGAGCAGCGAGAGGTCCGCGTAGATGCGGGCCGTGCGGTCGTTGTAGTTGCCGGTCGAAAGGTGGGCGTAGCGGCGCAGGCGGCCGTCGTCCTCGCGCCGGATGACCAGGGCGGCCTTGGCGTGCACCTTGAGGTTCGCCACTCCGTACACCACCACGGCCCCCGCCTGTTCGAGCCGCTGCGCCCAGGCGATGTTCCGCTCCTCGTCGAAGCGGGCCTTGAGCTCGACCACCACCGTGACTTGCTTGCCCGAGCGCGCGGCCCGGGTGAGCGCCTTGACGATGGGCGAGTCGCCCGAGGTGCGGTACAGGGTCATCTTGAGCGCGAGC
>Ga0209310_1002745_pt1 | contig 11046 bp, 7 predicted proteins | sample AD_UKC030_MetaG_FD_184415 | JGI IMG/M metagenome (GOLD analysis project Ga0209310, IMG submission 184415) | Active sludge microbial communities of municipal wastewater-treating anaerobic digesters from USA - AD_UKC030_MetaG (SPAdes) (version 2) | ecosystem: Engineered > Bioreactor > Anaerobic >... | reverse complement strand
TGCACAGGTCCGGCTCGTCGTCGACGACCAGCAGGCTCGGGGCGGCAGGCGGGCTCAAGTGGCGGCGGGGGCGGCGGGGGCGGCGGGCTGCACGGCCGGGGTGTCGCGCAGCATCACCACCAGGAAGAGTTTGCGCTGCCCGTCGGCGCGCAGCCGGTATTCGATGCCGGCGCCGTAGCGTTCGCACAGCTCGCGGCAAATATACAGGCCGAGCCCCGTGCCGCGGCTGCGCGTCGAGAAGAAGGGCTCGAACATGTAGGCCTCGACCTCGGGCGCGATCGGCGCGCCGTCGCTGTCGACCAGCAGCAGCGCGGTGGCCTCGTCGCGCAGCGCCAGGCGCACGCCGATCGCGCCGGGCGCGCCGGTGGCGTGGCGCAGCGCGTTGTCGAGCAGGTTCACGAGCACGCGGCGCAGGTGCTCGGCGTCGAAGCGCACCATCAGCGGCCGGCGCGGCAGCTCCAGCCGCAGCCGGCCGCCGATCTCGATGCCTTCGGTGCGCGCCCATTCGTCGGCCGCGGCGGCCACCACCGCAGCGGCATCCACCGCCGCGGGCGCCGCCGCCGATGCCGAGGGCGCGGCCTCGAGCACGTCGTCGACGATGCGCCGCAGCCGCTGCACGTTGTCGGCGACGATCCGCGCCAGCCGCGCCTGCGGCTCGGGCAGCGGGTCTTCGAGCAGCAGCGCATTGGCCTGCGCGATCGCCGCCAGCGGGTTGCGGATCTCGTGCGCGATGCCGGCCGACACCCGGCCCATCGCCGCCAGCTTCTCCTGGCGGATGCGCGCGCGCACGGTGCGCACGTCTTCGAGCAGCAGCACGCAGTACTCCTCGCCCGCGGGCCAGCCGCGCGCGCCCTTGCGCCGCGTGAAGCGCACCCGCATGCGCAAGGTGCGGGTGTCGCCCGCGCCCACATGCAGCGTCACCTCTTCGCCGGCCGCGGGCCAGCGCCCCTCGGCCAGCGCACGCCTGACCGCCTGCGCCAGCGCCGCCCACTCGGTGCGCCCTTGCAGCTGGAAGTTGGGCTGCAGGCCGGTGCCGGGTACCGCGAGCAGGCTGCGCGCCGCCGGGTTGCTGGTGCGCACGCGCAGTTCGCGGTCGACGACCAGCACGCCGTCGGCCATCTCCTCGATCACCAGCCGGTTCAGCCGTGCCTGGCGGCGTGCCAGCTCGAGGCTGCCGCGGGCGCTGCGTTCCTCGCGCGCCAGCCGCGCGGCCAGCTCCGCCGCCACCAGCGCGATCGCGAAGAAGCCGATGCCCGCCAGCCCCGCCTGCGTGATCGGCACGGCGCCGGTGCTGCCGGCGCGGTCGGCGTACCAGGCCGTCAGCAGCAGCAGCAGCGACACGGCGGCGGCCGTGCCCAGCGCGACCAGGCGCGAACTCAGCACGCCGGCCATCAGCACCGGCAGCACCAGCAGCGCAGCCACGTTGATGCCGGCGCCCGACGCCAGCAGGTGCAGCGCGCCGAACACCAGCAGGTCCACGCCGATGGTGCCCAGCCACAGGCGCCGCCGTTGCGCAGCGCCGCCGCGGGCCAGCATCGGCGCCGCCGCGCCCGCAGGCGGCAGCATCCACCACAGCACCGACTGCAGCGAGTAGCCCAGGCACACCGCCAGCACGGCGAACGGCGGCCGCACGTCGGCCAGCCCCGCCAGCCCGATGCCGGCGGCGAGCGCCACGCCGATCGCCGCGCGCGCGGCCGCATAGGTGCGGTAGATGCGGGCGAGCGCCGACGGGCCGCCGCTGGATTCGGGCGCGCCTTCGGCCTCGGACGCGGCTGCGGGCTCGGGGGCCGCCCAGTCGGCGTGCAGGATCGAGTCGCCCAGCACGGATGCAGGAGGGGACGAATCCGGGCGATCCGCGGCAGCGGCATCGGCTGCACCCGGCGGTGCGTTGCCGGCGCGCGCTGCGAAGCCTGCGATGCGGTCGGCCGGATTCATGCCCCGCCCCCCTCGAACGAGGGGGCCGCCGCATGAACGCGGGCATCGATCGCCGATCGCCGCGTGTTCGCCGGACCCGAGCCGCTCATCATTCGGTATTCTGACGGCCTTCCCGCGATCGGCAGCCGCCTGCATGCGCATCCTCGCCTGCTTCTTCTTGTGCGTCGGCATCGGCGCCGGCGCCGCGGCATGGGCCGACACGCCCGACCTGCCGGCCGATCCGGCCGCGGCAGGCGCCGCCGTGCTGGACAGCGCGGCGGTGGCCGACATCCTGCGCGAGGCCGGCGAAGGCGCCGCGCTGAGCGAGGGCGCCGCCTCGGCACCCGCCGCGCCGGCACCCGCAGCATCGGCGCCGGCCCGGCCGACGACGCCGCCGGCCCGGCCGGCCGCCCAGCCCGCAGCCGCTGCCGACGACCCCTTCGGCCTGCGGCCGCGCGTGAAGGAAGCCTGGGACTGGGTGAAGGAATCGGTGCCCTGGCTCGACACGCCCGCCGAGGCCGAGCCCGAACGCCGGCCCACGCCGAGGGCGCATCCGGGCTGGGACACACCGGGGCTGCACGACCCGCTCGATCAGCGCTCCGCCGGCTCCACCGGTGCCGCCGGCTGGGGCGGCGGCCACACCGGCGCTGCCCAGGCGCTGCCGAACGCGCTGCCCGATGGGCTGCAGGCCCGATCGACCGCCACCCCGGTGGACACGCTGCTCGAGTCGATTCGCGAAGCGACCGCGATGATCCGCGAAGCGATCACGCACCCGATGAGCTGGCTGATCGCCGCGCTCGTGGCGGCCGGCGCCTTCGCGATCAAGCGCTTCGATCGTCGGCCGAAGTGAGCGCGGCCGCGCGCCGCTGCGCGCCGGCACCGGCCGGCAGCCCGGCGGCCACGAAATGCGGGTTGTCGAAGCCCGGCTTGCCGTAGGCCAGCGCCCGGCCCTGCAGGTCGCACACCGATCCGCCGGCGGCCGCGAGCACCGCGTGGCCGGCGGCGATGTCCCACTCCATCGTGCGGCCCAGCCGCGGATACAGATCCGCCTGGCCGGCCGCCACCAGGCACAGCTTCAGCGACGAGCCGGCGCTCACCGTCGCCGCCACCCGCCGCCCGGCGAGGAAGGCCTGCAGCGCCGCCGCGTCGCCGTGCGAGCGGCTGGCCACCACGGTGATGCCTTGCGCCGGCGCAGCCCGGCAGCGGATCGGCCTGCGCCCGGCCTCGTCCTCCACCCAGGCGCCGGCCGCCGTGTCGCCGGCGTACAGCCGGCCCAGCGCCGGCGCGTAGACCACGCCCAGCCGCGGCGCGCCGTCCTGCACCAGCGCGATGTTCACGGTGAACTCGCCGTTGCGCGCGATGAATTCCTTGGTGCCGTCGAGCGGATCGACCAGCCAGAACTCGCGCCCGACCTGCGGCACGTCGCCGCGCGCGGCCGCCTCCTCGGCCACCACCGGCACGCCGGGCGCCAGCGCCTGCAGCGCCGGCACGATCACGCGTTCGGCGCGCTCGTCGGCCTCGGTCACGGGCGAGCAGTCGGCCTTGCCGCGCACCTCGAAGGGCTGCGCATACACCTCGAGCACGACCTGCCCGGCCGCACGCGCGATCCGCGCCATCGCGTCGAGCCAATGCGGATGCCGTTCGGTCAAGGTCGTCCTCCATGCGCCGCGCGCGCCCGGCGCCGCTGCGGCATTCGTTACGGATTGCGGCATTGCGGGCGGCTGCCCTGCCTCGGGCCCCGGGCGCCGTGGCCGAGAATGCCGATTCTGCCGAAGCACCCGGCCCCGACGGAGCCGCGAAGTGCGCAGGATTCGCCGCATTCGACCTTGCCCCGATGAGCGCCACCCCAGACGACCCGCATCCCCTGACCCACCTGCAGCGCCTCGAGGCCGAGAGCATCCACATCATCCGCGAAGTGGTCGCCGAGTGCGAACGGCCGGTGATGCTGTACTCGATCGGCAAGGATTCGGCGACGATGCTGCACTTGGCGCGCAAGGCCTTCCATCCGGCGCCGCCGCCGTTCGCGCTGCTGCACGTCGACACCACCTGGAAGTTCCGCGACATGTACGCGCTGCGCGACCGCATGGCGCGCGAATCGGGCATGGAGCTGCTGGTGTGGCGCAACCCCGAGGCGCTGGCGCAGGGCATCAACCCCTTCGACCACGGCTCGCAGATCCACACCGACCTGTGGAAGACGCAGGGCCTGAAGCAGGCGCTCGACCACTACGGCTTCGACGCCGCCTTCGGCGGCGCGCGCCGCGACGAGGAGAAGAGCCGCGCCAAGGAGCGCATCTTCAGCTTCCGCTCGGCCGCGCACCGCTGGGACCCGAAGAACCAGCGCCCCGAGCTGTGGAACCTGTACAACGCGCGCAAGCATGCGGGCGAATCGATCCGCGTGTTCCCGATCTCCAACTGGACCGAGCTCGACGTCTGGCAGTACATCCACCTGCACGACATCCCGATCGTGCCGCTGTACTACGCGAAGGAGCGGCCCGTCGTGGAGCGCGGCGGCACGCTGCTGATGGTCGACGACGAGCGCTTCCGCCTGGCGCCCGGCGAGGTGCCGCAGATGCGCAAGGTGCGCTTCCGCACGCTCGGCTGCTACCCGCTGTCGGGCGCGATCGAGAGCGAAGCCGACACCCTGCCGGCGATCATCCAGGAGATGCTGCTGGCGCGCACCAGCGAGCGCCAGGGCCGCATGATCGACCACGACCAGGCCGCGTCGATGGAGAAGAAGAAGCAGGAGGGGTACTTCTGATGGCGCACGTGTCCGACCTGATCGCGGCCGACATCGGCGCCTACCTGCGCCAGCACGAGCACAAGAGCCTGCTGCGCTTCATCACCTGCGGCAGCGTCGACGACGGCAAGAGCACGCTGATCGGCCGGCTGCTGTACGAGGCCAAGATGCTGTTCGAGGACCAGCTCGCCGCGGTCGAGGCCGACAGCCGCAAGTGGGGCACCCAGGGCGCCGCCATCGACTTCGCGCTGCTGGTGGACGGGCTGGCCGCCGAGCGCGAACAGGGCATCACGATCGACGTCGCCTACCGCTACTTCAGCACCGACCGGCGCAAGTTCATCGTCGCCGACACGCCCGGGCACGAGCAGTACACGCGCAACATGATCACCGGCGCGTCCACCGCCGACGCCGCCGTGATCCTGGTCGATGCACGCAAGGGCGTGCTCACGCAGACGCGCCGGCACAGCCACCTGGTCGGGCTGATCGGCATCCGCAAGGTGGTGCTCGCGGTCAACAAGATGGACCTGGTCGGCTACGACGCCGCCCTGTTCGACCGCATCACCGGCGAGTACCTCGAGTTCGCCCGGCGCATCGGGCTGGGCGAGGTCACCGCGATCCCGCTGTCGGCGCTGGCCGGCGACAACATGCTCGCGCCGAGCGCGCACACGCCCTGGTACCGCGGCCCCACGCTGATGGGCTGGCTCGAGACGGTCGAGAAGGACGATTCGCGCCAGCAGCAAGGGCCGCTGCGCCTGCCGGTGCAGTGGGTCAACCGCCCCGACCACAGCTTCCGCGGCTTCGCCGGCAGCATCGCCGGCGGCAGCGTGCGCCCGGGCGACCGCGTGCGCGTGCTGCCCTCGGGGCGCCAGACGCAGGTGGCGCGCGTGATCGGCCCCGACGGCGACCTGCCCCGGGCGGTGGCCGGCCAGTCGGTCACGCTGACGCTGGCCGACGAGGTCGACGTGTCGCGCGGCGACCTGCTCAGCAGCGCCGACAGCCCGCCCGAGGTGGCCGACCAGTTCGAGGCGACCGTGGTGTGGATGGCCGACGAGCCGATGTACCCGGGCCGGCCCTACCTGCTGAAGATCGGCACGCGCACGGTGAACGCCACCGTCACCGAGCCCAAGTACCGCGTCAACGTGAACACGCTCGAGCACCTGGCGGCCAAGCAGCTCGAGCTCAACGAGATCGGCGTGGTCAACCTGTCGCTCGACCGGCCGGTGGCCTTCGACGCCTACCGCGACAACCGCGACACCGGCGGCTTCATCCTGATCGACCGGATGAGCAACGCCACCGTCGGCGCGGGCATGCTGCACTTCGCGCTGCGCCGCGCGCACAACATCCACCTGCAGCACGTCGATGTGGACAAGGCGGCGCGCGCCGAGCTCAAGGGCCAGCGCCCCTGCGTGCTGTGGTTCACCGGGCTGTCGGGCGCGGGCAAGAGCGCGATCGCCAACCTGGTCGAGAAGCGGCTGCTGGCGATGGGCCGCCACACCTACCTGCTCGACGGCGACAACGTGCGCCACGGCCTGAACCGCGACCTCGGCTTCACCGAGGCCGACCGCGTCGAGAACATCCGCCGCATCGCCGAAGTGGCGCGGCTGATGGTCGATGCCGGGCTGATCGTGCTGACCGCGTTCATCTCGCCGTTCCGCGCCGAGCGCCGGATGGCGCGCGCACGCGTGGGCGACGGCGAGTTCATCGAGGTCCACGTCGACACGCCGCTCGAAGTGGCCGAGGCGCGCGACGTGAAGGGCCTGTACAAGAAGGCGCGGCGCGGCGAGCTGCAGAACTTCACCGGCATCGATTCACCCTACGAGCCGCCGGAGCAGCCCGAGATGCGCATCGACACCACCGCGCTCACGGCCGACGAGGCCGCCGAGCAGGTGATCCAGCGGCTGCGCCGGGCCGGCATCGTGCACTGAGCACACTGCCGCCGCACCGCACTGCACTGCCGCCGCTGCACGCACGATGGACCCGATGTACGCCGCAGCCGGCTTCGGCGTCGGCCTGATGGTCGGGCTCACCGGCGTGGGCGGCGGCGCGCTGATGACGCCGCTGCTGGTGCTGGCCTTCGGCCAGGCGCCGGCGGTGGCGGTAGGCACCGACCTGTGGTTCGCGGCGATCACCAAGATCGCCGGCGGCAGCCTGCACCACGGCCGCGGCAACGTCGACGCCCAGGTGCTGCGCCGGCTGTGCCTGGGCAGCCTGCCGGCCGCCGTGCTGACGCTCGCGTGGCTGCACCTGAGCGGCGCGCACCAGGTCAAGAACGGGCTGATCCTGAACGCGCTGGGCGCGATGATCGTGGTCACTGCGCTGGCGATGCTGTTGCGCAAGCAGGTGCAGGCGATCGGCCGGGGCTTGCGGATCAATGCCGCCGAGCGCTTCAAGCAGTGGCAGCCGGCGCTGACGGTGCTGGCCGGCGCGACCCTGGGCGTGCTGGTCACGCTGACCTCGGTGGGCGCGGGCGCGCTCGGCGCGGTGATGCTGTCGTACCTGTACCCGCTGCGGATGACGCCGCGCCGGCTGGTGGCGACCGACCTGGTGCACGCGATCCCGCTGACCATCGTCGCCGGCAGCGGCCACCTGCTGATGGGCAACGTCGACGGCGGCCTGCTGCTGACGCTGCTGCTGGGCTCGATCCCGGGCGTGCTGCTGGGCGCGCACTTCAGCGACCGCGCGCCCGAAGGCATCATCCGGCCTGCGATCGGCGTGGTGCTGGTGGCGGTGGGGGTCAAGCTGATCACCGCCTGAGCCGCCGGCACCGCGCTGCGCGCCGGACCCAGCGCCGCCGAATGAGCCGACCCGACGATCCGCGATCGCGCCGCGCCTGGCGGCTGTCGGCGCTGCTGTATGCGCTGCTGATCGCCTACGGCAGCCTGTTCCCGTTTTCCGGCTGGACCCGGCCGCCTGAGCCCTGGGCCTGGCTGCGCTGGCCGCCGGACGTCGCGCACTGGTCGCGGGCGGACCTGCTCGTCAACATCCTGGCCTACGTGCCGCTGGGCTTCGGCCTGGCGAGCGGCAGCAGCCCCAGGCGCAGCGGCATGGCTGCCGTGCTGTGGGCGGCGCTGGCAGGCTTCGCGCTCAGCTTTTCGATCGAGTCGACGCAGGCCTACCTGCCGGCCCGCGTGTCCTCGCTCGGCGACCTGCTCACCAACACGGGCGGCACCCTGCTGGGTGCGATGCTGGCGCGCGGGCTGGGCAGCCGCGGGCATGCGGGGCGGCTGCTGGCCGACTGGCGCGCGCGCGCGATCGAGCCCGGACGCGCCGCCGATGTCGCGCTGATCGCGCTCGGGTTGTGGGCGCTGTCGCAGCTGAGCCCGCTCGTGCCGTCGTTCGATATCGGCAACCTGCGCCACGGCGTGGCCCCGATCGCGCGGACCGTGACCGGCGCGGCCCCGTTCGATGCAGCCCAGGCCGCCCAGTATTTGTTCACCATCGCCGCCCTGGCGCTGCTGCTGCAAGGCATCGTGCAGCCGCAGCGCCGGCGCTGGCGGCTGGTGTCGGGCGCCTTCGGCGCCGTGCTGGTGCTGAAGGTGCCGATGATCGGCCGGCAGGTGTCCCTCGAGATGCTCGCCGGCCTCGGCGGCGGCCTTGCCCTGGCCGCCGCGCTGTCGCGGCTTCGGCGCGCGGCGGCCGGTGCGGCCGGCATCGCGCTGCTGTGCGCCGGCATTGCCGCCGAGGCCCTCGCCCCGGGCGGCACGCAGACGTACACGGCGTTCAACTGGGTGCCGTTCCAGGCTCACCTGACCAACCCGCTGATCGGCGTGACCGTCATCCTCGAGACGGCATGGGGCCCCTTTGCGCTGATCGGCCTCGCGTATCGGGGCGGCTGGTTCCGCAAGACGCTGCCCGCGGCTGCGGTGGGCGCGGCGCTGATCGGCGGTGCGCAGTTCGCGCTCGAGTATGCGCAGCAGTGGATCCCGGGCCGCACCGGCGACCTGACCGCGGCATTGATCGCCGCCGCCGCGTGGCTGGCCGCCTGGCGGCTGATGCCGGCCGCACCCGCCCCGGATCCCGCAACGGCGCGGCAGCCCGGGCAGCACCGCCGCAAGCGCGGACGCCGGCGCTGGATCGAGACGGCTCTGGGTATCGGCGGCCTGGCCGCGATCGCCGGCACGGTGGGATGGGCCGTGAGGCGGCCGGTGCCGCTGGGCAAGGGCGACAAGCGCCTGGCGCCCATGCTGCCCGCGCCGGGCGAACTGATGCCGGCGCGACTGCCGGGCTTTCGCAGCGCGCATCCGCGCCTGCCCCATCCGTCGGCAGCGGACCTCGACGCGCTGCGCCGGCTCAACCCCGGCTGGCTCGAAGAACAGCGGCGCGCCGCACGCGAGGGTGCCGGCAACACCTGGACGGTAGCCGTGGCCGAGCTGGCCGCTGCGGGCAGCCAGCGGCTGGAGCTGCTGCTGCAGCGCCTGCTCGACCTGAAGCTGGATTGGCGCGGGCACGAGCAGGGCAAGGCGCTGGCGGTGGCCTACGACTGGCTGCACGACCGCTGGGCGCCCGACCAGCGCGCGCAACTGCGCAACAAGCTGGCCGACGCCGCCGACTACCTGATCCATTACATCCGCGAAGAACGGCTGTCGCCGTACAACGTGTACCTGTACAACGCGCCGTTCCAGGCGCTGGTGGCCTGCTCGCTCGCGCTGTGGCGCGACGACCCGCGCGGCGAGCCGGTGATGCGCTTCACTGCCGACCTGTGGAAGAACCGCGTGCTGCCGGTGTGGCGCCAGGTGATGGGCCAGAACGGCGGCTGGCACGAAGGTGGCGAATACGTCGGCATCGGCATCGGCAACGCCATCTGGGAGGTGCCGGCGATGTGGCGCAGCGCCACCGGCGAAGACCTGTTCGCCGCCGAGCCCGGCATCCGCGGCTTCCTCGACTTCGTGATCCACCGCACCCGGCCCGACGGCACCCACCTGCGCATCGGCGACGGCGCCTTCTTCGACCGCAACGTGCCGGCGCGGCTGCCGCTGGCGATCGAATACCGCCGCCCCGCCGCCTACTCGATGGCGCCGCCCGGCAGCGTCGCGCCCACCGCCTGGCCCTGGGGCCCGCTGCCCAAGCCCTGGCTGAACGACCCCGCCGCGCTGGCGCGCGAGCCGCTGTCCAAATGGTTCGACGGCATCGGCTGGGTGATCGCGCGCAGCGGCTGGGGGCCCGATGCGACGATGGTCAGCTTCAAGGCCGGCGACCACTACTGGTCGCACAGCCACCTCGACCAGGGCAGCTTCACCCTCTACAAGGGCGGCGCGCTGGCGCTGGACAGCGGCGCCAACTACGGCCCGGGCTACGGCTCCGACCACCACCTGAACTACAGCATGCAGACGATCGCGCACAACGCGATCACCGTCACCGACCCCGACGACACCGTGCCGATGCCGGCCGCACCGAACGAAAAGCCGCGGGCGATCGCCAACGACGGCGGCCAGCGGCGCGTCGGCTCCGGCTGGGGCATCGAGCGTGCGCCGCTGGACCACGCGGAGTGGGATGCCAAGCGCGAGCTGTACCACACCGGCCGCATCGCCCGCTACGAAGACCGCGACGGCATCACGCTCGCGGTGGCCGACGTCACCCCCGCCTACACCAACAAGCTGTCGGGCAAGGGCACGTTCTCCAACCGCACGCGGCGCGTCGAGCGCGCGTGGCGCGTGTTCGCCTACGACCGCATCGACGACGTGGTGGTCGTCTACGACGACGTGGTCGCCACCAGACCCGCTTTCCGCAAGCGCTGGCTGCTGCACACCACGAACCAGCCGCAGATCGACGGCAGCAGCTTCGTCGCCGAAGTGGCGCCGCGCCCGGGCCCGGGCCGCGCCGGCGGCCGGCTCGAAGGCCGGGTGCTGCTGCCGCGCGACGCCGTGCTGCTGCCGGTCGGCGGGCGCGGCTTCGAGTTCTGGGTCGATGGCGTCAACTACGACGAAGGCGGCAAGCTCGCGCAGGCCACTGCCAGCCCGCCGCCGCAGGGCATCGAGCCCGGCCGCTGGCGGCTCGAAGTGATGCCCGCCGCCGACGCCGCCACCGACCGCTTCCTGGTGGTGCTGCTGCCGCGCGCGCCGGGCGATGCGGCGCCGCAGCGCGTGCGCCTGCTCGAAGAGGCCGGCCGCACCGGCGCCGAAGTCGCCGGGCCGCAACGTACCGTGCGTTACTGGTTCCGCGAGGGCGAGCTGGGCGCGCAGGTGGAGGTGGTGCCGCGTTGAGGGTCGGCGTCGAGGGTCGGCGCTTGGGGGCCGCCTCGCCGTCCACGCTGCCCGCCGGGGCTGAGAGGCATCCCTTTCAAGGTCTTTTCAAGGCGGCCTGCTTGAGCACGCGAGCAGTGGAGACATGAGAGCGGGCGATGGAGCCATCGACGTAGCCTTTGGCCTGCGGGGGCTTGGGTTTGCGCTTGGAGGTTG
>Ga0209310_1002742_pt1 | contig 11056 bp, 21 predicted proteins | sample AD_UKC030_MetaG_FD_184415 | JGI IMG/M metagenome (GOLD analysis project Ga0209310, IMG submission 184415) | Active sludge microbial communities of municipal wastewater-treating anaerobic digesters from USA - AD_UKC030_MetaG (SPAdes) (version 2) | ecosystem: Engineered > Bioreactor > Anaerobic >... | reverse complement strand
GCAGGCTCGGCGGCTGGCCGCTCTCGGCCTTGCGCAGGTTGCCGCGGATGAAGTTGCCGATGCCGGCATAGACCTGCATCACGTACACCACGTCGTCGGACATCCGGATTTCACGGATCGAAACGTCGTCGGCTTGGACAAAGAACTCGCGGCCCGGTACGGCAACGTCTTGGGTGTTTTCGTTTTGTTCGCTCACGATGGTACTCCTGTTAGTTAGTTAGTGATTACTTGAAGGTTGGATTGTTGCACAACAGTTGATGCGTGTCAAGCACCAAGACGTACAGGGAAAACTGATCCGGGTTTCACCGTGACGGTGCGCGGGGTCTTCAGCCCACCCAGTTCAGCACGCGCAAGCGCATCCTGCGGATTGTGCGGGACGCCCGGGATGATGGCCCGCTTCAACCAGAGCGCGCTATCCCGTGCAGCCACGCTGGGCTTGTGATGGAACAGGTTGTACCAAGTCTCGGCCACCGGCGTCTTGCGCCCCGGCGCATGGTAGTAGGCAACCAGCGCCCACGCCCCCGCCCGGGTGGCGCGCAGATTGTAGGTCACATCCGACACAGGGTAGGTGCGGGTACCATCCTCGTTCTTCACCACACCAGAAACAAGCAGGCCGGTTTCAGGATCGAACTGATGCTCGTGCGTGGCGAACGCCGGAAAGTCTTCACCGCAAACAGGGCAGACCTGCAGGCCGGCCAGCACGATCGAGAAGCAATGGTCGCACACCTTGGTCGGGGTATCCCCCAGCGCGGTGCGCGGCGGGCGCCCTTCGATCTCATCCACCGGCGGGAACTCGATGCTGTTGTCCGTGAAGTCTGCCACCAAGCAGTCGGTCTTGCCGGGGTGCGTGCGCATGCCACGGCCGAGCAGTTGCACCCAGATCAAGGCGGACTTTGTTGGCCGCAAGCAGGCGATACCGTCCGTATTGGTGGCATCGAAGCCAACTAAAATCACTTCGCACGAGCACAGGTACTTGATCTTCCCTACCCTGAAATCGGCAATGATCTTGTCGCGCTCCTTCATCGGAGTCTTGGATGTGACGACCGCAGCACCGGCGCCCAGCGCCGCCGCAATGTGGTTGGTGTGCTCGATACCCGTGCAGAAAACCAGCACGCTGTTGCGCTGCGCAAAGATGGTCTGGATTTCGTTCGCACACTTGATCACCAGATCGGGCACATCGGCCAGCTTCTGCAAGTCCTTCGCCGAGTAGTCGCCGGTGCGCGAGTCGATGCGAGCACCTTCGGTTGTGAGGTGTGCGCTCGCTGTGTAGGGGGTGAGGGGTGACAGGTACTCGCCTTGCAGCAGCTCGCCGATGCTCACCTCGGCAGCGATGCCGGTGAAGAGTCGCTTCTCCGGCAGCATGTGGAGCCATGTGCCGTTGCCGGTGAATGGGGTTGCCGTCAGCCCGATCGTCCTGACCAGCGGGGAATACTTGCGCACGTCCTCCACGAAGTCAAAGTACCCGGCGGCGGCGTACTGCGGCTCATCGATGATGATGGATTGCAGGCGCGGCAGCTTGTGGGCGTGCTTGTTCAGGGATTGGATGCCGGCGAAGATCACCTGCCCGGACAAATCCTTCTGCCCCAGCCCGGCGCTGAAGATGGAGCCCTTGATATGGCGTGGTAGCTTGCTTGCGTTTTGGGCGATCAACTCCCGGCGGTGGGTGATGATGAGAGCGGCACCCTTCTTCTCCTGCACCAGTTCGCTTGCCAGTGCGCCGGCCATCACGGACTTGCCTGAGCCAGTGGGGAACCACCCGATAGGGGCTGCATCCGGATAGTTGCGGAGGTGATCGAGCATGAGATTCACCGCCCGCTTTTGGTAGGGCCTCAGTTGCATCACGCAAAATCCTCGAAGCTGGCGACCGGCAGCGCACCCAGCTGAGCAGGTGTCGGCACGCCGCTTTCGAACGGGATCAGCTTGCTCGGCGCCGTGATGCTGCGGATCGCATTGAACGCGCGGTCACCCTTGATCTTGACCACGACCTTCAGCACCACCTGCCCCCCGGACACGTCATCCAGCTCGATCTTCTGCGTGATCATGGCCACGGCAAGGCTGAGCACCTGCCGCGGGAACAGCGACAACGTGTGGCGCTCCCCCGTGGCGATGTCGGTGAAGTCCAGCAGGCTGCGTCCCTCATGGCTGGTCAGGAAGTGGAGCGACACATGATAGGTGCCGGGCGGGAGCAGCGTCATAGCGTGCGATCCCCAACCCACTTCCACAAAATCGGCCGCCGACCTTCGGCAACAACCTCCCCGGATTTGACCAAAAGCAACATGCTCCGATGCACGCTTTGGCGGAAGCAGCCAAGCCGCGCAGCGATACCCTTGGTTGTACCTTCCCAGTTGAAGTCAGCCATGATCTTCTGCCACTCGGCGATGTAGTTCGCCTTGTTGATAGCGGCGGTAGGCTTCTTGATTTCAACACGGTCAGGCTTGTTGCGCCGCAAACGCTCCGATGCTTCGAGCGGTTCAAGGTGTTGGCGCCAATGCTTGTGACAGAGCGCGGCAAACCTGCGAGCATGTTTCCAGTTGGCAGATTGCTCCCATATTCTTGCTTCATCCATGATAGGGCTCCTGATTCAGTGAGCCTCTATTTTACAGGACATCCACCACGTTGTCAAGCGTTACACCGCTCACTGTCTTCAGTTGATTGGGGGCGAAAGGGAGGATCACCTGCAACACCTGACCCTGTTGAACTTCAGGTTGCTTTTCGTATCCTTCGAGGACGCTGAGCTGCTTGCTGGCGGCCAGTCGGTCAGCATGCTTGGCGTGCGGGTCGAGCGCAATCGAGCGCAAATTCTGAATGATCTCCTCCCGACTGAGCAGGCCGGCCGTAAGCACGATCATGTCGCGAACTTCCCTGATCCGACCGATCACCTCTGGTTGCTTCAGCAACTGGGCCGCCTTCCACGCTGGGGCATCGGGCTTCACCCATGTGCCAAGCTCCGTGTCTTCGACAGCAAAGGCAACCTCGTATGCCTTCTGCGGGGTGCGACCGTGCATGACGATCTCGACCACGAACTGCTCAGTCTGCTGGGTGAGCAGCAGGGCGTTGTCTGCACGCATCATGCGTAGTTCGCGCTTGTTATCCACAGCCGGTGCATTTAGCAAAGGCTCGAAGGTTTCAGGGTCGAACTCCAGTTCGGTATCGTTGCTCATGGTTATCCTAGCGAGTCAGGAAATAGTTGATGCCTTTGCCAACAGGTTTCTCGGCCACGCCGAGATCGCTCATCACCTGCTTGGCCTGTGTCCGGACACCCTTGAGGTCGTCGTCACCGAGCCGGATGTCCTTGATGAGATCGCGCCATGCACGATTGGATTGAATCAGCTTGTTCGATGGGGCACCATCCGGGCCGGCTTCGAAGAGCACACCACCCGGGCTGACCTCGCGCTCCAGCATCTTCATGCGGTCGGCCCAGCGTGCAGGTATGCCACTGCTCGTGCGTTCGAGGGTGAGGAAATCCATCTGCGCCATTTGCAGGATGTTCATCAGGTAGCGCGCCTTCTCGTGGTCGATCACCTTGGCCCCGGGGTTGCAGCCCAAGGTATAGATCGCTGCCAGCTTGGTAAGTTTCTCGACCTCGCGATGCTTCACCGCTTCAAGGAGCCCGTTGTCATGCACGTAAGGGATGAAGAACAGCTCGGCCTCGGCCATCACCATGCCGCACGCCCGATCCTTGTGGATGTGGTGACCTGTGCGAGCCTCAAGCTGGCGCTGCTTGTTCGCCTCTTTGTAGATGGAAGGGGTGAGCTTGCTGTCCTCCAGCCCCATGTCGAACTGCACAGAGCCGACCAGATTGTGCAGCGCGCACCCGCGGCCGGCGTTGTGCAGCTCAACATCCAGCGTGGTAAGGTGCTTGGCGAACCGCGCTTGCGCCTCAAGCATGGGGGTTTCTGTTGCCTCGATGGGAGCGTCGCCGTCAATGCAGGAAAGCAGCTGGCGGTTGAGCACATCGTCCGCGCTTTCTTCCGCCTGCTTGGGTTCGATGCGGATGATGAAGCGTGCGCTGAAACCGTTCTGCATGAACTCGGCCGTGCTGATCTGGGGGATCAGGGTGTGGGTGCCGATCACCTGCAGGTTCAGGTTGGGTTCGAGCACGGCTTCGAAGTTGTTGTTCTGCTTCGCGCCGGCCTTGCCACCGGTGGAATACAGCGGCGGGTAGAGCGTACCCTTTTCATGCCCGGCCGAGTAGGCGGTGAGCAGCAGGGTGTGCAAGCTCTTGAGGTTGGCACCACTGTTTCCAACGTGGCCTGCAATGATAGTCTCGCCCTCATCGGTGAGCTGGAAAACATTGTAGCCCAGCCGGTCGAATGTGTTTGGCCAGAAGCCGCCGGAGCTGAAGCTCATGTTGCCGACGATGCTGTGCTCGAAGACCGTGTTGTCCATGATCCCCTTGAGCCACGCCATGCTTGTGGATTTCCCGGTGCCTGAGCCGGCGATGCGCAGGAAGTAGGTGTTCAGCTGGGTCGGCGGATAGACCAGCCCCTGATTCACCCAGACCCGGCCGCCGATGATGACGCTCATCATCTGGGCAACCGACAGCACGGCCGAGATCGGATCGATCGCGAAGCGGTAGTCATCCGTCAGCTCGCTGTGCTTGGTCAGCTCACCCTTGCTGGCGAACTCCACGCACCAGTCGCGCACCCGTCCGAAGCAGGCAGGCATGTCGTGGATCACCATCGCTTGCCGGTCGGCGAGCATACGGTTCTTCTGCACCTTGGCATGCCGCTCGCTGGTCGCGCTGACCAGCTCTTCGAAGCTGGGCAGGTTGCTTTCTTGAGCGGGTTTTGATCGCTCACCCATGATCTGCATGGCCAGCTTGTGCAACACTTCGTCGTCGGCCAGCGCTTCTCCGATACCTTCAGGGCTATGCTCGTGGGCCTTGCGAACGAGCCCCTGTATGCCGAGCATCTTGGTTGCTTCACGAAGCAGCTTCTTGCCCTCGGAAACCACGCAATCTTTCGAATACTTCGGCTGGCAGCCGGCCGGCGGGTGCTCGTTCTTTGACCACTCATCCAGCATGGTGAGCAGGCCGCGATGGCTTTCATTCTGCAGACTGGGATCGCTCAGGATTTGAGGGGTGAAACCCCAGCCGCGCAACATGGCGGCGATGATGCCGATCCAGTGGTTGCGGTCGCCCGACCAAGGCTCGATCAATCGCAAACAGCGCGCGGCCAATGCCTGCTTCTCAAGGTTCCAGACATGTTCGAGCGGATCAAAGGTCGAGCTGGCGCCGGCCGGCATGGCGGCGTCTGCTGCGGCTTCAAGCTGGGTGAAATCCAGAACAGTATCGACGGGATTGCCGAACAGGGCAACCGGGTTGGTGCGGCGACCGACGCGAGGCGATATGAAATACGCTTGGCTGCTCGGCAGAAAAGTCAGCGGGCCGAAACCGATGTAATCCTTCACCGCTTGCGACGCTGCAGCGTAGCAGTCGCTCGCCAAGACCTTTGCCATTGGGAACTGGATGCGATAGGTGAGACCGTCATCCTCAGATGAGAAGGTGTCCCACAGCACACATTCAAGTTTGAGTTCAGCGCACCGCTCAATCATCTTGGCACGAGGTATGGTGTCGCCACCGCGACCATCCATATCGAAGGTGATCATGGTGACCCCCTCGATGTTTGCCATGTTACGAACACGAGCGCCATCAGGGAAGACGGCCGGATAGATGGCCGGCCGCAGACATTTGATGGCGTTGTTCAACGCCTTCTTGCTGTCATAGTTCTTGGCCATCGATTCGATGGTGTCTTGCGGAACCGGTTGCTCAGCGTTGATGAGATCAGCCAAGCTTCGGACATTGAAGGTACGGTTTGTGCTTGTGCTCTTTACCGTCGCCGCAAACGCAACCTGAAATGCGGTCGGCAAGCGGGTCACGATCTGGGGATCGGCGCTCATGCGACCTCCCGCAAACGCAGGTGTGTCGGGTGAAGCTCATCCTTGGCCTTCAGGTAAGCGGCGTGTGCGGCTTCGGCGGTCGGATGATAACCAAGAAACTTCGCCTTGTTGTTGATCCAAATTTCCGAACGCCACTTTCCAGCCTGCTTGTTCCACTGCGCACCGATTAACCCCGATGTGTTGTGCTTTGGTTTAATGATGTTCTGAGCGTTCTCAGAACGGCTGGCGACACGCAAGTTGTGCCACCGATTATCCCCACGAACACCGTTGATATGATCGACCAGCTCTTCTGGCCATGTGCCTGTCATGTAGAAAACAGCAAGGCGATGTGCATAGTAAGTTTGAGAATCAACGCACACCAAATGATATCCGTCCTTGCGCTCAGCGTTCGCAACAGAGCCGGATATTGCCCGCCCACCGCGAGACACACGGCGCGTAAAAATCCCAGTATCGGGATCGTAGTAAAGCAGTTCTTTGAGTCGTGTTTGGGTAAGCATTTTGTTCCCTCGAATCTCGACTATTAAGGTGGGGTGGGTGCCGCGGTGGAGGGATCAATCTCCGGCGGCACCCTGCATGGGAGTCGAGGGCCAATGCGAACCCACATTCTAAATCCGATCGATTGCAAAGTCAAATCTGAACAGGCGAATATTTTCCAGCGCCTTTTGCGTCTGCCCGATCACCAGATGGGCGGCGGCTAGTTCTTCCCTGAGCTGCTCGATTTCACTCATGGTCGCACCCTCCGATCCACATCCCGGCGGCGGTACGGATCGCCGTAGGCACGGCACATGGCAGAGTTCTCGCCGGCAAGGTAGCAGGCGTTGTCCCGCTCCTGCTGGCGCTGCTCGGCCTCCAGCCGGTCGCGGTAGCGCTCGCTACCTTGCTGGTAACGATCCCATTGGCGGTCGGTTCGATCTTGGATTTCATCGGCCGGAACCGGGTGGCTGCACATGGCAAGCGTCACGCCCATGAAGATGACAACGGCGGTGGTAGTCAGGCGGCAATTCATTACTTTTCTCCTTGCACTACAGTTTTGCCGCAACGCGACCAAAGATAGTATTCTGATTCGAGTGCGAGCTTGGGATAGGTGGCCGAGATCAGGGCGCAAACGTGCGCCTTGAACTGGAGCACACGCTGTTCGACATCTACCCCTTTCTTGTTGATCCGATGGATGATTGAATCGTAGCTCCCGAGGTAGCCGCTCATGGTGTGCATGTTACCCAGGGTACGATTGAGACCGCAGTGGCGCAGGAAACCGTGGCGCTCACGATCCGTGACTGGATAGTCAAGGGTGTGCCTGTTGTCCAGCGGATTGGAGCAAACCTTGGCGGCGTATTTGCGGCAAAGCAGCACAAGCTTGTCCAGATTCTCCGGCGACAGGACAACTAGGGTCAGGTTGTAATTGATGACCCGATCCTCCCAGCCAACCGGATGAAAATAGGGGATCATCACACCCGCCGCCACCTGCTCCCGGGCCGTGCGCTGCTTGGTCGGGATGTAGGGGCTGGTGGTGGCCGGGTCGATGGCTACGTGGGTCACTTGCACACCCCCCAGTCGGTGCGACGATCCACCTCGCGTGCCTTGACGGCGTGGGCCACAGTTTTTGAGGCGCGACCGCCGAGCTGGCGGACAAGCCATGCCGTACAAACCGCGTCGTTGCGACCATCCCACAGCATGTCGTTCAGCGTGCGATATTTGTCGCGAACAAACACCCGGCACGGCTGATCGAACTTGACATACGGCACCCCGAAGCGGGCTGCGATGTGGTGACCGCGTTCCTCCAGCGAAACGATATTCGGCGGGGTAATTCGTACGGCGACCCGGCTCATCAGCCAGTCGCTTCGCCAGCCAGCAATCAAGGCTTCTGCTGCTTCTCGGATCAGGTTATTTTTGGTCATGGTTGTCATCCTTTCAGGTGGTTGAGTTCGTTGAAGGCGGCGATGTACTCAGCCAAGCATCTGCACATCGACCAGCAGGGTATAGCCAGCCGCACCGGCACACGCTTCGTGCAGTAGCGGCGCTGCGGCTTGGTGCGGATGCGCAGCTTCATTCTCCGGCTCCGACCTTTATCTGCAAGCGCTTGACCTCCTTGGTCAGCCACTCATGCTGGTTGTAGCGTTCGATCAGGGCCTGCGCCACGTCGGTGGCCACGCCGACAGGGTTGCTCATCACGACGGCGAAGCCGGTGGTGCCATCCGGCAGACGGAACTCGATCAGGTCTGGATAGCCACCGTGCCGCACAATGGTGGGTAGCGGTTTCTTGGGGTCAATCAGTGGCATTATCGGAACCCCTTCACAGTGGCGTGCCAATCAGGCAGCTCGCCTTTGTCCCAAAGCAGGGTGAGCAACACGCTGTAATGCTGGTTGAGCAAACCACCAGCTTCTTTCGCACCCCGAATGTAGCCGGCGGCGTAGCAGGTATTGCGCTCGGTCGGATGTTTTGCCACATGAAGGATCAGCTCCTTCACTTTGGGTGACAGGCAATCCCAAAATTCTTGGTCAAGTTTCACTTGTGCTTCTCCTTGTAGGCCTTGAGGGCGGTGGTTGCAATGCGGATGTGTTGCCGGGCTTCGGTGTGCTGGTAGGCCCGGCTTGCTGCAGCGGCAGAACGGGCGGCATCCCATGCCTGAGCCCACAGGTTGCAGCGTTTGGCCATCGGCACCTTGTCGCAAGCTTTCAGGGCGTCGTTGATTTCTTTGGCGAGGCTCATGTTCAAAGCTCCGGGTTGGATTGTTCAACAGGCGTCGGGAAGGAGACCTGCAGCGTGCTGGCGATGTAGGTAAGCGAGTTCTCGGATTCGGGATCGATCAGCTCATCGAAGGTATCCTGAGCGTCGGCCAAACCGATGTCGATGACAGTGCCGAGCGCCTTCTCGATCTCGCTGGCGGGGGCGTCGCTGTTCGTGGTGATGGTGAGCGTGGTGGTCAGGGTGCGGGTCATGTTCAGGCTCCGGTGATGATGGCAAGGGCCATGAAGCGGGCGGCGTCATGGCGGGGGTGAAAGGTGATCGAGCGATTGCCTTGGCGGGCTTCCCAGAGGCGGCGGGGGCCGCAGATACCGACACTTTCGTGGCACATCATCACGATGCCGTGCTTGGCGTAGGCATCGTCGGCACTGTGCTTTTGCACGCCACTGCCGGGCAGATGCCCCTCGTAGTGCTGGGTCGGGACTGCGGCGCAGGGTGCCTGCAGCTTGTCCCAGCGGATGCTGGGCACCGTATCGACTTGCGGGGTGATGAAGATCATCTTCGTTCTCCTGTTTGGTTGGTTGGCAATCATTGAAGCACCCATTGTAGTGGATGCTTGGGTGATTGTCAAGCGTTACAGATTGATCGAATCAGGAAGAAAGCGAAAGCTTCCGTCGTGGTATCTGACCGTGGTAGAGTTCGGGGCATAGACCCCGGCATTGATGAGCGCCGTGCCGATCTCATCCGTGACATTGCGGGCGGTGTCTTTCGGGTCACCGGCGATGTTGTTGCAGATATACAGCAGGACGCGGGCCTCACGGGGGGTCAGTTCGAGGATGATGTTGCCGATTGTTGCGTTTGCCACGTTGATCTCCTAGTGGTTGATGACAGTTACAGGGGTGTCGGGGGCGGGGTGCTCAAGCATTCGACCGTTACCCAGCTCCACCCCTTCTTTTCTTTTCGTGACCAGCACGCCGCCCGCCAACCATACGGATGTTCCCGCAGGGCACAACCCGAGCGTCATAGGAATCAGCGAACGCAACAGCGCACATCCGGCAAGGATTTCGGTGTCGCTGGTGTGGCGGTTGGCCAGCCGTTCAAGGATACCGCCGAACTTGGCCGACTCATTGCCGACGTAGATCAGGTCACAGATCAGGTTGGTCACATGGCGTTCGATGATGTCGCGGCGCAGGGCGGGGCTCAGGGTAGTGTCGGCAATGCGGTGCTCGATACTTCCAATTTCCTTGAGGCAGGCAAGCTTATTAAATGTGTTGGTCATACTTCCTCCTTGATGACGGTGATGTAATGGGTTCTGGCGGAATTGCACCAGCCGATACGGGAGGTGCGACGGTCGAGCAAAAACTCATTGTGCTTGACAACTTGACCGTTGCCGGCCAGCAAACCTCGCATGATGGCGCAGGCAATGATGTTCGCCTCCTTGTTGCTCAGCCCTTGGATTTGTTCGGGCGGGCCGCCCAGTTGTTGCAGCTCGATGATGGCCATGTTCAGACTCCTGTTTGGTGGATGAGAGACCCCATTATGGCAGGTCAAGGTCAGGTTGTCAAGCGTTAATTTCCCTCAATCGCATATGGGTCGGGTGGTGTGCGTCTTTCGCTCGTAGATACGCCTCGGCGGCTTCCCATTCTTCATTGAAATATCCAACGTGAAAGTGTTTGCCATTGAAAAAAATGGTCGCACGCCACTGGCCTCTTTTTGTGTGCCAACTTACCCCAAGAAACTGGCTCGACTTATTGGATTTCATCGGCCGACCCATGTTGTGCTTGTTCTCGCTCGCTGAAGCTAGGCGCAGGTTACACCACCTGTTGTCATCGCGCACCCCATTGATATGATCTACCTCTAGCTCAGGCAGCGAACCTGTCATGTAAAGAAAAGCTAGACGATGCGCCTGATAGCGCTTGCCCATGACGCAGATTGCGATATATCCGTATCGCGTCATAGCGCCAGCTAAAGCCCCGGCGCGCATCTTTCCTCGCTGGTTCTTCCAAAAAAACAACCCGGACTCCGGGTTGTATTCGAGGCAGCTTTTTAGCTCAATCTGGTTCATTTCTGAATTACCCCTTGCTCAACGAGGATGTCATCCAGCTTGTCGAAATCCGGATAAAGGCTTTCGCTGATGCCGCGCCGCTTGTGGGCATCAAACTCAAGCAGCGCGGCCGCCCCACAATGGCGCTGGATTTGGGTGCGCTTTGCCACGTTGGAAGTGGTCAAGGCAGACCACAGTTCCAGCGCTTTGCCCGGTGTATCGAGTTGGATTGTCACGGCGAAGGGTTCAAATTTCATGGTCATTCTCCTTGGTTGAGATTCGGGATGATGGTGCGAAGTGCGGAATCGATGATGTTGTCGTTCAAATCGATGTGGTTGTCGTTCAGGTAGGGGAACAGCGTGTCATAGACCCACTGGTTTTGCTTGGCTGCCCAGAGGCAATCCCAGCGGTATCGCATATCGCTATCA